>Ga0194125_10014261_pt1 | contig 10194 bp, 8 predicted proteins | sample TA2KigC250mmetaG_FD_148626 | JGI IMG/M metagenome (GOLD analysis project Ga0194125, IMG submission 148626) | Freshwater microbial communities from Lake Tanganyika, Tanzania - TA2015034 Kigoma Deep Cast 250m | ecosystem: Environmental > Aquatic > Freshwater > Lake | place: Tanzania: Lake... | reverse complement strand
CCAGAACGAGGCCAAATGGCACTGGGACGGCCAGGGCGGCGGCATGGCGAGCGTCCCCGGCCAGCGCGCCCGACAGCTCAAGCTCGACAAAGGCCCCTTCACCTTCCGCATCTACGCCCGCGAAGGCACGGGCAGCCCCCAGACCAACCCGCGCATTGACCTGCTCTGCCTCTGCGACGACCCAGGCTATGTGCCGACGGACGAAGACGCAAGAGCGGGCAAAGTGGTCGGTGCGCCATAGGCTCTCGCCTTGCGAGCTGCGGAGAATGTGCTTGACAGGCATTCAGGGACGGATAGAATCTCGTCGAGATCGGCGAGCGAACCAGCGACATCGTTCGGCTTCGCCAGACATAAGTACCCAATGACGTGATGGCGCTTGGGAGACGAAGGATGCTATCTGACAATCGCGCCAAAGAGCTACACGATCGGACTACGCGGGGGCAAGCGTTGTCCCCAGAGGAGCAGCGGCAACTGGAGGCCTGGTATGCCGTCCAGGACCGCGGTGAGATGGCCAGGGTCGGTTTGCCGTCCTCGAAACCGGCGGCCTCGTTGCAGGCCCAAGTGGACGGGGTGCTAAAGCAACTCGCGGCCACCACCCAGCGCATCCAGGAACTGGCGGCGGAGAACGAGGCCCTGCGCCGCGAGATTGCCGCGGTCCGCCACCAACTGGCGCAACGGGCCACATTGCAGCCCGCATGACGACCTCGGCTGAAGTCCGCGAACAGGTGCGCCGCCGCGCCCATCGGGCCTGCGAGTTCTGCGGGGTCAGCGAAACTGACGTGGGCGGTCAACTGACCGTGGACCACTTCCGTCCACGGAGCCAGGGAGGCACAGATAGCCTCGACAACCTGCTCTACTGCTGCGGGCCGTGCAATCAGTACAAGCTCGACTACTGGCCCACTGACCCCGGTAGTCCCCGCCTGTGGAACCCGCGTCACGAACCCGCCGGGGAGCATTTCGTCGAGTTGGAGGATGGGACGCTCCATCCGCTGACATCCGTCGGCGCATTCACCTTGCGTCGCTTGCGGCTCAACCGTCCGCCGTTGGTTGCCCTTCGCCTCCACAAGCGTCAAGAGGCGGATGCGTTGCGGCTGCTGACGCGCTATCGGGACTTGACCCAAGCCCTCAGCCAGTTGCTCACTCAGCAGGCGGCCTTGATGGAGGAACAGCAAGCGCTCCTGGAAGAGCAACGGGGCTTATTGCGGCGTTTTCTAGGCGGTGAAGGCTAGCCCCGGAGGAGAGACTGGAATGAGAAAGGCCATCTCCGTGATGTGCGCATCCCTCCTGCTTTGCGCTTGCGGAATGGCGACGGGCGAACCACCCCAAAAGGAACTGCTCAAAGACTACCGTGGCGGAGTACGGCCTCCGGAAGATCTGTACGATACATACGCGGCCTTCGTGAAGGCCATTGAGACGGCGGACCAGAGCAGCATCCAGAACCACTGCCTTCCGCACAGCGTGACCTTCACGATCCGCAGCCGCTCAGAGAAGACTCGCGAATTCGGGGAGGACATGAACATTCCTTTTCTGAAGAACGGCTTCCACAGATACATCCTGGACCTCAGGAAAGACTCCGACGACACGTACTTGATCCGAACCGTATCGTCGTACATGTGGTTTGTGAGAACTAAATCAGAAGGATGGAAGCTGTATCGTTACGGAGACAAACCAATCCAGTAGGATTGTGGATACCCATCTCGGTTGATTCGCGCCGGCGGGTCCCAGCCAGCCCGGAAGCTCTGGCCATGCTTGATTCCGCCGGGATGGTGTGTTATATTGCCGTCGGTGCGATCGTGCGGTCGCCAGGTGAAGGAGGTGAGGAGCATGGAGTTTGAGCGCATCACAGTCAACCCGAACGTGTTTGGCGGCAAGCCATGTATTCGGGGGCTGCGCTTCCCCGTGTCGCGGCTGCTGGGGCTGTTGGCGTCGGGCGAGACTCGCGAGTCCATTCTGAAAGCCTTTCCCTACCTGGAGTCGGAGGATATTGAGGCGGCTCTGGCGTATGCGGCTGCGCTGGCGGACGAGCAGGTCATAGAGTTCGCGCGATGAGATTCCTCATTGATATGCCGCTGACACCAGATTCCTGCCGCTAGCGCGCCCGACAGGTCAAACTCGACAAAGGTCCCTATGCTATCTGGCGAACGCGGTAAGGAGTTGCACGATCGGGCCACACGAGGGCAGAGCCTGTCCCCTGGGGCGCAGCGGGGACTGGAGACCTGGTACGCGGCCCAAGATCGCGCTGAAATGGCCGGGTTGGGTTTGCCGTCCCCGGAACCCGGGGTATCGTTGCAGGCCCAAGTGGACGGGGTGCTGAAACAACTCGCGACGACCGTCCGGCGAATTCAAGGACTGACGGCCGAGAACGAGGCCCTGCGCCGCGAGATCGGCACGTTCCGCGGCCGACTGGCGCAACGGGCCGCATTGCCGCCAGCATGACGATCGCGGCTGCTGACGCGCTACCGGGCCTTGCCTCAAGCGCTTGTTAGGGAGCAACGGCGCTTGCTGCGGCGGATGCTAGCCAGGTGACGGGTGGGCGAGTGAGCCAGTGAGCGGGTTCGCGGGTGTTCTGAAGTGCGGCAGCCCGCCGTTGGCACATCTGCCGTAACCGCGTCTATCTGCGTCTTCGCCTGCGGCGAATTGCGGCGGTGCCGCGTCACATGAAAGGATGGCTGGAATGTCAGGCTCAATCTGTCTTAGCGGCTGTCTGGTTGCGCTCGCGTTGGCTTCGGCGTCCGTCCATGCGCTCACGGCGCGGGTGGAGAACACGCCCGGCGGGCCCCAGATCATGGTGGACGGCCAGCCGGTGCCGCCGCGGATGTTCTGGGGCAACCCTGGGGCCGGCGGGGCGGTCGCCGCCGGGCGCGAATGGGCGGAGAAGGCGTTTGAGTTCTCGCTGGCCTTCGACGTGGAGGGCAAGGGCACGCTCCACTTCCGATTCGGGCAGAACCCGGGAGAAGTCTGGATTGCGGACGTGCGCGTCGTGGAGGCCGCCAGCGGCCGAGACGTGCTCAAGCCGGGCAGCTTCGCCACGGCCGAAGCGTTCGCGGACGTGTGGAATCTCTGGCCGCCGGGCGAGCAGAACACGGTCGGCAAGGTCAACGTGGCCGATGGGACCGTGCACGTCGTCCTCACCAACCCGCCCCAAGGCAAGTGGCCGGACTTCCACTTCCACAGCGACCAGAACCTCTCCTTCAGGGCCCACACGCGCTACCGCTGTTCCTTCCGCGTGCGCGCGGTGCCCGAACGCAGCGTCACTACGGCGCTCTACTCCGTGGACAAGGGCACATGGACGCGCATCGGCTCTCCGCCGGGGCCGTTCCTTCAACAGGTCGCCATCGCCCGCGACGCCGCCGTGAACATCGTGTCGTTCGCCGCGCCGAACTGCTGGCAGTCGCCCGACAAGGAGACCGACTGGGTGGCGCTGGACGGCCTCTGCCGCGAGATCATCGCCGTCAACCCGAAGGTGCTGCTCCTGCCGCGCGTCGGCGCTGACGCGCCGCGCTGGTGGCTCGACCAGCATCCCGAAGCCCTGATGGTCTATGAGGATGGCCGCAAGGGGCCGAAGGCGTCCGTCTCGCACCGTCAGTATCGGGCTGACGCCGCCGCGCACCTCGAACGGCTTTGCCGACACCTCGCTGAGACCTTCCCCCAGCACTTCGCGGGCATCCATCCCTGCGGCCAGAACACGGGCGAGTGGTTCTACGAGGACACGTGGAAGCGGGAGCTGAGCGGCTACGACCCCGCGACGTTGCAGGCCTGGCGCGAGTGGCTGCGCAAACGTGGTGACGGGAATGCGGACCGGGCCGAGGCACCGGATGCCAAGTCGCGCCACGCCGCGCCTCACGGGCTGCTGCGCAACCCAGCGCTGGAGCGCCGCCTGATTGACTTCAACCGGTTCCAGCAGGACGAGATGTCGGACATGGTGGTGGCGCTGGCCGCAGCCGCCCGGCGCGGCACCGCGGGCAAGGGCCTCGTCGTGTTCTTCTACGGCTACCACTACGAGTTCGGCGCAATCGGCAACGGCGCGCCCATCTGCGGACACTACGGCCTGCGCCGCGTGCTCCAGTCGCCCGACATTGACATCCTCTGCTCGCCCGTGTCTTACTTCGACCGTCAACTCTACGGCACAGGCCCGTGCATGAGCCCGGCCGAGAGCATCATGGCCGCGGGCAAGCTCTGGCTCAATGAGGACGACACCCGCACCTACCTCGACCCGCGGAAGGCCGAGAAAACGCAGGAAGGCGGGCTGGTGAACCTGGAGCAGACGAAGGCCATCATGCTTCGCAACACGGCTCAGGCCGCGCTGCGCGGATTCGGCACGTGGTGGATGGACCTGCCCGGTCAGGGCTGGTTCGCCGACCCCGCGATCTGGCAGGAGATCGTCCGGCTGCGCCCTGTGGACGAGGCGATGGCTCGTCGGCCGAAGCCGTTCACGCCCGACATCGCCGCGATCATCGGCGAGGACAGCGTATGCCACTTGGCGGGCGGCGCGCACCGCGCTTCGCGTCCGCTCATCTACGAGTCTCGCGCGGCTCTGGGCCGCTGCGGCGCGCCCTACGGCCAGCTCATGCTGGACGACGCCATCGCCGGCAAGGTCACGGCCAAGCTGCAAGTCTTCCTCGCCGCCTGGTCGCTCACGCCAGAGCAACGCCAGCAACTCGCCGCCCGTCGTCCGTCAGGCGTCACGCGAGTCTGGTGCTACGCCCCGGGCTATCTGCTGCCCGACCGAGCCGATGTCGCCGCCATGCGGGAAGTCACCGGCTTCACACACCGCGAGGTCAGCCCGCCATCCTCCACCGCCACGCCGACGCCCGAAGGCAGCAAGCTCGGCCTAAAGGACTCCTGGGGGCCGAAGGACGCTCTGAAGCCGCTGTTCGCCGTGGACGCGACACCCGCCGAAACGCTGGCGACCTACGCCGACGGTTCACCCGCCGTCGCCATGCGCCGCAGCCAACGCGGCCTTGACGTCTTCATCGGCGTGCCCCAACTCACGTCCGACCTTGTCCGTGCCCTGGCCCGACTCGCGGGCGTCCACCTGTTCACCACGGAAGACGCCGCGCTCTGGGCCACGGACGCCTACCTCTCCATCCACGCCGTCAAAGACGGCCCGCTGACCATCCACACGGGCCGGGGCAACGCCATCACCGACGCGCTCGATGGCGCGCCCCTCGGCCGCGGGCCGGAACTGAAGCTCGACATCCGCGCGGGCGAAACGCGGGTGCTGCGATACTGACGGGCAAGAGAAACCCGTCTTCTCCGAGAAGACGGGTTTCTTCTCCCTTGGCGACAAGGAAAGAGAATCCATGAAGAAGCGAATCAAATACACTGACGGCCCGATCGGCGAGGTCAAGGTCGTCCCCGATTCCCTACCCCCGCCGGAGAAACTTGCCTTCGGCGACTATCATCCATCGGCGGCTGCGAGTCCTGCTGGAGTGCGGGCTTCAGCCCGCCCCCATCTCGATGCGGGTCGGGAGCGCAGCAGACTGAAGTCTGCACTCCAGACGCGGAGAGAACGCACGTCCGACAGACGCGACGTGTCGGCTACGGCTTGAGGTCCATCACCTGCCTCGCCGACTTCCCACTGGCAATCTCGCTGACCTCGACTTGCCACTTACCTGGCGGGTCATTCGGCGCAAGAGGGACTTCGACGACCGCACGGCCGGCTTGCGTGAGGATGTTCTGGCAGTAGGCTTCGGCGCGTTCGCCGCGGGGGTTCGTGACGGCGACATGGAGCACGTGGTCGCCGGGTTTCGCGCTGGCCTTGACCGTGAGTTCCAGGCGGCAGGTCTGGCCAGCTTGGGCGTTGACGCTGCCAGAGAGGGCAAGGCCCTCGACCTCGTAGGGCAGGCAGGCGAAAAGCGCGGCGTGGCCGGGGGCGATGGCGAGCGGGACACGGTCGGTTTGGCCCAGAGACTTGCCTGAGAGCGCATCGTACACGTGGCGCTTGGCGGGAAGGCGCAGGATGAGGGGGTAGTGCTCGTCCGCGTTCCGGTAGTCGTGCAGCACGCCCAAATACTGGATGTCACCTCGGTCGAGGCGGACGACCTCGTGGTCGGTGGGCGAGCGCTGACCGGCCTCGGACGTGATGGCGGCTAGAACGGGCAGGCCGTCGAAGAGGACGCGGAGGGCTGCCCCGTCCGTTGCGGCGAAGTTCAGGAACAGCGTTCGACCCTTGCCGTGGGGCTTCGCGACGGCCATCGGCGCGCCGTCGGCATACGAGGCAGCCCCCTCAACGGGTTCGAGTAGCTCGTGGCCTGCCGCTTTCAGTTCATGCTGGGCGAAGCTGACTTGGGCGTCCTCGTAGGCCAGGTTCCTCTCCTTCCTTCGGATGCCGAACAGAGCGCACACGGGGCCGCTATCCTCGTAGTACGCGCCCGCCTCGTTCGCCAGTCCCGCGCCTTGGTCGGCGATGAGCAGGCCGCCGTTCTTCACGAACTCGTCCAGCCGCTGGCACACGTCGGGGCCGAGGGCGAAGCTGGCGGGCAGGACAAGGCATTTGTAGCGGTTGAGCACGCCGGACCTGATCTGCTCCTCGCACACGTAGTCGAATTGTCGGCCCGAGCCGATGACGGCTTTGCGGAACGCCTCGCGGCTGAAAAAGTATTGGTTGTAGGGGTTGTTCTTGCCCAAGCCCGTGGGATGGCCTTCGCGGCCGGACATGCCCCAGGCCACGTAAAGGCTCGGCTGCGACCAGAGGATGGCGATGTCGGCCTGTGGCCGCTTGGCGGTCATCAGCGCCTTGCCGAGGCCGCGCGTGAGCGGCTTCACGATGTCCGCGTACATCTGTCCGCGCTTGGTCAGTTGCATGGTCGGGAAAATCTGCGCCCAGGAGTTCTTGCCGGCGAAGAGCGACATGCAGCCGTAGATTTCCACCCCGCTCGCGCCGTGCAGCGCGCACCACCACGGGTCGAAGTGAATGGCCTCGTCGCTGAACACGTACCCGATCCAGGGATGGTGCACGCGGCGGCCCGCGAAGCTGCGCACGGCCTCGAAGTGGTGGAGCGGCAGCGACGTGGTGAAGCACTCGTAGGGATACTCCATCGTGTAGTCGTTCGCCGCGGCGAGCAGCCAGTAGTCGCGGCCTGAGAACGGATTCAGGCCGAAGCTGTTCGCCAGGGCCACGAGCGCGGTCGGGTCGGCCTTGCGCGCGTTCTCGGACGACCACTTCACCGCGTCCGCCCACACCCAGTCCATGAACCGCCGATACATGACCCACGGCGCGAGATTGCCGTTCTTCCGCGCCTCGCGGTAATCCGTCCAGCCGACCTCGTCCCAGGACTTGTAGGCCGTCCGCCATTCGGCATTGAGTTGGTCAAGGCTCTTGTAGCGCTCCCGCAGCCACGTTCGGTAGCGTTGCTGGCAGTGAGCCGAGGAGCAAGTGTCGAGGTCAAGGTCGTCCTTCACGAGGCTGGTTTCGTCGGCGAGGTAGCCGAAGATGGGCCGAACGCCCAACTCCTTGCGAGCGACTTCCTCTGCCTTCTGCGCCATCCTGGCTCTGACTTCGGGATCGCTGAGGCACGGCTTGCGAGTGGTGGCTGGCCCTTCGAAGCGGCCGAACCCCGGCACGCCGCCGTACGCGGTGCTCACGGGCCAGATGCCCCCGGCCAGAGTCGCCAGGTAAGCGTTCGAGTTCTCAAGGCCCTCGGTGATGGCCGCGCGCTTCATCGTCTGCACCATCGCGTCGTGCAGGTAGGCCGGATGGTAGCCCGTGGAGGCCCACGTGCCAACCTGGAAGTCTTCCAGGAATCGCTGGCGCGAAACGGGCGCGAGCACGAACCAGCGCGCGGCGTCGCGTTCGCGGTCGCCTTGCAGCAGCCGCGCCTCGACCCAGTTCAGCGTGCTGAAACGGTCCCGCGGCTTCAGGCTGATCACGTCCGTGCCTTCCCTCGCCGCTGACACGGCTTTGGCCATCTCGCGGCCGTGGATGTCCGTGAGCGTGGTCTCAATCTTCATCCCACCGACCGCGCCCGCGGCCTCGACCGTCACGGCGACTGGCTCGTTCTCAAGGAAGCATTCCTGCGTGGGCCGGACTCGCAGCAGCCTCGCGTCCCGCTTCGCCTCGGACAGGCAGGACGCGAAGTCCAGCACGTTGCCTTTCGCGTCGGCCAGGATGGCCGAGAACATGGCCGGGCCTGAGGCCGCGTCGTCGGGGCAGGCGATGGTCATCCGCGCGTCGGCTTGAACGGTCTTCTCGCCGTGCTGGCGGTTCAGCCGGTCGGTTACCCACGTTCGGCACGTGAGCTTCTGGCCTGTGGCGGCTGGAATGGCCAGTTCCGCGCCGGTGGCTGTAGCGGCCATCCGGGCGGGGTTCTGCGGCGCTTTGCCCGCGGCCCAAAGCATGGCCCGCATCACGGTCTGCAAGTAGCCTTCCCAGTAGCCCGCGCCCCACGTGAGGAACTGCTCGTAGGTGAACCGGGGCGTCAGGCATGAGAAGTCCTGGCTGTAGGTGAGCTTGACGACTCGGCACGGCGGGCCGTCGGCGACTTGGATGGCCTGCACCCCGGACACGCCCTTCTCGTCCACCGGCGGAAGGGCATTGAGCGAGAGCCGAAGATAGTGATCGGTGGGCGCGGCCGAGAGCCTCAGACTGACCGGAAGCTCAGGCTTGACTCGTGCGCTGGCGATGGCCACAAGCCCTTTGCCCGGCCCCAGCTTGTCCATGAGCGCCTGGCACAGGGCCGCCTTCGCGTTGAGCGCCACGACGATCACGTCGTAGTAGCGTTCGTCCAGCCGACGCATGATCTCGCGGTTGTTCAGCGCGTAGAACGCCTGCTCGAACTCGTGGGCGAAGGTGAAGTCGTAATCCAGGTCGAGCCGCTGCGCGATCTCGACCTGCTCGCGCAGGCTGTGGTCCGAGCCGAGGATGAAAAGCGCCTTCAGCTTACCGCCGGCCCACGGCTTCGCCCATTTCACGTGCGGCGTCTCAGGCGGTTCGCCCACTGGCCAGAGATTCGGGTGCATCCAACTGCACGACGAGACCACGACATCGCTCGGTCCGAACTTGCCCACAGACACGTCGTCGAACCAGCATCTGTCCTTGTCCGTCTGCCCGGTCGCGGTGAGCATGACGACGAGCAGGCCGGCGTTGGACGGCGCGTGGGCGAAGACCTCCAGCTCCTGCCACGTGTTCGGCGGCGACGTGTCGGGGAAGTGGCAGATGAGCGTGCCGCCCGTCCACTTGCCGTCCTTTTCCTGCCAGCGGACGCTGAGGTGGCCGCCCGCCTTCGGATTGCTTGTCCTGCCCCATGCCCGCACCACGTACTGGCCATTCGGCTCGCACGGCACGGTCTGGATGACGCACACGCTCCCGATGCACGCCTGAAGCGACACGCAGCGGCTGCCCGTGCGGCCCTCGCCCTTTTCCCAAGTGAGAATCGGCTTGCCCGTGCGCGCCACCGACCCAATCCAGTGATGCCACCCCGGCGGCGAGCCGTCCGTCTGCCAGCCTTCCGCCAGCGGGCCGGTGGCTTGCGCAGCCGTCTCCTCGAACGAGGCGTTCTTCACCGCCACCGGCTCCAGCGCCAAGGCCGAGGCCGCCAGCGTGAGCATCGTCAGCACGACCATGGCAAGTCGCATGTTTGTCCTCCACAGGGTAGCGCAACCGTCTCGGTTGCATCTGCCGTTCCCCATCGGTCTCCTGACCGATGGGCCGCTGGTCAGGAGACCAGCGGGGAACCGAGGGTTGTAGGACTGGAATCCTTTCCAGGACTCGTCCGCGAAAGGATTCGCGTCCTACAATGTCCGGAAAAGGAGATTCCTGTGCCTTCAAGGTAGCGCAACCGTCTCGGTTGCGTCTCTGGGCTGCCGACTATAGAACGCCGACGCCGCGTCGTCAAGCCCGGAATATTGCCTTGCGCGGCCACGCTTGGCTGGATATACTCCCGGAACACCGAGAGACGTGAGAACCGTGAAGCGTTGATCCTTCGGGGACAACGCGCCAGGTGGAAATCGTCCTCGTCGTCGTACTCGTCGTCGGCCGAGGCGCATTACCTGAGACTTGCACGGCAGTTGAGAAAAGCGTAAGCGAAGTGTATGATAACTCTTGCCCGGTGTCAAGCACAACGTCCGCCCTTTGGGCCGACCGCTTTCCGTCGTAGGCGAGCGTGCCCTGGACTCACGAATCTCCTCCACACGAGCCTTGCCTCCGGGCCCGTGTTCTTGACTTCGGTTCAGCGCCAGAGACTTCGCAGGAGG
>Ga0194125_10014257_pt1 | contig 10195 bp, 8 predicted proteins | sample TA2KigC250mmetaG_FD_148626 | JGI IMG/M metagenome (GOLD analysis project Ga0194125, IMG submission 148626) | Freshwater microbial communities from Lake Tanganyika, Tanzania - TA2015034 Kigoma Deep Cast 250m | ecosystem: Environmental > Aquatic > Freshwater > Lake | place: Tanzania: Lake... | reverse complement strand
GAAAGCCGGGGCCGACCCGCGGACCATCTACACCTCTCCGGTGGGGGCAGCGCATCCGGGAGGCACGGTCCGCATCGGACAAGGGGTGGACGCCGAGCTGGAGACCCCAATAGCGAATCTCTATGTGTGCGACACCAGCATCATCCCTGAACCACTGGGGCTTCCCCCGGTGTGGACACTCATCGCTTTCGGGAAGCGCCTGGCTCGGCGCCTGACCTCGATGCCATAGCGCCAGGGCGTGGCCCCTGAAGCCGTCGTTGACTTCCGGGGCCGGCTTGTGGTAAACGAGTAGCGGCTGAGGCGGGAGCGGCGCCATCCCCGACCGGTGGTTGAACGGCCTGGTGGTGTGAGGAGTCGAATGTGGACCCTCTGGCCGAACGCCGGAAGACCGGGGAACCCGGACGCCATCGCCAAGACCCCAAACGAACGGCACAACGCCGCAAGGAGGATAGCCCATGAAGAGCAAAGAGGCCATAAGGCAGGAACTGGGAAGAAGGCTGCTTCTCGGGGAGATGATGGCCCGCAACGCGCGGAAGTTTCCCGACAAGGAGGCCCTCATCTACGGCGAGAGACGTTCAACATACCGGCAGCTCAATGCCCGGATCAATCAGCTGGCCCATGCCCTGAAGGACATCGGGGTCAAGAAGGGTGGCAAGGTAGCCATACTGTCGGTCAACTGCAATCAGTTCATGGAGACCTACTTCGCTCTGGCCAAGATCGGCGGCGTGGCGGTGCCGCTGAACTTCCGGCTCCATCCCGAGGAGATAACGTACATCGTCAACCAGTCGGATGCCGAGGCCCTGATCGTGGGACCGGATTTCATGGAGACCATCAAGGGGATTCAGAAGAACCTGCCCCAGGTGAGGACCTACATAGCGATCGGCGACGCTCCGGTGGAGGGCATGCTCAACTTCGAGAAATGGATTGCGCAGTTCCCTGATGACGAGCCCCTGATCCTGGTGGACGAGGACGATCCCCTGTTCATCATGTATACGGCAGGGACGACAGGCAAGCCGAAGGGGGCCGTGATCACCCACAAGAACGAGATGGTGCTCTGGATGCTGGGGGCTTCGTTCGTGCTGACCGAGCCCGGGATGTCCAATCTGTGGAACTTCCGCGCCCTGGCTGCCCCGCCGATATTCCACCTGGCCTCATTCGGCTTCTGCCAGTTCATGTTCTTCCTGGGGGCCACCGTTGTCCTGCCTACCAAGGTATTCGACCCGGTATACATCATGCAGACCATCGAGCAGGAGCGGATCAACGCCACGGTCCTGGTGCCGGTGATGACGGCCTTCATGCTGATGCTCCCCGATCTGGACAAGTACAACACCAGCTCGCTGCAGGTCTGGGGGTCTTCAGGCGCGATCCTGCCCACGGACACGCGGAAGCAGATCAAGAAGTACTTCCCTAACGTGAAGATCTTCGACCTGTTCGGCCAGACAGAGATGAGCGCGCTGGTGTCGGGCCTGCTGCCCAGCGAATCGGAGGGGCGCGAGGCTTCGGTGGGCAAGATCCTACCCTTCATCGAGCTGCGCGTTGTCGATGAGAACGACAACGACGTCGCGGTGGGCGAAGTGGGGGAAGCGGTCTACCGTTCCCCCACGGTGATGAAGGAGTACTACAAGAATTTGGAGGCCACGGCGGAAGCTATGAGAGGGGGATGGTTTCACGGCGGCGACCTGGTGAAGCAGGACAAGGAAGGCTACATCTACGTCGTGGACCGGAAGAAGGACATGATAGTCAGCGGTGCGGAGAACATCTATCCGGCCGAGATCGAAGCCGTCCTTGCCAGACATCCCAAGATCATGGAGTGTGCCATTATCGGTGTCTTCGACCAGGACTGGGGCGAATCGGTCAAGGCCGTGGTCGTCGCCAAGGCGGGCGAGACCCTGACCCAAGAAGAAGTGATCGACTTCTGCAAGGCCCACGTGGCCAGCTACAAGAAGCCCAAGTCGGTGGACTTCGTCAGCGCCCTGCCGCGCAACGCCATGGGCAAGGTGCTGAAGACCGTGCTCAGAGAGCAGTACGGCAAGTCGGTCCGGTACTAGACCGGATCAGGACCTGCCGGCACAGCCAGGTACGGCTTGGCCCCGGAGTAGTGCGGCCGCGTCGGGCGCCATCAGTCCGCAAACCGCCGACAAGGCGGGGCTACTTGTAGGCGGAGAAGCCCTTGCCCAGCAGGGTGTAGCCCGTAACCAGCTTCATTATCTCGCTGGTGCCATCAGGAATGGTCATCAGCCGGGCATCACGGTAGTACCTCTCCAGCGGCATCTCGGTGGAGAGCCCCATTCCCCCATGAATCTGGATGGCGTTGTAGGTGGCCTTGACGCAGGCCTCACCGGCGTACACCTTGGCCATGCAGGAGAACTTCCGGGCGTCGGGATGGCCTTTGACGATGGCATCCAGGGCTCGGTATCCCAGCAGCCTGGAAGTCTCTATTGCCACGGCCATTTCATAGAGCATTTGCTGGACCAACTGGAACTTGCCAATGGGCCGGCCGAACTGCACCCTCTCACGGGCATAGGTCAACGAAGCATCGAGCGCGGCCTGGCCGATGCCGACGGCCGCCAGGCACATGCCGGCCCTGGGCAGCGTCATCATGGCGGTGAAAGGTTCCATCGTGGTGAGCAGCTTGATGAACCCGTCTGAAACAGGGAGCACCTCCTTCATGTCGGCACCGGACTTCAGGGCATTGGCAAGCATGGTGCCCATTTCGTTCTCCTTGGGGACGCGGCAGCCTTCAAAGAACATCTCCCCGGTCGGCGAGGCATTCCAGCCGATCTTGTGCAGCTCGTTGGTCTCCCAGGGCGACATCTCCTTTTCCATGAGGAGGAAGGTCTGCGACCCCGTTTCAGTATTGGTGACGCCGACGAAGGCGGTGTCGGCCACGGTGGCGTTGCTGATCCAGGTCTTGGCCCCGTTCACAACATAGTAGTCGCCGTCAGGCTTGGCCGTCGTCTTCAACTTGGAGGTGTCGCATCCGGCCTCGGACTCCGTCTCGGCGAAGCAGCCAATGAAATCGCCGCTCTCCAGCCGGGGCATGACCTTCTGCTTGAAGTCCTCCGAGGCCAGGGGGGCGAACATGGCCGGGATGGCGCCCATGCCGAACAGGGGCAGCAGGCTGGGCCAGACCCGGCCCACTTCCTCCGTCATGATGCCGAATATCATCGGTGAGCCCATCAGGGTCCGGATACTGTCCGGATCCAGGCCGATGCCAAGCTTCCTGAACTTGTGCATCACGTCGACGGCTTCCTTCCTGGTGAGAGGCCCCTGGGCATCCCTCTTGTCGACGATGGGGGCAAACTCCTTGTTCAGGAAGTCCCGCAGGCTGTCCCGGTACATCTTCTCCTGTTCGGTCAGATCGAAGTCCATCTTGCCACCTCCGCTTACGTTCGGTTTCGCTGTTCCGTCAGTTGACGCGGTCGCTCCCGACGGCGCTCGGTCGGGCAGGGAGCCATGCGGTCGGATTGGCCGCCAGGCCAATAGGGTAGTAGCGCTGGGAGTAGCCAGGCCTCGGGATCATGGTCCTGGCCTGTCCGGCGCAGGTAGAGACGCACAGGCCACAACCGTAGCACTTGGCCAGGTCAACCCCCGCTGAGCCGTTGGTCAGGGTGTTGGCCGCGAAATGGCAGCGGTCGACGCACGTGCCGCACCGCGTGCATCTGTCGCTGTTCAGCACGACGACGTCCGGCCCGGGGAAGAGCACAGCGCCCGCCGCCTGATGTGCCCGGACGGGGAAGCATATCTTGGATTCACAGCTACAGATGGCATACATCCATCCCTCGGAGCGCAGGCAGCAGTAGAACGTGGGGATCAACCCCTCGTGGTGCAGCTCCCCAAGGAGTCTCTTCGCCTCATCCGGGCCCAGGTCCGTGTACTCCGGGGAAGCCATCTTGTGCGACTCCGCACCGTAGAGGATGACGATATCCTTCATATATGTGCCGTTCCTCTTGCCCAGGGCTTTCTGGCACATACAGGGCCCCACGGCGATCTCGGTCCTGTCAAGGAGCGATATGGCATCTATGAAGGCCAGCGCTCGTTCAGTAGTCACCACCTCTCCGGTGGGGAGAACGATACCTATCAAGCGCGAGAGCAGCCAGAGGACCGGCCTTGCTCTTGCTTTGAGGAAGAAGCGTGTTGTGGCATCCAGGACCCTTATGATTGTTGGCTCGTTTCTGACGTAGAAGGTGTCCACCATCATCTGGAACCTTCCCGCGGGGACCAGCTTGCCGTTCCTTATCTTGTGATAGGTCACTCCGGACTCCTGCTACTTCGAAGGCTCCACAAGTGGGCTCAGCCCCAGTTGCCCCATCGCCTCCCTGGTGGGCGCGCCCGAGCCCGGGTCCCAGCCCAGCTCGGCGTAGGCCCCCCTGAGGAGAACATCCATGTCGGGTACATTGCCCTCAGTGCCACCGTCCTTGAGGGACTTGAGGAGCAGGGCAGGAAGCGCATCATGGGCGCGGGTGACGCCGCGGCGCATGTTGAGCAGGCGTTTCAAGGTGACGATGCGCTTGCCCATGTTGTACAGATCCGTCGAGCTGAGGTCCCAACCGGCGGTACATTTCAGAGCGGTGAGCATCCTCTGCATGCCGACGTCCTGGAACTGGCACAACGTTAGTGAGTTGTACAGATTGCGCCATGCCTGTATGCGGGCACCGGTGCGGCCCTTCTCCTCGGATGACTCAAAGCGGTCGCCGGCCTCTATGCCGATCTCGGGCACCTCGCACTGCCCCATGTCCACCCCGTACATGTCGCCCTGCATGTGGCTGCCGCCGCAGGGGGACAAGGCATAGGTCACCGCCATGCCTGTGAAAGCGCGGGGGTCGTGCATGGCGACTTCAAGGCGCTTCACCGTCACGGCCAGATCGGGGACCCCGAACCGCTCGGCGAGGGCAGCGCTGCCCTGGGACAGCGCCTCGCCGAAGCCCTCGCGGCGGGCGATCATCTCAATCAGACGGTGCATCGTGGCGATGTCGCCGTAGCGGATCTCGACCCCGCCGGTATCTGCTCCGGTGATGACGCCCCGGTGAAACATCTCGCAGGCCAGTGCGATGGTGCAGCCGGCGCTGATGGTGTCCAGTCCGTATACGTTGCAGAGGTGCCCGGCGTAGATGACGGCCTGCAGGTCGTCGATCATCATCAGGGAGCCGAAGGCGCTGATCGTTTCGTATTCCGGGCCATCGACCCTGTCCACGTTGTATCTGGGAGCCCTGGTCTCGCGGCCGCAGCCGATGGGACAGCGATAGCAGGCGTATATCTTGTTCTGATACTGCTCAGCCATGAGCAGCCCGGAGAGGTTGGCGGCCTGTTCCCAGTATCCCTGCTGGTAGTAGGCCGCGGGCATGTCGCCATACATGATCATGGAATCCACGGTTGCCGCCGTGCCTCCCAGCCGGAGGGCCCGGGGCAGTATGGCATCCTGAAGATCGGCGATGATGTCGCGGGCCAGCGCCTTCAGCCGCTCCGGATCGGCTTGGGGCACCCTGGCTTGGCCCCGCAAGCCGATGGCCTTGAGCTTCTTGGAACCCATGACAGCGCCCATGCCAGTGCGGCCGGCAGCACGGCCATGATCGTTGATGATGGCCGCCATGCTCACCTTGTTCTCACCGCCTACCCCGATGCAGGCTACCCGGGTCCTCTGGTCGCCCAGAGCAGCCCGCACGAGCTCCTGGGTCCGGTATGAGTCGCTGCCCCACATGCCGGAGGCGTCGTGCAGTTGTGCCTGGCCGTCAACGATCGACAGCCACACAGGCTTGTCGCTGCAGCCGGCAACCACCACTCCGTCGTATCCCGCAAAGCGGAGCTCCGGTCCGAAGAAGCCTCCGCTGTTGGACTCCCCCCAGATGCCGGTGAGGGGAGACAGAGCGCAGACGCTGTACCGGCCTGCTGAAGGCATGGCCGTCCCCACCAGTGGGCCGGTCATGAAGACCAGCGGATTCTGCGGGCCCAGCGGATCGGTGTCTGAGTTGACCCTGTCCCAGATGATGCGGGCTGCCAGCCCGCTGCCGCCGGCGAAGTGGCGGGCGTCATCTCCGTTCAGGGGTTCGTCCCACATTCGTCCCTTGTCCAGGTCGACGTGGAGGATCCTGTCCATGTAGCCGTTCATTGACATCTCCCCGATATCGGCATGTCTAGAAGTCCACAGACCGCCCGTCGTAGGCGTAGAGGAAGAGGCTGCGTGTCTCCTCAAGCGACGGGGGTCGAACAGCAGTGACCATCTGGGTGTCATTCATGGCGTCGTCGGCAAGCTTGTCCAGTTGCGCTTCGTAGCCGTCACGGGCAATGCCGGTCTCGGCAACCGTGGTGGGATTGCCGATGTCGCGGCACAGGGCGCGGATGTGGCTGGCGAACTCCCTGGCGCCCTGCTCTCCTCCATCATTGGGAAGGCCAGCGGCGGCGCCCAGCTCGGCGAAGCGGTCCGGTGCCACGGAGGCGAAGAAGTCGATGGTGTAGGGCAAGAAAAGGGCCACAGACCGACCGTGGGGGACGTGGAAGGCGGCTCCCAGGGAGTGGCCCATGGCATGTGCCATCGATGCCATGGCGTTGCCGAATCCCAGACCGGCGCACGTGGCGGCATTATGCATCCTCTCCCGGGCCTCGGTATCCCCACCATCCCTCACGGCTCGAGGCAGGTACCTGAAGACGAGGCGAGCGGCCTGGAGGCAAAGACCGTCGGTGAGGTCGGTGTGCCAGGCGCAGGTATATCCCTCCACAGCGTGAACGAGGGCATCCAACCCCGTGTCAGCCGTGAGCCTCGGAGGCATGCCCGCCGCCATCTCCGGATCGACGATGGCAATGTCGGCCACATTCTCAGGGTGCCCCAAACCCATCTTGCGCTTCTCGGCGGTGTCCGTCAGAACGATAGCCCAGGTGGCTTCGGCTCCAGTGCCGCTGGTGGTGGGGATGGTGATGAGCCGGGCCTTCTTCCGGAGTCCCAGATCGCCCACCGGGCCGATGGCGCCCGCCTCCATGTCGGGCCTCTCGTACAGGACCCAGATGGCCTTGGCGGCATCGATGGGCGAGCCGCCGCCCAAGGCAATGATCCAGTCCGGCTGGAGGTCCAGTGCCTTCCCGGCTCCACGGCTGGCCGTCTCCACACTGGGGTCTGGCTCAACCTGGTCGAAGACTTCCGAGTCTATCCCTGCTTTGGCCAGATGCGCCTTGACCTTGTCCACCAGTCCCAACCGCACCATGTTGACGTCGGTGACGATGAGAGCCCGCCGCCCTTGAAGTTCATCAAGAGCATCGAGAGCTCCCTCGCCGAAGACAATTCTCGGAGAGACGAAGTTCCACATCTCAGCAGGCCTCTTTCCCCGGATGACTCAAGGCGTCGGTCCCGGCATCAGACAGGGAACTCGGTAGGTACGCGGAGGACGCAGTTCACCAACTCCTTGGCCGAGCTGGGATTGCGCAACACCTTTGCCAGGTTCCCCTCCAGCTTGAACTTGCGGGTCATCAGCCCCTGTATGGGATCCAACTTGCCCTGTATGGTCTTGCGCCAGGTGGTGAAGGAACCCCGCATGAAGTACTGGGCCTCGCGCGCCTTCTCGTTCTCGATCAGTGCGGCATCAGTGACCTTGCCGTGGAACAGGCCAATGAAGAAGCACGCGGTATGGGGATAGGACTTGTCAGCCTCCACGACGAATATCCAGTCCCCCTCCCAGTCCTTGCCCGCCTCCTCGTAGGCCTTGCTGCTGTTGATCTGCCTGGCGAATTCCTTGACCCATTCGTCCGTGGGGAACTTGAAAGCCATTTCTTCATACCTCCTACAGCAGTTCGATCTCCTTCAGATCGGGGGACACCGTCAGCGCCGGCTCCGTGAGCGCCTGGACTTCTGCAACCGACCAGCCCGGCGCCAACTCCTTGAGGAGCAGGCGCTGGTCCTTGACCTCAATGACGGCAACATCGGTCACTATCAGGTCCACGCACTCTGGAGCGGTCAGGGGCACGCTGCATGCCTTCACTATCTTGGGCTTGCCATCCTTGGTGGTATGCTCCGTGGCCACAATGACCTTCCTGGCGTTGAAGGCGAGGTCCATGCCTCCGCCGATGTTGCCCACCCCCCGCCCAGGAAACATCCAGTTGGCCAGATCGCCCTTCTCGCTGACCTCAAGGACACCGAGGACGGTGATGTCGATGTGCCCCCCGCGTATCATGGCGAAGGAATCAGCGTGATGGAAGAAACACATGCCGGGCAGGGGAGTGACGTACTGGCCGCTGGCATTGACCAGGTCTATGTCCGCCTTCTCCTTCATCTCCTCGGCGGTCACCACCGGGCCGAAGCCCAGCGCGCCGTTCTCGGTGTGATAGATGACCGTCATTCCCTCGGGCACGAAACTGGAGACCAGCGTGGGTATGCCGATGCCAAGATTGACCACCGCTCCATCGAAGAGCTCCTTGGCTATTCTCATGGCTATGGCTTCCCGGCTCAGGCGTTCCTTCATCCTCCTCCTTATCGGCGTGAGGGATTTCCCGGACTATCCCCGTCTCACCTGGAAGCTGCGTTTCAGGTTTCGGGGGAACCCGGGGTCCTCCTTGACCTCCACTATCCGTTGCACGAAAAGGCCGGGAGTCACCACGGACTCCGGAGGCAGCTCGCCGGCCTCCACTATTTCGTCGACCTCGGCAATGGTAGTCCGTGCAGCCGTGGCCATTATGGGGTTGAACTGGCGTTGAGTCCCTCGGTACACCAGATTCCCCATGGAGTCAGCCTTGAAGGCCCTGACGAAGGCGTAGTCTGCCTTGAGGGCCCTTTCCAGCAGGCACGGCCGCCCATCGAAGACTCTGACCTCCTTCCCCTTCTCGATCACCGTGCTCACCCCGGTGGGGGTGTAGAACGCCGCGATCCCGGCCCCCCCGGCCCTTATCCTCTCGGCCAGTGTGCCCTGCGGCAGTATCTCAAGTTCGACCTCCCCCGAGAGGATCTGCTTTTCGGCCGCGCTGGGCCGGGAAGCTGAAGTGGAGAAAGGGAACGAGGCTATGACCTTCCTCACTTGCTTGTTCTCGAACAGAACCCGATGGTCGTCGTAGTCCAGAGTCAGCCCGATGCCGCCCGCCGTGTTGGCGATGATGGTCAGGTTCCTGGCCCCCTGTCTGCGCAAGGCCTGAATGAGATAGAAGGGCGTGCCCCCGGGGCCGGCGAAATTGCCGATCATGATCACTGCCCCGTCAGGGACGTCTTTCACCGCTTCGTCGAACGTCTGAAGCACCTTGTTCATTGTCCGAAGTCTGCCCCCTTCCAGAGTGGCGTTCCCTAGAGACCCAGTTGGCGGGCGACGACGGCCCGTTGAGCAGCACTGTCACCGAACATGATGTCCGCAGCCTTCGCCCTTCTGTAGTAGAGGTGCATGTCGTGATCCATGGTGAAGCCGATGGCGCCAAAGATCTGATGAGCCAGCAGAGTCACCCGGCCGTAGGCTTGGCCTGTCCAAGCCTTGGCGATGGCCACATCCATGGCGGCTGGCAATCCCTGTGAGACCTTCCAGGCGGCCTTGTAGGTGATGAAGCGGGACCCGTCCACATCGCTGACCATGCTGGCGCAGTAGTGCTGAATGGCCTGGAAGCTGCCGATGGGCCGGTTGAACTGGACGCGCTCCTTGGCGTAGGCCACAGCCATGTCCAGTGATGCCTGGGCCCCGCCAACCATCTCGGCGCACTTCGCCACCCTGGCCTTCTCCAGCACACCCTGAATGACTGGCCAGCCCTGGTGCAGTTGGCCCACGACGTTCTCCCTGGGCACAGTCACATTGTCAAGCACGACTTCGCACTGCTTGTCGCGGGCCAGGGTCTTCAGGAGAGTACACCTCACGCCCGGACCCTTCGGATCGACCAGGAAGATGGTGATGCCGTTCTCCGGTTTGCCAGTCCTCCTGGTCCTGGCCACACACAAGAGGTAGTCGGCGACATTGGCGTCGGGGACGAAGAGCTTGGTGCCGCTTATGACGTACTTGCCATCCCGCGACATCGCTGTTGTCATCACCGACGCGGCGTCGTATCTTGCGCCAGGCTCAGTCAGGGCCAGGGTCAGCCTGACGTTGCCCGCACATACCCCGGGAAGGATCTCCATCTGCTGGGCCTCGTTTCCCGCAGCCAGCACCGTCAGTCCCCCGAGAACCACCGTTGAGAAGAAGGGCCCCGGCACCACGTTGTACCCCATGGCATCGAGCAGGACCACAAGATCCAGGAAGCTGCCGTC
>Ga0194125_10014251_pt1 | contig 10198 bp, 7 predicted proteins | sample TA2KigC250mmetaG_FD_148626 | JGI IMG/M metagenome (GOLD analysis project Ga0194125, IMG submission 148626) | Freshwater microbial communities from Lake Tanganyika, Tanzania - TA2015034 Kigoma Deep Cast 250m | ecosystem: Environmental > Aquatic > Freshwater > Lake | place: Tanzania: Lake... | reverse complement strand
AGAAAATTGTAGACCAATCCCCCGGCTTCGTCAAATCGGCCTCGCCGGAGCCCGAACGGGCCGCGGCTCCGCCCCTCCTCAGGCCAGAATCCTCCGGACGACGTCGACGGCGCTGGCCGCGTCCGGGGCGTAGCCCCGGGCCCCGATCTGGTCGGCGTAGTCCTGGGTCAGCGGGGCGCCGCCGACGATGACCGGAGTCTCGAGCCCGGAGGCCTTGACGGCCTCGACGACGGCCTTCATCTGGATCATCGTCGTCGTCAGGAGGGCCGAGAGGGCGACGACTCCGGCCCGCTCGCTCCGGGCCGCCTCGACGAACCTGTCCGCCGGCACGTCGGCCCCGAGGTCGACGATCTTGTATCCAGCCCCTTTGAGCATCATGGCCACGAGGTTCTTCCCGATGTCGTGGAGGTCGCCCTTGACCGTTCCGATGACAACCACGCCCTTGGGCTCGACCTTGTCCTTGACGAGGAGCGGCTCGAGCTTGGACAGGGCGGCGTTCATCGCCCGGGCCGCGACAAGGACTTCGGGGATGAAGATCTCGTTGTTCTTGAAGAGGACCCCGACCTGTTCCATCCCGGCGATCAGGCCGTCGTTCAGGATTTGGCGCGTCGGCAGGCCGGCGGCCAGGGCTTGGTCGACGAGGGCTTCGACTTCGGCCTTTTTCCCCTCGAGGAGGGCTTCCCGGAGCTTGTCGAGCATGGCCCTGCCTCCCTATCTCCCCGCGTCTCTTTTCGCCTCCGGTTCGGCCGGCGGCTTGAAGAGGCGCTTGACGTCGCGGAGGCCCCTTTCGAGGTAGGGCGTGGGCTTGTCCATCCATTCCGGCCGCGGCTTGCCGAGGAGATAGTGGTCGAAAAACTCGTCCTGGAAGACGGTCCAGTACTTCTGGTTGTCGCGCTCGCGGAGGCCGTGCTTCTCGCCGTTGAAATTGAACATGTAGGCTTCCTTGCCCAGCCTCCGGAGGGCGGCAAAGAATTCAATCCCCTGGTACCAGGGCACGGCGTCGTCCTCGTCGTTGTGGATCGAGAGGTAAGGCGTGTTGACCCTCTCGGCCCAGAAGACCGGGGAATTTTCGATATACTGGAGGGCCCTCTCGAAGAGGGGGGCCCCGATCCGGCTCTGCGTCTTTTCGTACTGGAATTGGCGGACCATCCCCGAACCCCAGCGGATCCCGCCGTAAGCGCTCGTCATGTTCGAGACCGAGGCCCCCGCCTGGACGGCGGCGAAGATGTCGGTCTGGGTGATCATGTAGGTGATCTGGTACCCGCCCCAGCTGTGCCCCTGGATGCCGATCCGCTTGGGGTCGATGTAGCCCTCGCCGACGACTTTCTGGATCGCCGGCAGGACGCACCTCATCGCGCTGTCGCCGGGATAGCCGACCTCGTAGATGATGTCGGGCTGGAGGAGGACGTAGCCGTTCGAGGCGAAGCGGCTGAAGTTGATGCTCGTTCCCGGCCCCGGGGCCTGATAGCGATGGAGCCCTCCCGCCAGCTTCTCGTAGATGTAGACCATGAGAGGATATTTTTTCGAGGGATCGAAACCCTCGGGCTTGGTCAGGATGGCGTCGAGCTCGAGGCCGTCGTTGTTGAGGAAGCGAATGAGCTCGGATTTGCCCCAGAGGTAGTCCGCCTGCTGGGGATTGGCGTCGCTCGCTTTTTTCATGTCGACAAGCGTCGGCCCGCTCGTCCAGAGGTTCGGGAACTCCGAGAAAGTCTGGAGGGTGAAGACATAGGTTTCGGCGTTCTTGGCTTTCTGGAGGCCGGAGATGAGATTGTCGATCATGTGGACCTTGGCCGGGTCGGCCTCGGCCGAGAGTTGGGTTTTCCAATACCCGCTCGCCTTGGTCCGTTCGTCCGTCGCCGAGAGCCAGACGGCCGTGGTCGTTGGGACCGTCCGCTCCTCGCGATCGAGGCGGAGGTAGCGGAAGACGAGTCCGTCTTTCCGTCCTTTGCCCTTGGTCGCCGGCCGGCCGCCCGAGCCGTCGGGCTTCACGTCCCAAATGTCGTACTTGTCGTAGACGAGGACGCTCTTGTCCCCTTCGGTCCAACCCGCGACTCCGTACGGCCGCGGAAGGTCGGGCGTGTCGTGGTCTTCCTGGAAAAACGAGACGCCCAGCTTGGCCGTCAGGTTGAACGTCTTCCCGTCCTGAATCCGGTAGGTGAACCAGGTTCGTTCGACTTCGTCATAAAAAAGGCAATACCGGCCGCCGGCGGATATCTGAACTCCGCCGGGAAATTTCCGGAGAACGGGCTTCCGCGTTCCGTCATTGATATCGACCAGAAAGTAATCGGCGTAGCTCTGGTCCCAACTCGCGAGCTGGCGATACGGGAGATCGGAACTGCCCAAGGCGACCTTGCCGTCCTCGCTGAGGACGACGGCCGGCAGGTCGGGGGCGCCAAGGGCGACGAATCTCCTCTCCTGGGGGCCGAAGTGGAGGACGGCGGTGTACGTCCTCTTCTTTTCGTCCTCGGCCCGGACCTTCTGCATCGGCTGGAGCACGGGATCCTTCCAGTGCCAGATGTCGACCTTGACGACCTCCGGCGGATCCTCGGGCTCGGTTTTGGGAAGGGGCGCATAACCGCAGAAAAGCCGCTCCCCGTCCTTGGAGAAACTCAGGCGTCCGTTCTCGCCGACGGTCATCCCGGACGGCATCCCCTTGGTCGCCGCCGAGACGGCCTCGGAGGCGGCATTGGCCGCCTCGGTCCAATGGTAGAGCTTATAGGCCGAGGCGTCTTTCGCGTATTCGTCGCGGTCGCTGAGAAAAGCCAGCTGGGCGCCCTTTTCGTCGAAGGTCAGGGTCTTGTATTGGCCCAAGCCTTTCATCAAGGCGACGGTCTTCCCGTCGGAGGCTTTCCAGGCGAAGGCCCCGTCATCCTCCGGTTTTTTCGAGGAAACGGCATAGGCCAGCCAGGTTCCAGGCTTGTTCCAGACATACTCGACGACTTCCGGAACGGTGACGGTCTTTCCGGTGGCGAGTTCCCGGACGACGAGGTCGGTGCCAGGATCCTTCTTCTTCTCCTTGGGCTTCTTGGCCTCGTCCTTCTTTTCGGGCTCGGCTTTCTTCTCCGGCTCCTTTTTCTCCGGCTCCGGCTTCGCCTCCTCCTTCTTCTCGGGCTCCTTCTTGAGGGGCGGCTCGAGGAGGTAGGCCACGAAGCCGCCCGATTCCTCGGGGACCTTGAAATTCTTGACCCCCTCGGCCGTCGTCACCTCGCCGGTGGCCAGGTTCATCACCCCCAAGCTGTTCTTGGGCATCTCCTCCGGTTTCTTTTTGTCCTTCTTGGCCTTGTCGACATCGGCCTTGGGAGGGGCGATTGTGAAGACGACGAATTTGCCGTCGACCGTCAGGACCGGCGACTGGCCGCGGGCCGCCCGGAATTCCTTGTCCGTCTTCAGGTTGCGGGCCACGAGCTCGCCGTCGCCGTCCTGGGGTTGAAGGACATAGACAAGCCAGTTGCCGTCCCGGCTGAGCTGCGTCGCCTGGATGGACCGCCAGGCGTCAAAGGCATCGTATGAGAGGGGCTTCTTGGCCGCCGGATGCGCGGCCGAGGCGAGGACCAATCCGAGCCAAACGACGACGGCTCTCTCTCCGAATTCCGATTTTTTCATGAAATGAACCTCCCGCCTTGATCGAGGCCAGTCTCCTCCAAGAGGGGCCGAATATATCAAGCCCGGTCGCATGTCGTCAAGGCAAATCCTTGACGCGAGGAGGATTGACTTTTCGTTCGAGAGAATATAATAAGAATAACACCGAAAACCCGACGGATAGGGAGGGAATTATGGACACAATTATGTCCTTCCTGCGAGCTTTCCGGCCCGGCGAGATCGTGTTCGTCGTTTTCGCAGCGGTCGGAATCGCCGCGATCGCCAGGCGCCGGGGCGGCCGGGCTTGGCTCTGGGGCGTTGTGGCCGGAGGGGGGTATTTCCTCATTAAAACCGCGATTGTCCGTTTGAACATGTTCGCGGAGACATCGCTTCAGGACGAGTCTTTAAACCTGGCTCGACTCATCGTTCCTTTCGGTTGGATGGCCGGCGTCGTCTTGGTCGCCCGCTTCCTCATCGGCCGAGGCCACGGGGCGGGCGAAAGCTGGTTTTGTCCCCATTGCCAGACCTACAATACTTCCGACGCCTCGCATTGCGAGGCCTGCGGCCGGGCTTGCCAAGAGCCGGAGGGATAATGGGCGAAAGGCCCTCGGGCTTCAAGGTCGGGGTCGACAGCTACAGCCTCGGACCGCTGAACCTCTCCCCTTTCGAACTCCTCGATTGGGCCTTGATCCACGAAGCCCAGGGGATCCAATTCTCCGAAATCCCGGAAGAGGCCGGCGACCCGGGCTTTCTTCGCGAATTGGCCGAATACGCTCGACAGAACGGCCTCTACCTCGAGTGGGGCGGAGGCCAGCATGTCCCTTTCGACCTTTCGACCGGGACGCCGAAGGACATCGTCTCGGGAAATCGCCTCGCGGCCGATCAGGCCGCCCAACTCGGGGCAAGGACGATCCGCTCCTGTTCGGGGGGTCTCATGCGATGGCGCGACGACCTGCCGACGACGGAGGCCCTCCTCCGGGAAGCGGCCAAAAGCCTGGCCGGACAGAAGAACCTCTTCCTCGACCGGGGCGTCATCCTGGCCGTGGAGACCCATTTCGAATTCACGACCCATGAGCTCCTTCGCCTCTTCGACATGGCCGGGGCTGAACCGGGAGAGTGGCTGGGGATCTGCCTCGACACGATGAACCTCCTGACGATGCTCGAGGACCCGCTGGCCGCGACGCGACGCGTCCTGCCCTGGGTCGTGACGACCCACGTCAAGGATGGGGGGATCGTCCTCGCCGACGAGGGCTTTCGGACCTTCACGGCCGAGGCCGGGACCGGCATCGTGGATCTCGCCGGGATATTCGAGGCCCTTGCCGCCGTCCCCGGTGAGGTCAACCTGTCGGTCGAGGACCACGGCGGGGACTTCACGATTCCCATCTTCGACTCCCGCTTTCTCGCCGAGTTTCCCGACCTGACGGCCAGGGAACTCGCCGCCCTCCTTCGCCTCTCCCGCCGGACGTCGGCACTGATGACCGAAGGACGTCTGTCCGTCCTCGACCGGACCCGTTGGCCCCGCCTTTGCGAAGAGAGAGTCAAACGCGACCTGGCGGAGGTGAAGCGCCTGGCCGCTTCCGGCCGTCCGGGAGACCGTCCAGGACCCTCCTGACCTCATGGGCCGACACGAGCGTTTTCTCTTCCGAAGGCTCGAGGACGTAGAGTCCAAAGCCCGCGAGCTCGGCCTCGATCTCCCCGTCTCCAGGGATATCGGCCTCCTGCTCCAGCCCGCGGAAGCCGCGGGCCGGGCCCTCGCCAACCGACTGGCGATCCATCCCATGGAAGGGGCCGACGCCGAGGCCGACGGCGGGCCCGGAGAGCTGACCTTCCGTCGCTATGAACGATTCGGCACCGGCGGGTGCGGCCTCATCTGGTTCGAGGCCGCGGCCGTCGTTCCGGAAGGCCGCTCGAATCCCCGCCAGATCCTCTGCCTCCGACGCAACACGGACGGCCTGCGTCGGCTCGTCGACCGGACACGGGCCGCGGCCGAAAGAGTCGGGCCGAGCCATCTCCCCCTCCTCATCCTCCAACTGACCCATTCGGGACGGTTCGCCAAGCCCGCCGGCCCGCGGTCTCCGTCGATCGTCCGCCACATCCCGGCGCTCGACGCGCTCGTCGGCCTCGAAGGCGGGGAGCCGGTCCTCGACGATGAAGCCCTGGACCGCCTCCAGGACGATTTCGTCAAGGCGGCCGGCGTCGCCGCCGCGGCCGGTTTCGACGGGGTGGACATCAAGGCCTGTCACGGCTACCTCGTCTCCGAGCTCCTAGGGGCCTTCGGCCGCGAGGGCCGCTACGGCGGGCCGTTCGAGAACCGGACCCGATTTCTCCGGGAAACCGTCGGCCGGATCCGGGATCGCCTCCCCGGACTCATCGTCGCCGTCCGGCTGAACGCCGCCGACGCCCTCCCCTTCCCCTTCGGCTTCGGCGCCGAGCCGGGGGACCCGGCCGGGATGAACTTCGATGAGGCCAAGGCTCTCGTCCGGATCCTCGTCGGGAGCGGCCTCGGCCTCCTGAACGTCACGATGGGCATCCCGTTCCAGCGGCCGCAAATCGGCCGGCCGTTCAACCGGCCCGTCCGGGGAGGGGAAATTCCCGAAGAGCATCCCCTCGAAGGCGTCGCCCGCCTTATCGGCGCGGCGGCCGAAATCCAAGCCGCGATTCCCGGCCTTCCCGTCGTGGGAACGGGGTACTCCTGGCTGCGCCAGTTCGCCCCCTTCGTCGCCGCCGGCGTCCTGGAGCGCGGGAAAGCGGGCCTCATCGGATTCGGACGGATGGCTTTCGCCTATCCCGATTTCGCCCTCGACCTTTCCCGGCGCGGCCGGTTCGACCCCAGGCGCGTTTGCCTGGCCTGCTCGGGCTGCTCGGAGTTGGCCAGGGCCGGCCGGCCGGCCGGATGCGCCGTCCGCGACCGGGACGTCTACCGCCCGACCCTTTAAACGCGAGCCGATCCGCGCTAGAATGAGGGTCCAGTTTTTTCCGGGAGATCTCCGTTGAAGACGAAAAAAGGAATCATCGGCATCCTGACCGGCGGGGGCGACGTCCCCGGGCTGAATCCGGCCATCCGAGCGGTCACGGTCCGGGCCATCCACGAGGGATACAAGGTCATCGGCATCCGAAGGGGCTGGGCCGGCCTCATCGAGATGCGGCGCGACAAGGAGGCCGACAACAGCGACCACTGCCAGGTCCTGACCGAGGAGCTGGTCAACAGGGTGGGAAGGACGGGGGGGACGTTCCTTCACACCTCGAGGACCCGGCCGAGCCATGTGCCGGACGTCAACATCCCGGTCCATCTCCGAGACCGTTACGGCGCCCCGATGAACGACCTGACCGAGGAGGTCCTCAAGAACCTGGAGTTTCTCGCGATCGATTACCTCGTCCCCATCGGCGGAGACGACACCCTGAGCTACGGGGTCCACCTCCACCAGAAAGGGGTCAAGGTCATCGCCATCCCGAAAACGATGGACAACGACGTTCCCGGGACGGATTACTGCATCGGCTACTCGACCTGCGTCACCCGGACGATCGAGATGACCCAGGCCCTCCGGACGACGGCCGGCTCCCACGAACGATTCCTGATCATCGAGGTCTTCGGCCGCTACGCCGGCTTCACCGCCCTCCTGCCGACGATGGCCGGGGCGGCGAACCGCTGCGTCATCCCCGAGTTCAAGTTCCCCCTCGAGCGCCTGGCCGAGCTCCTGACCGAGGACCGGAACGAAAATCCGAGTCGGTACTCCGTGGCCCTCGTCTCCGAGGGGGCGATGTTCGTCGGCGGCGAGATGAGCTTCGCCAGCGCCGAGGCCGACATGTACGGCCACCGCAAGCTCGGCGGGATCGGCGACCTCATCGCCGAGAAGGTCAAGGACCTCTCCCCCCGCTACAACCAGGGGCGGCGGGTCAACGTCATCAGCCAACGGCTGAGCTATCTCGTCCGGGGCGGCGACCCCGACGCCGTCGACTCGATCGTCCCGATGGCCTACGGCAACATCGCCCTCGACCTCGTCCTCGAAGGCCGAAGCGGCCGGATGGTCTGTCTGCGAAAAGGCGAGTACGACGACGTCCCCATCGACATCGTCACAAGCGTCAAGAAAGCCGTCGACATCGACAAATACTACGACCGAGGCCGCCTCCGGCCGCTCTACAAGAGCTTCAGCCGGAAGCCCTTTTTCATCCTCGAGGGCGACTGATCCCCGTCCGGGAGACCGGACGGCGGATGTCCGATAGAGCATGAAGACCGATTTCGTCGGATTCGAAGGACTCCGGGTCCCGGTCCATTCCCTCGACACCCTGGTCATCGGGAGCGGGGCGGCCGGCTTGAACGCCGCTTCCCTCCTCCACGGCCTCGGCCGGACCGGCGTCGCCGTGGTCACCGAAAAGCTGGGCGGGGGGACATCGGCCAACACGGGTTCGGACAAGCAGACCTACTACAAAGCCGCCCTGGCCGGCGGCCGGGCCGACTCGCCTCTGGACATGGCCGGGGACCTCTTCGGCGGCGGGGCGATGCACGGCGATATCGCCCTCTGCGAGGCCATGGGATCTCTCCCGGCTTTTTTCCGGCTCGTCGGCCTCGGTGTGCCCTTCCCCCACGACCTCCACGGCGCTTACGTCGGCTACAAGACCGACCACGACCCGCGCCAGAGGGCGACGTCGGCCGGTCCGTTGACCTCCCAACTCATGGTCGCCGCGCTTCTCGGGGACATCCGGCGCCGGAGGATCCGGATCTTCGACCGACACCAAGTCGTCGCCCTCCTCACCGCCGGCTCCGGGGACGGGAAAAAAGCCGTCGGCGCCGCGGCCCTGGACCTCGGCCGAAGGGCGGGCCAAAGCCGCGGCCTCGTCCTCTTCAACGCCGCAAACGTCATCCTGGCCACGGGAGGCCCGGCGGGGATCTACCGGCACTCGGTCTACCCCCATAGCCAGACGGGCTCTCACGGCCTGGCCTTCGAAGCCGGGGCCGCCGCCCAAAACCTGACCGAATGGCAGTACGGCCTGGCCTCGACGAAATTCCGCTGGAACCTCTCCGGCACATACCAGCAGGTCATCCCCCGCTACTTTTCGACAGATTCCCGCGGCCGGGACGAGCGGGAATTCCTGAACGAGGTCTTCCCCGACATGGCCCGCCTGGCCACGGCGATCTTCCTCAAGGGCTATGAATGGCCCTTCGACGTCCGGAAAATCGCCGGATACGGGTCCTCGCTCATCGACCTCCTCGTTTACCGGGAAACCGCCCTTCGGAAACGGCGGGTCTTTCTCGACTTCCGGCGCAATCCGAGCGGCGGCGGGCGTCTTCGGGATTTCGAGTTCTCTCTCCTCGCCCCGGACGCCTACACGTATCTCGTCCGTTCAGGCGCCCTGCTCCCAAGGCCGATCGACCGCCTTCGGCGGATGAATCCGCCGGCGGTCGAGCTTTACCTCTCCCAGGGGATCGACCTCGCCGGGGAGCCCCTGGAAATCGCCGTCTGCGCCCAACACAACAACGGCGGATTCCGGGGAGACATTTGGTGGGAATCGAACCTCCGCCGCCTCTTCCCGATCGGCGAGGCCAACGGCTCGCACGGCGTCTGCCGGCCGGGCGGGTCGGCCCTGAACGCCGGCCAGGTCGGAAGCTTCAGGGCGGCCCTCCGGATCGCCCGAAAGTACGGCCGAAAGCCGCCCCGGACCGACGTGTTCTTCGAGGAGGTCGAATCCCAGGTCCGGTCGCTCTGGGAGAAGGCCGGCCGGTGGATCGGGCCGCCGCCCCCCCGAGGAGCGATCGCTCCCGCGCGGGCCGTGGCCGAAATCCGGAACCGGATGTCCACCCGGGCCGCCCACATCCGCGATCCGCAAACGATCGCCGCCGAAGTCCGCAAAGCCTGGCGGCTCCACGGACATCTGAGGTCAAACCTCCGAGTGAAGGATGCCGCCGGCCTAGCCGAGGCTTTCAAGGCCTTGGACCTCGCTTTGACCCACGCCCTCTATCTCGAGGCCATGGCCGAATACCTGGCCAGGGGCGGAAGAAGCCGGGGTTCCGCCCTCGTCCTCGACCCGAAGGGCGAGCCCCCCTGCCCGGAGCTCGGGGACGACTGGAAATTCGCCCTCGCCCGGGAGGACGACTTCGCCCACCGGAACATCCTCGAGATCGGACTCGACGAGGACGGGCGGGTGAGGAAGGACTGGGTCTCTCCCCGCCCGATTCCCGAGCCGGAAGGCTGGTTCGAGGCCATCTGGAAAGATTTCCGCGAAGGCCGGAGCTTCGGCCCTGACGAGGAGGACCCATGACCGCACCCTCGAGGCGACCCGTCGCTCTCGTCACCGGGGCCGGCCGCGGCATCGGCCGAGGGATCGCCCTCGCTTTGGCCGCCGAAGGCTACGACATCGCCGGTTGCGACATTGTCTTCGATCCCGGTAACGCGGAGGCGGGGCTGTTCGAGGTCAAGGCCCGGGTCGAGGAGGCCGGGTCGGTTTTCCTGCCCGTCGCCGGCGACATCGCCGACCTCGCCGCCCACGGCCGGATCATCGGCCAGGCGGCCGATCATTTCGGCCGGATCGACCTCCTCGTCAACAACGCCGGGATCGCCCCCGATGTGCGCCGCGACATCTTGGAGACCACGCCGGGGAGCTTCGACCGCGTCCTGGGGACCAA
>Ga0194125_10014250_pt1 | contig 10198 bp, 9 predicted proteins | sample TA2KigC250mmetaG_FD_148626 | JGI IMG/M metagenome (GOLD analysis project Ga0194125, IMG submission 148626) | Freshwater microbial communities from Lake Tanganyika, Tanzania - TA2015034 Kigoma Deep Cast 250m | ecosystem: Environmental > Aquatic > Freshwater > Lake | place: Tanzania: Lake... | reverse complement strand
GGTGCAGGCCTTTGGCCTGTGGAGGGTCGAAGCCCACGTCGTCCGTCCCCCGTAGTGCGTAGTGCGTATTCCGTAGTCCCGTAGTCCCGTGGTCTGCCGTTACTTGGCGAACGGCATGGTCGTCTTGTCGGGGTCGAGTTGGTCGGGGATCTTGAGGTCCACGCCTTCGATGTGAGTGCCGCTCTTGATGACTTTGCCGCCGAGGCTAAGGTCGAAGGTCCATGGCAGGTTCGTGAACTGTTCGGCCTTCATGCGTTCGCGCTCGATGACCTTCTTGCCCGCGGTCTGGCGCTGCTGCCAGACGCCGGTGAGCTTGTCGAAGATCCAGGACTCAATGCGCCAGATGACCTCGCCGCCCTTGTCGCTGTGGAACTCGCGGTCGCGGATGAGTTCCATGAGCACGTTGGCGTGCTTGCCGTTGCCGTCAATGTGGAGCACGCGCCGCTTGTTCATGAAGTGGTCAGGATACTTGTTGATGAGGGTGGTGAGGGCTTCCTTGTCCTTGTCCGTGAGCGGGGCGTCGGACTTGTCGGTTTCGGTCAGGGATAAGTCCACGCCGGCGATGGCGCCCACGGAGGTCTCGACGATGACGTCGTACTTGCCTTCGGGCAGGCCGTCAATGACGTACTTGCCCGTGGCGCTGTCGAGTTTGGCGGGAAAGCCGGCTTTGGCTTTCTTGTCAATGGCGGTGAAGCTCTTGATGACCTTGGCGCGGTCCACGGCGCGGATTGCGCGGCACTTGCTCACGGGCGTGACGGCGCCGGAGATCATGCCGGTCTGGGCGAAGGCGTGAGAGGCGATGAGCAGACTGAGGAAGGCGGCGCGGGGAATCCAGCGCTTCATGGGGGATCTCCACCGGACGGGTCGGACAGGTCAGACGGGTCGGACAAGTCGGACGGCTCGCTTGATTTTCACGGCCTGCGCGCTCGGATGACGTACTGGAAGACGGCATCCCGGTCGTGGCTGGTCATCTCGCGGAAATGCAGGCCGAGGATGCACTTCTTCTGGTCCTGGTCGGCGACCTGCACCCAGGCAGCCCTGGTGAGGGCCTCGACGACGGTGATGTGATGACCGGGCAGGCCGAGGCTGACGCCGATGACGATGCGTTCAGTCGTGAGGTCGGGGATCCAGCCGAGATCGGGGATTCTGCCCACGAGCATCAGCCCGCCGCCGCCGACGTTGGTCGTCTCGCCGTCCAGGATCTCAGGCGAGCGCGCGTCGCTGACCCGGTTTACGAACCAGTAGCGGACGGGGATCTTGACGGGGATTCGGACGAATTCTCTTTTCTCGCCTGCCATGTGCTGGCTCCACAGAGAATGGTCAATGGTTGATGGCCAATGGTCAGCGGATGGTGAACCATCCACCATCGCCCATTGACCATCAACCATTCGCGCCGTGGCTAGAACAGCCCAAGGACCTTGCCTTCGTCATCCAAGTCCACGACCTCGCCGGCGGGCTTGGAGGGCAGGCCGGGCATGGTGCGCATCTCGCCGCAGAGCGGATAGAGGAAGCCCGCGCCGACGGACGCGCGCACGTCGCGGACCGGGAACTCATAGCCGCTCGGACGGCCCTTCAGCGTCCCATCATGGCTCAGCGACAGGTGCGTCTTGGCCATGCAGATGGGCATCTTGTCGAAGCCGCTCTTGGTGAACTGCGCGATCTTCTTCTCGGCCTCGGGTGTGTAGGTGATCTTGCCTGCGCCGTAGATACTCGTGGCGATGGTCTCGATCTTCTTCTTGATGGGCCAGTCCAGTTCGTAGAGGAACCTGAAGTCGCTGGGCTTCTCGGCCGCCTCGACGACGGCGTGAGCGAGCTCCTTGCCGCCTTCACCGCCTTTCGCCCAGACCTCGCTGACGACCACCTTGGACGCGCCGGCCGCCATCGCGCGCCGACGAATCGCCTCGATCTCCTTGTTCGTGTCCGTGGTGAAACGGTTCACGGCCACGACCGACGGGATGCCGAAGAGCTTCACGTTCTCGATGTGCTTCTCCAGGTTGCAGCAGCCGCGCTCGACCGCGTCCACGTTCTCCTGGGTCAGGCCGGGGTCGAGCGGCTTGCCGGCCACGACCTGGAAGTCGCCGCTGTGCATCTTGAGCGCGCGCACCGAGCACACGAGCACCACGACGTTCGGGATCAGCCCGCTCATGCGGCACTTGATGTTGAAGAACTTCTCCATGCCCATGTCCGCGCCGAACCCGCTCTCCGTCACCAGGTAATCGCAGAGCTTGATGGCCATCATGTCGGCCAGGATGGAGCTGTTCCCGTGGGCGATATTCGCGAACGGGCCGGCATGGACGAACGCCGGGCCGTGTTCCAGGGTCTGCATCAGGTTCGGCTTGATGGCGTCGCGCATCAGGACGGCCATGGCGCCGGCGACCTTGAGCTGCTCCGCGGTGACCGGCTTGCCCTTCTTCGTGTAGGCGACCACGATGCGGCCCAGTCGCTTCCGCAGGTCCTTCAGGCTGGTCGTCAGGCCAAGGATGGCCATGACCTCAGAGGCCACGGTGATGTCGAAGCCGCTCTCGCGCTCCGGGCCATCGCCCTGGCCGCGCCCGATCGCGATGGTTCTCAGCGCGCGGTCCGACACGTCCACCACCCGGCGCCACATGATGGTCTTCATGTCAATGCCGAGCTTGTTCTTCTTGTTGAGGTGGTTGTCCAGGAACGCGGCGCACAGGTTATGCGCCAGGCCCACGGCGTGCACGTCGCCCGTCAGATGGAGGTTGAAGTCCTCCATGGGCACGATCTGCGAGTACCCGCCGCCCGCGGCGCCGCCCTTGATGCCGAACACAGGGCCGAGGGAGGGCTGCCGAATGTTCACGATGGCCCGCTTGCCGATCTTGCACAGGCCCAGGGCCGTGCCGATGGTCGTGACGGTCTTGCCCTCGCCCAGGGGCGTGGGCGTGATGGCCGTCACGTCAATGTACTTCGCGTTCGGCCTGTCCTTCACGCGGTCAATGAGTTCCAGCTTCACCTTGGCGATGTGGTCGCCGTGGAGCTCCAACTCATCCCGCCGGATCCCGATAGACTCCGCGATCTCCCAGATGGGCTTCATCTTCGACGCTTGCGCAATTTCCAGGTCGCTTAACACGGCTGCTTCCTCCATCAATCACTGGTGGGCCTGACTGAACACCGCCAATTCCGTTCGCTAGGTTCCGGTAGTCCGCTCTTCCACGTTGGACGAGCTGGACGGCGGGGTATTCTACCGGCTGTCGGGTGGGGGGTCAAGGGAAAAGTTCGGAGTGGTGGAGTGGTGGGGTGGTGGGGTGGTGGGGTGATGGGGTGATGGGGTGATGGGAAGCTTGAGGATGGAACAAGGCCATCATCCGTTCACTCTGTCGCTCGCTCTGTTGTTTACTTCGTCGCTCACTCTGTCGTTCACTTCGTCGCTCACTTTGTCGCTTACTTCGTCGGTCACTCAGGTCGGCCAAAAAGCAAACGACGGCGACAGCGTGAACGAGGAAGTGAGCGACGGAGTAACCGACGGAGCGAGCGACAAAGTGAGCGGTGAAGTGAGGGATGAAGTGAGCGAGAAGGTGAGTTCGCCAGAATCCTTCGGCGGACTAGGACGGTGAGCGCGGAGGATTGTGACCCTCTGGCGGCGCGACGACGGCCATGATGATCGTGCTGTCCGCGGCCGGGGTGGGCGCGAGAGGCAGCGTGAGGCTCACGGTGGTCCCCTTGCCCTCTGAGCTCTGGATGCCGATGGTGCAGTCGTGGGCCTCCAGAATCTCCCTGGCGATGGAGAGGCCCAGGCCGATGCCCCCGAAGCGGCGCGTGGAGGAGCCGTCGGCCTGGCGAAAGCGCTGGAAGACAAAGGGCAGCTCCCTGGCCGGAATGCCGCAGCCCGTGTCCGCGACCTTCACCAGCGCGTGGGCGTCGGACTGCCGCTCGGCCGTCACGGCAATCCTGCCGTTGAGGCCGGTGAACTTCGTGGCGTTCGACAGGACGTTGACGAGCACCTGGATCACGCGGTCTTCGTCCGCGCGGATGATGAGCGGCGGCACCGGCAGCCGCACGTCCGCCGCAATAGACTTGTCTTTGATGACCGGCTCCAGCGTGCGCAGGCACGTGTCCACCACGCTTTGCAGCGGGAAGTCGCGGATTTCGAGCTTCAACTGGCCCTGCTGAATCTTGGCCATGTCGAGCAGGTCCTGGATGAGCTTGAGCAGGCGGCTGAGGTTGCGCTGCGTGATGGAGAGCGCCTTCCGCTGGCGGTCCGTGACTTGACCAAGCTGCTCCGCGAGCAGCATCTCCGTGTAGCCGATGACCGACACGAGCGGGGTGCGAAGCTCGTGCGAGACGTTGGCCAGGAAGTCGGACTTCAACTGGTCGAGCCGGCGCAGCTCGCGGTTGGCGTGCGTCAGCTCTCGATGGTGCTGCTTGAGCTCGGAGTAAAGCCGGGCGTTCTCGACGGCGATGCCCATCTGCCGGACGATGTGCTGCAGGGCGATGGCGTCCCGCTCATGGAATGCCCCCAGCTCCCGACTGCCCATGTTGAACGTGCCGATGGCCCGTCCCTTGACCATCAGGGGCATCAACATGCACGAGCGGATGCCCTCGGCGATGAGCATTTCGTCTTCCCAGAAGGCTTTGGACTTGACCAGGTCAGGCTCGATGATGGCGCGTCCGGTGGACATGACGTTGCCGACTCGCGAATTGGAGGCGGGCAGACGCGTGGCGCGCTTGAGTTTGGGCGTGCCGCGGGATTGGAGCGCAACCAGCTCGAAGTCCTTGCGAGACCGGTCATACAGCGCCAGGCTGGCCCGGTCGAACTTGATGAGGCGCTTGAGCTCCCGCGCCACGACTCGGAACACCTTGTTGATCTCCAGCGAGGCGCTGATGGCCTCGGCGATCTCGTCCACGGCGATGACGCGGTCAATGCTGCGCGTCATGTCCCGCGTCAGTTGCGCGTAGTAGTTGGCGATGGTGCCGATGTTCCGGTCCACCTCGGTCTCCAGGAGCATGCGCATCTCGAACTTCTTCTGGAGGTCGAAGGACGGGGACTTGACCAGGGCGTCCAGGACGATTCTCTTGAAGCCCAGTTGCCCCTCGATGACAAGCGTGGGGGCCATGTGGGTGGAGAAGTCGCGGAGGGTCAGGTCCTTCAGAAGGTCGTCCACTTGCGCCGCCTCAGGGTTCCGGATGTGTTCAGCGGTGAGCATGAGGAGGTCGGTGAACCACTTCCGGTGCTCGGCCCGGCTGGCCGTATGGGGGATGATGGAGGGCTTGGGACCCATGGCCAGCTCCGTCCAGCGACGGACGATCTCGTCTTGATTGGCCACCAGGAAGTCGGCGAGTTCCGACGTCGTCGGCGAAGGTCCCGTCGTCTGGTCCGAAGCCATTGCTCTGTCCTCCGGTGCGTCAGCCACCGTGTCGGCGATTTCGCACGAAGTATAGCTGCCGGTTCGGCGTTCGTCAACCCGAAATTCGCCGCACCGCATTGACTTGCCCTCAGGGATGTGCTAGCGTGCCATTCGCTTCGTCGCCCCTGGCCGCGCGCGACAGGGGGACCCACGAAGTGAGCGACAAAGTGAACGATGAAGTGACCACGTCCTCCTGGGTTCGGAGAGAGATCATGCCCGCTCACGAGGTGCAAGTGCGCGTCCGGTATGCCGAGACCGACAAGATGGGCCTCGTTTACTACGGCAACTACTTCACCTACTTCGAGGTGGGCCGCACGGACCTGCTACGCCGCGTCGGCATGCCCTACTCGCAGCTCGAAGCCGAGGGCATCTACTTCCCCGTGGTGGACGCGCAGTGCAAGTACCTCGGCGCCGCCCGCTACGAGGACCTGCTGACCGTGCGAACCTGGATATCCAATGTCCGCCGCACGCGGCTGGAGTTCAGCTACGAGATTCGGCGGGATGGCGACCAAGCCCTCGTGGCCGCCGGCGTGACCACCCTGGTGTGCATGAACAAGGACTTCAAGCCCATCGAGATTCCAGAGCGGCTGCGCGAGCTGGTGACGGCGGAGCTTGGGGGATGCGGCAATCCTGGCCCGGCGCGCACCCGTTAACAGACGGGTGTTCGGTGGTGGGTGTTAGGCGTTCGTCGTCAGGCGCCCCCGACCACCTAACACCGAGCACCTATTCGGCCATCTCCACGTCGTCGAACGCTACGTCCCCATCCAGCCCCACCAGGCGGACGTACGCCTTCGCGGCGTCTTCGGGCGCGGTGAATGAGCCGGTGATCCGTTGCCAGTCGGCAGTGGCCTTCTTCGGCTCAACCACGTCCCGGTGGCGTTTGGACATGGCGATTTCCTTCTTCTCGTCGAGGTCATACTTCTCCCACCACAGCACCTCGACGCTGCCGGCTCCGCTGCCCTTGATCCAGGCGCTGACGTTGTACTTGGCGCCCGGTTTCACGGCGAACGCGGCCGAGTGAAGGAATCCCTTGCCCCCTTGCTTCTCAATGGCCAACTTGAACGACTGCTTGCCCGTGCGGCCGCCGGCCTTGTCGAGGCTGTCGGCCACAGGCAACTGAATCACGTGGAACGTCCAGCCCTTGGGGTTGTCCTTCTTGCCCGTCTTCTCGATGTTCTCGCGCTTCCATGGCACTTCCGTGCCGCCCGCCACCCGCACCAGAATCTGGTCCTTCTCCTCCTTCAGGACCTTCCCCTCGAATGTGAACCCCGTCTTGGCCGTGATCGTGTCCACGGTCTCCACGTCCTCGAACGACGGGTTGGGGACAAGGCTCGCCTGACCAATAGCCGTCCCAGATCCCAACGACGCCACAAACGCCGCTGTCAACGTCAGTCTGACGATTTCCCTAGCGTCCATGGTTCCTCCGACTCGCGATGGCCTTCAATCCAAAATCGGAAATCCAAAATCCAAAATCAGGCTTGTCCCGCCAGACCTGCCACGGCGATCGAGATCGTCTCGAAGTCGTTCTTCAGCGACCTATAGAGCTGTTGATAGATGGAGTAGTATCGCCTGTAGACCTTGGCGTTCCCCGGATCGGGGGGCGTCTCGGTGACGACCTTGATGGTGGCCTGACATGCCTCGTCCACCGAGCCGAACACGCCCGTGCCGACGCCCGCGAGGAGCGCCGCGCCAAACGCCGCGCCCGCGGTCTCGTTGATCACGCACACGGGCTGGCCGTAGACGTCGGCCTGCAGTTGGCGCCAGAAGTCCGACCGCGCGCCGCCGCCCGAAACGCGTATCTGCGTCACCGGAATGCCCATGCCCTTGATGATCTCCAGCGAGTCCTTCATGCCGTACGTGATGCCTTCGAGCAGCGAGCGGATCATCTCGGCCTTTCCATGCCTCGCGGTCAACCCGATCCAGGCGCCGCGGGCGTTCGGGTCCGCGTGCGGAGTCCGCTCGCCCGTCAGGTAGGGCAGGAAGATCAGCCCTTCGCACCCCGCTGCGGCCTCCTCGGCCTCCTCGCACAGAATCTCGTACGGGTCAACGTCCATCCGCTTGGCCTGATCGCATTCCATCGCGCTGAGATTGTTGCGGAACCACTGGAACGAGCCGCCAGCCGAGAGCATCACGCCCATGACGTGCCACTTGCCGGGCACGGCGTGGCAGAACGTATGTGCGCGGCCCTGCGGGTCAGTCTGAACGATGTCGGAGAACGCGAACACGACGCCCGACGTGCCGATCGTGGCCGAGACGATGCCCGTCTTCACGATGCCGCTGCCGACCGCCTGGGCCGCCTGGTCGCCGCCGCCGCCCACCACCGGGATGCCGGCGGGAATGCCCAAATGGGCTGCAACCACGTCACTGAGCTGGCCCGAGACCTCGACCGACTCGTAGCAGTCCGGCAGCAGCTCCTTGTCAATCTCCAGCGCGCTCAGCACCGCGTCCGACCAGCGACGGGCCCTCACGTCGAGCAGCAGCGTGCCCGACGCGTCCGACACCTCGGTCGCAAACACGCCCGTGAGACAGAAGCGGATGTAGTCCTTCGGAAGCAGAATTTTCCGTGTCTTCTCGTAAATCTCCGGCTCGTTCTTGCGCACCCAGAGAATCTTGGGCGCGGTGAAACCGGTGAGCGCGGGGTTGCACGTGAGTTCGATGAGCTTCTCAGCGCCGATCTTGGACGTGATTTCAGCGCACTCGGCCGCGGTGCGCTGGTCGTTCCACAGGATGGCCGGGCGGAGCACCTCGCAGTTCTCGTCGAGCATCACCAGCCCGTGCATCTGGCCCGACAGCCCGATGCCCTTGATCTCCTTCGGGTCAACCTGGGATTCCTTCAGCGCGGCCTGCACGGCTTCCACCGTGCTGCGCCACCAGTCATCGGGGTTCTGTTCCGACCAGAGCGGCTCGGGATGCGAGGAGGGATGCTCCTTGGTGACCGACGCGTAGATCTTGCCCTTCTCGTCGCAGATCAGCGACTTGGTGCCAGACGTGCCAACGTCAATGCCAATCAGGTAAGCCACTCCAGGTCTCCTTTCCAGCTACCGAAAGCCAGCGCTCGTCGAACGGGGCGGTATTGTATAGACCGCATCGCCCAGTGTCAAGGCAAAAGCCTGGAGTTGATGGGGTGTTGGGGCGATGGAGCCATGGAGTGGTGGGGGAGCGTTTCTGAACCCGTGAACCAGAGATCCCGCTTCCGAGGAGCCGTGTGAGTCCCCTGGGGCAGCACGAGGGACGGAAATCGTCCTCGTCGTCGGCCGTTACGGCGTCCGATGGCGAGTTCGATGGCGATTTTCGGGGGAGTGGCGAGTCAAGGCCGACGGCTGTGGTCTCGCACGGCTTGGGCAATGGCGGCAAGATTGCGCTTGGGCGTGGTGAGGGGCACGGCGCATTCGGGGCCGAGGATGTCAATGCCGGCGTCGAGCGCGGCGAGGACTTCCCTGCGCACGTCGTCGGGCGTGCCCTTGAGCAGCGTTTGTGGGTTGTTCACGCCGCCCATGAGGCTGAGGTCGCGCTGGGCGAGGCCGCGGGCTTTGGCGGGGGCGACCCTCGTGTCGAAGTGGAAGCAGTCCACGCGCGTCTCGGCGATGTAGCGCATCCGGTCGGCCGTGTCGCCGCAGATGTGGAGGATGAGCGGGCAGGGGATTCGGGCGACCAGCTCCTTGTGGATCGCCATGAGGAAGTCGCGGTAGGCGAGCGGGCTGCACAGATCGCCCGTGGCGTGGTCGCCGAGCGTGAGCGCGTCCGCGCCGGCCTGGATTTGGGCGAGCGCGAACAGCACGGTCACTTCCTTGAGCGTCGCCAGAATGCGCCGCACCTTCTCCGGGTCGTCAATCGTCAGGATGAGGAAGTCCTGCACGCCGAAGAGGTGGTACGCGAGCGTCCAGGGGCCGAAGACCTTGCCGACGATGGCCACGTCGCGGCCGTAGTCCTTGCGCAGCAGGGCGAGGGCTTCAAGCACGACCGCGGCCGCCGGGCGGTCAAGGAAGTCCTTAGGGATGCGGATGTCTTCTGGTTCCTTGCACAGCCGCCCCTTCACGTCGGGCATCAGGTCCTTGCGCCCCCAGTCCACGGCGCAGCCGAGCGCAGCGGCCTCGTGCTGGACGCTGTACACGGGCATGATGGCGTCGTAGCCGAGGTGGGTGACCGCGGTGCTGGCGAGCTTGGCCATCTTCTTGGCGTCCAGGTGCGCGTCGGGGAAATACACGCCGACCGCGTCCATCAGCTCAACGCTGACGACCGACGTGGCGCTGGCCACGGACGGACGATCCACGCGGCCGCCGAGCAACGAGGCGAGAAACCGCCGTTTGGGGGACATGTATTCGTGGGACATCTGTGCCCTATGGATGATGGTCAATGGTTGATGGTTGGTGGTTAACCAACGCAGAATATCGAATGATGAAGAGCCTGTTGCACGAACCCTGAATTGCTCGTGTTGTCATTCTGAGCGAAGCGAAGAATCCCGTTTAAGGGGCAAATGGAGACCCTTCGCTTCGCTCAGGGTGACAGGAAAGCGGTTTGTGCAACAGGCTCTGAAGTGAGCACGAACCCTTAACGGCCGAGGACGAGTACGATCCGCCCCGGCGAATCCGTACGCACCGCACGCTATGGTCCTCAATTCGTTGCCGCCCTGTCCGCCGTGGCGGATCGTTGGGCCACACAGGCTCGTCTCAGGCGGTAAGTCCCTGCCCCGTGCAGCAAAAAAGAGAGCCGAGAAAGGCTTGCGATAGCCTTTTTCGGCTCTCACCTTGCGTCCCGGTCTGCTCGAGCGCAACCAGGACTTTCCCGCGTATAGCGGGATGGTCATTCCTGGTTCGTGCGACTTACACCAGGTT
>Ga0194125_10014239_pt1 | contig 10205 bp, 5 predicted proteins | sample TA2KigC250mmetaG_FD_148626 | JGI IMG/M metagenome (GOLD analysis project Ga0194125, IMG submission 148626) | Freshwater microbial communities from Lake Tanganyika, Tanzania - TA2015034 Kigoma Deep Cast 250m | ecosystem: Environmental > Aquatic > Freshwater > Lake | place: Tanzania: Lake... | reverse complement strand
GCAACTTCGAGAGGCGCGAAATGAGTGATGTGTCCCCGGAATACTCGAATTCTTGAGAATGCTCTTGACCAGATCGGGATCGGTGATATGTCCCCGGATTCGCCATGGCCTCCTTGTCGGCAACTTCGAGAGGCGCGAAATGAGTGATGTGTCCCCGGAATACTGAAGATCCGGGCCCGTCATTCCCCTCGTGTGAGTGAGTACGTTGCTCACGATGATGGCGAATCGGCCGAATGAGAGATGCCTACGAGCAGGTGGTGGATAGTCAGCTCGCCGTCTCCTCGCGCGTGCACGGTGTCAGCGCTACGAGGATGCGACTGGAGAACTGACGACGGGGCGCGAAAGGCATCCCTCCTGGTCATCCTTAGCTCGGCCCTTCTGGCCTTGATTTCGCTTCGGACGCGGGCGAAGGCGTCATCAAGACGGTTGTCCATGACGTAACCCAACATGCCGCCGCAGGGCAGACCGGCAGAATACTTGCCATCCACGAACCGCTGAAGCCCTTCCGTGACATACTTGTCGGCTTGGTGTTTGAAGCCAGAGCCGGTAGTCACATGGAGGCGTTTGCATTCCACGGTGAAGTAGATGGTCTGCCCGTGGTGCTGAGGCGGGTAAAACCGCAAGTCGTTCCGGCCCATCTCGGTGCCAAAGGTCGGGTCTGTAACTGGGTCCTCCAAGACGATAAACCATGACCGCCCGGCAGCGCTGTAGGCGGCAATCAGAACGTCACGAAAGACGGCCGTGATTCGCTCTTCCAACCGCACGTCCTGGTGCAGCGAAAACGCCTGCCAAGTCTCCAGTACCAGGGCCATTACCTCCCCGTCGAAGCCCTCCGGAAACAGTTCGCGCCTTAGCGCGCCACTTGGGCCGCCAGAGTTCAGACGCCCCATCGGTCCTCCCTCATCATGTGGCCAAGAATCTCATCGGCGTCGTTGAGCGCGGTGGTGCGCGTCCAATGGCGGCGGTTCAACGGCTTGAGCAGATGAACCTCTGCCCCTTCGTAGAAGGCAAAACCTCGTAGACAGCGGAAACTAGTGCCCTCAGGCCCTACGGTGGACTGCCGAATCCTCGCCAAGAGTATCTCGACGCGATCTTCAGCTCTTGACTCGCGGTAAGGTTTGGCACGGCCGCCCACGCCCATAGTTACGAGCCCCAGTCCAGATTCCGACGCGATGCAGCCCTCCGCCCAAAGGTTGGCCTTCGTTCGCGTCCAGCCCCGGAAGGTTCCAACCAGGAGGTTTGCGTAGGCTTCGCGGTCGGTGGGACGTGAGGGTTGGACGGTGAGGAGCTTTGTGGAGTCGAGGGATCCCGGTGTCGAACTGGGACGGAACACGTTCACGGTGTCTTCGATGAGGTGGCGTTCCCACTCGCAGATCTCGAAGTAATCGTAAACGAGCGCGACAAGTCTCCTCTTCGTCGCCTCGACCAGGCTTCCTCGATGCAGAAGGTTCTGCGGCTTCTTTAGTTGCTGCTTAAGGCTCCGCAGCAGGTTGGCGCACTCGTGGACAATCGCCTGGCTCCGTTCCCGGTTCGGCATATCTTCGGGGAGAGGAAACGGCAGTTCCAGTATCTCCTCCAGACGGGCGACATCGCGCTCGATCCCGATGTTCGCCGTGGTGTGGAAGAGCAGGTATTGCGCAAGCGGACTGGAGAGGACTGCCGTCAGAAACAGGAGTTCATCTTCCTCGTGCTTGGGGGCGCATATCGACTGAAAATCGTGCTGAAAGAGGACATCGAAGTCCGAGAAAAGGAACTTCGTGCACGCTTGGTTGATAAGGACTAGCGGCGACTTGTATATCAGTGGACTGCGCTTGCGGTGAAGGCCATGACGATAGTCGCCTCCAATTCCTTCACAGTCCCCCTCCAGAAGCACCAAGCCATCAATGGAGGCTCCAGCGGGGATGAACAGGTCACTGGGTTTCCAGAAGACCTTCTGAGGTCTTTCAGTGCTTCCCGTAGCGGGCTGGAAGCCTCGGCCTTTGAACCATTGCCGCACTCGATTCGGAGGAACGGCGTCCGGGTCACTCGGCGGTTTCTTGGCCAAACGCAAGAGTCTCGGCAAACGCATCAGCCGCTCAATCAGTCTCGCATCGCGCGGTGTTCCCCAGTAGTGCTGCTTCCAAGCGAATGCCGCCTCGCTTCTTTCCGCAGCCGCGACGATTTTACATTCGTCCAACACCTTCTGGTCGTCCGGCTGAACCGCAATCAAGGCTTCGCGCGGGTCGAGCCACTCGACCTTTGGCGTCAAGAACTCGAACTCGCCCAAAGCCTCACCGCCGCCCCGAGGATGATAGCGAGCGACAAGACACGGACAATCGGCGCCGGGGAAGAGCATGAAGCGGTGGTCCGCCAGAAGCCAGACTGATTCGAGCCGGTGTGCCTTGAGCCATGCGGCCTGAAAGCGGTCGGTGTTGTTGCTGAGAAACACGCGCGACGGCAGCACCTGGCAGACCCGGCCTGTGTCCCGCACGTGCCGTCCGGCCTTCCACATGAAAGCGCATGCGAGTTCTTTGGCCGGAAACAGAGTCTGGTTTCGTTCCGACCTCTTGATGCCCCTCATTGCGGGGTTGTGCTTTGTCGAGAAGAGCCATGCCTCGGCTGTTGGCGCATCCTTGCGACTCACCCAAGGCGGATTGCCAACCACGAGGTCAAACTCCGGTCTGGCATCCATCTGGAAGAAATCCAACTCCCGGACGGAATCCAGACGCGGCGGGCGCGGACGGCTCTTGTCTCGTTCCCATAGGATACGGGGCAACAGCTTTGCTCGCGTGTCGCGCTCCAGAGCTTCGCGCAGTTCCACAATTTCCTTCGGCTCCATCTGATCGAGAAACGCCAGATAGAGGCTGAAACACGTGACAAGGCATGCGGTCAGGTGGATGTCTGCGCCGCACAGGTTTTCCGAGAGAAGCCGCATTAGCCCCTTGTAGCGGCGCTCTGGGGCGGCGTTCGGGTTGCACTTCCGCCACTCCTCCGCCATGCGGACGAAGAGAACCACAAGGAAGATCCCGGACCCGCACGCGGGGTCGAGACAACGCTTGTCGAGGAGCGTATCCCAGCCCTCGGTGGCGATGTCTACGGCCAGTTCCGCAAGGCGCGGTGGTGTGTAATAGGCACCCGACGTCCGTTGGCCGTTGTTGCGGAGTTGGTTTCTGCGCGCCGATTTGGCCTCTGCCGCCGCCTCCGCCCCGATGAACTCCTGGTAGATGGAACTGATGAGTTCGACGGGGACAAAGCTGAAGTCGTAAAGCTTAAACAACGACTTTTGGCCGCTCTGTAGGTCCTCGCCAGTGGTAAAACGCCAGAGGTAATCGACCTCAGTGTCCGTCAGGGCCATACAGGGCTCGTCAACGAAGAGCGAACCATTGAAGTCCCGTTGCAGTGCTAGGAATAACGATTCCAGTATGCGTGCGCGGTCAACACACTGGCTGTCAAGAAAGCCCATCATATCGGACGCCGCTGGCAGGCGGTTCCTGTTGAGGTACGCCGGCCCGATGATGCCGCGGTCGAGCAGGTAGCAGGAAAAGAGGAACTTGCCGATGATGGCATGAGCTCGCCGGTAGTCTTTGGCGGATTCTCGCGGACAGATAAGGTTGCGCACGTCTCTCAGGCTATGGAGCAGCGACTGGTCTACCGCGTCCTTGAAGTTGAAGACCGTCTTGTGCTCGCGGTAGATCGCGCCGGTCTCGACACGGCGAATCAACCGCCGAACTCGCAAGGCAAGCTCCGCCGCCTCCATGCTTCCAATCGTTTCGCTTGCGAGTTCTGCTCGTACGCCTTGACTGTCATCCTTCGACGGCTTGGCAAGGGTCGAGAACACCTGCACCTTTCGCGGGCGCTCGACGACTAGGAGCGTCGTCGCCCCCAGGTTCCAGAGCTTCTCCCGACTTCGCTCGACCTGTGCTTCCGGTAACTGCCTCGCGTCCTTGAGGCAAACCGTGGGGCGCCCTTCAACGCAAACCACCGCATCACTGGCTATGTCCTTGTCCTCGAACAGCCGTCGTAGGACATGCCCGTGGCTACGGAATTCGGGGACGTCGTGCCACGCATCGCTCGCCCTCAAGAACCGCGCATCGACACAGTCGTCCCACCCGGGACTGTGCAAGAGCGGAGATCGGCACGCACTTGTGACGGCTTTCATGGCAGGCAGGCGCGGTCTTTAGTGTTCACCATGGATAACACATCTCAGCCATCCCAGGTCAACCGTGTTTCCGGGATGCTCATTTGCCGTAGATTCTATCCAGTGGCACCCAATCGTCAAGCAATTTCCTGTCTCTAGCCCAAGCGGAACAGGACACTCGTTTCCTTTGCTGGTCTTCCGGGCAGGAAGGGGACCCATCTTGGCGATCGATACTTGGTGTCCCGCGTCGAGCAGGTCACACCGGCTCTGTCTGCCATCCGGTTCAGCCTTTCGGGGCACAGGCAAGCCGTCCCGCACATCACCAATCACACATCGCCGATTCCGCGTTGACAGCTCTGGTCCCTTGCGGTAAGCTCCGCGTCGGTCGGAGTCGGGCTCAAACGAAAAGGTGACAGGTGTCGGGTGACGGGTGTCGGGTCGAAGACGCGCCGTGGCGAGTGGCAGGTCGGAGACGCGCCGTGGCGCGTGACAGGATCAGGACACGTCGGCAGACTGTTCGTTGCAGCGGAGGTTGCTAACATGCGTGATGCGCACATTGAGGCCGTTGGGGGCTTCTGTCGCCGCTGGCGCGTGGCGGGGTCGCAGTCGGGCCTGAACGACATGGGCGCGCTCAGGCGATGGGCGGCCGCGCGACGCTGGCTCGCTTGGCTGGCGGGTACGGCGGCCGTGCTGCTGGCCGTGGCCGACGGTCGCGGTCAGGTGGTGGATGATTTCTCGGCGGGGGGCTGGGTCCGCTTCGAGAGCACGCCCGGCAACCTTACCGTGGCCGCTGGCAAACTGCGCCTGGTTGACAGCATCGAGCCGCCCGATTGGATGACTGCCAGCAAGGTCTTCAAGGTCAACTTTGACCAGACCCCTGTCTTTGTGGTGAAGGTCGCTGAGGTCAGCGACCGGGGGACGGTGAAGCTGATCCGCCGGCAGCCGTACGACAAGCGCGAGGTCATTGACATTGACGGGCCCGGCCTGTACGCCGTCAACGTCCGGCGGGCCTACGGCTGGATCGGCCAGGCGGAGGTCGAGACGTGCCTCTACGCCATCGGCGACCAGAGCGACATCACCTACGAATTCGTGAAGTACGTGGCCGAGACGACCGCCGAAGAGCAGCGGCAGATCGCCGAGCGCACGGCGTTGGGCAACCGGAAACTGGAGGTGGCGCCGTTCGAGCTGGTGCCGCTCTTCAACACCTGCTCGTACTACTTCGTCAGTCCGGCTCGGACCGGCCTGGCGGTGCAGTTCCGGCGTCGCGGCGAGGCGGTCTGGCGCAAGGCCTTCCCGCCGGTCTACGCGGCCGCGGACGGCATGTACCGCGGCAGCGTGGTGCACCTGGACGAGGACACGCCCTACGAGTTGCGGATCAGCGATGGCAGCGGTGCGGCGCTGGCGCAGGGCGAGTTCCGGACCTGGCGGAGCGACGTGCCGATCGCCAAGACCATCGTGCTCGACGAGACCAACTTCAGCGGCTCGCTGCGGATCATCACCTCGGGCACGCCCGAGGGCTGGATCCGGTACACCGCCAAGGACGGTTTCGTGCTCCGCAACGACCGTACCCGGCCGCTGCTGGAGCTGTCCAAGGTGAAGCACGTGATCCTCGACGGCCTGACGCTCCGGGGCGGCCTGCAGAACGTGATCACGGTCAAGCGGTGCGAGCACGTGCGCATCATCAACTGCGACATCGCCGGCTGGGGCCGGATCGGCACGCAGCGGTTCGACCTCAACGGCATGTACTACACCCCCGCCGGCCAAGCGATCAACTGGGACACCGGCATCCTGATCAGCCGCAGCCTCGGCACGGTCGTCGAACGCTGTTACATCCACGACCCGCTGACCACCGCCAACTCCTGGTACTACGCCCACCCCGCCGGGCCGCAGGCCGTCGGGATCGGCAAGCCGCGCTCGACGGTGCTGCGCTACAACGATTTCGTCGGCAGCGACGAGCACCGCTGGAACGACGCCACCGAGGGGGAAGGCAACTTCGACACCGATGGCGGCTTCAATCGCGACGCCGACATCTACGGCAACTTCGTCTGCTTCGCCAATGACGACGCCGTCGAGCTCGACGGCGGCCAGACGAATGTCCGGGCCTTCGAGAACTGGTATGAGGGCTGCCTCTGCGGAGTCAGCATCCAGGGCTGCATGTCGGGACCGTCCTACGTGTTTGGCAACCTGATGGTGAACATGGGTGACGAGCGGAACCTGGCCGGGCAGACGATCAAGACGTCGTCCAACACCAGCGGGCCGGACGCGGTGTCGTTCATCTTCGGCAACACCACCTTCGGCGACTCCAACGACTTGCGGTTGCTCAAGCACCTGCGGATCGTGGCCAGGAACAACCTGTTCGCGGGGAAGAGCAACATCGGCGGCCGGGCCGAGAGCCCGCAGTCGGATTGCGACTACAACCTTCAGGCGTTCGGCCAGGCGGGCAGCGAGGCGCATGGACTGGTCGGCGAACCGGGCCTGGTTGACCCCGCGGCCGGCCTCTACGGCCTTCGTGAGAACTCGCCGGCGGTCGGGCGCGGCGTGGCCCTCGACAACTTCACCCCCGGTGAGCCGGCCCGGGTGGACATCGGCGCGATCCCGCTGGGGTCAGGGCGCGTCCTGCCCGTCCGGCCGATCCCGGTCCAACTTGACCGTAACCAGCTCCAGTTCACCGCTGCGGAGACCGCGGCGGCAGCGGCCAAGACCGTCACTGCCACGGTTCAGGGCCCCGGCTTCACCAGCCGCTACCGCATCGCGCAGAACGAGGCCTTCAACTGGTTCACCGTCACGCCGTCCGACGGCGTGCTGGAATCCGGACGGCCCATTGCTTTCACCGTGTCCCTGCGGCGTGAACGCATGACCGCCCGGGCGCTCTACAAGGGCGCGTTCCTGGTTCGGCTGGCCAGCGGCTACTCCCGCCCCGTGATGGTCTACGCGGCGACGGGTTACCAGCAGGCGGTGAAACCGGCCCGCGACGGCGTCTGGACGCAATTCATCGAGGCCGAGGCCCCAACGGGCGGGGGGACCTACGCGGTCGTCGCGGACACGGCCGCGTCGGGCGGCCGCTGCCTGCTGTTGTCCGGCACGGCCAAGGCGAACCCGGTCGAGTATCGCTTCACCGTCCCGCGGGCACGGAAGTATTTCGTGGTCCTGCGCGTCCGGGGCGAGCCGCCGCTCGGTCAGCACGACTCGCTCTACTTCGGCGTGGACACCGGCCCGCTGGAAAGCGCCCAACTCCGTGTCGCGACGGCCTGGAGTTGGTGCCTGGCCGCCCAGAACCGCAGCATGTCGCTGATCTGCCTGCAGCACTTCGAGTTCGCGGCGGGCGAGCATGTCGTGAAGCTCGCGCCGCGGGAGCCCGTGTCTGTGGACCTCGTGGCCATGACGGACAATCCCGGCATCTTCGAGTAGCCGACGCGCCGAAGACGCGGCTCTCCGGGCGGCGGGCCTGGGCCGAGTGGCTGCGCCTGCTTCGCAGCGGATCGGCATGCGATAACAACATGCTGATCCACCTGCGCTACAACCGGCGCAGTGCCGTGGCCTATCTCCGCGAGATGGCCGGGCGACACACCGGCAAGACCGCGGAGCGCCTTGCCGCGGCCGCCGACCTCTACCAGCGCGCTCTGGAGGACTTGCTGGCCGGCGAACTGCCGCACCCCGGTCCCACGAAGGGCGGGCCGGCCGCGTACGCCGCCATGGTCGAGCGGGTGTCCAAGCTGGAAGCCAATGCGATGGCCGATCTAGAAGCAGCCGCGGCAAGCATGCCAAAGGAAGGCAGGAACATGGAACGCGCACGGGATCGTCTCGAGACCAAGAGGCTTGTCATCCGAGGGTTCACCCACGAAGACTGGGCGGCCATCCAGGAACTGGCGAAAGACTTAGCCGCTTCTCACGCTGCCAAGTACGACCATCCCTGGCCCACATCCGAGGATGGGTGCAAGGGCGCGGCCGGCTACTTCGCCAAGAGAGCAGGATCATCCTGGGCCGTCTGCCTGAAGACGGACAAGAGGCTGATCGGCTACATCAGCTACAACGATATTGACGGGGACAAGCGACTCGACCTCGGGCACGTGTTCCACAGCAGGTTCTACTGCGAGGACTACGATACGGAGGCGCTGAAGCGTATGATAGACCATGCCTTCACAGCCCTGAACATCAAGAGCATCTACTGCAACAACGCGGAAGAGTGGACCGCGCAGCTCGCTTCCTTGAGGAAGCTGGGACTGAAGCTTGTCCCTCGGCCCAAAGGCCCCGTCAAGAAGAGTTCCTTTCGGAAGGATGAGCACGGCAACCCCATCGAGTTCGTAGGTTGTCGGATGGAGATCACCAGAGGAGAGTGGCTGCCGCGCAGGAAGGAGGAGTCGAAGACGCCGAAGGAGATTCGCGAGTGATTCGCCGAAGCTCGTGGGCCCGAGAAGGAAGTGGTTGACTCCCCGCGCCGAGGCGAATGGAATAGCCAACACAAGGAGAAGGCAGACGGGATGCAGTGGTCTGGTACGTGCTTTCCTGGGACGCTATGACTCGCGAGGTGATGCGATGCCGATCCTGTCCATGTTCTATGGCATTGTGGTCATGATGTTCTTCGAGGATGACAAGCGGCGCAAGAAACCGCATGTTTACGCCGAGTACCAAGACTTCGAGGCCGTGATCAGCATTCCAGAAGGCAAGTTGCTCGCCGGGTCATTGCCTAGGGCGAAGCTCAAGCTCGTCGCCGCTTGGATCGAGATTCACCAAGAGGAACTGATGGCCAATTGGAAACTGGCCGTCAGAGGAGAACCCGTCTTCAAGATCGAGCCGTTGAGGCGACCGATGAATCCTCGAGTTGCCAGAGTCGTCCCAGAGAGCGGTCATAGACTGCGACTCACGTTCACCAACGGCGAGGTCCGCGTCTTCGACGTGACGCCTTGGCTGGCCAAGGGCGTGTTCCGCGAGCTGCGTGATGAAGCGATCTTCAAGTCCGTACGTCCGTGGCACGGAACCGTTCAATGGAGCGGGGGCCAGGACCTCTGTCCCGATACCCTCTACGAAGACGGTGTGCCCATTGGCGCGACCGGCGAGGTGTCGGGCAAGTCAGGTCGCACAAGGGTTCGCAGAAGCTGACGTGACTCGTACTCCTTGGAAGAGAGGCGGAGCATCTCTGGCAGGGGTGACGCGCTCCGGATGCTGCGCCGTTTCGCCGACGCCCTGTGCCATCGTTACGGCGAGCCGGAGTGGAAGGGTCACCGTCGCTGGCAGGGCAAAGCATACCAGCGCTTCGTCGCGGCGGATGTGACCTGCCTGGCGCGCCCAAAGGCCGGGAAGGGAGGGAGAGGCAGGTGAAGGCTTCAGACTGGGTGGGCTGGCATGCGTTGGTAGCGTCCTATACGGCCGCGCCTGTGGCGGCGACCTTCGGGAGCCGCGTGACGAGGCATGGTATCGCGTCAAAGCCTGGTCAGGGGTAGCACAGGAGGAACGACGATGTCAGGCAGCATCTTGGTCCGGCGCGTCCCGGCGCGAAGCATCAGGCGGACGACCCTCGCCCTCAGCCTCGTCGCCACCATTGCGTTTTCAGCCCTCGGTTGCCTCAGCCATCCGGTAGCCGGTGACAGGGGAACAGGACAGGAGAAAGGAGCATCAGCAACCATGGACGCTACGAAGCCGAAGGACATCCCGACGCGGGTCAAGCGCGAAGGCGAGCGTATCTGGATTGAGGGAGTGCCGAATGAGTCCCTGGTGTATAGCTGGGACATGCCGCTGCGTGGACTGCACCTTCTGTTGCGGCACCGCGGCGAGGCAATCAGTCTCGACGAGTTGTCAGCGTTGTCCGGCGATGCGTTCCACATCTGCTTCGCGACCGGCACGGACACGTACCCGGAGCTTATCGCCCCGATGGACCCGTTGGCAAACGCCGCTGAAGCGCTTGGTTACCGGCACCAGTGGCTGATTACCGAGAGCGGCCTTCGGGCGCACCTGAGCAAGACCATCCCGGATGAGGCCAAGCGGCGGTCGCTAACACTGGAGGTCTTGGGCAAGGTCCAGGTTTGCCGGGGCAGACAAGATGAAAAATATGAGCACGAGGATGCAAAATTTGGGGGGACGAAATGGGGCGGGG
>Ga0194125_10014238_pt1 | contig 10205 bp, 6 predicted proteins | sample TA2KigC250mmetaG_FD_148626 | JGI IMG/M metagenome (GOLD analysis project Ga0194125, IMG submission 148626) | Freshwater microbial communities from Lake Tanganyika, Tanzania - TA2015034 Kigoma Deep Cast 250m | ecosystem: Environmental > Aquatic > Freshwater > Lake | place: Tanzania: Lake... | reverse complement strand
ATGTCGCGATGTTGCGACGTACCAGGCTCGGCCGGAAAGCCAACACCACCACGGCCAGCAAAATCGTCGTGCGCAGCGCCGTCAGTCCCCAACGATGCCCGGACGCAATCCCGCGCGACTGGCGCCGGTACAGTCCTACGCCCAGCGCCAGCACAATCGGCAGAGCCAGCAGCAACCACCACGGCGAGATCGCGGATGCGAAACGCAGTGCATATTCGGTTGTTCTGAGTGGCTGCATCACACAAACCGCAATCCCATTAACATCTCCCCTACACCGAAAAGCAGCACGCCGAGCATGACCCAGGCGTAATGCTCGTCGCCGCGTCTGCCCTCATCGAGCGCGCTTCGCAACGCTTCGCCCGACGTGACCTCGGTCCATCTCAGGCGTTCGGCTAAACCGGCCTTCAATTCGGTCGACATGGGCGTCAGGTCCGAATCCACGCGGTCGCCCTGCACGCCGAACCAGATCTTTTCGCGTGCATCGTCGCGCAAAACCAGCAGTGAGGCCGGTCCGGTTCGATCACCGCCCGCGGCAACCGTCACCAGTGTCCCCTCCCGGCGCGGAGACAGCGTTGCCGCCACCGGCTCATGACCGTCACTCTGAAACTGGACGGCGATCGGGGGCGTATCGCCAGCGGCCAGGTAGCGTACCGGTTCATGCCTGGCCACACGTCTCGGATACTGCCCCGCGCCGGCCGCCTCGGCAAACAGGTGCAGCAGGAATGGGTAAACCGTCTCGCGGACCAGCAGGTTGTTGTCGCGCGAATTCAGGCCGGCGGCCAGCAGCAGTACGCCGCCGCGTTCGAAACGCAGACGCCAGGCATAGACCGAACCGTCGAGAAAACGCGCCAGTGCGCGCGCATCCGGGTGCGGCTGACCAAAGGCAGCCCACGCGTAGAAACGCACCACGCTGATGTCACCGTCGCTCTGCTCGGCAAAACCGCGCAAGGCCGGCAGATCAAAACCGGACGGGCTCAACCCGCGATATACCTCGCCGCCAACCTGTTCCCGGTGCACGCTCACCGGCACCGCCGGCAACAGACCTGCTTCACCGAGCTCATCCCGCCACACCGCCAGGTCAACCGCGTCATCAGCGGCAAGGATCAGCCCCCCGCCCTGCATAACGTACTCTTGCAGCTTTTTGGTTAAAGCCGGCGTAAGCGCACGTCCGCCGTCCAGCACCACCGCATCGTACGCGGCCAGATCCCGAACATCCACCTCCGGTTCTTCGAAATCCGTGACCTGCAAAGGCGGCGTCTGCTCATCGCCTGCCAGCACCCTGGCCGCGAGCTCCAGCAGGCCGGCCGCCGACTCGAATTTGCCTGTTCGCTCCGCGTCCCGCAGCACCAGCACTGACACCGACTCGTGCACGTCCACGCCCACGGACATGGCATTGTCGAAAGCCAGCACGTCATCGCTCAGACGCGCCGTGACAAGGTGCGACCCCAATTCCTTCAAGCGCAAGTCGAACCGCACCTGGACCGTTTGCCCGGGTGGTAACGAAACCCGTTCCGAACCCACAATAGCGCCATCGACCAGGAACGAGATCTCGGCATCGCGGACTGATTCGTCACTGAAATTGCGTACGCGCGCATAGACGGGAAAGAACTGTCCCCGCACAACGCGCTCATGCCCGGCCTCCAGCTCCGTTACGGCCAGGTTCTGCCGATCACTGAGCGTGGGGCGAATCCAGAAGATGCGCGTATTCGCATCCACGGAGGCGCCAACCGCTTCCGCACCGCGCCAGCTCGTGGCCTGGTCGTCGGAAAAAATGTAGATCTCGCGCGGCTGTCCGGCCTCGTGGGCAAGGACCGTCTTGAGGCCCGACGCGAGCGACACGGCCGTCTCCTCGATCTTGAGTCGCTCCAGGACCGCCAGACTGTCCGCCGGATCCTGCACAACCTGTCGATCCACAACCCAACCCGGCCGGCTGCCCAGCACGTACATCGACCATTTCTCGCCACGTCCCCAGCGCGCCACCAGCTCACGCAGCGCGTTGCGCACAACCTTATCGCCCGCCTCATCGCCGCGGCCGGCCAGCATGCTGTAAGACTGGTCCACCAATACAACGCGCAGCAGTTCGCCGTCGCTCGACTGCATCTGCGCCCGCTTCGCCAGCGGCCGGGCGAACGCCGTCACCAATGCCATGACCACAAGCGCGCGCAAAGCCAACAAGACGATCTGGTCCCAATAGAGTTTCTTGCGCCGCCGCGCGAGGGCACGTTCCAGAATGTAGTCCGCGCCCCAGGATACACGCCTGGCGCGGAACCGCATCAGGTAGTACACGATTATCGGGATCGCACCCAGCACGAGAAAGAACATCAGGCCGGGGTATACGAAACTCATGCGCCGGCCCTGCCTTCCGCCCTCAAGGCCAGGTACTCTCCCAACGCCTTCTCCACGGGATCAACGCTGCGCAGTGAAATCAGGTGCACGTCGTACTTGCGCGCCCATGAGCGCCATTCCTCCATAAACGCCCGATACTCTTCCAGGTAGAATCTTTTCAGCGGCACGGTATCCACGCGATGACGCACTCCCGCCCGTTCAAGCGAATCAAACTGCATCCAGCGATTGAACGGGAACGACTCCGCATCCGGGTCCCGAATTTGAAACACCATAACCTCATGACCGCGTGCCTGCAGCTTGCGAATATCGCGGCGCACGGACTCTGGATCGAACATCAGGTCCGACACGATCGCAACGATGCCGCGACGTGACACCCGCTCGAGCACCGCCCGTAACGATGTGTCCAACGCATCGGCCGCTCTCGCGCGCGCCGAGGCCAGAGCCTGCAGAATGCGGACCATTTGCGCCTGCGTCGATGAGGAGGGCAGCCACAGGGTGCTGTCCGTATTGGTCATCACCATGCCGATCGAATCGCGCTGCAGTACCACCAGGTATGCCAGGCTCGCGGCTATGTGCGCCGTCTGCCGCCACACACTGACACCACCCGAGGTCTGTTTCAGGCTGGCGCTGCTGTCGACCACCAGTTGAACCGCCAGAGCCGTATCTTCGATATAGCGCTTGATGTAATACTGATCGTGCCGGGCCGACACTTTCCAGTCGACGTGCTTGATGGGATCACCGGGCATGTACTGCTTATGGTGATCAAACTCCGTGCTGACGCCCTTGCGACGGCTCACGTGCGCGCCATGCAGCAGTCCCTCAGCCGTCTTGCGGGCAAAGATCTCGAGATGCCGCAACGCATCCCGCGTCTCCACCGGCAGCACGCTGTCAAAGGTCAGCTCCGTTGTGTCCTGGTCTGCCATAGGGTTGCGGTGGTCAGGGGGTTTTGAAAAGTGAAAACAGAAGCCCCCTACTTCCCGCCCGGAGCCGGAATCTCTTTGAGGAGGCGAACGACGACGGAATCGGAGTCGATGCCTTCGGCGACCGCGGCGTAGTTGACGAGCACGCGGTGCCTCAGCACCGGCGCCGCCACGGCACGGATGTCGTCCACCGTGATATGCACACGCCCGTTGAAAAAGGCGTGGGCTTTGGCGCCAAGGATCAGGTTCTGACAGGCGCGCGGACCGGCGCCCCAGGAGACCCATTCCCTGGCGTAGGGCAAACAATAGTCCTTGCCCACCCGGGTGGCCTGGACAAGCCTCACGACATACTCATATAAATCCTCGCGCACCAAGACTTCCCGAAGAACAGCCTGGTACTTGATAATGTCCGCGCCGGTAATGACCTTATTGGGCGGATTGTGGTAGTTCGTGGTCGTGCGCCGCAACACCTCGATCTCATCGGCGGTCTCAGGGTAGTCCACCACGATCTTGTACATGAACCGGTCGAGCTGGGCCTCGGGCAGATTGTACGTGCCCTCCTGCTCGATGGGGTTCTGCGTGGCCAGCACAAAGAACGGCAGCTCCAACTTGTACTTCTCGTTGCCGATCGAGACCTGCTTCTCCTGCATCGCTTCAAGCAGCGCCGCCTGGGTCTTGGGCGGCGTGCGGTTGATTTCGTCTGCCAGGACCATGTTGGCGAAGATCGGGCCACGCACAAAAACGAATCCGCGTCTGCCGGTCTCCGCGTTCTCCTGAATGATCTCCGTCCCGGTAATATCAGAAGGCATCAGGTCGGGCGTGAACTGCACGCGCCGGAAGCTGATGCCGATCACTTCAGAAATCGTGGACACCAGCAGTGTCTTGGCCAGCCCCGGCACCCCCATCAACAACGCGTGGTTCTGGCAGAAAATGCACTGCAGTGTCAGGTCAACCAGTTCGTCCTGCCCCACGATCACCTTGTGGATCTCACGCCTAACATCGGCAATCATCACACCGAATTCCTCGGCAACCGATGGCCCAATTTTTGGGTTTGTCATCGTTTCCTACTCCCCTTTAACGTCCGTTCCCAACACATACAGTCCGTTAAACACCGTGCCGGCGATCAACACGTTGTCAGGCAGCACCGCAAGACAGATCAACGGGCCGGAATCCTTGAGCGAGCCATGCCACGCCTCTCCATCCCTGTACTGCACCCCCCCGCCCTGCGGGTCCGTCGACCACACTCGCCCGTCACCGGACACCTTCACTAACTCAATACGCTCATTCTTCAGCAGGTGGTCCCACCTCGTTCCATCATACACCCACAGCCCATTGCTGTTCGTCGCGACCCATATCCGGCCTTCCTTATCCTCGGCCAGGCCGAGAACCACCGACTCCATGCTGCCGAGATGGCACCGCGGCTTGTCCATTCCCGAAACCATCATCACGCCACTGCCGTCGGTGCCAAGCCAACACGCCCCTTTCGAGTCCGTCAGCATGCTCGTCACGCTGACACCCGGCACATGATGCCTGACATTCGCCAGATCCTTTGCCGGATCGACTTCGAGCACGCCGTTACTCTGCAGCAGGACCCACACCGTCCCCTTCAGTCCGAGTTGAAGACTTTCAACGCGGTGTGCCTTGAACGCTTCAATGGGCTTCCACTCATGGCCATCGAGCTGCATCAGTTGCGCCTCATCCGTTTTCGGGTCGCGCACAAGCGCCCACAAGGCATGGCCAACGGGCAGAATCGAAACAACAACAGACCCTTTCAGCGCCTCCGTCGTGCTCTCGCCTTTGACAAGCAACGCGCCCTTGTCATGGCCAATCCAGATGCCGCCATCCCGGTCTTCAGTCACATCCCACACACTCAAACCCTTCGACGCAACCAACGGCCGCAATACGCCGCCGCACAGTTCCACCGCGCCGGCAGCCGTGCCAATCCAGACCTGCCCGGGCTCAGCGCCCTGCTTGACAAAATGTATCTCGTTGTTCGGCAACAGCGGCTGAGTTTCGTGCGAAACGTGCTGCCAGGACTCCCCTGCCCGCGCCGCCGAAACCATGCCGATCGAGAACACTCCGCAGCAGACATAGGCAACCAGTTGGCCACACATCGTTTTTCTCCCCGGAATAATCGAATGCCGACTCCCCATCTTCGGCAACCAGCCTACGCCTTCGACTTCCTCTTTCGCGCCGCGCCCGTCGTTTTCTTCGTACCGAGGGGCGTCTCGCGCCGCAGACGGCGGCGCGCCGCGGGAATGGCCGACGCATACTGCGGCAACCACCTCGCCTGAGCCACAAGCATTTCGTCCACCATCTGCGAGATCTCCGCGGTCGTGCAGACCGCGCCCGTCAGCGGGTCCATCATCGCCGCCTGTTTGAGCAGGTCTACATCCGCATGCACGGCGGCCTCAACCGCCAGACGCTGGACAGTGATGGACGCGTTGCATACCGCCGCACAGCCAAGAGGCAAATCTCCGACCCGCGGAATGCTGATCCCATTGCGGTCGATGTAGCCTGGAACCTCAACAATCGCATCTTCAGGCAGGTTCGTAATGCAATGGTGATTGACGACGTTGAAGTGGCCCCGATAGGTTCTGCCCGTCTCCAGAGCCTCGATAATATGGCTGCAGTGCTCATGACTGCGCCCTTCACCGGTCACCAATGTCCGGGGTGCCTCTTTCAGCATTTTCGGGAAGGCCGCCTTGAACCAATCGCGATTATCCGAGCATTCCCGGAGGTACCCGCCGGTCTCGCCGTTGATCCAGTGGTCCATCAGGATCCATTTCTTGATGTCCAGGGTACGCTTTCGATACCAGGGCAGGTATTCCGACAGGTGCCCGTTGGATTCAGTGCTGTAGTAACCGAACCGACGCAACACATCGATCCTGACTTTCTCAGACTTACTATAGTACGGATGAGCCTCAAACCCTGGAAGCAGACGATCGGTCCAATCCTGGCCGTCGTATATGACCTGGATATACCAGGTTTGATGGTTGATGCCGGCGCAGATAATGTCGACATCCTCCAGTGACAGCTTCTTGTACGACTTCGATCCCGGCTTTTTCTTGCCGTTGATCAAGAGCTCTATCACGTTCTTGATCTGGATGTGTCCCCCATGAACGCCGTGGCACAGGCCAATGGTCGGCACGCCGCCGTAGAGGTTGGCAGCCCACGTGTTCATGGCATTGGGGTTCGCGTAGTTCAGGAAGATGGCATCCGGACGGGCTACATCCCGGATGTCTTTGCAGAATTCAAGAATGGCCGCAATGTTGCGCTGGCCATACATGATCCCGCCGATGCAGAGCGTGTCGCCGACACACTGGTCCACGCCATACTTCAGAGGAATGTCGATGTCCGTCTTGAATGCGTCGAGGCCACCGATACGGGTCATGTTGATCACATAGTCGGCATCCTTGAGCGCTTTGCGGCGATCCATCGTGCTAGTGACCGTCGCCGCCAACCGGTTCGCCTCAATGTCTCTTTTCGTGAGCCGCGTCACCATATCCAGGTTGCGCTCGTTAATGTCGGTCAGGGCAAACTCAGTATCCCGGAGCTCGGGAACCCGCAGAATGTCACTCATGATCGTACGCGCAAACGTAAGGCTTCCAGCACCGATGATCGTCACTTTCATTCTGTCCTTTTCCCTCCTCAGATTACCTGCTCACTCGAAATTCAATTCACCGAAAGACAAAGGGTCGTGGAAATCCAGACGCGGAACGGGTGCCCATGACGCCCAGTGTGGGTGTGACGTCGCGTCGCCGCATTTGTAGAAGTTGCCGCGCCAGGTGTCACCCGCGGATGGCGCGTCGCCGCCGAGATACGAGCAGATGAGGGCGAAGGGGATCGAAAGCTGTATCGTCCAGTTGGTGGGTGTTTCGATCTCCGGGCTGACAACGCTGGGAAGAGAATGGCGGATGCCCACCGCTTTGCCATCGCCCGCCGTGACCGGGGTGAAATCGGCGAACCCCCCGGGCTTGCGGGTCCAGTCGCGGATGGCGCTGATATGCGCCGTGCCGCCTGCGTTGATCTCGAAGTTCATGTATCCGCCGTCATCGCGGGGGCGTACAAAGAACTCCACACAACTGTCCCGGCAGACTGGGCCATTGAACTCGGTCTCAACGCTGCGCACGTAACGGTCCTGAACATCGAACCACAGGTGAATGCTGTCTCTGCTCCAGCACAGGCGTACGGCGGTAACGGGTCTGTGCGGCGTACTCTCCGGACGGAAGTTCTCGATGTGCGCCGTCGTTGCCGTGGCCCACACAGGATCATCCGCGTCGCCGTTGAGGGGTGGAGGCGCGGGAACTTGTCGAATGGAAACTCGGGACATGGTTGGCACGGATACTCCTAACCTTCGTGGTTCACGTCTCCCCCGGAGGACATGGCGAGACCTCCCGCATGCGGGACGATCAGGCGGTCGTGGAAAGGCTCGGTGCTCAGTGAACCCAGTTTGATCCGGGATTTGTCCCTGGGGATGGGGCCGGGGGCCGATTTCTTCTCCCACGCCCTGGCATACTCCCAGAAACCGTCAGGATCGGCTTCGGCCGCCATGGCCACAACTTTCATCGCCCGGGGCAGCTGCCTGCAGGCGGAATGGTGATACAGCCCCGGGTTTGCGCCGTTTCGGAACGCGCCCGCGTAACTTCGCAGCCCGGAAAGAATCCGCGCGGCAATCTCACGATCGCCGGTCAGATCATAGGCTTCCGCCAGTCGGTGCCCATGTTTCGCCGCCGCCAGAATGAAATCGTGAAGCTCCCTGGAAGGGAAAAGGCGCAGGGCAGGCAGAAACATCTGGGAATCGTTGCAGGAAACCGCGAACGTCTCCCCCTCGACCTCTGCCTCGTCGCCACGCGGGCCGCGGGTAAACACGTTGGCGGGTATTAACCCGGGCGTGCGCACTGTGCGCAAGAACCAGTTGAACGAGCGTTCGGCCGGTGTGCCGTACTTCTCGTGCCACGTCAACTGGTACGCCTCCATCAGAATGGCAACGGGAATGATGAATTCCCGCGAAATCGAGGCGAAGCAGGTAACGATGCCGCAGGGCTCCAGCTTGTTGTCCGCCAGCCCGTCCGCCGCCTCAAGCACAACGTCGCGCAGCCGGCGGTTTCCCGTGATGTAGTAGTCCGTGGCGATCCCGCCGACGTTCGAATGCGAGCGGTTGAGCGCGTTCGCCCAGACATGGGGTCCGTGGTAGTGGATGCAGCCGACATTCTCCTCATGACCCGGAAAGGCATGCACGAAACTGGTATCGGCAGTCGCCCGTGACGCGAGCTGGGCCCAGCGCAAGTCGCACCGGCGGCCGCTGCGCAGAAACTGGCCCCAGGTCCATTCCACGCTATCAGCAGCCTCGTTGCCAAACGGTCCCACGTAGCGCAGCGCTTTCTCTGGCTCAGCACTGTTGATGTAGAGATTGAACACCGCATCCGGGCCGCTTGGCGGATGGGCGTTGATCATGTGCCCGTACATGAACATGCCGTACCGGCGACAACGTTCGATGGGCCGGACATGGATCCACTCATGAAACGCAGTCAGATCCCGATCGAGTTCGGCAAACTCCGGGTGGCCCGCGGGCAGGAACCGTCCGAAAACATCCGTGCCGCAGAGATAACCCGGATCGACGATCCCCACCAAGGGCTCCTGCACAGCCGCACCGAACGCGGCAGCATCGCCGTTGGACACTGGCCCCGCCGCAAAACGCAGCACCACCTCGGTGGTCTTGGCGGCGCCGATCCCGGTGAAGCTGCCGAGAAAATCGTTGTAGCTCTTGGGCCGCCCGGGAGCGAGCCGCTCCATCACGTCTTCCACCCAGCGCACATCGTCGGTGCTGCCGATATTGAACGTGCGCAGCGCCAGCGGCCCGTCCGGATTCGCGGCCAGCAGACGCTTGACCTCCTCTTCGTCGCGTGTGCCGTGGAAATTGACCGGGGTGCCCTCGAACGGAGTCATAAAGCTCAGCGGTTTCGGGGCATCCTCCGGCCAGACCCCGATATCCAGAACATCGCGCCCGATCCGGAACCCCTTCGGATATTCCTGCCAGAAATCGCGCACACCGGCAACCACGCTCGACTGCGCGCCGCTGAGCGAAGCCCATCCTGCTGCCTTCTCGCCCGTGCCGGCCGACTCGCCGTCCCGCTTCGCGCTGTAACGCAGATCGTCCGTCTGCACAATCGACAGAGCATCGAATGCCCCATCCGCACAGATCGGCGTGCCCGCCCCACCCACCGCGGCGGTAGCATCGTCACCTGGACGCATGAACACCTTCAGGCCGATACCGGCAAGCTCGATCCGCATCGGATCCTGATCGAAAACAAATGTATGAAAGATGCGCAGGTCCGCCTTGCCGGCGTAGAGGTGTATGCGCAACTTGTAGGGACAGAAACGCAGGCCGGTCTCCGACATGAGGTGTCCGGTCACCAGCAGACACACGCGCAAGGGTCCCTGCTCTTCAATCACGATTCTGGGTTCGGGACAGATGCCCAGCGATGTGTAGAGATTGCCACGCTGATCCTTCATGTAGAGCAGCAACCCCGGGCCATGCATCACCTCGCGCCAGGCCTTCCCGGCCTTGACCTCGCAGCCAAGGAAAGGCGAGTCCGTTTCCCAGCGGCGCTTGCGCCCGTAATCCTTGCGCAGCCTGAGCCGCAGAACACCGGTATCGACCGTCAGGATGCCGTTGGATTCGGCGGTGGTCACAGCGTGTTCCGGGGCGGCCGGTTCACCCTTGTCGGCAAGCTCAAGGTAGACCGTCTCCCCGTCGACGGCTGGGTCGGCCTGCATGTCGGCCAACAGCCATTTGACGTCCCGAAGATCCGGTTTCCAGGTGGCCATCACGGAGGTCTGAAGAGGGATCTCCCGGCCATCCGCCCGCACCGCACGAAGACGTGAGCCGGCGGGAAATGCCCCCTCCGCAAAGGGAACCCCAAAGCTCAGCGGCTC
>Ga0194125_10014233_pt1 | contig 10207 bp, 5 predicted proteins | sample TA2KigC250mmetaG_FD_148626 | JGI IMG/M metagenome (GOLD analysis project Ga0194125, IMG submission 148626) | Freshwater microbial communities from Lake Tanganyika, Tanzania - TA2015034 Kigoma Deep Cast 250m | ecosystem: Environmental > Aquatic > Freshwater > Lake | place: Tanzania: Lake... | reverse complement strand
TTGGCTGCGACGACATACGCGGTGTTCTCGGCAGCCCGCGCGCGGTTGAAGAGCGTCCACCAGTCCATGGGTTGCGTGGCACCCCACGGATCCATGTAGGCGCTCACGCGCACCAAGACCTCGGCGCCGTTGAAGGCGAGCTGGCGGATCGTTTCGGGGAAGAGCCAGTCGTAGCAGATGGCGCACCCGATGCGGCCGATCGGCGTGTCGGCGACGGGGAACATGGGCAGGTCGTAGTCAGCCAGGTCGTGCGGGCTCGCGTGGACTTCCCACGGGATCCACGGGTTCACCTTGCGGTAGGTCGACAGGATCCCATCCGGGCCGATGAGCATGGTCGTGTTGAAGACCGCATCCGGCCATCGAGGATGCCGCTCGAGGAAGGTCCCGGTCTGGATCCAGCAGCCGAGCTTCTTGCAGACGCGCGCGTAGGCGTCGGTGTGCTCATTCGGCAGCTCGACCGCCAGGTGCTGCTGCAGTTCCTTGACCGTCAGGTAGCACGGCGGCGTGTGCGCGAACTCGGGGAACGCGATCAAGCGCACATCGAAGAACGGCTCGTAGCCGCCGACGGTCGACTCGGCCATCGCGCACATGCGTGCCACGCGATCGGCGATCGCGCTGCGGTGCTTCGGCGACTCGAACGCCGTCTGGATGGCCGCGGCGTGGTACCTCACGCGCGCTCCTCGATCCAGAGCTGCTGGATCGTCTCGAGGATGCGTTCGTTGCAGGGGTGGCCCGGCTGCTCGGCGAATCCGGGCAGTGCCGTGACGAGTGACCGCAGCCGCGGAAAGCTCACCGCAACGGGATCGATGTCGGGGTGGCGGTCAGCCAGCTCCTCGGCGATGCGCTGGACATCGAGCCAATGGAATCCGGCGGCCATCAGTGCGGCACTTCCTTGACGGCGTTGCGGTTCCAGCTCGGCACACGGATGACGATGCGCCCGGCCTTCTTGATCTCGCACTGGCAGGCGAGCCGGCTGTTGCGCTGGATGCCGGGGGCTTCCTCGACGCGGTCGTCCTCGGCCTCGGTCGACTCGCTCAGGCAGTCCATGCCTTCCTCGACATAGATGTGGCAGGTGCTGCACGCGCAGACGCCGCCGCAGGCGTGCTCGATGTTGATGTGCTGGTCAAGCGCAAGTTCGAGCAGGCTCTCGCCGGTGGCACCCTTCAGGTTCCACTCCTTCTGCTCGGTGCCAGTCGCGCCTTCCGGATCCTCAAGGTGGATGGTGACCGGCACAGTGCGCTCACCGCGCGGACCTTCTGATCGCTTGAAGCTCATGGGGCATGAAGTGTAGCCCTGCGCCCCTACCATGGCGGGATGCCCGGTGCGCCCGATCCCCTTGCCCTGACCAGCGTTGCGTTCGTGGATGCCGCCAAGGCGGCGGGCATCGCGCGAGGCGTGGCGCTCGAGGCCTACCGGGCGGTGCATCGGCGCGGCGAGTGGCTGCCGTGGATGGCTCCCCCGCCGCCGGCGCCCGTGCGTGAACTCATCGATGGCAAGACGGTCAAGTTCCTGCTGGCAGTCGAGGGCGACTACGAGACCGAGAGCGTGGTGATCCCCATGCCGCACCGCACGGGCTGGTTCAGCCGCACGCTCTGCGTGAGCAGCCAAGTCGGGTGCGCGATGGGCTGCCGCTTCTGCGAGACCGCACAAATGGGCTTGCTGCGCCATCTTTCGGTGCGCGAGATCGTGCAGCAGGTGCATCAGGCGATCTTCACGGTCGCCAACCCATGGGATGACGAACCCGCGACGGCCGGCCCTGGGCGCGCGCCGGCGCCGGCCTTGATCGGCGAGGGCGAGACGAATCCGCGCGGGCCGGGGCACGGGTTCCCGGTGAAGAATCTCGTCTTCATGGGGATGGGCGAACCGATGGACAACATCGAGGCGGTGCTCGGCGCGATCCGCATCATTGCGGACAAGAACGGTCCCGGGCTTGCGCCTCGGCACATCACGATCTCGACCGTCGGTCGCACCGATGGGATCCGTCGACTCGGCGAGTTCATCGGCGAGCGTGGGTTCCACCAAGTGCAGCTTGCGGTCAGCTTGAATGCACCCAACGACGAGGTGCGCAGTTCGATCATGCCCATCAACCGCGCCGAGCCGATGGCCAAGCTCCGCCAGGCGATGATGGAGTTCCCCAAGCGGCCGAGCGCTGCGCTGTGCGTGGAGTATGTGCTGATCCCCGGCGTGAACGATTCGATCGCCCACTGCGACGAGGTCTGCGCGTTCCTCAAGGGCATGCGCTGCAGCCTGAACCTGATCCCCTACAACCCGCGGCGCAACAGCCCGTGGCCCGCGCCCTCGGATGAGTCCGTGGATGCGTTCGTCAACCGCGCGGTCGCCAACGGCCAGTTCACCAAGATCCGCGGCACCAAGGGCCGCAGCGCCATGGCTGCCTGCGGCCAGCTCGGCAACGAGCAGATCCGCGCCCGCAAGCGGGTTGGCGAAGACGGCGCCACCGTGGGGCTGACGGTCAGGGGGGGAGTGAGCGCGGGCCAAGATGAGTGAGGAACGCCTGGGGCGGCGACGGCGCCAAACCCCGGAACACCGCCACGGCGGAGCCCGTGCCCCGAGCCGGTCGAAGCATCGGTCCTTGGCCGACCAGTTCAGATGATCTGAAACAGACCGAAACCGGTTCTGAAGTTGTCACCCGCATTTTGCATCGGGCGGACCTTTGTGGCATCCTGCAGCGGGCTCGAGTTGTTCCGGGGTCCAGGAGAAAGCAGATGCTGAAGACGACCGACGCCGGCCGGGCTGTCCGTGGGCCCATGTTCCGCCTCGCACGCTCCATGCGCGATGCCGCGCTGCTCGTTGGCGGCGGGCTGGCCCGCACGCCCAAGTTGTGGCGTCGACTCGGCGATTTCTCCCTGCTCCTTGCGATCTCCGGCTCGCTCGTTCTCGCCGTGAACCACACCACCGGTGCGGCACCAAAGCCTTGGTACTACATGTCTGGCGGGTACGGGGGTGGCAGCCAGTACGACAGTGATGGTGACGGCGTGCCCGACGGACAGGACCGTTGTCCGTTGGTCGCCGGTGACGCGGGTTGCCTTGGCTGTCCGTCGGCGCTCTGCAACACTGCGTTCCCGATCGATAGGAGTTCTTCGACAGCCTCGCTTGGCTGTGACTGGAGTGGATACGGGGGAACCTACTCGACCACCTCGTACTTCAGTTACCCGTCGTCCGGCTACGGCATGCCAGACGACGGGACCATGGCACAGGGCGACGTTCGGATCTCGCTCCGTCTCGCCGGCGGTGACGGCTCGTACACGAGTGTTTGGCTCTATGCACCAAACGGCAACTTCGTTGGAAGTTACTGGGGTTACCCCTCCTGCGATCAAGACTACGAAGTCCTTTCGTGGACGGTCGATGCGCAGACGTTCAACGCATGGCGTCAGACGGGTGCGCAGTACCGCTTGGACTCGCAGACCAACAACTACTGGTGCTGGTGCACCACCAACGCTCGGCTCCGATTCCAGTTCCAAGGCACGATGCAACCAGCAGCTGGCAGCGATGCCGACGGTGACGGCTATCCCGTGGAGTCAGACCGTTGCCCGTTGGTTGCTGGAAACTGCTTCGGTTGCCCCGACTCAGACATTCCCGATACGGATGGAGACGGAGCACGCGATTGCGTCGACAACGATGACGACAACGACGGCGTGTACGACTGGGATGATCGTTGCCCGCTCGCATTCGGGAGCGGTTCCTGCCTCGGTTGCCCCGAGTCGCTCTGCCAAGGAACGCAGCACGTCACGCGAGATTTGGGCTCGCAGTACCTCGATGCGGACTGGTGGGGATACGGGCAGCAGTACTACAACTCGACGCGGTACTACGGCCTAGGTTCAGCGCCGGTGGCCGCTGGACCCGCAACAATCACGGTGTATGCCAATCCCGGGTACGACGGGTGGTGGGACAACTCGGTCATTGATGTCCACGCCTACGATTCGTTCGGCAACTACTACGGCTATCGCCAGTTCGGCGGGGGCTGCTGGCAGGAAGAGGCGAGCGATTGGTCCATCAACGCTGCGACGCTCAACAGTCTGCGGAGCGTCGGCGGCAACCTTCGGCTCGAAGTCGGCAATCGATCGGCGGGATGCAGCCCCTACATTGGGATGCGACTCACGTATGACTCGCCCACCCAGCCGCAAGCAGGTAGCGACGATGACGGCGACGGCTATCCCATTGAAGTTGACCCGTGCCCGACCCAAGCTGGCGCGTGCGGCGGCTGTCCATGCACGGATACTGACGGAGATGGCGTCCCTGACTCGTCCGATCCAGACGACGACAACGACGGCGTACCCGATAGCGTTGATGCCTTCCCGCTCGATCCGAACGAATCCGTTGATACGGACGGCGACGGGATCGGGAACAACGCCGACGACGACGACGACAACGACGGCGTGCCCGATGGCGTCGATGCCTTCCCGCTCGATGCCAGCGAGTCAGTCGACTCCGACGGCGACGGGATCGGCAACAACGCTGACAGCGACGATGACAACGATGGTTCAGCCGACACGGACGACGGCTGTCCGAACGATCCGCTCAAGTCGAGTCCCGGCGCGTGTGGTTGCGGAGTTGCCGATACCGACACCGACGGCGATGGCGTCGCAGACTGCATTGACAACTGCCCGTCGCTCTCGAACCCAGATCAGTCGGACTTCGATGGTGACGGCATCGGCAACGACTGTGATGCCGACTGGTCGGACTGCAACGCGAATGGCATTGCCGACGCGTCGGATCTGGTGAGTGGATTCTCGTCCGACTGCAACGGCAACAGGATCCCCGACGAGTGCGAGAACGGCAGCGCGTGGCGCTCCACCGGCGACATGGGCGGCGTCTACACCAGCCCCACGCCGCGTGAGGCAACAGGCCAGCTCACGAACCTGCCCATTGCACAAGGCGATGTCGTTCTGACGATTCGCGCCGTGGCGGACCTAGACGCGAACAACGAGTCATTGACGCTGTTCCTCGCTGACCCCAAGAATCCAGTCGCTGTCCTCTTTGGCCCGAACTCCCCCGCTTGCGGCCAGTTGAACACGGCCGAGCTGACCTTCAGCGCCCAGGAATGGAACGCGATCCGCGATCTGCCTGGCGGCGACTCGATCACCGTCACGCTGCAGCCATCGTTCGCCGTCAACGCAACATGTGACGGCAACGGCACTAGCCCGATCGAGGGCTACACAGAGGTCATCGTGGAGTATCTGGACGCTGTACCGGACTGCAACAACAACGGCGTTTGGGATGAGTGCGACCCGGACACGGACGGCGACGGCACCATCGATGACTGTGACGGATGCCCGAACGATCCAACCAAGCAGAATCCTGGTGTGTGCGGCTGCAACGCGCCCGACACCGACTCGGACGGCGACGGCGCTGCAGACTGCATCGACACGGACGACGACAACGACGGCGTTCCTGATGCTGAGGATGCATTCCCGCTCGATGCGAATGAGTCTGTGGACACCGACGGTGATGGTGTCGGCAATAACGCCGACGGTGACGACGACAATGACGGCGTCGCCGACCCCAACGATGCATTCCCACTGGACGCTAGCGAGAGCGCTGACGCCGACGGTGATGGCACTGGCGACAACGGCGATCTTGACGACGACAACGACGGCACGGACGACAGCGTCGATGGCTGTCCGCTTGATGGGTCCAAGCAGGAACCCGGCCAATGTGGCTGCGGTACACCCGATACTGACACCGACAACGACGGAACGGCGGATTGCCTTGAGAGTCCCTTCGGTTCTGTGGGCGGCTGGGGCTACAACGAGTACGGGCAGTTGAATGTCCCCGTTGGCTTGCCAGTTGCCAAGCAGATTTCATCGGGCTATCAACACACCCTTGCGCTGCTGATGGACGGATCAGTTGCAGCCTGGGGATTCAACCAGCTCGGCCAATGCGACGTGCCGGCTGGGCTCTCGGGCGTGTTGAGCATCGCAGGCGGCCGCGACCACAGCTTGGCCCTCAAGCAAGACGGGTCGGTCGTGGCATGGGGCAGTCAGGTGTTCGGCCAGTCGACCGTTCCCGCAGGCTTGACCAACGTGGCAAGGATCGCCGCCGGTGGCGATCACTCTCTTGCACTGCGGCACGACGGCTCAATCGTGGCATGGGGCAGAAACAACCATGGCCAGTGCGACGCTCCCTTCGACTCGGCGCCGTTCCTGGACGTGGCAGGAGGTTACTCGCACAGCATGGCGATCCGATCCGATGGGACTGTGGTGTGCTGGGGTGACAACTCGGATGGACAGTGCACCGTTCCAGCCGGGCTCGCCAACGTCGTCGCCATTGCCGCCGGCGTTAGTCACTCGATTGCACTGACCTCCGCAGGCACGGTTGTGTGCTGGGGACCAGACAACCCGACGACTGACGTGCCGGCAGGTCTGGCTGGCGTCACCCAGATTGCCGCAGGTACTGGCCACTCGGTTGCCTTGAAGGCGGACGGCACCGTCGTGTGCTGGGGCTACAACTTTGAGAACCAGTGCACAGTTCCTGCTGATGTACAGATTTGTCTTCAGGTCGCGGCGGGCAATTCGCACACCATCGTGCTGCAAGCCGACTGCAACCACGACGCCGTGGCTGACTATCTCCAGCTCGGCGGCAACGACTGCAATCAAGACTCGATCCTGGATGCGTGCCAGCTCGAGTCAGGTCTGATCGAGGACTGCAACGACAACGGACTGGCTGACCAGTGCGAAAAGGCGGAGTCAATCGAATTTGCAACGGGTGCCATCGGACCGATCGGTGCTGGGTCTGCCGTGACGTGGACCTTGCCGGCGGCTCCACTCGCATCGACCGATGTGATCCTGTCAGGCTCCGTGCGCGGCGACTTCGACAGCCCCTTCGAATCCCTCACCTTCAAGCTCGACAACGTTCTGACGACCGTGGTTGTGGTGAACACCGGCATCAACACGCAATGCCGTGAGACCACGTTCTCGCTGGTGATTCCTACGGCAACCTTCAACGCGGCCCGCCAGGCCGACGGAACGGTCGCTGCCAGGTTTGAAGCATCGGTTGCGGTGGATCCGCAGGCTTGCCCTGGCGGAACGTGGATTGATGTCACCGCCACGTACATCACGAGCACCGCGGCGGACTGCAACGCCAACGGTCTGATCGACTCGTGCGAACTAGCGGCCGGGTTGGGCACGGATCAGAACGGGAACGGAATCCCCGATGACTGCGAGAACCCTGCGACCGCATGTCCGGCTGACCTCGATCGGAATGGTGTCGTTGAGGGTGGCGACCTCGCGATTCTCTTGGGAGCTTGGGGAAGCGGCTCGGCCGCCCAGGACATCACCGGAGACGGCTTGATTGACGGATCCGATGTTGCCACGATGCTGGGCGCATGGGGATCGTGCGTGGACTGACCGAACCTCACGAACGGACTGACGTCGCGGTCGGCCCCACCGCCAAGCCCAACCCGACCGCGAGCCAGAAGCCGCAGCGGACCCAGTCCTTGATGAAGGTCAGGTCCACAAGGCCGGCCAACGCGCCGGCGGCAAGGACCGCGAGGACCGCCACGGCGACCCTGCCATGCAGGTCGGGCGAGCGTCGCCCACGCCAGGCTCGCCGCATGACCACCCACAGCGTGGCGGCATAGGCCGCGGCACCGATCAGCCCGAGTTCGCAGACCACCTCGACCGGCAGCGAGTGCACCCACGGCATGCCGACCTTGGGCAGCGGCGTGCCGCGCCATGACCAGCCTGCTCGAGCATCGAGTTGGTAGTACTGGCCGAAGAGTCCGGGACCGATGCCGGTGACCGGATGCTGGGCAAAGAGCTCCATCCCGTACACGGTGAGCTGTTCGCGGATCCCCGCACCTTCGCGCCAGGTCTGCACCGCGCGGGCGCGCAGCGCCGGCGTGAGCGCAACCGTGGCGGCCAGTGCCACGACGATCGCCAGCACGGCGATGACGGCCCGGCGCCGACCAAGGCGCGCCCCCGCGACCACGCAGAGCCCCACAACCCACGCCAACGCCGCCTGCCGAGATGCGCTCAGCCACGCGGGCGCGCCGCCGACGATCGCCAGCGGCACACCAATGAACCACCACCCCGTCGGCAGCGCCGCCAACCCCAAGGGCAGCATGAGGCTGGCGACAGCCAGATCGTTCGTGTTGCCGTGACTGCCCGGAAGTCGTGCGCCCGCTCCCGGCACGGCGCGCAGGAGCGATGCTCCCGTGACCCGCTGCCAACCCACATCGGCTGCCACGACAACCACGAGCGCCGCACACGCAATGAGGATCATCCGAAGCGCGCGTCGATCCCACGCCGCAACCTGCGCCGCCACCGCGATCAGGGCGAAGACCCCTGCACTCGTCGAGCGTTCGGTGGCCAACCCCGGCAACCGGCAATTCAGGACCGACACGGCCATGGCCCCAAGGATGGCTGCCACGGGCCACCAGGTGACGCGTGTCCAGCGACCGTGCGGATCAGCGCGGGCGACAAACACGCTCACCGCACCAAGCGCCCCCAAGGCGGTCATGGCCATCAGCGGAACCGGCACGCCCGCCGGAATCGTTGCAAGGCAGAGCACCACGAACGAAGCAGCGAGCCACGGTGCGCCTGCACCGATCATGCGGCGGACCATGCCCTGTTCATTCATCGCCCCGGCGCTGCTCACGCGCGCAGCCTAGCCGCGCGCGCCCCATCGACCTCCGAGCCGCGGCCCAAAGGGCCGGCATCATGGCCACTTCGCAGCGCGGAATCCAACGAAGTTCAGGCTCGAGGATGGATCGATCTTGTGGCGCGCGGATGAACGGCAATCCGAGCCCGTGAGGATCCAAGCCCCACCCCGGAGAACCCGAAGCACGCCACTCGTGGGACCAGTGGGATCGAATACCGGCTGGGCAGAGCCATAGTTGGAAGCGTAGCGGTCGGCAACACACTCCCAGATGTTCCCGGCCATGTCGTGAAGTCCAAGACCATTGCCGGCCTTGCCTCCGACGGGCTGCGGCTGCGACTGCGAGTTCAGACTGAACCATGCGAGCGGCTGCAGGTTTGCATCGACATCCGTCCCTTGGGGCACGAAGGGCGATCCATGGAACGCCGTCACCGTGCCTGCCCGATAGGACCATTCCCATTCCGCCTCAGTCGGGAGCCGCATGCCGGTCGCCGTCATGAACTCCAGAATCTGGTTGTATCGAACCTTTTCGACCGGACGAATGGGTGCGTTGGGGTAGGCGGATCCCTGGAACGCGCTGGGATTGCTGCCCATCACGCTCGTCCACTGCTGCTGCGTGGTCTCGTAGCGAGCGAGATAGAAAGGCTTGGTGAGCGTCACCTCATGGACCGGGTTCTCGTCGCCATCACAGGCGAAGGTAAGCGATGGCGAACACCCCATGTCGAATCGCCCCGGCGGCACGACGAGCATCTCGATCTGCGTGGCTGTATGGCGAACCCGCCACGCCAGACCCGTGGCCAGGATCTCATCCCGCATGACCGGATCGGTGATCACGGCCGGATCCGGGACCGGTTCAATGAGTTCGGCCCACTCAGGCACGACAACATCGACGTAGAAGAAGGCACGCTTGCGGGTCCCCGTTCCGCCCGAGGTGGTCACCGATACTGGAACTGGACCGAGCTCGCCAGGAGGCGTGCGGGCAACGAGGGTGGTCGCGTCAACGATTTCAACATTGGTTGCACCATCGCCTCCAACGTCAACGGCCGGCGTACCGAAGAACCCTGTACCCCGGATGGTGATGAGCGTTCCGCCCTCTTCGCCACCGAAATTGGGAATCACCTTCGACAGGACCGGCTTGGGCAGGGGCACGCCGCCCCAGCGCACCAGCATGATGCCAAGGTCGCCCCCATCGATGCTGCCAGTTTTGTCGAGATCCCCGAGTGGACCCACTCCGCCCCAATTGACCAGCAGGATGCCCAAGTCGGCACCATCGATGACCCCATCAAGGTTGAGGTCACCGTATGCAGCCTCGCAGAAGTCAAGTTGGCCGTCGGCGTCCGTATCGCGGGTGGGGTCTTGGAGGTCGCAGAAGTCCAACACATCGTTGCCATCGCAGTCACTGCCCGTCCCCTCGAGCACATCGATCGCGTCGACGATGCCATTCTCGTCGCAGTCAGCAAGCTTCGTATCGCTGACTGAGCACCGATAGCCTGCCGCAACGGGAGCCGTTTCCAGGATCGTTCGGGCATTGTCTGCACCCGCGCCTCCGCCCCCGGCGGCCGCAACACCCGTCGGCACGCCTTCGAAACTG
>Ga0194125_10014230_pt1 | contig 10208 bp, 11 predicted proteins | sample TA2KigC250mmetaG_FD_148626 | JGI IMG/M metagenome (GOLD analysis project Ga0194125, IMG submission 148626) | Freshwater microbial communities from Lake Tanganyika, Tanzania - TA2015034 Kigoma Deep Cast 250m | ecosystem: Environmental > Aquatic > Freshwater > Lake | place: Tanzania: Lake... | reverse complement strand
GTGAGCCGCGGGATGCAGTCCATGCGCATGGGCTCGATGATGCCCATGGACGTGAACGAGTGGGTGATCCGGCCGCTGCTGATGAACATCAGCGTGATCGGCCTGTTCGTCACCCCCATGATCAGCATGCGGCTGTTCGCCGAGGAGAAGTTCGCCGGCACCATCGAGCTGCTGATGACTTCTCCGGTGCGGGATTGGGAGGTGATCCTGGGCAAGTGGTTGGGGGCGCTGACTTTGTACGCCTCGCTGCTGGGAGTCTCGGCCATCAACCTGGGCCTGTTGTTCTTCTACGGTCGGCCGGACTGGAAGCCCATCCTGGTGGGCTACCTGGGGCTGCTGCTACAGGGCGGTTGCCTGCTGGCCATCGGGGCGTTCATCTCGACGACAACGCGCAACCAGATCGTGGCGGCGCTGATCACCTTCGACCTGTGCCTGCTGCTGTGGGTGTTCGACTGGGTAAGCTCTTACGAGACCGCGGCCTGGGCGCGGGTGATGTCCTACATCTCGGTGCTGACGCACTTCGAAGCGTTCTCGAAGGGCGTGCTGGACAGCAAGGACGTGGTGTTCTACCTGTCCTTCATCTTCCTGGGACTGTTCCTGACGGGGCGGTCGCTGGAGTCTCTCAGGTGGAGGGCCTAAGATGAAACTGGCATGGCTGAAAGCGCGGCAAACCAAGTACGCCGGCTACATTACGGTCTACATATTGGTGGTGGTGGGAGTGCTGGCGGCTCTCAACTGGCTGGCGCAGAGTTACAACAAGAGTTACGACTCGACTTCGAACAAACGCTACAGCTTATCGGACCAGACCGAGAAGGTGGTGTCGGGGCTCAAGCAGGACGTCAAGGTCACTTACTTCGACGAGACGGCGAAGTTCGACCAGGCGCGGGACTTGCTGGGCCGCTACGGGGCGCTGTCGCGGCGCTTCCAGGTGGCCTACGTGGACCCGCTGCGCAAGCCGCAACTGGCCAAGCTGGCCGGGGTGAACGTTATCCCGTCCACCTACCTGGAGGTGGGCAGCCGCAAGGAAGAAGCGCGCAGTTTGACCGAGAGCGACGTCACCAGCGCGCTGATCCGGGCGCTCAAGGGCCAGCGCACCATATGCGCGGTGCAGGGCAGCGGCGAGGCCGATCTGGAGGACAGCGATCCCTACGGCGCCAGCTTCCTCAAGCAGATCCTGGAGAAAGACAACTACAAGCTCCAGACCATCACCCTGCTGGAGAAGCCGGAGATCCCCAAGGACTGCACCATCCTGCTGGCGGGCGGTCCGCGGAAGGATTACACCGACGACGCCGTCAAGGTCATCCAGAGCTACGTTGAGGGCGGCGGGCGGGCATTCTTCATGCTGGGTCCCCCGCTCAAGCTGGGCCGCGAGCAGGTGAGTGAGAACGCGGGGCTGATGAAGACGCTGGAAGGCTGGGGCGTGACGCTGGACAAGGTCCTGATCGTGGACGCGCGCGGCCAGCGCAGCGGCCTGGGCGCCGACGTCTCGGTGGTCACCGACTACGACTCGCACACCATCGGCCGGGCAATGAAGAAGACCGGGACCATATTCCCCTTCGCCCGCTCGCTGGAGGTCAAGTCGGCGGATAAGGTCCAGGTGGAGAAGCTCTTTTCCACCGGGACGAGCAGCTACGCCACGAAGAACATGGGACCGGGCCCCATCTCCGTGGACGCCGACAGAGACAAGAAGGGCCCCTTCGCCATCGCCGCGGCCGGCACTTACGACGGCAAAGGCCGCTTCGTGGTGGTGGGCAGCGCCGACTGGGTCACCAACAGCTTCCTGGGCATTCCCTTCTTCGGCAACTCCGACCTGCTGCTGAACATGGCCAACTGGCTGTCGGCTGACGAGGAGCTGATCTCCATCCGGCCGAAGACCAGCGAGGACCGGCGGCTCACCCTGAACGTGCAGAACATGTGGGTGATCAAGTACCTGAGCGTATTCATCCTGCCCATCGCCGTGATCGGCGCCGGCGTGGTGGTGTGGTGGCGGAGGAGATGAGCCATGGGGCTGCGCAGGCTGCTGATCGCCGTGGCCCTGCTGGCCGTCCTGGGCGGCCTGGTGTACTGGGCCAACCGTGCCAAGAAAGCCGAAGCGGATAGGCCTTCTTCGGCCGCGCCCAAGCTGCTGTCGATCGCCGAGGACCAGTTCCAGAAGATCGAGATCCGCCCGAGCGGCGGCGAAGCCACCGTGCTGGAGATGGACGCTTCCGGCAAGTGGGAGATCACCGCGCCCCAGAAGCTGCCCGCCGATCAGGACGCCGTCAGCTCGCTGGTCTCGACGCTGGCTTCGCTCAACTCCGACAAGCTGGTCGAGGAGAAGACCTCCGACTGGGGGCCCTTCGGGCTGACCTCGCCGGGCCTTCGCGTCATCGTCACCAAGAAAGACGGCAAGGCCCACGAGGTGCAGATCGGCGACGAGGCGCCCGCTTCGAGCGGCTGCTTCGTCCGCCTGCCCGGCGACGCGAGGCTGTTCACCCTGGCCAGCTACCACAAGACCAGCCTGGACAAGACCTGGAAAGACCTGCGCGACCGCCGCCTGCTGCGCTTCGATTCCGACAAGCTGCTGCGGGTCGAACTGGCGGCCAAGGGCCAGACCATGGAGTTCGGCAAGAACGCCCAGAACGAGTGGCAGATCGTCCGGCCCGGTCCCTATCGCGCCGAGAGTTACCAGGTGGATGAGCTGGTCCGGCGGCTGCGCGACGCCAAGATGGACTCGGCCGTCACTGACGAGGAGATCAAGAAGGCCGCGGCGGCTTACGGCAGGGCCACCGCCGTCGCCACTGCCAAGGTCACTGACTCCAGCGGCGCGCAGCAGCTCCAGGTGCGCCGCGACAAGGACAAGAACTACTACGCCACCTCCAGCGCGGTCGAGGGCATACACAAGCTCACCTCGGACGTGGGCGACGGCCTGGACAAGGGCGTGGACGATTTCCGCAACAAGAAGCTCTTCGATTTCGGCTGGAACGATCCCACCAAGATCGACATCCGGCAGGGCGCCTCCGTCACCAGCTATCAGCGCTCCGGCGACAAGTGGCACCGGGCGGGCAAGCCGATGGACTCCACCACCATGCAGACCATGATCGACAAGCTGCGTGACTTGAGCGCGGTGAAGTTCCTGGAGAAAGGGTACGCCGCGCCCATCCTGGAGGCCACCATCACGTCCAACGAGGGTAAGCGCGTCGAGAAGGTGGGCGTCTCGAAGTCCGGCGGCAGCTTCCTGGCCCAGCGCGAGAACGAGCCGGCGGTTTACGAGCTGGACACCAAGGTGTTCGAGGAGTTGCAGAAGGCCATCGGAGACGTCAAGGAGGCGGAGCCGCAGAAGCAGGAGAAGAAATAGCTGGTAGCTTGTAGCCTGTAGCTTGTAGTGCCGCGCACAGCACCCCTACAAGCTACAACCCACAGGCTACACGCTACAAGCCACAGGCTACACGCCCCATGCACGGCCTGCTCACCGACCTGTACGAGCTGACGATGTCGGCCGGGTACTTCCAGGCCGGCAAGGCCGGCGAGGTGGCCACCTTCGATCTGTCCATCCGCAAGCTGCCGCGTGGGCGCGGCTTCGTGCTGGCGGCCGGACTGGCGCAGGTGGTGGACTACTTGCTGAGCCTGAGCTTCACCGGCGAGGACATCGGCTACCTGCGCGGGTTGAGCCAGTTCGCACAGGCGCCGGCGGGCTTCTTCGAGCGCTTGCGCGAGGTGCGCTTCACGGGCGACCTGCTCGCGGTCCCGGAGGGCACGGCGCTGTTCGCGGGCGAGCCGGTGCTCACCGTGCGCGCACCGCTGATGGAGGCCCAAATCCCCGAGACCTACTTGCTCTCCACCGTGGCCTTCCAGACGCTGGTGGCCACCAAAGCGGCGCGCATCGTCGAGGTGGCAGCCGGGCGCGGGGTGGTCGAGTTCGGCACCCGGCGGGCGCACTCGCCCGCAGCCGGCGTGCTAGCCGCCCGCGCGGCCTATGTCGGCGGCTGCCTGGGCACTAGCAATACCCTGGCGGGGCAGCGCTTTGGCATCCCGGTCTACGGCACCGCGGCGCACTCCTGGGTGCTGTCGTTTACCGACGAGATGGAGTCCTTCCGGCAGCTCCAGAAACTTCTGGGGCCGGCCACCATCTACTTGATTGACACTTACGACACGCTGGAAGGAGCGCGGCGCGCGGCCTCGCTGGGCCAGCCCATGTGGGGCGTGCGGCTGGACAGCGGCGATCTGGCGGAGCTGTCCCGCGGCGTCCGCCGCATCCTGGACGAAGCCGGCCTGGAGGAAGCCAAGATCATGGCCAGCGGCGACTTGAACGAGTACAAGATCCGCGAGCTGGTCGACGCGGAGGCCCCCATCAACGCCTTCGGCGTGGGCACCGAGCTGGTCACCTCGGCCGACGCGCCGGTGCTGGGCGCGGTTTACAAGCTGGTGGAGCTGGAGGCCGACGGCCACAAGCGCTACACCGCCAAGTTCAGCGAAGACAAAGTCACCCTGCCGGGGGCCAAGCAGATCTTCCGCTACCCGGATCACGACGTGATCGCTTGCGCCAGCGAGCAGGCCCCGGCCGAGGCCCTGCTGCGGCCCGTGATCCTGGGTGGGAAGCTGGTGAACCACCTTCCGGACGCGCGCCAGGCGCGAGCGCACGCGGCCGAATCCGTCCGGCGGCTGCCCGAGGCGTGCCGCCGCCTGGAGGACGCTGAACCTTACCCCGTCACCCACAGTGCCGCTTTGCTGGCCCTGCTCGAGCAGGCGCGGAGGAGAGGGTGCTGAAGAACTCGCTGGTCAAGCTGAAGCTTAACCCACCAGGTTCGCAACCGTTTGAGGCCGCCCGCGGGACATGCTTTAGCTTGTCCTCCCGCGGGACATGCTTTAGCTTGTCCTCCCGTGGGACATGCTTTAGCTTGTCCTCCCCGGAATCCGTGAGCGAGTTCTTCAGCACCCCCAGGAGCGTCGAATGAAAACCGTATTCTTCGACATCGACACGCAGATCGACTTTCTCTTCCCCGCCGGGGCGCTCTACGTGCCCGGCACGGAGAAGTTGCTGCCCGCGCTAGCGCGCCTGAACCGGTACGCCGCGGAGCACGGCATTCCGGTGATCTCGACCACGGACGCGCACGCCGAGGATGATCCCGAGTTCAACGACTGGCCTCCGCATTGCGTGTCCGGCACGCACGGCCAGCACAAGCCCGTCGAGACGCTGCTGGAGAAGCGCGTGACCATCCCCACCACGCCGGGCGAGTACGCGATCGAGGGCGCCCAGCAGATCATCCTCGAGAAGCAGGCGCTGGATCTGTTCAGCAACCCCAACCTGCCCGCGCTGCTGGAGCGGCTGGGAGCGGACCGCTACGTGGTCTACGGCGTGGTGACCGAGTACTGTGTGCGCTGCGCCGTGCTCGGCTTGCTGCGCGCGGGCCAGCGGGTGGAGCTGGTCGAGGACGCGGTAAAAGGCCTCGACGAGGAAGCCGCCCGCCGCACCCTGGAGGAATTCACCTCCCGCGGCGGACGGCTGACCACGGTGACCGAAGTGTGCGCCGGCTGAGCCGCGTAGCCAAGGTCCGCGGTAAGATGGTGCACGGGAGGGCGCAAGGCGATGGCGCACTCGCTCACGATCCCCAGCGCGGCCCGAGAGCATATCGAAGAGATGGTGCGGCGGATCGTGGACCGTTTCCATCCCGAGAAGATCATCCTGTTCGGCTCTCACGCCCGGGGGACGGCGGACCCGGACAGTGATGCCGACCTGCTGGTGGTGATGCCTGTGGAGGGTTCGCGGCGCAGGCAGGCCACTCAGATTGACCTGGCCCTGGCCGGCATTCGCCTGCCCGCTGACGTGATAGTGATCACGCCAGAGGATCTGGAGCGTAACGGGAACCGTCCCGGCACGGTGATCCAGTCGGCGGTGCGGGAGGGCCAGGTGCTGTATGAACGGCCATTCTGACCCGTCGGAGCTCGTGCGTCAGTGGATCGAGAAGGCCGAGAACGACCTCCGAAACGCTACCCACACGCTCACGCTTGAGGAAGACTGTCCCTTCGATACCGTCTGCTTTCACGCGCAGCAATGCGCTGAGAAGTACCTGAAGGCCTTGCTGCTGTCCGCCGGGGTTGATGTTCCCCGCACCCACGATCTGCGGGCTCTGATGCTGCTGATACCCGCACATCTCCCCTGGCGGCTCGATCTGGAGCGGCTGCTCGGGCTGAACCGTTACTCGGTGGAGGCCCGGTATCCAGGCGAGTGGGAACCCATCAGCCGGGACGAAGCGGAGCAAGCAGTTCGCATCGCCCGCGAGGTGCGCGCAGCGGTGCGCAAGCTCCTGCTCCTCGAAGGGCGGTAGGGGGCCCAGCCCGCACGCCCGCCCGGCTCAGGCCTTAACCAGGGTGCGGGTGATCTTGACCACGATGCCGGCCGCGGTGGGGTCCGGACAGCGGATGAACTCGGTGGTGACGCCATCGGGCTCGATGACCTTCTGGTAGGGCGTCCCCTGATAGGTCCAGGGCAGTACCGCGCCCCACTCCATGGCTCTCAGGATGCCGCTCATGGCGTCGCGCAGCCAGGGGCAGAGCTTGCCGAATTCCTGCGGGTAGGCGAACTTCTCGCCCACCTTGTGACAACGCGACTTGGGGCCTTCCACCACCTCGATCTCGAAGGTGTACCGCTTCCTGGGCGGCAGCACCACGGGCTGGGTCTGAGCGCCCTGCGCCATCAGGGGCGCCAGCGCTCCGCCGGCGGCACAGCAGCCGGCGGTGTTGAAGAACTCGCGACGTTTCATGAAACCTCCGCGGGTCCCAGTGTAGCGCGAAGCGCGGGCGGGGCGTCGCAGCGGAGGTTGCACCGGTGGCCGGGGGAGGATATACTGATATCTGATATCGATGACTAGGACAATCATCAGTCTGGAGGTGCAGGACAAGCAGTGGCTGGAACGCAGGGCCGCCGCCGAAGGGGTGCCTATGACCGAGTTGGTCCGCGAGGCCATCCGGCGCATGCGCCAGCAGGAGGATCTCTGCTTCGATGACCTGCTCCAGCAGACCAGCGGTCTTTGGAGGCATGGCGACGGGCTGGCGTACCAGCGGCGCGTGCGCAGGGAGTGGCGGTGAGAGTCCTGCTGGATTCGGTCGTTCTGATCGACCACTTCAACGGCGTGGCGGCCGCCACGTCCTACCTGAGGCGGCTCCAGGGAGAGGGCGCGATTTCCGTGGTCACCCGGGCCGAGGTGCTGTGCGGGTTCGAAACTGCGCAGGCGGAGCTGGCGAGGCGGCTGCTGGACCGTTTTGTCACGCTGCCGATCGAGCGGGATGCGGCGGACCTGGCGGCTGATCTGCGCCGGAAGCACCGCTGGCGGCTGCCAGACGCCTTTCAGGCCGCGCTGGCGCAGTTGCATGGGCTGAAGCTGGCCACGCGGAACCTTCGCGACTTCCCGCCTGACCGCTTCGACTTCGTGGTGGCGCCGTACACGGCGTGAGCCGGGCCGGCGGGGCGTCAGAGGACGTAAGAGGGCTGGTCGGGGCGAGTGGATTTGAACCACCGGCCTCCTGGTCCCGAACCAGGCGCTCTAACCAGGCTGAGCCACGCCCCGAATCTCTTTTGAGTGTACTGCCCGGCAGGGGTGCGCCGCAAGCGGAGCGTGCAGTTGTAGTCCGTGCGCAGCCAGGAGTTCGGCCAGGGGGCCGAACGCGGTCCAGGGGGACCGCCCCACAACGGCTAAGATGGGGAGTATGAGGCGCGTAGCGGCGTTGCTGACCGCAGTTTTGGCCCTCCAGGCCGCGCAGAGCACGCCGCCGAAGCTGCAAGTCATGGTTCTGGAAGGAGACCGCGCGGTCAACAACATCCGCCAGCGGACGGCGCGCGAGCCGGTGGTCGAGATCCGGGATGAGAACGACCGCCCGGTGGCCGGCGCCACGGTGACCTTCATTCTGCCCGAGAGCGGCCCCAGCGGTATCTTCCCCAACGGCAGTCACATCGTGTCCACGGTCAGCGACGAGAAAGGGCAGGCCGCCGGACTGGGCCTGCGCCCGAATCAGGTGGCGGGCGACTTCCAGATCCGCGTGACCGCCTCCTACCAGGGCCGGACCGGCAGCGCCTCGATCACGCAGACCAACGCCGGCAAGCCACCCTCGGCGATCTCGGGAAAGCTGGTGACCATCCTCGCCCTCGCGGGCGGGGCGGCCGCCGCCGGAGTGCTGGTATCCCGGAGCGACAGCGCCAGCGCGGGCAACGGGAAGGCGGGCCGGCCCTCCATCATTCCGGGTACGCCGGAGGTGGGGGGACCGCGATGAGAGCCGGGCGCGCGGGAATCGTCCTCGGCTGCCTGCCGGCGCTGCTGGCGGCGCAGCAGAGCATCCCGGCGGCGCGTATGGAATGCCCCGCCACCGCCGATCCCAAGCAGCAGCCCGCGGTGGCGCTGGTGCTGGCCAGCGGCCACTCCGCGCCCCTGTCGGTCCGCCTGACGCTGGCCTTCAGCCACAACGCCGTCAATCCGGCCGACGATCCGGCCATACAGTTCTCAGCGGGAGGGCGCACGGCCAGCCTCACGCTCGCCGCCGGAGGCACGCGGGCCGAAGCGGCGCTCCAATCCGGTGCGGTGGCCGGAACCATCCGCGTCACGGCGGCGCTCGAGGCGGGCGGAGTGAATGTGACCCCCGCGCCGGCGCCGGCCTGCGCGATCACCATCCCGCGCGCTGCGCCGGTGGTCACGGATATCCGCATCGAGCGCACGGCCACGGGCTTCAATCTCCTGGTGACCGGCTACTCGAGCCCGCGGCAGGTGCTGGAGTCGCGCTACCGGTTTACGCCCAAGCCCGCCTACCAGTGGCAGCCCATCGAGGTCGTCATCCCGCCCGAAACCCTCTCGGCGAGGTTCACGGACTGGTTCCGCGGCGGCTCCTCGGCGCAGTTCGGCAGCCAGTTCACCATGCTGCAACCCTTCACTTCGGACCAAAACGTGCACACCCTCGGCACGGTGTATGTCATTCTCCGAAACCTGGAAGGTCTCTCGAAAGAGGTGTCCGCGAGCTTTCCGTAGGCGGCTGATGTGGCGCCTGGCGGCGGGGCTGGCTGTGGCGGGCTGGGGCACGACCTGTGGCGAGCCGCCCCTGGCGCAAGCCGGGCCGGTGCTCGGCTTCGCCACCTACCTGGGCGGCGCCCGTGAGGACGAGGCCCGCGCCGTGGCGGTCGATGACGCCGGCTACGTCTATGTGGCAGGATACACCGACTCGGCGGATTTTCCCGTGACGCGGGCCGGGAAGCCGCTGGGGGGGAGCCGCGACGCCTTCGTGGCTAAGTTTGGCCCCGACGGGAAGACCCTCATTTGGGCCGCCTACCTGGGCGGGTCGCTTCCCGACGTAGCGCACGCCGTTGCGGTGGACGCCTCGGGCAACGTGTACGTGGCCGGCGAGACCCAGTCCCAGGATTTCCCGGTTACGCGGGGCGCGCTCCAGACCACCCACGGCGGGACCGAGTTCTCCCGAGACGCCTTCGTGGCCAAACTGAACGCCGCCGGCGACACGCTGCTTTACGCCACCTACCTCGGAGGCAACTACGACGACGCGGCCACCGCCATCGCCGTGGACGACGCCGGGAACGCCTACGTCACGGGCTGGACCTGGGCCGCGAACTTCCCCACGGTCAACGCCCTCAAGAGCCGGTGGAGCGGGGAGATCTGCGTGCTCGCGGTAAGCCCCTCGGGCGGCAATCCGATGGTGATGCATCCCTGTGAAGACGCCTTCGTCGCCAAGCTGAACCCTGCCGGCGGCAGGCTGATCTTCTCGACCTACCTGGGCGGGAAGAACCGGGACCTGGGCGCGGCGATCGCGCTGGACGCGCAGGCCAACGTCTGGGTGGCGGGCTCGACGCGCTCGGACGACTTCCCGGTCGCAAGCCCGGCGCAGGCCCGGCACGGCGGCGGGACGTGCGAGCTGCCCACCAGCAGCTTCAACCGCACGTGGGCCCGCTACACCTGTGAAGACGCCTTCGTGGTCAAGCTTCCTCCCGAGGGCCACGCGCTCGCGCTGGCCACGTTCCTGGGCGGTGATCGCACGGATCTGGCGCACGCGATTTCGGTGGCGGCGGACGGCAACGCTTACGTGGCGGGAGAGACAGCTTCTTCGGCTTTTCCCGCCACGCAGGGCGCGATGCAAACCACGCACCGCGGCGCAACGGATGCGTTCCTGGTCCGGTTCAGCGCCGCGGGGGCGTTGCACTTCTCGACCTTCCTCGGCGGCACCGGAGACGACCGCGCGGC
>Ga0194125_10014229_pt1 | contig 10209 bp, 11 predicted proteins | sample TA2KigC250mmetaG_FD_148626 | JGI IMG/M metagenome (GOLD analysis project Ga0194125, IMG submission 148626) | Freshwater microbial communities from Lake Tanganyika, Tanzania - TA2015034 Kigoma Deep Cast 250m | ecosystem: Environmental > Aquatic > Freshwater > Lake | place: Tanzania: Lake... | reverse complement strand
CATCTGGCGCATCATGTAGACGGTGTTGACGCGCGAGGCCGGCGGCAGGGTCAGCATGTGCTCGGCCATGCCCATCGCCTCGGGCATCAGCTGCTCGGGTTCGACCAGCCGGTTGACGAAGCCGATCTGGTGGAAGCGCTCGGCGGTGAAGCGGAAGCCCATCGCCATCTCCATCGCGATGGGATACGGCAGGTTGGCGATGTGGCCGTGGTTGTAGCCGCCCAGCAGCCAGCGCTTGGCCTCCGACACCTCGAACACCGCGCTGCGCACGGCGACGCGCAGATCGGTGCGCTCGACCAGCATGAATCCGCCGCCCATGGCGAAGCCGTTGATCGCGGCGATCACCGGCTTCTCCAGCTTGCCGGCCATGAACGGATCCTCGATGTCGATCTTCTTGCCGCCCGGCGTCTTGTTGGCCAAGGTTTCCTTCATGTCCTCGCCGGCGCAGAAGCCGCGGCCGGCGCCGGTGAAGATCGCCACTTCGAGCGCATCGTCGGTGCGGAACGCGGTCCAGGCCTTGGCCAGCTCCGTGCGCATCTCCTGGTTCAGCGCGTTGAGCCGATCCGGCCGGTTCATGCGCACCACCAAAATCTGGCCGTGGCGTTCGGTCTCGACGACGCTCATTCAATTCCTCCCTCGATCGGCAATGGCCAGGGACTGTACGGCCGGCGCCCCCGCTCGACAATCTCGGGATGCCCGGGGATGATACGGTCCTGCGTTGCGTAGTGTCGATTACAGGTCGTCTTGACCTAGAACGAAAGTCCAGGGGATCGTCATGCGCATGTTTCTCGCTCTTCTCGCGTCGACCACCATGGTCGCCGCGCTCGCTGCCGCCGGCCCGGCGAGCGCCGAGCAAAGACCGAACGCCAAGCCGCCGACGGCGACGGCCAAGCCGGTTACCGACCCGGTGGACGCGAACCGAGACAGCAAGAAGGGCGGCACCAAAGGCGTAGACGATTGGAATAATCCGTTCGGAAGGACGGACAAGCCGGGCAAGAAGTAGCGTGTTTCGCCTTTGATCGCGCTCCCCGGTGGTGCAGGCTGACCGGCAGACACCACAAGAGGAACGCGCCCATGAGGATCGGAGTCTTCGCCACCTTCATGTCGCCGCAGGCGACGCCGGCCATGATCAAGGATTTCGGGAAGCGGGCAGAAGGGATGGGGATGATGCGGTCGTGCGTTGCATAGTTTCGACTACAGGTCGTCTCGACCTCGAACGAAGGCCTAGGAGATCGTCATGCGCAGGTTTCTCGTTGTTCTCGCTTCGATCGCCATGATCGCCGCCCTCGCCGCCGCCGGCCCGACTCTCGCCGAGCAGAGCAAGCCAGCCGCCAAGCCCACCACCGTCGACCGCAAGGGGGCGGCCGAGCCTCAGTGCCTCCTCGGTAAGGCTCTCTGCGACAACCAAAACGTAGAGGGAGTGAAGAGCAGCGGCAAAGGCAAGGCCACGAAATAGCGTCTGAAGGTGGCAGCGCTTCGCCCGGGGATACGATCGCGAGGCGCTGCCAACGATCAGTCGTGCGTCGGTAGTTGCTCGCTGCACTCAAGCAGCTGATGCCGCCGAGGGGGCATCGACCAACCCCGGCGAGATACATGACTACACTGACGGCGGCGTCACAGCCGAGGGCGACTGGCAGGCGAGGCGTAGGAAGGGCGGTGCCAAACCAGGTATGGGGGTAACGGATTTCGCCTTTGATCGCGCTCCCCGGTGGTGCAGGCTATCGCCCGCACACATCAGGAGGAACGCGTCCATGAAGATCGGAGTCTTCGCCACCTTCATGTCGCCACAGGCGACGCCGGCCATGATCAAGGATTTCGGCAAGCGCGCCGAAGGCATGGGGCTGGATTCGATCTGGATGGGCGAGCACGTCGCGTTGTTCGACAAGAACACCTACGGCTATCCCGGCTCCAAGGACGGCCGCATCCCGGTGCCCGACGGTGGCGGCATGCTCGACGTCACCGCGACCTTCGGCTACCTCGCGGCCGTCACCAGCAAGGTCCGCTTCGGCACCGGCGTGGCGCTCGTGCCGCAGCGCAACCCGATCTACACCGCCAAGGAAGTCGTCACGCTCGACTGGCTGAGCGATGGCCGCTTCGATTTCGGCATCGGTGTGGGCTGGAACAAGGAAGAGGTCGAGGGCTGCGGCTATCGCTGGGAGGATCGCGGCGCGCGCTGCGACGAGTTCCTGACGGTGATGCGCCGGCTGTGGACCGAGCCGGTGGTCGACTTCAAGGGCAAGTGGGTGCAGTTCGAGACCATGCGGCTGGATCCCAAGCCGATCCAGAAGCCGCACGTGCCGATCATCGTCGGCGGCTATGCCGACGCCGCCTTCCGCCGCGCGGTGCGCTTCGGCGCCGGCTGGTACGGCTTCAACCTCGATCCCGAGCGGACCAAGGGCATGCTGGCCAAGCTCGACGCCGCCTTCGCCAAGGAGGGTCGCAAGCGCTCGCCCGACTACCAGATCATCATCACGCCGCCGATGAACATGGGCACCGACGCCATGCGGGGCTACGCCGAGCTCGGCGTGCACCGCCTGGTGCTGAACCTCGGCAGCCAGAAGCCTGAGCGTGTGGATCAGCGGTTGCCGGAGATCGCGAGCCTGGTGAAGAAGGCGGCGTAGGATCGGGTGCGCCGGCGTCCCAGAAAGAGGAAGCAGTCATGAAAATCGGCGGGGTGATGTTCTTCACCACGGAGTCGATGGGGCCGGCGCCGTTGGCGAAGGCGTTGGAAGACCGTGGCTTCGAGTCGCTATGGGTGCCCGAGCACACCCACATCCCCTCCTCCCGGAAATCCGAGTACCCCGCCGGCGGGCCGTTGATTCGGCCCTACTACGACATCATGGATCCGTTCCTGGTGCTCAACACCGCGGCGACGGTGACCACCAGGCTGAAGGTCGGCACCGGCATCGCGCTCCTGCCCCAGCGCGATCCGATCGTCACCGCCAAGATGGTCTCCTCGATCGACCAGCTCTCCAACGGCCGTTTCCTGTTCGGCGTCGGCAATGGTTGGAATCAGGACGAGATCGAGAACCACGGCACGGTCTTCGAGAGCCGGCACAAGCTGGCGCGCGAGCGCATCGAGGCGATGAAGACGATCTGGACCAGTGACGAGCCGGAGTATCACGGCGAGTTCGTGAACTTCGACAAGATGAAGCAGTGGCCCAAGCCGAAGCAGAAGCCCTACCCGCCGATCATAGTCGGCGGCGCCTTCCCCTACGCCGCGCGGCGCGCCATCCGCTATGGCGACGGCTGGATTCCCCGGGCCGACCGGCTCGAGCAGGACGGCGTCGGCAAGGTGATCGACAAGTTCCGTGTCATGGTAGAGGAGGCGGGCCGCGACCCCGCCTCGCTGCCGATCACCATCTTCCGCGTGCCCGACGACATCGAGAAGCTGCGCTTCTGCCAGTCGATTGGCATCGATCGCGTCGTCTTCACCCTGCCGGCGGAGAAGGAGGACAAGCTGCTGCCCATCCTCGACCGCTGGGCCGACCTGCAACGCCAGCTGGCGAAAGGCTGAACCCCATGAGGCCGAACCCATGAGCATGCCGCGCCGCAAGGTCGGCAAGACCGCGCTGGAAGTCACCGAGCTGGGCCTGGGCGGCGCACCGCTGGGCGGGTTCCGCGCCACGATTCCGGACGCCGACGCCGCCGCCCTCGTCGCCGCGGGCTACGATGTCGGCATCAACTTCTTCGACACCTCGCCCTATTACGGCTACGGCCGCAGCGAATTGCGCTTCGGCGCGGCGCTGCGCGAGAAGCCGCGCGAGAGTTACGTTCTGTCCACCAAGATCGGCCGCATCCTGCATCCGCAGAAGCCGGGCGAGACGCCGCCGCCTGAGTTCCGCGAGAACGGCCTGCCCGGCTTCCTGCCGCGCTTCGACTACAGCTACGACGGCGTGATGCGCTCGCTCGAGCACTCGCACCTGCGGCTCGGCATCGCCCGCATCGACGTGGCGCTGGTGCACGACGTCGATTTCTGGACGACGCAGGATCGCGCCGTGCTGGAGCAGCGCTTCAAGCAGGTGATGGATAGCGGCTTTCGCGCGCTTGACGAGCTGCGCCGCGCCGGCATCGTCGGCGCCATCGGCGTGGGGCTGAACGAGGCCGATATGTGCCTGCGCTTCGTGAAGGCCGGCGACTTCGACTGTGTGCTGCTGGCCGGCCGCTACACCCTGCTGGAGCAAGGCGCGCTCGCCGAGTTCATGCCAGAATGCGTGAAGCGCAAGGTCTCGGTGATCCTCGGCGGGCCGCTCAACTCGGGCATCCTCGCCGGCGGCGACACCTACAACTACGTCGCCGCGCCGCCCGAGATGGTCGAGCGCGCGCGCCGGATCAAGGCGGTGTGCGATCGCCACAACGTGCCGCTGACGGCCGCCGCGCTGCAATTCCCGCTGGCGCACGAGGCGGTGTGTTCGGTAATCCCCGGGGCGCTCAGCGCCGCCGAGGTCACCAACAACGTCGCCCATATGCGCCGGCGCATCCCGGTCGAACTGTGGGCCGAGCTGGTGCGCGAAGGCCTGCTCGATCCCGCAGCACCGGTGCCAACGCAATGACTCTACTGTCATCCCTCGCTGCGCTCGGGATGACGGGCCCATTGAAGGAGTAAGCCCATGCCCCGCATGACCGGCGGCGACGCCATCGTCGATTCCCTGCTCAAGCACGGCGTCGAGACCATCTACGGCCTGCCCGGCGTGCAGATGTACGGGCTGTTCGACGCCTTCGCGCGCAACGCCAACCGCATGACGGTGATCAACGCGCGCCACGAGCAGACCACCGCCTACATGGCGCTGGGCTCGGCGCTCAGCACCGGCAAGCCCTCGGCCTTCACCGTCGTGCCCGGCCCCGGCGTGATGAACACCATGGGCGCGCTGACCACGGCCTGGGGCGTCAATGCGCCGGTCATGTGCATCACCGGCCAGGTGCCCAGCGCCATGATCGGCCGCGGCCGCGGACAGTTGCACGAGATGCCGGACCAGCTCGCGACACTCAAGACGCTCTTGAAGTTCGCCGAGCGCATCGAGCATCCTACCGAGGCGCCGCAGGTCATGGCGCGCGCTTTCCAGGCGATGCTGTCGGGCAGGCCGGGCCCGGTCGCCGTCGAGGTGCCCTGGGACATGTTCTCGGCCAGCGCCGACGTCACGCCCGTCGATCCGCTGGGCAAGCGCGCCAACCCGGTGCCCGATCCCGAGAAGATCGCCGCGCTGGCCAAGCTGATCGGCGAATCAAAGGCACCGATGATCTGGGTTGGCGGCGGCGCGGTCGACGCCGGCGGCGCGGTGCTGGAGCTGGCCGAGAAGATCGGCGCCGCCGTGGTGTCGTTCCGCACCGGCAAGGGCGTCGTGGACTCGCGCCACGCGCTGTCGCTCAACACCGTCGAGGGCTTCCATCTCTGGGACAAGACCGACCTGCTGATCGGCATCGGCACGCGGCTCGACGTGCCGCTGTCGCGCTGGGCGCCCTCACCCGCCAGCTTGAAGGTCGGCCGCATCGACATCGACCCGACCGAGCACCGCAAGCTGGCGGTGAACGTCGCCATCGTCGCCGACGCCGCCGATGGCACGCGCGCACTAATCGACGCCGTGTCGAAGAAGGCCGACACCAAGGCCTGGCGCGACGAGATCGCCGCCGCCAAGGCGGCCGGCCGCGCGCAGGTGAGCAAGGCGCAGCCGCAATTCGGCATGGTCGAGGTGATCCGCGAGGCGTTGGGCGAGGACGGCATCGTCGTCGACGAGGTCACGCAGGTCGCCTACATCGTCTGGTACGGCTATCCGGTCTATCGCCCGCGCACGCTGATCTCCTCGGGCTTCTCCGGCACCTTGGGCTACGGCTTCCCGACGGCGCTGGGCGTGAAGGCAGCCAACCCGGATCGGCCAGTCGTTTCCATCACCGGCGACGGCGGCTTCCTGTTCGGCGGCTCCGACCTCGCCACCGCCGTGCAGTTCGGCATCGACCTGGTCACCGTCGTGGTCAACAACGCCAGCTACGGCAACGTGCTGCGCGACCAGCAGCGCCTATACGATGGCCGCCATTCGGGCTCGGTGCTGACCAATCCCGACTTCCAGGCCTACGCCAAGGCCTTCGGCGTGCCGTCGTGGCAGGTCAAGGACGCGGCGGGCCTGAAGGGAGCGCTCAAGGAAGCGCTCGCCGCCAACGCGCCGGCGATCGTCGAGGTGGTGTCGGACATCAAGGCCGACTATCCGCCGTACGAGTTCCACGCGCCGCGCGTGAAGGTCGCGGCGCGTTGACGCGTCGCTGCAATGATGACAATGGCGAGTTTCCTCTTTGGACTTCGTATAACCCCGCATTTGCCGGATGGACCATTGAACTGGCCAGGGTCGAAGTGGTCGTTGAGTTCAATCTCTGCTATGCACCTCCTTGTGTTATCTGACAGGTTAGTGACAAGGAAAGCATCGGCTATGGGACTTCGGCGGACTTGCTTGTAGGATAGATTGTGTTTTGGAATCGTCACCGACAACCAGCCCCGCCATCGCCTGCTGTCTAGGCGTCGGTGACCGATGGTCTTTTTTCAGCGCAGACCGGGCCATTTGGCAAAGGCGAGCCGCTGAAGGCCTGCCACTGGGCCGGGGTCTCGTTCGATTGCGCCGGCACGGACTGCCCGCCGGTCGACGGTGCCGGAGCGGCCGGCGCCACATTCGGCGCGCCGGATTCGAAGACTCCCTGGGTCAAGCGCCACTTCTCGACGAGGGCGCGCTCGGGCGTCGTGCCGCGCGTGGCGAAATAGGCGGCCTGCCGGCGGCGGCCTTCGTCGTTCTCGTCGCCGAAGCCCGCTACCGGCGCCTCCTCCGGCGCCCGCACCATCGGGCTGGTGCCCAGGCCGCAGCCGGCCAGAGCCAGGCCGATGGCGAGGGTGCACAGCGCAAGCGGGATATGACCGGTCATGCGGCCATCGTGCCGGCGAGGAATCCGGCGATCAAGCTACTACAGGTTGATTGGCCCGACATCGTGACTGGCCTGTATGTTGCTTGCTATCAAGCGGACGTCGCCAGGAGAGAGCGCTCGCCATGCCCAGGATCAACGGAGACCGACTGCTGGCCGATCTGCGGCGCATCGCCGATTTCGGCCGCTACGAGACCGGTGTGCATCGCCCGCACCTCTCGCCGCAGGATGTCGAGAGCCGCCACTGGCTGGCCCAGCGCATGCGCGAGGCCGGACTCGAGCCGGTGATCGACGGCATCGGCAATGTCATCGGCCGCAGCCCCAAGAGCGGGCCGCGCCTGCTGATGGGCTCGCACACCGACACCCAGCCGCGTGGCGGCTGGCTCGACGGCGTGATGGGCGTGATCTACGGGCTGGAGGTGGCGCGCGCGCTGGCCGAGGATCCCGAGACCAAGGATCTCGCCGTCGATGTCGCCTCATGGGCCGACGAGGAAGGCCATTGGAGCAGCATGACCGGCAGCCGCTCCTTCACCGGCCGGCTGACCGAAGCCGACATCGACGCCGCGCGCTTCCGCGAGGACGCATCCAAGACCTTGCGCGACGCGCTGGCCGCCGCGGGGCTGGCGAACACGCCGCGCGTGCAGCTCGAGGATGGCCGCTATCGCGGCTACCTCGAGGCGCATATCGAGCAGGGCGGCTTGCTGGAGGCGACCGGCAAGCGCATCGGCGTGGTGACGGCGATCGTCGGCATCTTCGCCATGCGCATCGCTTTCACCGGCATCCAGAATCACGCCGGCACCACACCGATGCCGATCCGCAAGGACGCCGGCGTCGCCATGGTGCGGCTGGCCAACGCGGTCCACGACTCCTTCCCAGCTTTGGTCGGCCCGCGCAGTGTATGGACGATTGGCCGCATGCTGATCGAGCCCGGCGCGCCGGCGATCATTCCCGGGCGCGCCGAAATGACGCTTCAGTTCCGCGACGCCGATCCCGCCATCCTCAAGCGCCTCGAGGCGGCCGCGACCGATCTCGTCGCCCAGGCCAACGCCAAGGGCCCCTGCTCCGTCGAGATCCTGGGCGTCTCGCGCACCATGCCCGCGCCAATGGACGAGCGCATGCAGGACGCCTTCGACGCGGCGGCCGAGGCGCACGCGCCCGGCGCGCACATGCGCATGCCCTCAGGCGCCGGCCACGACGCGCAGATCCTGGCGCAGCGCATGCCGGCGGCGATGATGTTCGTGCCCTCGATCGGCGGCATCTCGCATCACTTCACCGAGAACACTGCCGACGCCGACATCGTTCTCGGCTGCCAGGTCTTCGCCGACGCCACGGCGCGGATCCTCAAGGGCAATTGAGGCGCGCGCGAAAACACCCACCATGCGACGCACGGCGGGTGTTCATGGCATCGAACGCTCAATTATGCGAGCGCTCGACGCTGACGCTTAGCGCGCGACGACGCGGCCGTCCTGAGCAACATGGACGTTGACCTTCGCCGAGCCGCGGATCGCGGTGCCGTGCCAGGCGCCGTCGCCGCCACGTACCACGTTGATGGCGCGATACCCGTCGGCCTGCAGACGGGCAACGGCATCGGCGTCGCTGGTGACCGGGCCGGGCGCGACGGCGACCGCCGACGGCGCGCTGTAGACGCGCGGGGCGCTGAAGGGCTTGCCGAGGTCAGGACCAGCTTCGGCCAACGCCGCGCTGGCACCACCGGCGAGCGCGACGGCGAACGCCGCAATCATGGTCTTCGTCATAACTACTTACTCCAATGTGACAGGGTGTGAGCGTTGTTCGTGCTTGGTGGCATACCGCCGTCGCCGACGCGTGGGGTCGCACAGCTCGACTTGGGTTAACGCTTCTCCGTCTTCAAGGGCTGCGACGGATCAGTCTCTTGTGACCGCAGATGAGGAATCGTGAGCATCCGATCTGCGTCTAAATCGGCGTTCATGCAGGCGTCGCGAGTCGATGCGCCACGTTGCCGATATGCGCGAGCTGTGTCGTCAGCCAATCGTCGTTGAAGATCGCGTCGGCGATCAGCGGCCGCGCGCGATGGCAGAACCCGATATCCTCGCCGACCGGCCGAGCGCCTTCGTAGTCGAGCCGGAACCACGGCTCGGCCATCGCGCGAAACACCTCCGCGCGCACCAGCAGGCAGCCGAAGGGCATCGAGAGCATGCGCGTCATGCCCTCGGGCGCGCCGCATTGATTGGCGTCGGGCTCGCCCAATAGTCGATGCGGCGGCGTGCATCGCAGATACGTTGCGCCGACGATCGGCGCGTCGTGCATGAGCAAACGGTCGAGTGCGATCGACGGCACGATCATGTCGCTGTCGAGCCACAGGATATGCGTGGCGCCGTCGCACAGCGCGTCGCGCGTCAACGCGTTGCGTGATTCCGGCAGCAGCGACATGCGCTGGTTGAACAGGCTGACGCGTTCGACGCGGGTCTGCCGCAACATCGCCGCCAGCGACAGCGCGAAATCGGCATGCAGCAGCTCGCCCGAGGGGACGCAGACGGCGACGCGGGTCACGGAGCAGCTCCTCCATCGTCCCCGGGGCCGGCCGCGGCCCCTGTAGCGAAGCGAAGGACCTCGTGGTGGTTCGATCGAATTCAATGGATACGCGTGGTCGCAGTGCCGCTGGGTCCTTCGCTACGCTCAGGATGACGAGGTGCCATCACGACGCCCCCACAGCGCCGGCCATGCGCTGCAGCGCGTTGGCACCGCCGCCGATATCGATCTCGCTCAGCACCTTAGCGCCCTTGGCGACGGTCATCGCCATCTCCGCCGCCTGCATCTGTTGCTGCTGGCGCGCGCGTTGCTCCCGGATGGCCGCAACCTGGTCGTTGGACACCAACACGTCGGGCGGCGCGGTGAGCATGTCGGCGTAGACCTCGATTGCGCGATCCTGGTCGATCTTATCGAGCACGGCGGGATTGACCGCCGCCTGGCCGCCGACGAAGGCTAGCAGACGCTCGATCGAGGTCAGCCCGACCGATTCCTGCGCCTGCGCCAGCACCGAGATGTACTCGACCTGCAACGCCGCCCCCCGCTCCGCCAGCTCGCGCGGCGGCGGTGGCAGACGGTTGCGGCGCGAGAGGATACCGATCACGCGCCTGAGGCAGCTGTCGAGCAGCTCGTCGTGCAGGCGCTCGAGCGCCGGCCCAAGCATCAGCATCTTCTCCTCGCGCCGCTCGATCACCTCGAGATTCTGGCGCGGCTGTACCCCGTCCATCTGCGAGAGCATGAGAAACAGATTCTCGTAGAAGGCGCGGCCGATGACCTGGCGCGCCTCCTTCTGAGCCTCGCGCACGG
>Ga0194125_10014228_pt1 | contig 10210 bp, 3 predicted proteins | sample TA2KigC250mmetaG_FD_148626 | JGI IMG/M metagenome (GOLD analysis project Ga0194125, IMG submission 148626) | Freshwater microbial communities from Lake Tanganyika, Tanzania - TA2015034 Kigoma Deep Cast 250m | ecosystem: Environmental > Aquatic > Freshwater > Lake | place: Tanzania: Lake... | reverse complement strand
ATTCGAGCGGTCGCTGAGGGCGGCGGGAGTGCCGTATCAGGTGATTGGCGGCTTGCGGTTTTACGAGCGCAAGGAGGTCAAGGATATGCTTGCCTATCTGCGGCTGCTGGTCAATCCCGCCGACGACATATCATTCCTGCGCGTGGTCAACTACCCGCCGCGGGGAATAGGCAACGCTATCGTTGCCCAGATGCAGACGCGCTCTGCCGGTGAAAGAATACCGCTGTTTCAAGCGGGAATAGACTTGTTGAAGGAGGAGGGACTGACTCTGCGGCAGAAAGGGGCATTGATTGAATTTTATAAAATAATGGATGAATTTCGAGCGAAGATAGGCAAAGAGACGCTGATGAATGTATCGAGCGAACTATTGGAGCGTATAAAGTTAAAAGAGCGGTTGGCGGAGGAGGAGAAGGAAGATAAATCGCGTGCGGAGTCGAAGGTCGGCAATGTTGAAAATTTGGTCAACGAAATATCGCGCTATGACGAGGAGCGGCCGGAAGGCGGTTTGGAGGGCTTTTTAGAAGAGGTAGCGCTGGTAACCGATGTGGACCGGTTCGACGAGACGCAGGAGCGGGTGAGTCTGTTGACTATCCACAGCGCCAAGGGGTTGGAGTTCCCGGTGGTGTTGATTGGCGGGCTGGAGGATGGCTTGCTGCCACTATTGCAAGCGAATGGATCCGCCTCGGATGTGGAAGAGGAGCGGCGGCTGTTCTATGTGGCGGTAACCCGGGCTATGCATCAGGTGGTGCTGGGCTTTGCGCGGCTGCGGATGAGGTGGGGTGAGAGCCGCTGGAACGGCGAGCCGTCGCGGTTCTTGCGCGAGATTCCACCGGAATTACTTGCATTACCGGGGAAGTATCACCAGAAAGCCGTCCAACCGGTAATAGAGAAGCACAGCTTAGCAGTGGAGCCGGACGATTTGCGCACGGGACTGCTGATAAAGCACCCCAAATTCGGCTTAGGAATGGTGACGACATTTCGTAAAGCGGGGCTGGACAGCAGTGTGAATGTCGATTTCGACACCGTCGGACGCAAAACGCTCATTTTAAGATATGCCAATCTGGAAATCGTGAAATAATATTAAATAAGCGTGCAAATAAATAATAGTTTCGTAAAATTTGTGTTATATTACAAATTAAGATGGGCATTATGGACAAAGTGGACAGAGTGGATGGGGATTCGCGCAAGAGCGCGAAGTCGCAAAGAAATCAAACAAGTGAATATAAATAAAAGACATAAGATAAACCGAAAGGTATCTATACAGGCCGCAGTCGTCACTGGATTATTAGGTGGATGGCTGTTAGTGTTCTGCAGCGCTGTTTTAGCCGAGCAACCCGGGCGGAACGAATACCTCTACGCTCTGAAACTCTACGAAGAGAAGTATTACGACCTCGCCGCCGAGCAGTTGGAACGTTGCCTGCGGGATTTTCCGAGTTTGGGGGAAGCCGATGAGGCGCAGTTTCTGCTGGGCGAGGCGTATCTAAAGAGCGGAGATGCGGATCGGGCGCGGGCGGCATATCTGCGCACGGCTATTGTCTATCCGACCTCGCTGCGCGCTCCGGAAGCGCTTTTTAAGGTCGGCGAGTCGTTGCAAACGACCGGCCGGCTGTTGGACGCCGCGCAGGCATACGAGCGGGTGGAAGGCTTCTATTCGGGGTCGGCTTATGCTCCCATAGCGCTGCAACGGTCGGCGGCGCTGTATGCTGGCGCCGGGGAGGTTATCCGCGCCGATGAGGTCGTCAACCGCTTGATTGAAAAGTATCCCGCTTCGCCGGCGGCGTCGATGGCACGGCTGGAGAAAGCTGCAGCGCTATTTGCCCGCGGGGATTATTCTTCCGCGCTGCATTATACGCGCTGGGTAGCCGAGCGGTCCGGAATGGATAGTTTATCGGCGCGCGCCTGGCTGCAATTAGGACGTTTCTATTATGAGCGCTTCGATTTTGAGTCGGCGGTCGAAGCCTTCAAGCGCTGTATAGACGGCTTCCCGCGCGAGCCGCTGGCGGCTCAAGCCCGATTGGAATTAGCCGACCTATATAATTTCCGCGGTTTGACTGAGCAGGCTGTTGAAGTCGTCGCGCCGTTGGTGATGTCATCAGATTTTTCAGTCCGCATTGCGGCTGTGGAACGGTTGGGCGACGCAAATTATCAGCGGCGGGAATTTGAACGGGCAATAGATTTTTACGATACGGCGGCAGCCTACTCGCGCCGTGCGGCATTGAAGGCGGCGTGGCTGAGTGAGTTGTTAGGACATAAAAATTCGGCTTATGCGCGTTATGTTAAGATTGCCGGCGGCATCGACGATGCCGCAAGCGCCGCTCTGGTGCGCGCTGCAATTTTAGCTTTGGAACTCAATTTACCGGACAAATCAGCGGCTTATTGGCTCGAAATAGCCCGCAATATAGAGTCCGTGCCTAACAGCGACCGGATTTTATATGAACTGGCGAAAGCCAGGTTGAATGCGGGACAGAACGGTGTCGACGCGGCGGTCGATACGCTGATAAAAAGATGGCCGGAAAGCCCTTATGCCGACGACGCCCTGCTGGTCGCATCTGAAGACGCTATCCGGCGCAAGAAATTCGACAAGGCGGTGACGAGATTAGAGGAATTGCAAAAGCGCTTCCCGGCTTCAGAACGCCTCGAAACAGCGCAGAAGACGCTGAACTTCCTGCACGCCTATCATCTACGTGGCGACCGACTAATCGAGCGGATGGCTGAACTTTCCAGCGTGCCGCAAAATCGCGCCAATCCGGTTAAATGGGCGCTGGATTGGGGCGATTTTTACCTCGACCTGTTCAAAGACCCGGTCAAAGCCATCGACCAGTATGACCGGGCGATGGACGACTTGGCAGCGACCACCGACGACCGGCTTTACGCCTTATACCGTGGTGGCGCAGCCTATATACTCTTAGCGGAAGCGGCGGTTTATGAGAACGACCAATTTAGCCTTGAGATGTATTCCGACAGCGCACAAGCGCGATTGATACGTTTGAACCGCTTAAATCCACAGAGCGAGCAGGTGCGTGATTTAACGGCTCGCTGGCTGATGTTCCGATATTCCATTATCAACGGCGACTCGCTGCATTTATCCAATATCTGCCACCAAGCCGAAGCATTGATAGCACGGTTTAATATCGAGAAACTCCATCCGCAGGTTATCCATATATATTTAGAGTCGATGCGCCGACTGGAGCAGGTTAATGAGTCGAATATCCAGAAATTAATAAGTCTGGCGGAAGGGACGATAGCGGTCTCGACAGATGATAATCTGCGCAGCCGGTTGAAATTGTGGGAAGCGCGGGTGTTGTCGCAAACCGGTCGGGCGACGGCGGCGCGCGATACACTGCATTCCTTAATTCAAGCCTATTCTCGCACGCCGACCGCGCCGGAAGCCTATGAAATATTGATGCATAACAAGATGCTGACAGCGTTAGAGCGCTACGATTATGCGACCATCATCCGACGACAATATCCTTATAATATCGAACCGGTCGAATTTCCATTAGTCGAAGCCGCGATATTGGACGAATTAGGGAAGCCTTTGGAGGCTTTGACGCTGCGGGAGCAATCGGACGCGATGGCGGCTTGGGGGCAGCCGCGCATCAAGCAGTTTGAGTTTCCAAATCCAGAGAGTAGGCTTGAGCGCGCTTCCGCCTACAAACGTGCCGGCGAGTATGTCAAAGCGGTAGAGGAACTGCGTATTGCCTTGAATATAGACCCGCAAACTCCGCGCGCGCCATATATTTATCTAGAACTGGCGGATATCGAACGCAGCCGACATAATTACCGCAACGCTCTCAATCTGATTGACAGTCTGCTGACGCGCTGCCCGCGCGCGCCGGAGACTGTCGCCGCCGTCAAAATGAAGCCGGAACTCTATTTTAGCCTCGGCAATTACATCGACGCGATGAATAATCTGAATCAGCAGATATCCTCGGTTCGGGATAGGGATTCGCTGTTTCAATTGAATATGAAAAGTATCGTCTGTCTCTATCGTTTGGACCGGACAGAGGAAGCCAAACGCACGGGGAATGATTTGCTTAAGCAGTTCAAGGAGCATAAGGAACTGGAGCAAGCCAGGGCTTTGTTCACTCTGGAAAGAGGCCGGGCGTTGCTGAAAAGCAAAAAATGGGACGAAGCGCGTGAAGCGTTTAAGTATGTTGTTGATAAACATCCGTTGACGCAGTGGGCGGATGACGCGGCCTTCGCCATCGGGACTTCATACCTCGAGCAGGGACGCAACGACGATGCGGCTAAAGCGTTCAGCGAGATGATAAGCGATTATCCCGACAGCGTATTGGTCTTAGACGCTTATTTGATGTCGGGGACGGCGCTTTATCGTGCGGAGAAATACAGCGAATCTATCGCCGCATTGAGACGGGTGTGGGAGAACCGCAAGGCAGGAAGATTATGGCAGCCGACATATGAAGCGCTGCTCACTTTATATCGCGAATTGCGCTTTTGGGACGCTGCGCTGCGCACGACGCGGGAGTATTTGGAGCGCTTCCCTGAAGCGCCGGATGCCCTCGACCGCAAAATGGACATCGCTAATTTCTATCTTGAACTGCGCGATTTCGACGAAGCCATCCGACATTATAAGCCTCTGCTGCCGCTTGCAGACGCCGAACGAGAAGCCGAGATACAATATTACATCGGCGAGGCTTATATGGGCAAGGGCGATTATCGCACAGCGATTTTGGAGTATCTTAAAGTAAAAGTTTTAGGACGCAAGACTAAATTGGATTGGGGAGTTACGGCAATTTATCAAGCCGGCAACTGTTATGAGAAACTGCAGGATTGGGAAGGCGCGGCGCGGATGTATCGACGCATAATTCAAGATATGGGCGAAGCGTCGAACTACGGTCGGGCGGCAAAACAAAAATTGGACAATCTGCCGCGCGCCGACGCTGCGCCGACGCCGTGATTGTAATTTAAAATCATTTGACCACGCTTAAGCGTGAACTCTAATCCATACGCCGGTGGTTTTCATACGCCGGCGTTTGTTTTGATCGAATAATGGAGAGTAGGTAACAAAATTTGAATAAATCGAGTCTATAAAGTAAAAGGTCGTAAATCCTGTAAGGAAAAACTATTATGCAATCATCTCTAAATAATAAAAAGTTATACTTCATTCTGGCTGCGGTTGCAGCGATTACAGCGGCGGCGCCGGTCCGGGCTGATGAGGTCGAAAAGCCGTATCATCAGGTCATTTCAGCCGGCCGCCAGACGCGGCTAAGTGTCGAAACCGTTAATGGAAACATCAATTTTAAAGGCGTCGAAGGTGAATACATCGTCATCGACGCGGACATCACGGTCAAAGGTCGCAAAGAATCTGTTTGCCGGGATTTATTGGAGCGCGTCGAAATAAGCGTCATTGAAAAAGGGGATGAAATTTCGATTGAGCCGGACACGCCGAAAAAATGGGGCTATTCTATTTCGATTTCATTCGACATAGCGCTACCGGCGCGGATGGGCGTCAAAGGCGGGACCGTCAACGGGGGATTATCCGCCGACAACATTCGCGGCGGCTTTGAACTATCGACGGTGAACGGTATGGTGAACGCTTCGACCTGCGCTGGATCGGTCGATTGTAAAACCGTCAACGGAACGGTGAATATAGAAGGCTTACAAAGTCATAAGGCGTCCGATGCGGTGCAGATTCAGACGGTGAACGGCAACATCGAAGTCGAATGCGCTGCCCCGCCGCCGATGAATTTGAACATCGAAACTGTCAACGGGTCGTCGGAATTGAAGTTGAGCGAAGTCCCTGACGCCCGCCTGTCGATTGAGGTTTTCAACGGCAATATCATCCTGAAAGGCTTGCCGGAGATTGGCGACCTGAAAGCGCGTAAAACTTTCGATGCTGTTTTGGGCAAAGGCACGGGTAAATATAAAATCGAATCGGTCAACGGCAATGCGCGCGTGGAAATTAAAAAGCAGCCGTGAGGTCTCGCATATTCCTTTATGTTTTCGCCATTATCTATGCCTTATTCTCTATGTCGAGTAGCCCGGCTTCTCTGAAGTCGGGATTTTACTGTATCAAGACAGACTTCGCGAGCCGCCTTTTATACCCACCGACATCTCACATTCAAACGATCATCTCTATCCCTGTGGAATTTTAATTCTATCGCCCGGCATAAGTTTACTGTGTTTGTTCAGACTATTGACGCGCATAAGGTTATCCTGATTGACGCCATAGCGCTTGGCAATTGCCCAGAGCGTGTCGCCTGGCCGGACGGTGTGCACGGTTTTCGGTTCGGTAGCGCCGTTTTCGGTCGCAGCGTCTTTTGGGATGCGTAGGCGCGTCCCGGCGACTATACGGCACGGATCGCGGATGTTGTTGGCGCGCTGCAAGTCTGCGACCGACACGCCGCAGCGTGTGGCTATATCGGTAAGAGTCTCGCCTTTTTTAATGACATATTCGGCGCCGGTAAATTGCGTCTTAACGGGACTGGCGTTGGATTTCGATTTAGTCGGCTGAGCGGCGGCTATAGTCCGCCCTGACGAATAAGCCGCGCCCGGCTTTATTATCAAGATTTGCCCGACCTTGAGGCGGCGCGCATCGCGAATGCGATTGCGCGAGATGAGCGAACTAACGGTCGTCTTGTAATGGTTGGCAATCGAACCGAGCGTCTCGCCGCTGCGGACTAAATGCACAATCTCATTTTCAGCCGGTTCCGAGGACGAAGGCTCCGGCGTTTCCGCCACGCGGTATTCGACCGCCGACTTCTTATAATGGTCCGGCGCAACGGGGATGACCAGCATCTGGCCGACCGACAGTCGGTTTTGATTGCGGATGCGATTTTCGGCGACCGAGCAGATTTCGCGCACGGTCGTGCCGTATTTGCGGGCGATAGAGCCGAGGGTTTCGCCGCGCCGCACAATATGGCGCGTCTCGATGCGTTTTTGGTCATCCGGCAGTTTGGACCATTCTTCGATGAACTTGGCGGCATAACCATCGGGCAGGATGAGGATGGTCGAGTCGGGCGGCGGCGGCGTGCACCATTTAAGCAACGTAGGATTGAGTTCTTTCAACTCTTCATAAGACGAGCCGATTAATTTGGCAGCTAATTTCAAATCGATTTGTTCGCAGATTATGACGCTGTCCAGCGGCGGCAGATCGCGGAAGACCGGCGGCGTGAAGCCGTAAGCGGCAGGATCTTTGGCTATGATGGCCGCTGCGATGTAGGTCGGCACATAGTTGCGGGTCTGCCGCGGCAGACGGGAAAGTTTCCAGAAATCTTTGGTATTGAACCGGTTGATTTGGCGTTCGACATTCTTTTCGCCGCAATTATACGCGGCGATGGCTAAATACCAATCCCCAAAATCGTAATATAGTTTTTTCAAATAGCGGATGGCGGCATAGGTGGCTTTGACCGGGTCGCGCCGCTCATCGAGCCACCAGTTAGTTTCCAAGCCGAAAATCCGACCGGTTGACTTGATAAATTGCCAAGGCCCTGAGGCGTGGGCATAAGAATAAGCAATTGGATTGAAGCCCGATTCTATCATCGATACATAGACTAATTCTTCCGGCATACCCTCTTCGCGCAGGATGCGGCGCATCATCGGTTCGTAGATCTCAGCGCGCATCAGCCATCTTTGATAGACTTTACGGCCCTTAGTCTGGAAAAATCTAATGGCGTTTTCGACTTGTTTGTTCATCACCAGGGGAACATCCGGGAAGGCTAACTTACGACCCAGCGCTTCGACCAGGGCGGTGGTGTCGACCGGTAGGTCTCTTAAGTTCAGCAGGTCGTCTTCGTCGGACAGCGTGTCGGCTTCGGCTTCTTCGACGCCGGCGATGACGGCTTCCGGCGGGCTTTCGGCTGGCAATTCATCCTTGCCGCGCACATAGTCGTCATAAAAATAATTCACTTCTTTGGCGAGGCTGTGGTAAAGTTCGGCGTCGTCGCCGAGCGAATCGGGATAAATCGTCGTCAACATCACTCGCGCCAGCGCGAAACTATAGCCGGCGGTTACCAACTGGTCGTCTAAGAGCAGGGTTCGCGCCGCTTCTAAAAGACGCGCCACAGCGGCTAATTTTTCAGCATCGGATTGCTGTAAGAATTCGGCGTCGATAACGATATTCTTTAAGTCGATATCATCTAACGGATTGGTGTCGGCGCTGTCGAGCGCCGCTGCACTTTCGGAAGGATTGCCGTTGGGAATGCTGCCGTTGGATTTAGCAGGAGGTTCATTGAAGCCCAGGTGGGCTTTGGGACAGCCTAAAAGGAAGACGGCGAAAATCGCGGATAGAATAATCTGTCTTATGGATTGGGGATAAGGCATTATCCTCGGTAGTTTAATGGCATTAGGATAAATAAGGATATAAGATAATGATTATCAATTCGATTTACAATATTATGCCAAGCATTTTTAAAAAACTTGTAAATTCAAATATAATTAATTAAATTTCTTCTGAGTTTAAATTTTCATTGGTCGGTTTGGCGGACGGAGATACCTACCAAACCGAGTCGATACAGCAATTTTATCCATACTATAAGTCCTGCCGCTCAGCGCCGCTGTGCTGCGGTGATGCGGGAGCGCTGGACGACGAACGGAGAAACTTCAATGAACAAACTACCGGCGTCCATCGTCGCCTTACTCATTTTATGTTCAGCGGCTCTTACCGCCGCGCCCCGCAGCCTCGATTTACAGGTCGTCGCATCATCGTCTTCAGTCGTGCGCGCCCATTTCGATTTACCGCCGCTGGGAGAATTATGGACTGCGCCTGAGGCGAGTGGTCTGGACATCGTTTGGATTTCGGATGAGCGTCCTATAGCCGCGTTGATGCGCTGGATAGCTGTTCCGGCCGGGCAGCGCGCCGAATTGACCATCGAGACACGCATATCTTACCGCGCCAACCTAAATCCCCAATCCAGCGCGGTTCAAATTCCGCTTAATTTGCAAGAACTGCAAGCCTTTCGCTTAGAGCCGGCTGCGGCGGCCCAAATTGGCGAGCCGGTGTTCTTTCGCGGACAACAGTTAGTTCCGCTGTTAATCTATCCCGTTCAACTTGAGGCTGATGGCAGCGAGAGTGGCGTAGTCAATCAAAGCCTCGATTTCAGCGTCCATTTTTACGACGACCCCAACCAGCGGGCGCTGCGGTCGGTCGGCGATGCGCCGGCTTCAACCGCGGCGCGCTTCGTCGATAATTTAGTCATCAATCCCCCCGCCCGCGATCCCATAGGCGGTCAATTTCCGCACATCGGACATATCCTAATCATTTACAATCAAAATCTTGCCCAGCGCGCCTATCTGGACAGCCTAGCGAATTGGAAGCGGCAGATGGGCTACCGTGTATCGCTCCAGCCGGTGGACCCAACCGATCCGCTGGCCATCCGGCAGATGATTAGGGAGAATTATTACTTTATCGAAGACCCGGTACAGGATTTGCTTATTATCGGGCCCGACGCGCAGAATTTGGGCGATTTTTACATTCCCGGCTACCGCGTGGGCGCTTTCACAGGCGACCATTATTACGGCGTGATGGTCGATGGCGAAGGCGAGCGAATTGTGCCGGAGTTGACCGTGGGGCGGATGTATGCCGAGACGACGAGCGAACTTGCCGGCGTCATCAAGCGCTCAATCAGGTTCGAGCGGGAGTTGTTCTTGGACGATGAGAACAACCGCGCCTGGTTCAAGCGGGCGTTATACACGGCTGAAGATATCGAAGTCGCCGGCGGACAGTTTGTGCCTTCGATGATACATTTGGGACGCTGGGTGGCAACTCGCTGGCGCCAGATGGGGATAGAGCGGATAGATACATTCTTTGCCCGTGATTATTCAAGGGAGGAATTAAACCAGCGGGTGGGGAATATAGCACGTTCTGGTGTTTCTATGATTTTGTCGCGCGGCTGGCTCGATGGCTGCAGCCAAAACGCCGGCAGTGTTGACACACAGCGTAAGCATCCATTTTTATCTGCGATGACCTGCTTATCGTGGGATAGACAGACTCCGATATTTAAAGACTCGCCGCTGAATCGTCCGAAAGGACCTATCGGCGATCTATGTATGCACGGTTTGACGAACACGAAGTATAACAACAGCATATTGGGCGGGCAGGTTCGGGCGATGCGCTATTTCAACATCAGCCGCACCGGCTGGATACAGTTGTATTCCAAGATGCAGGCTTGGAGCGATTATCGCGTGGACCGGCAGGTTTGGCCTGATTTGGAACGGGTGATATCGGTCTATACGCTTTTAGGCGACC
>Ga0194125_10014223_pt1 | contig 10214 bp, 3 predicted proteins | sample TA2KigC250mmetaG_FD_148626 | JGI IMG/M metagenome (GOLD analysis project Ga0194125, IMG submission 148626) | Freshwater microbial communities from Lake Tanganyika, Tanzania - TA2015034 Kigoma Deep Cast 250m | ecosystem: Environmental > Aquatic > Freshwater > Lake | place: Tanzania: Lake... | reverse complement strand
CCCATCCGGATTACATGTCGCCGCAACTCGTGGCGGCCGCCCGAAGGCTGGCCGTCATCGCCACTGCGCCCATCGACTTCCGCGAGATCATAAACTGGCGCGACGTCACGCGCGTCAGCGTCTTCTCGGCGTCCGTGGTCATCTTCTGCGGCATGCTGAGCCTCAACTGGCCCGAGTTCTTCAGCACCCTTTTCTACCGCCTCCTGAACCCCGGCGCCACCGCCACGTACCCCACGCGGACCCGGCTGGACGAAGTCACCGGCCCGGTCACCGTGCCGCAGGGCGCGCCCGTCACGCTCCAGGCCCGCGCAAGCGGCCTCGTGCCCGCCAGCGGCACACTCATGATCCGCCCACAGGAAGGCCAGTGGGAACGCCTCCTCATGCCGCAGGGCGAAGGCGGCACGTACGCCTACCGCTTCGAGCAGGTGATGCGCGGCTTCGCGTACCGCGTGCGCGTGGGCGACGTTACGAGCGAGACGTACCAGGTAAGCGTCGTCCCCGCGCCGCATATCCTTCGCACCCGGGTGCGCCTCAAGTACCCGCCCTACACGCGCCTGCCCGACAAGGAGACCGACACGCTCCACCTGGAGGTGCCCGAAGGGACGCAGGTGGCCGTGGAACTGGGCTGCGACCGGCCGCTCCTGGCTGCGGCGGCCGTCCAGGAAGACGGCTCGGCCGCGCCCATGCGCCTCGACGCCGCAGGCTGCACCGCCTTCATCGAGTGGACCGCCACGAAGTCGTTCCCGTTCCACTTCCGGTGGACTGAAGCGCAGCACGGCTTCGTTTACGAGGGCGACGTGACGTACTTCATCCGTGTGCTGCCAGATGCTTCCCCCGAATGCGAAATGGTCAGCCCCGCCGAGGACGACAAGGCCACCGTGGAGAAACGCCTCACCGTGCGATTCCGTGCCGCCGACGACTACGGCATCGCCAAGGCAGACATCGTATACTCGCTGAACGGCGGGCCCGAAGAGCGCCGCCCCGCCGGCGCGTTCGACCGCGCAACCGTCGAGGACCAGGCCGTCTGGAAACTCAGGACAACCCTGACGGGCCTCAAGGAAGGCGACACGCTCTCGTTCGCCGTCGAGGTCGCCGACAACCGCGTCGGCGAAAGCGGGCCGAACCTCTCCCGCTCGCGGCCCATCCGGATGGACATCGTGAGCGTGGCCGAGTACCTGCGGCACATGCTGGAGAAACGCGAGCGGGGCTTCAAGGAAATCGGCGCCATGCACGAGGACGAAACCGGCGCCTCGGTGGAAGTCAAGACGATGCGCGACGAAGCGGGCGTGCCCGCGCCGCCCAAGCCGGAAACGCCGGCGCCGCCGCCGAAGTGATGCTATAATTCGGTGCGCCTCGCATGACCAGCCCCCTGCATGGCAGGGGGCCGCCGGAAGACAAGCCCCCTGCATGGCAGGGGGATGCCGGATGAGAAGCCCCCCGCATGGCAGGGGGATGCCGGATGAGAAGCCCCCCGCATGGCAGGGGGATGCCGGATGAGAAGCCCCCTGCATGGCAGGGGGATGCCGGATGAGAAGCCCCCTGCATGGCAGGGGGATAAGCAGTAGGAGACCGACCTGTGCCCAGCCCGAGATGCTTCAGTTTGTGCGCGGCGCTGATGCTGACTGTGCCGCTGACGGCGTCGGCCGCGCCTTCCCCCCAACAGCCTGCCGCGCCGCCTGCCGCGCCGCTGGCCGCGCCGGCCGCCGCAGGATCGAGCGCCGCGTCGAGCGAGTCGTCCGCCGCCGCCCCGGCTCGTCAGGGCGACGCCGTGGCAAGCCCGGCCGCCGTCGAGGCCGTCCTCCTGCAACTCTCGGACCGCCTGACCGACGAGGCCGAACGCCAGCACCAGGTCAACCAGCGCATGGACCTCGTCATCGACCGCTTCAAGGAGATCGTCGAGGACCTCGACTCCAACAACCTCCTGCGGCAGGGGGGCGGCCCCGCCCTGGAGCGGCTGAACCAGGTCCTTAAGATCCTCAGCACCCGCCACGTGCCCGACGCCGCCAAGTACCTGGAAGATGCCCGCCGCCAACTCGCCGCCCTGAAGCCCAACCTCGTGTCGGCCGACAAGGAAATCGACATCATCCTCCTGCAACTGGAGCGCATCCTGTCCGGCGGCTCGGGCGTCGGCGAAGACCTCCTCCGGGAACTCGAAGTCATCATCCAGGACGAGAAACGCACACAGAAGGAAACCAGGGAGTGGGGCGCGCAACTGCTTCAGTCGCCGGAGTCGGCCGAAAAAGCCGGCCGCGAAATCTCCGCCAGGCAGGATTCCATCACCAAGCGCACCGAGCGATTCATGGACCGCCTCGCCAGGGCCCGCGACGCCGAGACCGACCCCGCCCGCCACCTCGGCATGCAGAAGGCCCACGAGATCATGGACCAGGCCAAGGTGCCCAAACTCCTCTCGGCCGCCGCCCGAGACGTCGACGAAAAGAAGCCCGTCGCGGCCACGAAGGGCCAGGACGACGCCATCAAGGCCATGGAGGAGGCCGCCAGGCACCTCCGCTCCGACGACCTGGCCAACGACCTCCAGGCCATGAAGGAACTGCGCGAGAAACTCGAAAAACTCCTGAAGGAGCAGACCGCCCTGCGCGAGACAACCGAAAAGGTCCCCGCAGAGCAGTTCCCCAAGGAGAAGAACGACCTCCAGGTCCAGCAGCGGGCGCTCGACAAGACCCTCCAGGCCATGACGCCCGAAGTGCCGCCCTCCGCATCGCCCCCGGTCAAGCAGCACATGCAGGCCGCCGACAAGCACATGCAGCAGGCCGAGCGCGAGATCGCCCGGACCGAGCAGCAGCCGGGAACCGAGTCGCAGAAGAAGGCCGAGAAGTCGCTCCAGGACGCCATCAAGACCCTCGACCAGGACATCGCCCGCACCGAGCAGCAGTTGCAGCAGGAGAGCCGGCCCATGCAGAGCCTCGCCAGCCTCGCCCAGCAGGCGATGGACCTGGCGCAGAAGCAACTTGACCTGAAGGCCGAGACCGGCCAGACCCCCGCCCAGGCCGTGCCGCAACTCGCCGCCCCACAGCAGAACCTTCAGCAGCAGGCCCAGGCGCTTCACAAGGCCGCCCCCATGCCGCAGTTCAAGCAGGCCGCCCAGGCCATGCAGCAGGCAAGCCAGTCGCTCCAGCAGACCCAGCAGCAGCAGGCCATGCACGAGCAACAGCAGGCGGCCGATGCGCTCATGGCCGCCGCTCAGGCACTCCAGCAGGCCCAGCAGGCGATGGCGCTTGCGGCCCAGCAGGCCGCCCTCATGGCACAGACCGGACAGACGCCACAGGGGGCGCTCCCGCAACTCGCACCGCCCCAGCAGAGCCTCCAGCAGCAGGCGCAGACGGGCCAGTTCCAGCAGGCCGCGCAGCACATGGGCGAGGCGTCGCAGTCGCTTCAGCAGAGCCAGCAGAGTCCCGCCATGCAGAGCCAGCAGGCCGCCATCAACTCGCTCGTCGGCCAGGCCGCGCAGGCCATGGGCATGCAGCCAGGGCAGATGCCCGGCATGGCCCCCGGCACGATGCCCATGCCCGGCCCGGCCGTCCCCGGCGTGCCGGCGGTTGACCCGATGGACATCGGCAGCCGCGAGTTCGGCCGCGGAGGCGCGGGCGGCCCGCAGACGCCGCGAGGCGACGACCGCTGGCAGGTCCTCGGCGACCGCCAGCGCGATGCCCTCTACCAGAAGTACGCCTCGCAACTGCCGCCCGAGTACCGAGAACTCCTCGGCGATTACTACGAGGCGCTGTCGAAGGAGCCGCCTCGCGGCACACGCCGCCCGGCCGCACCCGCGCCGGCCCCGCCGAAGCCGGAGGGCAGCCCGTGAAAAGGCGCACGGTGTTTGCAGTTCTGGCGGCGGCAATCACAGCAGCAGGGGCCGGCCGCGCTGCCGCCGAAGAGGCCAGGGTCCGCACGGCCGAACTCGCCCCCGAGGCCGAACGCGCCATCGACCGGGGCCTGGGGTTCCTCGCCCACCAGCAGAACACCGACGGCAGTTGGGGCAAACGATACACCGAGGCCGCCACCAGCCTCGCCCTCATGGCCTTCATGCTCAAGGGCCACTTCCCCGGAAAGGGGCCGCACGGCGACGCCCTCGACAAGGGGCTGGCCTTCCTGGTGCAGCGCGCCAAGGACGGCGGCGGATACATGGGTGTTAATATGTATGAGCACGGCCTCGGCACGCTCGCCCTCTCCGAGGCCTGGGGCATGTGCGACCGCAGGGACGTCCGCGACACACTCAAGCGCGCCGTGGAGGTCATCCTGCGCGCACAGAGCCCCGCCGGCGGCTGGCGATACCTGCCGCGCCCCGAGGACGCCGACATCTCGGTCACCGTCATGCAGATCGTGGCCCTGGCCTCCGCCCGCGAGGCGGGCATCCACGTGCCCGCCGCCGTCATAGAGAAGGCCACCAAGTACGTCCAGGGACTACAGGTGAAGGCCTCCGGCGGCTTCGGGTACACCGGCCCGCAGCAGCCGGGCTTTGCGCGGTCGGCCGCAGGCGTCATGGCCCTGCTGATGTGCGGCCAGCGCGACTCGCGGGCGGTGCTGATGGGCCTTGAGTACCTCCGCAAACTCCCGGAGAGCAAGTTCGGCGACGAACGCTTCTACCTCTACGGCCACTACTACGCCATCCAGGCGATGTACCAGGCGGGCGAGTCGTATTACCAGGAATGGTATCCGCACATCCGCGACTCGCTCCTCGCCAAGCAGAAGCCCGACGGCAGTTGGTCCGCAGGCGGCGGCGAGGAGAGCGACCCGTGCTACGGCACGTCGATGTCGATCCTGATCCTGGGCGTCCCGTACCGGTTCTTGCCGATCTATCAGCGATGACCTGCGGCCGGATGGTTCGATGGATGCGAGCGGCGGGGCCGGCGGCACTGGCCGCCTGCGCGCTCGTCGCGGCGGCGGCGCCACGCACGCCCGCCGACCGGCGCTCCGCGCTCGTCGAGAAGATCGGCGCCGTGCCCGTGCCGTCGGCCCCGGCCTCCATCGCTCCGCCCCTGCCTGCCGACGCTGCGCTCCGCGTGCCCGACGCCGTTGCCGTCGACGAGGCCGTCCGCCAGTTGAACTCCCCGGACTGGGTCCTTCAGGCGCAGGCCATCGCGGTCCTTGCGCGCGCAAAGTCGCGGCCGGCCGTCGCGCCTCTGAAGGAAATCCTGGCCGGGAAGGGCCGCCCGTGGATTCGCGGCCGGGCGCTGGTGGCCCTGGCCGAGATACTCGGCCGCGATGCGCTCGGCGATGCGCTGGCGCTGGCGGCCGACCCGTCGCCTGAACTCCGCGAGGCCGCCCTCGAAGCACTCGGCATCTGCGGCTCGCCTCCGGCCGTGGCCGCCGTCGAGGCGCGCCTGGCCGACCCCGTGCCGTCGGTCCGCAACCAGGCGGTCGTGGCCCTTGCGCGGCTGAAGGGTGCGGCTGCGTGGGACCGCGTCGCCCCGCTCCTGGCCGACGCCGACTCCGCCGCCGTGGTCCACGCCGCGAGGGCGCTGGTGTACGTGGGTTCGCCTGAATCGCGGCAGGCGCTCATCGGCCTCCTGGCGCACAAGGAACCTGCGGTGCGCCTTGCCGCCGCCCAGGCCGAGCGCGAGGTGCGCGACCCGGATGCCGCCCCCGTCCTGCTTAAGCGCGTGGCTGCCGACTCCACGTCCGAGGTCAAGTGGACCGCCGAGCGGGCGCTCCTGGCCTACCCGCCCCTGGTGCTGGCCGGGCCGTGCCTGGAGGCGCTGGCGGCCGGCGACTCGTCGCTTTACCCCGTCGCCCTGCGCATCCTGGCTGCGAGGCCGTCGCACGAGGCGCGGTCGGGCCTCGCGAACCTTCTGCGCGAGCACGCCGACCGCTACCGCACCGTGGTCCTTCCGGCCCTGGACGTTCTGGCGGGCGCCGACCCGCCTGCGGGCCGCAGCCCTGCGGCCGGCGAAGGCCCCTCGGCGTACCAGGATGTGTTCGTGCGATACCTCTCAGGCCGCGACACCACCATCCGCCGCAGGGCCGTTGAAATCCTGGGCCAGTGCTCGGGCATCGACCACTGGGCGCTCCTGAAGGCCCCGCTTGCCGACGCCAACGAGGGCGTCGCCGTGGCGGCCGCCAGGGCCCTGCGCAAAGCCACTCGGGGCGCGCCCCCCGGCGGCATCGTGGAGTACCTGGCCGGCGTCCTGAAGTCGGGCACGCCCGACGCGGTCGAGGAAGCCCTGGCGCTGCTGGGCGAGCGCCTTGAGGCCGCCGAACTGCCGAAGGCCCTCGCGGCCCTTGACCCGTTCCTGGCCGGCGCCGACTCTGGCGCCAGGCGCCTCGCCGTGGCGTCGCTGGACCGCTTCGCCGACGGCGACGCCGGCCGGCGCATCGCCGCCGCCCAGGGGTACCTTGTCCAGTGGATGCTCCTCGGCCCCTTTCCGAACGACCTGGAAGGGCGGGGCATGTCGGCCGCATACCCGCCGGAATACGGCGTGGACTTCACGAGGACGTATGATGCGTTCCCGTTCGGCCTCGGCGCGGCCTTCAAGGCGCAGGCGGCCGCCGCCGGCGGGGTCGCGAGGAGCGCCCTGTCGATCCGCCCGCCGGAGGACGACGGCGCGGCGGGCACGACCGTCGTTTCGTTCATGCTTGACCTGCCCCAGGCAAAGGATATAAAACTCAACATGTTCTGGGGCATCCAGCAGGACGCCCCGGAAGGGGAGGGCGTCCGCTTCGAGGCCGCCGTCGAGGGCCGCAAAGTCCTGGAGCGCAAGGTTGCGGCCGCCGACGGCTGGACGCCCGCCGACGTTGACCTCTCGCCGCACGCCGGCCGCCGCGTCCGCGTGGACCTGGCGGTCGACGCCCTCGGCAATGCCGCCGGCGACTGGGCCCTGGTGGGAGACCCGCGCGTCGTCGCCGACGGGGCCGTGGCGGCCGACCTCGTGAAACTCGCCCCCTCGGCCGCCGCACGCATCATCATGCAGGGCGTTCCATCGGCCCGCCTGTCGTGGGAACCGGCGCGCACGGTGCGGTCCTCGGGCGAGGTGAACCTGCGGCCGGCGATCGCGGGCGACGAGTTGGCCGTCGCCTACGCCGCCGCCGACGTTCCCTGGTCCTCCGGACCCGAGAAGGCGTACCTCGCCTTGGACTCCGAGGGCCCTGCTAAACTCTGGGTCAACGGCGTTAAGGTGGCCGAACGCACCGGCGCCGCCGCGGCCGCTGTGCCCGTGGCGGTGGAGTTCAGGAAGGGGCCGAACCGCCTCCTGCTGAAGGTGGCCAGCGAAGGCGACCGCTGGGTCTTCGCCCTTCGCCTGACCGACGGCCAGGGCCGCGCGCTTTTGCCTGCGAAGCCCGCGCCGTAAGAATCAGAGCCGCGACCGTGAGGGAGCGGTGCCGTATCAGGGCCGCGGCCGCAAGGGAGCGGTGCCGTATCAGAGCCGCGGCCGTAAGGGAGCGGTGCCGTGAGCAGGCGCTCGCCCCCACGATACGGCGCCGCCCCCTGACGGAGAGCGGCCCTGATGCGCTACGGCCCCGGCGGCGGGGGCGTGGCCTGGAACTCCACGCCCTGCGGCGGGCCGGTCCCGTGCGGGTCAAGCACTTCCAGCGAGAAACCCCAGTTGCGCTCGCTGTTGCCGGCCTTGACGAGGATTTCGCTCCACCCGGCGGGCAGTTGCACGGTGGCGCTGAGCGTGTACGACGACGAGTGGCCGCCCTTCGGCGACGAGTTGATGACCAGTTGCCGGTTCACCCAGACCTTCGACGTGTCGTCCTGCGAGACCTCGATGACCACCGGCTGCGCGCGGTCGCTGCGCACCCAGCACGCGGCGTAGGCCAGGATGAACTCGCCGGCGTCAAGGGTCCGCCCCAGGTCCAGGTAGCCCCCGTCGGACTCCAAGCGTTTCCACTGCACCTTGCCCTTGACGCCGTCGTAGGAGGCGTCGAGGCGCACGGCCTGCGTCTCGGGCGGCAAGGGCGGGTCGTGCCACTGGCCCGCCGGGTTCGGGAAGGGGCCGATGACCTGCCACGCCGTCACGAAGGAGCGGGCCCCGCCGCCGTACTTGCGATAGTAGGCGAAGACGGTCTCGTCGGGCAGGTTGCTGCTGCGGACGGCCGCCGCCACATCCTCCGCGACGGCCGCATCCGGCCGGCCCAGTTGGCGGCAGCCTTCAGCCAGCATGCGCAGGGACTCCGGCGCCCGCGGGTGCTGCGGCAGCGACTGGATGAACCAGCGATATAACTCCACGCGCCCTTCAGGCGTCGGCTGAATCTGGAGCATGCGGCCGAAGAGGCGCCACGCCTCTTCCGTGGCCCCCAGGTTCGGCACTTCCCGCCGAAGGACGGCCATGGCGCGCCCGGTATCGTACGGCAGGTGCCCGAGGATGGGCTCCCGCAGGAGGCACACGTGCCCGCCGTACGCGGCCGGCGCGCCTTGAGTGTGCGACGGACGGCCCCCGCGGGAGGGCCGCTCGGCCCACTCCCACCCCGACGCCGTGTCCTGCGGCATGACGTCCTCGTCGAAGCCGCGGTACAGGACGATGCCGGGCGCATCCGGCGCCGGCGGCGCGCCGTCGGCAGCGTACCGCGCGCGGATCTCTTCGTCGGTCATCGCGCGGCCGTACACGGCCACCTCGTCCAGGACGCCGGTGAAGTAACTGTAGCCGTCCTGGCGGCGGCCGACGGCCAGCGCCGTCGCCGCGCCGGTCGTCCGCGGGCGGTTCACCGCCGTCCGCGCGGCGCACTTGCCGTTGGCGTACACCTTCAGGTCCTTGCCGTCGTACGTCATGGCGACGTGCGACCACTTGCCGGCCGCCAGGGCGCCCTGGTCGCTCCAGGCCTCAAACATGTTGGCCTTCGTGCCGCCGATGTTCAGGTACGCCCCGACGCTCGACTTGTTGGTCATCAGGGCGTAGTGGCCGTCGGCCTCCTCGTTCGTGTTCTTGTTGACGACCCAGCGGCGCGGGTCGTGCGAGTACGCCGTCCTGGGCAGGATCCACGCCTCGATGGTCAACTCCTGGGGCTCCAGCGCGGGCGTGTGCGGCACTTCGAGGTAGCCCGTGCTGCCGTCCAGGCTCAGGCCGAAGCCGGCCTTGCCGCTGGTGGGCCAGGCGTAGCCGATGTAGCCGTCCGCCCAGGGGAGCCACCCGCGCGCGGCTCGCGGCGAGGCCGGCGGCAGGCTGCCGTCGACGATGGGCGTTTCCCTGCCGCCAGCCGCCAGGGCCGTGCGGCCCCAGAACAGGCGCCCCGGCCCCTGGCCGAAGCCGAGGCCCGCCACGGGGTCGCTCGCCAGGCCGGTCCACGCGATGGGCAGCCTGAGTTCGGCCCACCCGCCCGCCGCCGGCAGGGGGCCCATGTAGCGGCCGTGGCGGGTCTTCTCGCCCCACACGGCGTGGCACCGCCACGCGCGGCCGTCGTGGAGGGCCAGCGACGCCGTCCGCGGCGGCGCAGACGGGTCAAGATATATCCACTGCGATATGTACGGCCCCTCGGGCGGCTGAACGTGGGCCGTCACGGGCCGCAGAAAGTCGGCGGCCCAGTGATACGTCACGTCGTACCGGCCGGGGGGCGCCTCGCCCGCGTGGGCGCGGGCGCCGCTCTGCACCGGCTGGTCCAGCCACTCCCACGGGCCGCCCACGCGGGCGCCCTCGGGCGGCCCGTCGTCCAGGAACACCTCCTCCCTGCCGCCGTACACTACTGCCGAGCGGTCCCAGACGACGCGCGGCCCGCCCTGCTGACCGAACGATATGCCGCACAGCGGCACCCCGTTCATGTTCAGCATGGCCAGCGGCACGCGGATTTCGTACCACTGCCCGCTCGGCAGGCGCTCCTGCGCCTGGTAGGCGGGGCGCGCGGATGAGAGCACGGGCTTGTTCCACGCGGCGCGGTGGTCCCATCCGGCCTGCCCGGGCGAGATGCCGTCGGCCAGTTCCAGGACGATGCCCCGCGGCTGGAGGCCGTGCTCGATGAAAATCCACTGCGACAGGTGCGCCTCGGCCTCGACCGCGTAGCGCCGGCACGTGGCCGGAGCGACGCCGGCCGCCTCCGCCTGCTCCAGCAGGCGCCGCCCCGGATCGCCGCCGCGGGCGCGCAGCCCCTGGTCCAGCGCCAGCAGCCGCTCCACCGTCATGCTCCGCGGATAGCGCTTCATGAAGTCGCCGTACAGGGCCAGCAGCGCGTCGTCGGACTCGGCCCTCGTGGCGGCCGCACGCCGGAAGTGCTCGAACGACTCCGGCAGTTCCGGCAACTCGTCCACGACGGCCTGCATGGCGGCGGCGGCC
>Ga0194125_10014218_pt1 | contig 10219 bp, 6 predicted proteins | sample TA2KigC250mmetaG_FD_148626 | JGI IMG/M metagenome (GOLD analysis project Ga0194125, IMG submission 148626) | Freshwater microbial communities from Lake Tanganyika, Tanzania - TA2015034 Kigoma Deep Cast 250m | ecosystem: Environmental > Aquatic > Freshwater > Lake | place: Tanzania: Lake... | reverse complement strand
CCCGGCCAGACGAGGCGCGAGGTTGGAGTGCGGCGCTGCCAGGGTTCGGGGCAGCGTTGGCGGTAAAACTGGAGCATTCATAGTTTTCGGTAGAAGTACCAGGCCGGCTGCGGGGCGAGCCGTTGCAGCGCACCCACCGCGGTGGGCGGGCTGCCGACACTGCCGCCAAACACCAGCACCTCCGTCCCCGTCCAGACGGCCACGGGCTTGGTACGGGCGAGCGGCCCACCCAGGCCGCTCAACGCGCGCCATTGCTCGGTCAGCGAGTCGTAGGCCGCACTGGTTGCCAGGTCGCCGGCGGCATTGGCCCCATCCACAATCAACATCTCTGTCTCCGTCCACACGGCGGCGTGGTCGGTGCGCGGGCTCGGCGCGTTGGCGATCGAAAGGCTCTTCCACTGGTCGCAACTCGGGCACCAGGCGGCCCCGTCCCCGAGGACCACGCCGCCGCTCTGGCCACCCCAGATCGCCATCCGGTCATGAGCCCAAACCGCCGTATGCCCCGTGCGCGCCCCCGGCGCGTTAGCCAGCGGCAAGGCCACCCACTGGCTGGGTGCGCCACCGGCAAAGAGCAGTTGCCCGCCGGTGCCCAACGCTCCGCTCGCCCCTTCCCCGCCCCACACGATGAACCTGTCATCCCCCCAAACCGCCGCCCCTCCGAAGCGTTTCTCCGGCGCGTTGGGAACGGCCAACGCACTCCATTGGTTGGCCACCGGATCGTAGACCGCGCCGTCGTCGAGGAGGCCCGACTGATTCAGGCCGCCCCAGACCACCATCCGGGTCCCAGTCCACACCGCCACGTGCCCCTCGCGCGCCGTGGGGGCGCCGGCGGCGCTGGTGGGCTGCCAGATCCCGGTTCCCGGGGCGAAGCGGCCACCCGAACTGAGGTAACCGCCTGCCCCACGGCCACCCCACACGAGCATCTCGCTGCCGGTCCACACCGCGGTATGCCCGCTGCGGCCTGCCGGAGCGTTGATGATCGAGCTGGGCGTCCAGGCATCGGCGTTGGCGTCATAAAGGCCGCCCGAGGCCGTGTAAGTGCTCGCGCCGACGGTGCCGCCCCAGACGATCATCCGTTGCCCATCCCACACGGCGGTGTGCCCGCTGCGGGCGGCGGGGGCGTTCGCGGTAGCCCCGTTGACCCAGGCCGGCGCGGCAAAGGACCAGATCTGCCGGTAGCCACTGGCCAGCAGCACGGGGTCTTGTGGCAGCACCGACGCCAATACCGCCCCCCTCGGCGCACCGTACCGATCCGGCGAGGTGGGTAGATTGGTCAAACCGGATCCGTCACCGACGAACTGCGCACTAATCGTGCCCGCGGCCAGATGACCACCCGCGGCCTCGCGCCGCACAATGGCGCCGGGGAGGTTGAGACTGGTGGCGGCGTTGGCGGCGTTGGCGCCCAGGGCCACGTTCGCCGCCGTCAACCCGCCGACCGCGTTGACCACCGTCGCCCCCTGCAAACCGCTGACATCACCCGCCAGCGAGCCCGTGAAGTTGGTGGCCCGCGGCGCTGTGCCCACCAGGGCCGCCGCCGTCAGATTCGTCAAGCCTGCCCCGTCACCGACATGGTTTGCCGTGATGGTCCCGGCCGCAAAGTCGCCCGCGGGACTGCGCCAGACCACGGTGTTCGGTGTGTTGGCGCTTGTGGCGGCATTGGCGGCGCTGGCACCAGCGGCCACTTGCGCGGCCGCCAGACCGCCCACCGCGCTGACCACAGTGGCGCCTTGGGGACCCGTCACCTCGCCCGCGAGCAAGCCCGTGAAGTTGGTCGCGAAGGCAGGAGGCGTTAAGGCGGTATCCGCCACCAGGGCATACCCCGCAGCCGTGATCCGTCGATCCGGTAGCAGTCGTTGAAAGCCGAGGATGCCGTTATCGACCCAAATCCGCAGCCAGACCGAGTCGTGGGTGAACACGCTGGGTGGAATGGCGTGCGTCATGTTCGGCACGGTCGTGTCGCCCAGGTTCACCGCATACAGCCCTCGTTCCACTGGAAGAGAAATCGCCGGCCCGGTGGGTTGGTTGCCGCCCGTGCTGGTGCCGTTGTGGCTCCACCAGGTGGCGTCTCCCGCCGCGTTGACGAGGGCGAACTTGAAGTGAGCGGTGCCAGTGAAGTTGGTGGCGTTGACCACCAGCTTGCCCTGATGACTGAGAATGCCGGGCACCTGCGTGCGCCCGCACCACGGCAACAGGCTCACGGCCATCACCAGGACCAACGCGGGTTTCATAACTTTCGATAGAGGTACCACGCCGGTTGCGGCACCAACCGCTGCAGCGCAGCCACCGGACCGGGTGGGCTGCCAACCCTGCCCCCAAACACCAGCACCTCCGTTCCCGTCCACACGGCCGCGGGTTGGGTGCGAGCCAGGGGCCCGCCCACACCGCTCAACGCGCGCCATTCGCCAGTCACAAGGTCGTAAGCCGCGCCACTTGCTATGTCACCCGCGGCATTGGCCCCGTCCAGAATCAGCATCTCCGTCCCCGTCCACACCGCGGCGTGATCGGCGCGTGGGGCAGGCGCGTTGATGGCCGATATGCTCTGCCACTGGTCGGTACTCGGGTCCCAGACCGCGCCATCCCCAAGGACCACTCCGCCGCTCTGCCCCCCCCAGACCGCCATCCGATCTTGCACCCAGAGGGCCGTATGTCCGCTGCGCGCCCACGGCGCGTTGATGAGCGGCAACGCATGCCACTGACTGGGCACGCCACCTGAAAAGAGCAGTTGACCGCCCGTAGCCAAGGCCCCGCTCACCCCTTGCCCACCCCACACGATGAACCGGTCACCGCCCCACACCGCTCCCGCCCCAAAACGCTCCGCCGGCGCATTCGGAACCGTCAAGGCACTCCATTGGTTGGCCACCGGGTCGTAGAGCCCGCCGTCGTCGAGCAAGCCCGACAAATTCAGTCCGCCCCAGACCAACATCCGGCTCCCCGTCCACACAGCCACGTGCCCCTCGCGTGCGCTGGGCGCGCCGGCGGTGCCGATCGGTTGCCAGGTCCCGGTGCCCGGCGCAAACCTGCCGCCCGACCCCAGGTAGCCGGCGGACCCGCGACCGCCCCACACCAGCATCAGGTTGCCCGTCCACACGGCCGTGTGTCCGCTGCGGCCGGCGGGGGCGTTGATCGTCGAGGTCGTCGTCCAGGTATCCGCGGTGGCATCGTAGAGACCGCCCGAGGCCGTGTAGGCATTGGCCCCGACTGCACCGCCCCAGACAATGAACCGTTGCCCATCCCACACCCCGCTATGTCCCGTGCGCGCTGCCGGCGCGTTGGCCGTGGCCCCGTTGACCCAAGCCGGGGCGATCATCGACTGGATCTGCTGGTAACCACCGGCCAAAAGCGCCGGGTCTTGGGCGACGACCGACGCGACCACCGCACCCACTGGGGCAGGGTATAGGTTCGGGGAGGTGGGCAGGCCGGTGAGTCGGGACCCATCGCCCACGAAACGCGCGGCGATCGAGCCGGCGCCGAAATTGCCGTCACACGGATCCCGCCGGACGAGCGCGTTGGGGAGATTGCGGTTGGTGGCGGCGTTGGCGGCGTTGGCGCCCAAGGCCACACCCGCCGCCGCCACCCCACCTACGGCGCTAACCACCGTCGCTCCTTGCAGGCCGGTCACATCACCTGCGAGCGGCCCAGTGAAGTTAGTGGCCCGGGGGGCAATGCCCACCAACGCAGCGGCCGTCAGCTTGGTTAAGGCAGCGCCGTTACCGACGTGCACTGCGGTGACGGTCCCAGCCGCAAAGTCGCCACTGGCATTGCGCCGGACCACCGTGTTGGCAGTATTCGCGCTGGTGGCCGCTTGGGCCGCATGGGCGCCGGCGGCGACCTGTGCGGAGGGGAGGCCGCCCACCGTGCTGACCACGGTGGCGGATTGCGGACCGATCACCTCGCCTGCGATCAGGCCGGTGAAGTTGGTCGCGCTGGCCGGGGGTGCCAGGGCGCTATCCGCCACCAAGGCGTAACCGGTGGTCGTGATCCGCCAGTCGGGCACCAGCCGCTGGAAACCGCGGACGCCATCGTCCACCCAGACCCGCAGCCAAACCGAGTCCCGGGTGAAAACGCTGGCCGGAATCGACCGCGTCATGTTGGCGACAGCCGTGTCACCCAGGTTCACCATGAACGCGCCGCGCATCACCGCCAGCGATACCGCCGCGCCACTGGGCTCGCTGCCGTCGTTGCTGGTCCCATCGTGGCTCCACCACGTCGTGTCGCCCGCCGCATCGAGCAGCGCGAACTTGAAGGAAGCCGTGCCGGTGAAGTTGGTGCCGTCGACCATCAGGTTGCCCTGGTGACCGATCAACCCGGGCACTTGGGCCACCACCCCCCACCGCCCTCCCAGCCCAAGCCACGCCGCCAAGAGCAGGGAGACCCATCCTCTGAGCCTGGCTCCTGAAGCGGGAGCCGTTGCGCTGGCGCGCTGGGCGTTCATTTTGGTTTCGTCCGGCCCGAGGCCGAGTTCGAGTCTTGGCCTTGAGACGGCTGGGGGCCGCCCTCGCTGGTGACGCGGGCACCCGGTGGCTTGCCCCGGCTTTGGGCCTGGATCAGATCGACCGCTTCGAGCAAGTTCTCTTTGAGGATGTAGCCGCAGGCCCCGGCCCGACGGGCGGCCGCGCGCAGATGCGTCCCCTCGAACTGCGTGACCATGAGGACGCGTGCCTGGGGAAAAGCGCCGGTGATTTGCTGCGTGGCCGTGAAGCCGTCCACTTCCGGCATTTGGATGTCCATCAACACCCAGTCCGGCTGAGCCTCTCGGTAGGCAGCCAGCGCCCCCCGCCCGTCGGCGCACTCGATCCAGTCCACCGGCAATCCTCTGAACAGACTCTTCGTCAGCTCACGCGCTTGGGCACTGTCTTCCACGAGCATAATCTTGACACACTCGGCCGCCACGAATGCCGCACTCTCCACCACCACCTCTCCCAAGGGGAATCCGTGGATCCCACGATTTCAGGCTCCGTGGCTCCACTGAACTCGAGATCAGTGGATTCACAGAGCTCGGCCCAGGGGCCCAAGTCGAGAATGTGGAGAATCGAGGATGAAACCGGAGCGGAGGAGAGCCAACCGCCGCGCGGGGCACGACCCGCCCCAAACACTGCCACCATCCCCTCCCCTCGCCTTCCCCCTCCCTCCTCGCCAATCCGCGCTTGGGTCGGTGCCTGACCACCCGGAGCCCAAAGCCCAAGGCAGGTCTGAGCCAGGCGCTGGGTGGGGGGGTGAACCGAGTGTCAAGTATTAATTACCTGTTACACTGGCCTTAACCCATGGAGTTTGATCTAACAGTCTGTCCTGCGCTGATTTCCTCACGCTGCCCCGCCCAGCTCGGACCTATGTTCGAGGGCGAATTGGAGCAGCGGATGGCTCCCTTGCAGGCCGAGCTTGGCGCAGAGGTGCGCGCGGTGGGTCTCGACCGTGCGGATGCTGATGAACAACTGCGCGGCGATCTGGCGACTGGTTTGGTTGTCCGCAATGAGCCGGAGGATGCGACATTCCATCGGGGTGAGCCGGCCGAGGCCGGGCTTTTGCGTCAGCAAGGCCTCGGACCGTTGGCGGCGGCGCAACAGGTAGCCGGAGATCGCCGGGCACAGGTAGGTCTCGCCCGCGGCCACGGCTTTGACAGCGCGGATAGCCTCGGCAATGGCATTCTCTTTGAGGAGGTAGCCCTTGACGCCGGCATCCAGGGCGGCGTTCACGATCGGTTCATCTTTGTGGATGCTGAGGATCAGGACCGGGACAGGTTGGCGTAGGGCTTGCAGCTTGCGGGTCAGGTTTAAGCCGTCCATGCCGGGCAGCTCGATGTCGAGCACGGCCACATCCGGCCGCAAGGAGCGGATCTGCTCGAGGGCGGTCACGCCGTCAGCCGCTTCGCCCACCACGCGCAAGCGCGACTCGGCCTCGAGGGCCTGCCGCAGGCCCTGGCGGACGACGGGGTGATCGTCGACAATGCAAACCCTGATGCAGTGACTCATTGGGTCGAGGAGGTCACCGGGACGGTCAATTCCAGGCGCGTACCGCGGCCCGGCGAGGATTGGATTCGCAGCTTGCCGCCGATGAGATGGGCGCGCTCGGTCATACTTTGGAAGCCGAACCCGAGCTGGCCAGGGGTGCCGACGGCGAGGGGGTTGAAACCGCAGCCATCATCCAAAAGCGTGGCCCGCACCGAGCCGGCCTGGTGTTTGACCTCGAGGATGACCTCGGTGGCGCGCGCGTGGCGGAGGATATTGCTCATTCCTTCCTGGATGATGCGGAAGAAGTGGGACTGGTCTGACGGTTTCAGGAGGCCGTCGAGGCTGTCGAGATCGGTTAAGAACTTGGTGGGCGAGGCTTCTGCAGCCCGCTGAGTTAGCGCCTCGAGGGCTTGCTTGAGGCCGAACCGGTCCAGTTCGTAGGGATGCAAAGCATGGGCTGTGGCGCGCATGTCCTCGAGCGCTTGGCTGGCGGCGTGTGAGATTTGGCGCAACTCCGCGGCCAGCGGGGCTGGCGGATCCAGATGCTGGAGGCCGAGTTGGGCGCGGTTCTTGATGACGATGAGATTCTGACCGAGGCCATCATGCAGTTCGCGAGCCATGCGTTTGCGGTCGGCCTCTTGGGAATCGATCAATTGACGCGAGAAGTCGGCCTGGGCTTGGCGGCGACGCTCGACCGCGGCCATGCGCCAGCCGTGGGCGCGCCACGCTATGGCCGCTGCCGGCAGCAGCAGCCCCGCCCAGAACCAGCTCGTCTGCCAATAATAAGGGCGCACCACGAACGCCACCGCCGCAGCGTGTCCCCAAGGCCCGTCATGGTCTGCCGCCCGCACGCCGAACTCATAGTTGCCGGGCCGCAGGTCGCGCAGCAAGACTGGCCGAGATGCGCTCACATCCTGCCACGGGTCTTCCCGGCGGAGGCGTTGTTGGAACCGGACCCGCCCGGGTTGGCCCAAGCGCACAAACGAGTACTGGACCGCCACCTGTCGGGTGTTAGGCGGCAGCCGCATTTCTTTGCCGGGTTGGCCGAGTTCCCGCCTCTGGATGGGCGGCTCGGAGTTCACTTGCACCTGGTCGATCACCACCACGGGCGGCGGCGGCGGCGGTGGGAGGGCGCTTGGATCCACCACCCCCAACCCGCGGACCGCGGCGAACCAAAGCCGGCCATCGCTCGCCTTCCAACAGGCAGGCTGGAAACTATAGCTCAGCGGACCGGGAAAACCTTCCAGCCGCCCAAAGACCTGCCACTCGATCTGCGCCTGGGCACCCGCGCGAACGCGGTCCAGGGAGGTCAGGCGAACGCGCGCCGCACCGGGCGAACCGCCCAACCAGAGATAGCCCGAGTCGTCTTCCAGCATCCCGTAAATGCTGAAGGGTGGCAGTCCCTGGACTTCGCCATAGACAAAACAGTTGGTTCCTTGAATGCGGCCCAGGGCGCGCTGGGCGGTGCCCACCCACAAGCTGCCGTCCCGGCCCGCGAGCAGCGCGCGAAAGGAGGCATTGGTGTCGAGGCCAGGGACGGGGAATCTGGCAAAACGCCCCGCTTGCTCCCGGAATAGCCCGTAGCCAGAACCGCACACCCAGATATGGCCGTCGCGGTCCTGGCTAATGGCGTGCACGATCATATGCGGCAAACCGCTCTCGGGTGGGCAAACTCTGAACTGACCCTCCTCCCGCACCGCCAGACCCGCGACCGTCCCGATCCACAACCGCCCTTGCCGGTCTTCGAACAAGGACTTGATCGTGCCGGCCCCGGTCTGCGCCGGCGAGATATGCTCCATATGCTCCACGCCGCCAGCAACGCCAAAGACGCGCTTCAGACCATCAAGATAGCAGCCGACCCAAAGGTCGCCGTGTCGGTCCTTGAGCACCGTCCCAATGACGGCTGCCGCTATGCCGTTAGTCTCCGGCCACGAAGCGTGCCGGCTCAACTGTCCGGCCTCCCAACACAGCAATCCGTCGCCCTGGGTGCCCAACACCATGCGGCCTGGGGCGGCTTCGGTCACGCAGTTGACCACTTGAGCCACGCCGGCCTCCGGCCCGTAGGTTTGGAAGACGAGCGGCCGCAGGCGGATCAACCCGCCGCCATTCGAGCTGAACCAGATGTTGCCCTCGGCATCCTCCAACAGATCGGTGATCGAATTGTTGGGCAAACCCTCTCGCACCGTTATCGAGCGGACCTGCCCGTCGGCGCCATAAATCAGCAGGCCGCTGCGCCACCCGCCCGCCCAGAGGTTGCCGCGCGAATCCTCGAGCAGGGCAACCGGATCCGCGCGAAAGCCCTCCGGCCGCAGCAGGGCCTTCGCCCAACCGCCCTCCCGCCACAGCTTGATGTCGTTCTCACACCCGGCCCAGAACCCCCCGGCCCGGGCCGGCGCCATCCCGACCACCCGGTTGGTCTGTGTCTGCGCCTCGTCCAGCACCTGGACCCAACCACCCTGCTCGAAGCGGCCCAGATACAAATCGCTGCTGCACCACACCGTCCCGATCCGGTCCGTGGCGAGTCGGAAACCCCGCTCCTGCCGGCCTTGCGGCAAGGGCACCGCCGCGAAGCGCGTCCCGGTTTCGCGCAGAATCACGTTGGCAGACGCAGCCCAAAGGGCGCCCTGGGCGTCATCGGTGAGGTTGTTGAAGAGCCCACGGCCTACGCCTTCCGCGGCGGCGAAAACACGCCAGGTATTGGTTTCGTGGCACAGAATCCGACCCTCGCAGCCTGCCCAGAGCCGTCCCCGCCGGTCGGCGAACAAGGCGCGGGTCCAGGCTTGCTCAAATGCCGGACTGGACCAGGCGCTGAACTCCTCGAAACGCGTGCCATCGAAACGCCCCATACTCCCGAACGCGCTCCACCACAGCCAACCATCGGGCGTCTGCGCCAGCGACGCGAGCGCGAACTTCCACATCCCCATTTCCTGATCGAAAACGGTGACGGCATATTCGCGGGCCAGACTGGCGGTGGCTAGGTGAGCCATGCCCGCAGGCGGCGCGGCCAGCAGCGGCGGCACGAGGCTCCAAACCGCGCGAAAGCAACGGCCCCGCTTGCGCGTGGCGCTTCCTCGGTCCAGCGAGGCAGCAGCCGCCGATGTAGAACCCGGGCCTTCGCCCGCCTCCCTGGCCCTGCCCTCCCCCAGCTTACCCGGTGCCGAAGGCGTTGCGCGAGGACCGAAGCTGATGCGTCCTGCCGACAACATATAAGCGATTCCTGTTTCTTACGGAAGTGGCGTGGCGAAATTACTAGGAACACTAGCGGCTGTGAAGTGGAATCCCTGGTTCAGACTCTCTACCCGAATCCTTAGCGAGGTGCTCGAGGGCTGCCATCGCGGGTGAAACCCGGCAGGCTCCCTGTGGGGCGCGGATCGTCAGATCCGCTGGGCGGACGTGACCGTCCGCGCTTCGCCTCGCTAAGGATTCGGGTCATGCACGACGGCACAACAATGGGCTTGCCGCAGCGCGCGGGGTGGGTTCATCCTGCCGTTATGTCAGTCCAGATCTTGAGTCGCCGCCCTTGGCCCAAGCCGGGGGAGATCCAGTACCCCGAGTCGGATGGCAAGCCTATGGCCGAGAACACCGAGCAGTTCAAGTGGATCGTCTTCTTTGTCGAGAATCTCAAGTCGATGTTTCAGGATCGACTCGATGTGTTCGTGGCCGGTGACCTCCTCTGTTACCCCGTCGAGGGGCGGCCCGATCTGTCCTTCGCACCGGATGCCATGGTCGTCTTTGGCCGCCCGCCCGGCCCACGCCGTTGCTATAAGCAGTGGGAGGAGGGCGGTTTGCCCCCGCAAGTCGTGGTTGAAGTTTTGTCCCCCTCGAACACCGCCGGGCAGATGATGGATAAGCGGCTGGCCTACGCGGGCTGGGGCGTCGAGGAATACTACGAATACGATCCCGACAACCACCAACTCCGCGCGTGGGTGCGCCGGGGCGAGACCCTCGAACCCATCGAGCAGGTCGAGGGGTACGAGAGTCCCCGGCTGAAAGTGCGTTTTTGGCCGGACCGCGACGGCTTGGAGGTGCAGACACCCGACGGCGGAGCGTTCGCCTCGCATGCGGAGTTGCTCAAGCGGGTGCAGCGGGAACAGCACCGGGTTCAGCAAGAGCGGCAGCGTGCCGAGCAAGAGCGGCAGCGTGCCGAGCAGGAGCAACGCAGGGCGAGCCAGGCAGAACAGGAAGCGGCCCGCTTGCGGGAGCAACTGCGGGCCCTGGGCGTGGATCCCAGCTCGCTGCCCCCACCCGCTTAAAGGTAGCCCGGCCTAAGCCCG
>Ga0194125_10014216_pt1 | contig 10219 bp, 9 predicted proteins | sample TA2KigC250mmetaG_FD_148626 | JGI IMG/M metagenome (GOLD analysis project Ga0194125, IMG submission 148626) | Freshwater microbial communities from Lake Tanganyika, Tanzania - TA2015034 Kigoma Deep Cast 250m | ecosystem: Environmental > Aquatic > Freshwater > Lake | place: Tanzania: Lake... | reverse complement strand
TTTGTAGAAGGCCATGTTTTAGTATTTGTACCGGGTTCAACTGCCGGTATTACTTCTATTGAGTTTGAACCGGGATTGCTAAAAGATTATCCAGAATTTTTTGAAAAAATTATTCCTTCAAACCGGAATTATAATCACAACGATACTTGGAATGATAACAATGGTTATTCTCATGTAAGAGCATCATTGCAAGGTGCTTCTTATACTATTCCATTTTCTGAGGGAAGACTTTTACTTGGAACATGGCAGCAAATTATTTTAATTGACTTTGATAACCGAACTCGAAACAGAACTGTTATTGCACAATTTATTGGAGTTTAATCTGAACAAGCAAACAGTAACTGTATTTGGAAGCTCAGTTCCACTTCCAAGCGATCTAGAATATAAATTAGCTGAACGACTTGGTAATCGGCTTGCAGAGGCTAACCTAAATATTTGCACCGGCGGTTATCAAGGAATAATGGATGCAGTTTCTAAAGGAGCAGTAGAAAAGGGAAGTAAAGCAATTGGTGTTACTCTTAATATTTACAACGCAACTCCGAGCAAATATTTGACTGAAGAGATCCGCTGTGATAATTTATTTGATCGATTAAAAACATTAATTGAAATAGGCGATGCATACATTGTGTTACAAGGCGGAACTGGAACTTTGGTTGAATTAGCAATTGTTTGGGAATTTTTGAATAAAAATATGATTGCTTCTAAACCCTTTGCATGTCACAGTTCATTGTGGAAAGAGATTACGATGCTAATGGAAAAACAAATTTTAAGAGAAAAAAGAAAAACTGGATTGATTAAACATTTTGATGAAATTGAAGAATGTGCAGATTTTATAATTAGTTCATTAAAATCTAACCGATAAACTCCAAAACTTTAGAATAGACTAGATCAACAGTCAATTCTTGGATGCATTTAAATTGAACATCTTTTCTAGAACAAGTTAATGGCTTCGGCGAATAGTAAAAGCAAGGTGAGCAATCTAATTCCAGTGTGGCAATTTTATAATTGGTTTGCCATGGATAAATATAATTTTTATTTGTCGGACCAATAAGGGCAACAACATTTAGTTTTAATGCAGCCGCAACATGCATCAAACTGGAATCATTGGTAACAAAAGTGCTGCATCGTTTCATTATAGCCGCAGTCTCTATTAATGAATTTGTAGTTACAGAAAATGTATTTTTTAAATAGCTGCGTAATATTTCTTCTTTAAGATAATTTTCTTCTGGTCCTCCAAAAAGTAATATGAATGCATTTTTTTCTTCAACAAGTTTTTTAGCTAATTCAGCAAATTTTGAAGTTTCCCATCTTCGCTTATCATGATTTTTAAGAATAGAGCAGCCCGGATGAAAACCAATGATAAGTTTATCAGAAGAAATATTTTTTTGTTTTAGAAAATCATCTGCGAATAATTCGCTTGCGTTGGATAAATTTATTTCTAAAGAAGTTGGAATAGTTTTTTTACCGCTGATTTTTTCGCATAACAACAAATTCTCTTCAACATTATGAAGTGAATCATTTTCAGTGATTCTACAATTATTAAAAAATCCAAAGTTTATAAAATCCTTGCGTAAATATTTTATTGATGCTCTTTTTTTTGCCCCAATCAATAGGTTTATTAAGTTATATTCTTTACGGTTAGATGGATAAACATTTATTGATATTTCATATTTATTTCTCAGTGACAAAATAAAAGCAAGTGATTCAAGTTTGGATTTATTGAGGAAATCCCAATAAAGTACATTTGAAATAACTTTGTTGGTTGTGAAAACATCCGTGAGACTTTTATACATTATTAGAATATCAATTTTAGCAGAAGGGAATTCATCACTAAGTTTTTTTAGTGAAGGTGTGAACATTAAAGCATCGCCAATGCCTGATAATGCTATTACAAGAATTTTCATTTGAAAGGTTTTTAGGGTGCAAGAACTGCACCCAATAAATTATTTTATTTGTAATTCTTTTGGCGCAGTTTCACTTTTACTCATTCCAGCGCGAACTTTATATTGGTTTAGCAAATCTTTAACTGACTCATCATTTGGAACAAGCAATTGAAGCTGCTGCAAAACTTCAACTGCGTCTTTATATCTACCTAAATAATCGTAGTGAGTCAATAAAATATCATAAGGATTATACCAGCTTGAAAAATTTCTAGGATTTTTTTCTAAAGATTTTTTTGCTTCATCGATTACTTCATTTGCGTATTCATTGTATTGTTTCATTGCATCGGCATTAAAATAAATTTTTGCAACGTCATGTTTAATTCTGTAATCAAGCGGTATTACAGAACGCGGAATTTTTGTTTCCATCATGTCTAATGTCTCAACAACTTTAGAGTTGTTCGATTCATTATAAAGGTAATGAATTGCTAATCTAATAAATGCATTACGATAATTTTGAGTTAAACGTTCGTGGTTCTCATCAAAGAAAATCGTTTTGTCATTCAAACCGCGGAATTTAAAGCCGGGTTTATATTCCGTACTTACTTCCTCAGATTCATTAAATAATTGTTGTCTCATTACTGGTTCGTTCAAATACTCATTTGATTTTGATTCAGATTTTTTAGGAATAACTCTCATAGCCATACCTTCCATTATCAAATAATCATCAAGACTTAGTCTACTGTCTTCTGAACATGTTACAGCATAATATACTGGTCGTTTCCATTGACTTTGCATAATTATATCAAGACAAACAATATCTTGAACTCTAATAGCTTTATACTCTCCAAAAGTTACACTGTTTTCCATCTTCCATTTGATTTTACCGGAATTAAGTGCTGCAGTATCTTTTACACCAAACTCTTTTATTACTTCCGGTGTAATTGCAATTGACATTTCTTGAGGCTCAAAACGGATTGGCGAAAGCTGATCAATTTCTGTATCAGTAAAACTAATATTGACTTTTTGCGCACCATGCGGTGTATTATTTTTTAATTGTTTAATGTACCAAGGAGTGTTCAACAAACTGAGATTTGCAATTCGTACATCTCTTCTTATTCCTTCAACATCTTGTAAATACCAAAGAGGGAATGTATCATTATCACCATTGGTAAATAGAATTGCATTTGGCGCAACACTCTGTAATAAATTGTATGCATAGTCCCACGGAACATAATTTCTTGCTCTATTATGTTCAAAGTAATTTACGTTTAACATGTTCGCTGGAACAGCTATAAATCCAAGTACCAGTAAACTGCCAAGTACCGGTTTTACTACTTGTGTTTCTTTTAACTTTTGCCGTACAATTTCAATAAGTCCATGCATGCCGAAGGCAATCCAAATAGAATAAACAAAAAATGCGCCTACATAAAAATAGTCTCGTTCGCGCGGTTGAGGCTGCTGTTGATTCTGATAAAATGCTGTTAAATATCCAAGAAAAACAAACATAACTAAGAACACAGATGCCATTTTCCAATCACGGCGGAAATGATAATACAATCCGAAAAGTCCTAGGAAAAAAGGAATTCCATATAAGTCTGTCCAATCAATGCCAGTATCTTGAATAGTTGATTCTCTTCCAACATAATTCCACATCAAGTATCTATTAAACATATGATTCATCTGATAGCTCCAGAAAAAATCAAGATCACTTGAGTAGTCATTATATATATCTAATTGATGCGGTTCGTTTGAGTATCGTCGCTTGAATGTAGGAAAGTCACCGTATTGTTCACGATTTAGATATGATTCTAATTCCGTGAATGTTTTTGGACTATTCATGTTTATAGGCGGTTCTTGATTTGCACGGATGATAATCATTGTATAAGAAGTGACGCCTATAAGCGTAAAGAAGATACATTTAAAAACTAGGTTAAGAGTAGGTTTGTTATTTTTAGCACTCCAAAAAATACCTCCTCCAATTAAAGCAAATATTCCGATGGCAACAATTAAATCAACAATTGTATTATTCTTTCCAATGATTGTAATAAGCTTAGGAATAAATTTTACCATTCCGGGATAAACAGCAACAAGCGTGATACCGCCAATCATAATAGGAATGTAAAATGAATTTTTTTGAAAAATCTTTTTATACATTGCCGCCATAAAAGCAACGCTGATGATAACAAAAATCATCAGAAATCTTGAATCAGTTGCTTTATAATCTTCCATTCTTGGAGGCACTGCATCAGTTAATGAACCCCACAAAATTAATGCAACTACAAGAATAAGCGCAGAATGCATTAGGAAGATATAGCCGGTCTTTTTCAGAATTTCTTCATCAGTTAAATATTTTCTGAAAATTACAACCATCACTACGGGCACAATTGCAAGCACTGACATTAAGTGTACGCCGGTGGATAAGCCAATTAAATAGGCAATGAAAATCAGATACTTTTCATTGTCTGGCTGATCTGCTCTTTCATTCCATTGAATCATCAACCAAATAACATAAGCAATAAAAAAAGTAGAGAATGCATATACTTCAGCTTCTACAGCATTAAACCAAAATGTATCGCTAAATGCTAATGATAGTGCTCCAATTGCTGCTGAAACATAAATTACTAATGCATTAAAATTATCTTCAATCTCTTTTTTGACATAAGTTTTTATCAATTGAACGGCAACCAAGTACAAAAACATTACAGTAAATGCACTTGATAGAACTGATATCATATTAACTCTTAAACCAATATTCTCTGTAAATGGAATCATTGAGAAAAATCTTCCAAGAATTAAAAAGAATGGTGTTCCCGGAGGGTGCGGTACTTGCATTAAATATGAAGTTGATATAAACTCACCACAATCCCAAAAAGAAGTTGTAGGCTGAACAGTGGATAGATAAACTAAAAAGCTAATTAGAAAAATTGCTGCTGCAAAAATTCGATTTAATAATTTCTGATTCATTTACTCACCAAATTTTGGATTAATTGGAGTTATCTTCTGGAGCTATTTCATCCTTAGTCTTAAATAGATTATCCAGATTAGGTTTAATTCTATTAACATGGTATTTTTCATAAAGTGCAATTAGTCTCTGCATCGATAATTTATCGAGATCTTCATCATCTTTATTCCGTTTTACAAGCATTTTATAATCTTCTAACTCTGTTTTATCAAATTTCCGCTCGTATTTTTTGAGAATTTCAAAATACTTTCTTTGCTCGCGAATTCCCATTAAAATTCAACTGTTGTTGTTTTGTCGAGTGGTGAAATTAATCAAAAATTCAAAGAATAAAAAACTATATTTGCCATAAGTGTTAAAGACATCCAATTATTTTATTATGATACAAGTTTACAAAGATTATCTGCCAGAAGTTTCCATAATTATGCCAACCTTTAACAGAAAAAATTATGTAAAACGTTCTATTGATTCTGTAATTATGCAATCATTCCGGAATTGGGAATTAATTATTGTCGATGATGGTAGTACAGACAGCTCGAATCTTTTAATAGACGATTACATTTTCAAGCACACAAATATCAGATATTTAAAGCACTCAAATAGAAAACCACCATTATCAACTAATGCTGGTATTTTAGCATCTGTAGGACATTTTATTACTTTTATTGGTAGTGATGATGAATATAAAGAAGACCATTTAAAGTTAAGGTACGATCTAATGGTGCGTAATAATAGCTTGGATATTATTCATGGGGGGTTCAAAGTAGTTGGGCATCCTTATGTTAAAGATAAAAATGATTTATCAAAAGAAATTCATTTATCAGAATGTGCAATTGGCGGTACTTTTTTTGGGAAAAGAAACGTATTCATTGAATTAAATGGATTTCAAAATCTAGCTTATAGCGATGATTCAGATTTCTTAGAAAGGGCTATGATAAGGTACAATGTATTAAAAGTGGAATACCCAACATATATTTATTACCGTGATATTCCTGATAGCATTTGTAATACCATCAAATGAAACTTGATATTCTAAATCAAATACTTTTGAATTAAATCATCTGGAATTCTGGTTGGTCTTCCGTTTTTAAGGGAGATCAATGTATAAACTGCCCAGCCTTCTGCTGCAACTTTGTTAGTTTCTTTTTTAACAAACCAGAAATTCACTTTTATTTGTGCGCCGGCATAGGAATCAACTTGAGTTTTCGCAATAACTACATCTTGCATTTTTACTTCTCTTTTGTAGTTAATATTTACAGTTGATGCAACCCATGAATAACCAAATGCAACGAAATCTTCCATAGACACTTTGTAACACCTTTTCATTTGATCATATCTGGCGAGAAGCAAATAATCTAAATATTTTGAATAGTGAACATGTTGATTGATGTCAAGGTCGCTTGGGCGAACTATTATTTCAGTTTCAAAAATGGAATAATTACTCATTTATTCAATTAACTTTTTTAAACAAGAAATGAGTATAAACTGATAATGTAACTGCAACAATTATTTGCAAATAAATTGGAGTTGAAAGTAAAACTCCATCTATCAGTCCCGTACTTAACAATCCAAGCTTAAGTGTATAATAATAGAATTTACTTATTAAAATACTTGAAAACATAGCAAGGAATAAATTATTAATTCGTTTTACCAAAAAGAAAAAAAGCCAAACGTTTAATGAGAGTTCGGAAAAAATTAATAATGTTTTAAAGATTGAAGGGTGACTTGAAATTAAATATGAGAATAAAGGAAGTATTAAAGCAATTAGATATGTATTATTTTTTGATGTATGAATTAAAGAAATTATTGCTAGAATTCTCATTGGTTCCAATAGATAAATTGGAACAGAAAGCATGTGAGAAATTGCCGGTGTGAAAGAAATAACTAGAAGAGCAATAATATCAATTGTAATTGCCTTTACGTTAGATTTAGAAAGAGCAGTTGATAAAACGTTCATTTTTCATCCCATCTTTTTTAATCCTTGAATACAATATAATATGTTTATATCTTTTTCGTATAAAATTTGAGCATAAAAAATATATTGGACTGAAATGAAAAGAAGAGAATTTCTATCAAAAAGTTTTAAGGCTGGGGCACTTGCCGGCTCGGTATTTACTATTCCTGGATTTTATAATAATAATTTTTCGAGCAAAAGCTATGCCTCCTCAAATTATGATTTAGTAGCTATAAAAGGTGGTGAACCTGATATTATGTTTGATGAAGCAATCAAACAGCTAGGAGGAATGCAAAACTTTGTAAAGAAAAATCAGAAGGTGGTAGTAAAACCTAATATTGGATGGGATGTTGTTCCGGAATTAGGTGCGAATACAAATCCCAAATTAATTTCACGAGTTATTGAACATTGTTTTAATGCTGGGGCAAAAGAAGTTTATGTTTTTGATAATACTTGTGACGATTGGCGTAGGTGCTATGATAGAAGTGGAATTGAATCCGCAGTAAAAAATGCAAAAGGACAAATTGTACCTGGGAACTCTGAAAGTTATTATCAATCTGTTTCCATTAAGAATGGCAAAAAATTAACTAACGCAAAAGTTCATGAACTTGTTTTGGATTGTGATGTATTCATAAATATACCAGTTTTAAAGCATCACAGCTCAACTCAGCTTTCAATTGCGATGAAGAATTTAATGGGTATTGTTTGGGATCGTCGTTACTGGCACAGAAATGATTTGCATCAATGCATTGCAGACTTTTCAGCCTTTGGCAATAAACCAACTTTGAATATTATAGATGCGTATAATGTAATGAAGAAAAATGGGCCGCGTGGTGTTTCAAAAGCTGATGTTGTAGTAATGAAATCGCAGATAATTTCAAAAGATATTGTTGCTGCAGATGCAGCTTCGGCAAAATTATTTGGAATGGAACCAGAAAATATTGGTTACATAAAATTAGCAAATCAACTTGGTGCCGGAAAAATGGATTTGAATTCGCTTCAAATCAAAAGAATTATACTATGATTTTGAAAAATATGCTCACACTATTCTATGAATAGATCAAACTTGTGGAAACTTAGAGTATTCCTATCTATAATATTTATTTTACCAATCACTATTATTCTTGCTGATTTCAGCGGTTTAATCCCATCTTCAATTATAAATTGGATAACATATTTTCAATTTGTTCCTTCAATTTTAAAGTCTTTTACATTTTTCTCATACATAACGACTGGATTTATTGTAGTAATAATTTTGACAGCATTATTTGGTCGGATTTATTGTTCATCAATATGTCCGCTTGGAATTCTTCAAGATATAGTGAATTTCATTTCAAGAAAAATTGCGAAGAAACGTAAGAAAAAAAATTACCGTCAGAAATATCTATATATAAAAGAAAATAAAATTTTAAGATGGACTCTTGTTGTTATTCCAACTGTTCTGTTAGTTTTCGGTATTTCTCTTGGTATCAACTTGCTCGATCCATATAGTTTATATGGAAGGATTATTGGAAATTTTGTAAGACCTCTTGTAATAGGAATAAATAATATTACAGCTTTTACTCTTGAGTCTTTCAAAGTCTACGCAATTTTTCCATACGACCTCAAAGTTTTTAATCTAATTCCATTTGTAATTACATTATCATTTTTTCTTCTTGTTTTAGTAATGTCAATTATTAAGGGGAGATTATACTGCAATACAATTTGTCCGGTTGGAACGATTTTGGGTTTTATTTCAAAATATTCGTTGTATAAAATAGTTATTGAAAATGAAGAATGTATTAATTGCGGCATATGCGAAAAAGACTGTAAAGCAAATTGTATTGACAGCGAAAAAATGAAAGTAGATTTGAATAGATGTGTGGCTTGTTTTAATTGCATTAGTTCTTGTCCAACTGATGGAATAAAATTCGAACATTCGTTGCCAAAATTTAATAACAGAAAAGATGTTTTTGATCAAACAAAAAGAAACTTTTTAATAGCCTCTGGAATTTATATTTCAACACTTTCAGCACTATTAGCTCAGGCGAAAAAGAAGATTGTTGCTACAAAACCAAGTACAGTTCCAGTTTTCAGAAAGTTTGCAGTTTCGCCGCCCGGTTCAATTAGTCTTGATAAGTTTAACAGCAAATGTACATCTTGTCATTTATGTGTTTCATCATGCCCAACTCAAGTATTACAGCCTTCGTTTCTTGAATATGGTTTTACTGGAATGCTTCAACCAAGATTAGATAATCTCGCTGGGTTTTGTAATTACGACTGCGTCATTTGCAGCGAAGTTTGTCCAACTGGTGCAATACTTCCAATTAATGCTGAAAAGAAAAAACTTACTCAGCTGGGTAAAGCAAAATTTGTTAAAGAAAATTGTATAGTGGAAACAGAAAAGACTGACTGCGGCGCATGTTCTGAACATTGCCCAACAAAAGCTGTGCATATGATTCCATATCAAGGGAAGCTGTTCATTCCAGAAACTCGAGATGAATTTTGCATTGGTTGTGGTGCGTGTGAATATGCTTGTCCGACTATTCCATATAAAGCAATTTATGTTGAAGGTAATGCAATTCATCAAACTGCAAAGAAGAATGAAGAGAAAGATAAACCGATACAAAAAATTGATTATAAAGAAGAATTTCCATTTTGATTTGAAAGCTTACTTTTAAATTATTGATATCACACGGATGACACGGATTTGGCAGATTTTCACGGACTATGATCTGCGTAAATCCGTTAAATCACCGTAATCTGAGTTCTATTAATCTTAGTTGTTAATCACTCATCAAATAATTTTCCTATCGCTCTATTTTTTTTAACGCTTCTTCGTCAACCTTCAACAATCCATTCGGTATTAAACGTGGAGTTAACAATTTCCATTTTGAATCCTTGCTAAAAATTTCTTTGAACATTGGGAGCGCTTCATTCAATCTGTTATTATTAGCAAGTGTAACAGCAGTCCAATATTTCATTTCAAGATTATCAGGAAACATTTTCATTGCTGCAGTATATTCATTCATAGCAGTAATCATATCATTTTTTTCAACTGCAATATCGCCTTTGTTCATATGTTCGTAAGCTCTATGGACTTTAAGTAACCTTCTTAATTCAATTAATGGTTCATTAGCATCATCAACACGAAGCTCAACCAGGCGATCTTCCCACACATTTCCAGTTGATTTTCCCCTAACAACCAAAAGCGCTGCAGACTGCTTTCCGCGAATATCTCCGCCGGCTTCTTCTGCTGCTTCAAGAGCGATTAACATTCTTTCTGCTAATGGTCCATTTGAATTTTCAAATGCTTCTGCCATTGCCGGCCATACTTTATCATTCAACATTAAATTTGCTTGAACAGAAAAGTTCTCGCCAACTATATTTCCAGCGGGTTGTATACATTTTACGCCGGTAAATGATGCTGCATTGCCCTTAGCA
>Ga0194125_10014211_pt1 | contig 10223 bp, 9 predicted proteins | sample TA2KigC250mmetaG_FD_148626 | JGI IMG/M metagenome (GOLD analysis project Ga0194125, IMG submission 148626) | Freshwater microbial communities from Lake Tanganyika, Tanzania - TA2015034 Kigoma Deep Cast 250m | ecosystem: Environmental > Aquatic > Freshwater > Lake | place: Tanzania: Lake... | reverse complement strand
TCCTTCTCGGTTACCTTCTCCATAAGTTGGGAGTCGATATAGAGTTTAAGATCTCCGTCTTCATGGGGAACGATAATCCCTATTCCGTCCTCTGGACTTTATTAGCAGCCCGGCTCTTTTCACGGGAGGATGGTACAACTTCTCTGATTGGTTTCAACCTGAGCAACTCTGTTGACTGTCAGACTCTGGAAAGGTCGTCAGAAATACGAAAGAAACTCGGGCTGGAAGAGAACGTCCGGATTGAACATCACATCACCGAAACATGGAAGAGCATCGTGAGGCAGCCATACAATCGGCGGTGCGATCTCCTGGAGGTTGCATCAAAGGTGCCCAACATCTCGGCAAAGCATGAGGGAGGCGACCCCGATGTTGAACAGACGAGGGAACATGCCTCAGACATACTCGACTATTTCAGGAATAAGGATGAAATCGTCTCCTGCGGCGATATGGACTGCCTGGAGAGGAATTACCTGGATAAGCATGATTCGGTGAATCGCACGGCCATTGCACTGACCGAAAAAGGGCTCGCCTTTATCGCCGCCCGGAATCTGCACAAGTGTTAATATAATGAGACCAATGGAAACAGGGGAGGGTACGTTCCCCGGACGGGACTATCGAGAGTCTGTTTTAAAATGCCCTTTTCCCGTCATGCCCCGATTAAATCGGGGCATCCAGGAGGTCTTGAAAAGACTGGATTCCGGCTTTCGCCGGAATGACGAACTTCTTGGTAACCATTAGTATGCGTCGTTACTTTGGCAGGTTTTCAAGAATCGGGTTCATGACTTTTTCAATTCGGCTCTTGACTCCCAAGTATTTGAAGTATTCCGCATCGGAGAGGGGCTGTTGAGGAGGGCCCATTTTGAAGCCCCGTACTTCGAGGGCCACCTTAAACCCAAGGGGAAAGGGAGCTGCAAACAGAGATCGAACCAGCAGGAGGATAGAGAACTGTAAGTCTCTGGCCTTTTCATAATTTCCTTCCTGCCACGCCTTATAGACTCCGACCATCACCTCCGGAAGAATACCGGCTGTGGCGGTCATACATCCTTTTGCTCCAACCATCAGGGCAGGGAAAAGGATTTCTTCACGACCGATGAGAACAGAGAGATCCTCTCCGATCAAACGGATCTTATCCATGAAGTGGAGAAGATCAACCATGCTCCCGCTTGAATCCTTCATTGCCACAACATTCTTCTTCCTTGCAAGACGCTTGACCACATCATAGCTGATAGGCGTGGCGAAGAGGGGGATATTGTAAAGGATGATGGGAATGTCCACGGCATCGCTGATCATCTCAAAGTGGCGTTCCATATTCTCCTGACTGATGGGATAATAGTAAGGCGGAGCCACCACGACCGCTTCGCAGCCGATCTCCTTAGCTTTTTGGGCGAGGAAGATGCACTCTTTTGGACGAGTAGAAGCGATTCCGGGTGTGACCGGAACCCTTCCCTTAGCCTGGTCATGGATGATCTGCATGAGGAAGACCTTCTCTTCCAGATCGAGGTGAATGAACTCGCCCACCGAGCTGATCGGGAAGATTCCATGAACTCCCTTCTCAATCATAAAATCGACCATCTGGCGGACCACGGTTTCGTTGACTGATCCGTCCTCAAAGGGAGTCATCATCGCCACATAGATTCCTTCGGGTTTGAACATTAATCTTCTCCTTACCTAAAAATGTTAAATGTTCTTTGTCACCCTGAACTCGTTTCAGGGTCTATTGGTTCGTTGATTTCTATTAGATGCTGAAACAAGTTCAGCATGACATTTTGGAAGTCTTTTGTCATTCATTTGTCATTCATTTGACATTTGAACTTTGAACTTTGGATTTATAGATTCAGCTTCTTTAGTGTCTCCGGTTTCGGTACTCCTTCCTCATCCCATCCTCTTACGAAATAATATTCTTTCAGCATAGTCTCCAGATCGACCACTCTGCCTCGAGTCGGACCATCCTTCAAGGGTTCACTGAAAAAGCGTTTCGGCAGGTTATCGTCGCCCTTTGTTAAACCTTCCCTTAAATTAAAAAGCCTCACGAGATTGTTGATGCGTTCTCCACTTCGCAAGATTTCTTCCGATGAGGCAAAGGATTCAATGCCAGTCACGGAGTGGAGAAACTGAACGATGTGTCTCAAACTGAGAGAGAAGATGGCAAAAAGGCAGGTGACAGAGGAGTTAATCACTGTAAACAGATCCTGTTGGCTCTTTACGAACTCCGCCTTGAACTCGATTGAAAAAGGATCGATTCTCTCCTCTGGAGAGAGAAGCTCTGCTCCAATTGGCCAGGAACGAAGATGGCATGCGCCCCGGTCGCTGGTGGCATAGGCGAGGGCAATCCCAGTCGATCCGCGTGGATCATAGGCAGGCATCTCCAGGCCCTTCACATGGATGGCGAAGGATTCTGATCCCCTGCCAACTTCCTGAGCAATCCTTTTGACTCCTTCTCCCCAGAGAAGACCTGGTTTCTCTCTCCGGCCAATGAGATGGATGGCCCGAATGATCCCTTCATGATCTCCAAACCTTAAGGGGAAGCCGATATCGGATTCTTCCAGAACCTCTTTCTCCATGCACTCCATCAGGAATCCAATCACGTTCCCAGTAGAGATAGCATCGAGTCCATAAAGGTCACAGAGATATTCAGCCTGGATGATCGACGGGATATCTGCGTTTTCGCAATGGGCTCCAAAACTCCAGACATCCTCATATTCCGGGCCTTCGACCAATGCGCCCTTATACTTCCCTTCTTTTACTTCAGAAATTTTACTGCAGTAGATGGGGCATCCATAACAGGCCTTGTTCCTTACATAAAATTCCCGAATTTCTTCCTCATTGAGAATCGTATGGCCCGGGAAGCTCCCTTTTTGAAAGTTTCTGACCGGATGGACTCCAGCCTCATTCATACAGGAGAGGATAGTGTTCGTTCCGTATTTCTGGCGGCCTCCTCCAGAATCAGGATGGATGGCCATCTCATTGAAAGCCTCACGACAGACCTTCATGAAATATTCTGGATGGGCTATGGTGATAGGACGGTGTCCTCTGATGGCGATCGCCTTTAAATTCTTCGATCCCATTACCGCACCAGCTCCACCTCTTCCAAAGGCTCTTGCCTCAGAGATGATGCTGGCAAAGCGAACCCTCTTCTCTCCGGCTTCTCCGATACAGGCAACCCGGAACTCCTCTCCAAATTTATCCTTAATCCATCGGTGAGTTGAAAAGGTATCTCTTCTCCAGAGATCGCTTGCATCCCTGAGTTGAACGTTTTCATTATCAATTAGAAGCATCACAGGAGAAGGGGCCTTTCCTTTGATAATGATTGCATCGAACCCCGCCATCTTCATCTCTGGCCCAAAGGAACCTCCACAGTTGGCGTCAAGCCAGAAACCGGTTGCAGGGCTCTTGGTCGAAACAATGCTTCGGCCGCTTCCAGGAACAAGCGTCCCAGTGAGAGGACCGGCCGCAAAGACCATGATATTGTCAGGATCGAAAGGATCGCATTCCTGAGGCAAGCGGTCATAGAGGATTCTCGCTGCCAAGCCTTTTCCACCGATGTATTTGGAGGCGACCTCATGATCCAGGGGAATTCGTTTCACCTTCCCCTCGGTTAGATCGACTTCCAATATTTCGCCAGCATAACCATCGAACTCCGATTTCATCTCATTTCACCCTGAGGATTGCTTTTGTGGGACACCATTGAACACACTGAAATTGCCCATGACAGGTATCGCAGAACAGGGGAAAGTTTTTCGTATTCTCCCTATGTATTCCTCCATAAGGGCAAGCCTCTTTACAGAGAAAACAACCTGTGCATTTCTTCTCATCGATCTGGAGGTGGTCCTTCCAGGAAAGGGCTCCTTCCGGGCAGGCTTCGATACAAGGTTTGGATTCGCATGCAATGCAGAGAAAAATCTTTTCCTCCTCTGGCCAATTGGATGAAATGCGAACCCTCGACTGTTTGGGTGCGATGGCGCTTTCATGGGTGAGGGAACAGATGATCTCACAGATGCGACAACCAGTACATAAGTTAGGTATGGTTTTGATCATAGCAGTTTTCGTCGAAAAGGAACCTCAGCAAAATTTTGGTCGTCAGTTCATTAAATTCCAAATTCGAATATCGAATCTCGAAACAAATCCAAAATTCGAATTTTCAAAAAAATTATATTCCCCTCTCCCTTGATGGGAGAGGGTAGGGGGGAGGGTGAGTTTTTCTGTTTCGGTCATTTGAATTTGTTTCGAAATTCGAATTTCGTGCTTCGTATTTTTACCTTTAAAATGATGGACCAATACGATTGATGGCGAATTCCCTGTGTCCACAGATTTCGCTCTTGGTCAATTTCCCATTGGCGACCCTGAAAACTTCGCGATAGATAGACTCACCAACTTCCTGAATCGTTTTTTTGCCAGTGACGATCTCACCTGCATTGATGTCCATGTTATCTTTCATCTTCGAATAAAGATAAGAGTTGCTGGCGATTTTAATCACTGGAGCAATCGGTGAGCCCAGAGGATTGCCCCGCCCTGTGGTGAAGGCAATGATCTGGGTGCCTCCGGCGATCAAGCCAGTCATCGATTCAGCATCATGACCGGGTGTGTCCATGAGGACAAGCCCCTTTTTCGTGGGTATTTCAGAATATTCGACAACTCCCATCACTTTGGTCGATCCACCTTTCATCACACATCCTAGGGATTTCTCTTCAAGGGTGGTAATGCCGCCTTCATAGTTTCCCGGAGCCGGATTTGCCTTCCCAATATCGAGACCGAGATTGAGCGCCCGCATCTCCGTACGTTTTATAATTTCGAAAATTTTCTCCCGCACTTTTTTGTTGATAGCTCTCCTCGCCAGGATATGTTCAGCTCCAATGCTCTCAGTGGTCTCCGAAAGAATGATCGTTCCACCTTCCTTGATGAGAAGGTCACTGGTGACACCGAGGGCAGGGTTGGCGGCAAGTCCGGAACAGGCATCTGAACCCCCACACTCCACACCGAGAATCAAAGAATCAGGTTTTGCCTTTTCTCTCTTGAGTTTAGAAGCATAGGAAACCAATGCCTTGGCAATTTTGATCCCTTCTTTTATTGTTTTTGGGCTTCCTCCGGCTTCCTGGATGACAAGGTTTTTGACCGGCTTTCCAGATTCTGCGATCTTCGATGCGACCATCGAAGAATTGACGACTTCGCATCCCAGACCAATGACCAGAACGGCTGCTACATTTGGGTTTTTACCGACGCCAATCAACGTCCTTGCGGTCTGTTCTGCATCAAAAGCGAGCTGGGCGCAACCATGTTGATGGGGGATGGAAACAGTGCCCTTCATTTTAAGGGCGATGGCATTACAGATTTCGTTAGCACAGGCGACAGAAGGAATGATGAGGACGTGATTTCTCACTCCCACCTTTCCATCCAGCCTCTTATAACCGAGAAAATTCATTTTCTCTATTCTCAACCTCAACCTTAACCTTAACCTTTTTTTCTACCCTTGCCTCTCCCCCGTTCGCCTACGACATTATGGATGTGGACCCATTCCCCGGGTTTGATCTCACGGATCGTCCTCCCGATCCGCTCTCCGTATTTGATTACGGGGCCACCCTTGCGAATTTTCTGGAGAGCGATCTTATGACCAAAAGGTATCTGTTCTTTGGCTACGATCGTCTTTTGTTCTGTAAGACTGAGAAGAGTCCCCGTATTTAGAGGAGAGCTTGCGGTGGCCACATTATCCTTAGGGTGACAGAGAATAAGATTTTTTATGGCTTTTGACATCCCGCTCAACTATACAAGAATTTTTTTTGAAATTCCACCCATTTTTTGGATAGAGGTATCCCCTCGGTTATGGTTTGCTTAAATTTACCATAACCCGTAACTCAGCCCTTTAGGGCTGAGTTTTCAGGGCTCCTGCGGCAGGGCCCTGAGTTACATATTCGACAAAGCATTTATCTTTCATCACTGCGGGGTTACAGATAAAGATTGATTCAGCAAAGGATATTTGATAGCATTTTTATAAAATTCTTAAAGAAGAGGTGAGGAGTGTTATGGCGATTCAGCAAAAGGCAAAATCTTTTCGAGAAAATTGGCTGCAGATTGACACCCTGCGATGCGGGATGGATTGGACTGAAGAGGATCTGGAAAGGCCTCAAATCCTCGTGGACGATGTTTTCGGCCACAGCCACCCTGGGAGTTTCCATCTCGATTCCCTTTCCCATGAGATCTCGAAAGGCATCTATCAGAAAGGGGGGAAGCCATCAGAATTTCATGTGACGGACATCTGCGATGGATGGGCCATGGGCCATGACGGGATGAACTATATCCTCCTCTCCCGGGAAGTCATCTGCGAGATGGTGGAAGTTCATGCGGCTGTCCTTCCATGGGATGGTATTGTCCTGGTCTCCTCTTGCGACAAGGCCATTCCAGCTCATCTCATGGCTGCCGCCCGAATCAATATTCCCCTCCTTCACCTGCCAGGGGGAAGCGCAAGAATTGGTCCGGATATGACCAGTTCCGTCAAAAGCGGTGAGATGACCTCAGGGTATAAACAGAAGCAATTTTCAAAAGAAGAGATGAGATCTTACATCCTCTCATGTGATCCGAGCTGCGGAGCATGTCAGTTTATGGGTACGGCCAGCACCATGCAGTGCATGTCCGAGGCATTAGGGATGGCCCTTTCCGGTTCGGCCCTAATTCCAGCTACCCTTCAGGAAATACACCGTTACGCACGAAAGGCAGGCCAGAAGATTATGGAACTGGCAGAGAAGGGGATCAAGGTTTCGGACATCCTGACCCGGGAAGCCTTTCTTAATGCCATTAAAGTTCATGCCGCCATTGGAGGATCGACCAATGCTTTGCTCCACTTGCCTGCGATCGCCCATGAATTGAACATTGAGATCTCGTATGACGATTTTGAAAAGGCCAATGAGACCGTTCCCTACCTTACCAATATTCAACCGAGTGGCAGCTTCCTGACGGAGATGTTCTGGTTCGCAGGAGGAGTTCCCAGAGTAGAGTGGGAGATTCAAGATCTTCTCCATCTCGATGTGATGACAGTGACTGGAAAGACCCTTAGGGAGAACCTGGAAGATTTGAAAAGAGAAGGTTTTTTTGAAAGGACAGAAGGTTGGCTTCGAAATCACAAGGTGAACCGTAACGAAGTGATTCGTGACGCAAAGCAGACGAACCTCAGGGGTTCGATCGCCATATTGAGGGGAAACCTCGCTCCAGAAGGGGCAGTGGTGAAATTTTCTGCCGTCACCAAGGAGATGATGGTCCATGAGGGGCCAGCGGCTGTCTTCGATCGGGAAGAGGAAGCATTAAAAGCCATTCTCGATAAAAAGATCAAGTCTGGAGATGTCATCATTATTCGCTATGAAGGTCCCCGGGGGACAGGGATGCCTGAAATGCTTGCGACGACCGAAGCATTGATCACTGACCCGATTCTTTCAAAAGCGACTGCTTTGATTACAGACGGGAGGTACTCCGGGGCGACGAGGGGGCCCTGCATTGGCCATGTCTGCCCGGAAGCGGCTCGCGGAGGCCCGATTGGTCTGATCGAAGATGGGGATATCATCGGGATCGACATCCCTCAGAGGAAATTGGAGATCGTTGGATTGAAAGGCACAAAGATGGCTCCTGAAAAGGTCGAGCAGATTCTAAGTGAAAGAAAGAAGAATTGGAAAATGCCCGAATTCCCTCAACGGTCAGGTGTCCTGAAACGATATCTCCAATCCGCCGCTCCCGCTTATAAAGGAGCTTATACGGAGTATTAAGTTCGCCGAAAATAGAACCTTCACCCCCACCCCTGCCTACCAGCAGGCAGGCTCACCCTCCCCCATCAAGGGGGAGGGGTTTAAAGTGAATTCTCACATTGTTACCCTCTCCCCTGGTGGGAGAGGGGAGGGTGAGGGGGAGCAATTTTACAGGAGAATCACCCATGAAAATGCATGACCCATCTTTTAATGATCCCATTATTCACCAACCCATACCCATCACCTTGATCCTTCCCTTTATGATGGATGTTCTTCGAAATGCAGGGGTTAAAACATCTCGCGATGAAGTCGTCAACCGGTTGATGAGTGGAAGCCCCCGCATCGCCATCATCCACGGTGGAGAGGACCATCCTGCTCAGGTTTTGGATCAAGATTTTATAAAGAAGGCGGTTCGAAGCCTCTGGGCGAGGGATGGACTTCCTTTTCCTACGGCCAATCCAGGGGTCTGCGATGGCATAGCCCAGGGACACATCGGCATGAGCCATGTGCTCATCTCCCGGAATCTCGCCAGCCTCAACGTCATTACCCAGTGCGAAGCCCACGGATATCAAGGGGCTCTGGTGCTCACCAGCTGTGACAAACGACCAGCCGGTGAGGTGGCAGGACTCGCCCAGGTTGACCTTACGAGAAGAAAAAAGGGAATGAAACCATTCTATTCAGTCTTTCTTCCTACGCACATGATGCCCGACCGTTTCCTTCCACCCTATCTTAAAAAGGAGTTCGCTCAGATTAAGAAGAAGATTGATGACCCATCCATCAGAAATGAGATCTCCGACCTTCTCAAGATGAGATTGAAATGCAACAACTATGCGATGTATCAGAAATTGATTGACACGCTTTCCAGCCAGGGGAAGATCGATAGAGAAAAAGAGGATTACCTGAAATCCGAGATTGTCAAGTACTGTTGTATTGCCAGCGGAACCTGTGTTTTCACCTCTCTCGGGACAGGATGTACGAGTAAATTTGTCGTGAGCGGCCTTGGCCTTGTTCCTTCGGGAATGGAATTGCCGGAGCAGCCCCATACTCAGGCCCAGGTGGATTCAGCAGTGGAAATTCTTCTGGGTATGTTCAAAAGAGAAAATCCGGAGGAATCGGTCTCATCGCTCGTCCGTCAGAACCTGAAAAATGCCATCGTCCTTTGGAGCGCCATTGGAGGCTCGACCAATTGGGCGCTCCACTTCCCCTATGTGGCTGCCTCCGTGGGTTTGAAACTGACCCCCCGACAGATAGCAGAGGTCGGCGCAAGGGCCCCCCTGTTATTGAAATCCGATGGTTTGAGAAATAAGGACGTGCTGACACTGACCAAGGAAATCACTAGGGGAGAAAGCTCAGGCGTAGATACAATCATGAAAGCCCTATTTAAAATGGATCTCGTCGAGGATGCCAGTACGGTTGAGGGAAGATGGTCTGAGAGAGCTGGCAAGGCAAAAGAAGCCAACGATCACATCCTTTATGCTTCTCCATTAAGGGGTAAAAGTGGCATCGTTGACCTGCGTGGAAATTTCTGCCGAACCGCAGTTTTCAAGAGAGCCGGACTGGCTGAGGAGGCCATTCGCCTTTTCAATGATAAGATCTATTTTGCCATCTATTATCAAGGGCAGGAGACGGTCCAGAAGGATCTTCTAAAGGGTGAGGCTGTCTTTAAAAAGTTAAAACAGAGATTGAGCAAAGAGGATCTTCTTAAAACCCTCTCGTACAATTTTCCGGAGAGCCTCCAGGAGAAGAACGGCCTCGAAAAGCTCAATAAGGATCTCCTCTTTGACCGGCTGGTCCGTGAAAGAAAGATTCGAATCCTGATCGTCATCGCAGGAGAAGGACCTCTGGCTCATGGGATGCCGGAGATGTTCTATCCTTCGGAATATCTCAACCGCGACCTCCTTCTTCGTTACATTGGTGTCCTCTTTACTGATGGCAGATATTCAGGAGCGACTTATGGTCCCTGCATAGGTCACTGTTCCCCTGAAGCACTTATCGGGGGAGGGATTGGAGCCATTGAGACCGGCGACCTTATCTATCTCAACTTCGATCGAAATGAAATCAACCTTCTCGACAAGAAGAAGCTCTTATCCAGAAAGGAGATGAAGTATCCGTTTAGCCGGATGAGCGAAAAGGAGATATTATCCAGGCCATGGATCAAAAGGAGAATGAAAGAGATTGAAAGGAAACGAAAGGAACTGACTCCCTGGGTCAGAGGATTTCTGAATGGCCTTCTTCCCACAGAGTTTGGTGTGGGACCGAAAGTATAAAATGTAAGTTTACTTTGAAATTTATTTGACTTGACTCTTGTGATTGAAAGTGGTGAAATAGGCAGACAGGTGGGGTTCATTTCGTAAATTTATCAGTCTATTCTGAATAGGAAAGGAGGGATGAAACCAGTTTACCCCGTTAGAAAGTCCCGCTGCTTGACCCGTGCGAAGCTTAGCTTCTATCGGGGAGTGAGGCATTCCGTTTGAAGGGCGAAGCTCTTCTAACGGGGTTTAT
>Ga0194125_10014208_pt1 | contig 10225 bp, 6 predicted proteins | sample TA2KigC250mmetaG_FD_148626 | JGI IMG/M metagenome (GOLD analysis project Ga0194125, IMG submission 148626) | Freshwater microbial communities from Lake Tanganyika, Tanzania - TA2015034 Kigoma Deep Cast 250m | ecosystem: Environmental > Aquatic > Freshwater > Lake | place: Tanzania: Lake... | reverse complement strand
AGAAGCCATGTGGGCGCTCAAACTCGCCCATGAGCTTGCCGCCCTGAATTATCAGAACGCCAGCCGAGACATCCGGGCTTTTCGGGATCCGGCGGAAGCCCAATTCTTCGCCCAGCGGCCGGCCTTTGAAAAGGCCGCGCTCGATATCCTTCACAACCAGGGCGAAACCGCGGGCCGGTCGTTTGTGACTAATTATTGCAAAGCCAGTCTCAACGCGGTGGCCGAAGGCTACTGGGAGCTGGTCGATTATCTGCTATTTACGTACTATTTCAGATCCAGCTGGAAAGCCCCGCAAAAACTGCCTGTCATCCGGCTCCCCGCTCTGGAACCATAGACCGGGACGGCGTCCTCGGGGCAAAGGCCGGATGAATGTTCTGGCGGGTGTTGAATCTTGCCTTATCGAAAATGTCATAAAACGCCGGGCTTTCAAGCCCGGGGATGAATGGCATCCCGGAGCGAAGCCAGCCTACCGCCGGGAAAGACGAGGACGCCCCGGCTCGGCCATGCGTTGGAGACGCGAAACAAAGACGCGCTTCCGTCTCGTCTGGAGGCCGATCCCGGAAACGATCGAGGATGAACAACGGATCGATGGGATTTTCCCCTTGGCGACCAATCGACAAGGTCTATCGCCGTCGGGGATTCACGACATCTTCAAATCCAAACCGCCCCTGGTCGAAAAGCGGCCCGGCATGTCAAAAATGGTCTCTCGGCCGCGCCGGCCTTCCTCAAGAGCGTCAGCCGTCTGGAAGGGCTTCTTTTCTTGGTGTATGTCAGCCTGACCGTTCCTGCCTTGATCGAGCGCGAAGTGAGAAAAGAGGATGAAGGAGAGAGGGGGAGGAATCGCTTCCTCTGTATCCCGAAGAGAGAGAATGCCGAGGGCCGACGGCCAGGCGTATATTCCGGTTCAAAGAGGCCGCCGATTCCGGTTGATTCCGGCCACTTTTTGGGGCCGGCCGGAATCCGAAGCAGCGCTGGATCACTCACGCGAAATGGGCCATGATCCTTCCTTTTAAGGAGGCACAAATAGCTCGATGGAGGTTATCCATGCCGAAAACAATGGAAGTCCTGAGGCCGAAGGCCGCCGGGCTGATTTATCGGGCGATCGCGCGGGCCTGTCTCATCGGCAAGGAAACGGCCCGGGAGTATCTGCTCCGGGCGGAAGAAGCGGCTCTGGGTTGGCCGCTTCCGAAAGGGCTTACGGAGGAGGAGCTTGAGCGCCGGCTTTTCCCGATCGAACCGGTTTCAGTCCGCAAGGAGGCGGAGCCGGACTGGTCGCGGGTCCACCAGGAACTGCGCAAGAAAGCCGTGACCCGGCATCTGTGGTGAGAAGAACATCGGCGGACCGAGGCGTCCGGCTACGGTGACTCGCAATTTTGTGAACGGTATCGACATTGGGCCAAAGAACTTCATCCGGTTCTCCGGATCCCGCATAAGGCGGGGGAGATAACATTCGTCGAATACGCCGGGATGACGGTTCCCTACACGGACCGACAGACGGGAGCGGAGCGGGAGGCGCAAGTGTTCTTGGCGACGCTGGGAGCGAGCTCGTTGACCTATGCCGAATCCCAGGTGTCGCAGACGGCAGCCGACTGGATCGCTGGGCACGCCTGGATGTTTGAAGACTTTGGCTGCGCCACCGAGGCCTTGGTGCCCGATAATCTGAAAAGCGGAGTGACGTCGGCTTGTTCCTACGAACCGGGCCTGCATCCCACCTGCCAAGCCCTGGCGGAGCACGATGGCACGGCGGTGCTTCCGACGAGGAAACAAGCGCCGACCCATAAGGCGAAAGTCGAGATGGGGGGGGGAAAGTCGTCGAGCAGCGCGTCCTGGCGCCTCTGCGAAACCGCAAGTTTTTCGGCCTGGAGGATATCAAAGAGGCCATGCGGTCGCTTCTGGACGAGCTCAACGACCGGCCGATGAGCCATCTGGGGAGAAGCCGCCGGGAGCTTCACGAGGAGCTGGACCGGCCGGTGTTGCGGCCGTTGTCGGGGAGACCCTTCGAGATCGCCGAATGGAAACGGGTCCGGATCCATATCGACTATCATGTCGCCTTCGCCAGACATTACTACAGCGTCCCCTACGGCTTTATCAGCCGGCAAGTCGAAGTCCGGGCCACGGCCCAGACGATCGGGGTTTTCCTCAAGGGCGGGCAGATCGCCTCGCATGTCCGCGACGATGAGCCCTCTTTTTACTCGACGCTCCCCGCGCACAGGCCGGAGGCCCTCCAGGCCTACCTGAGCTGGAACCCGGAGCGGTTCATCCGCTGGGCGGAGAAAGCCGGGCCGGCGACGGCCGAGTCGGTCAACCGGATCATGACCGGCCGCGCCCATCCCGAGCAGGGCTATCGGGCCTCCCTGGGATTAATGCGGGAGAAAACGGGGGACGTGATACCCTGTCCCTCGATTTCTCCAAAACGTAACGTGGCGGCGATCGCGATTCCGCCGCATTTTCCAAAGCGAAACAGAGAGCGCGCCCGGAGGGAGTCGAACCCCCAACCAGCGGATCCGAAGTCCGCCGCTCTATCCATTGAGCTACGGGCGCGTTGTCATTGATTTATTTTTCTGGTTCTCTTTCATTTTGCGTGGGTGAAGATCGAGAAGCCGAGGTGACGGACCGAGCGGACATGTCCGGTTTAGCCCTCCCGACCCCGGCGGCGAGGGCAGCCGGATCGGAAGAAGCCGGCCGGCGAAGCCGTCACCGCGGCTTCCTGAACCCACACCGAATGGAAGAGAACCATTCTTTTAAAGAACATCGAACGGGTGGCCGACGAAGTCGCCTCCCGCCCGAAGCGAAGCGGGACCGGCTCTCGGAAACGCTGACATGTTTCGGGGCCTCCCCGGGTTGAAGGGGAGGTAGGAGGGGAGAGTGTCAATAGTCTCAAAGTCTTGGGAGCGTTTCCGGATAGGTGACGCCGCGACGACGGAAGGGGACGAGAGGGAAGATCATGATCATGGGGTCAGGACGACTTCTTCTTGACCTGGTAGCGGATGACCGTCCAGTAGTCCGCCGGGCTGGAGACCTGGGTCGGGCCCTTGACATACTCCTCTTCGTGAGGGCCGGCGACGACGTACCCTTTCTCGGCGATGAATTTCATGAGCTTCTCGATCGTCGGCGTTTCTTCTCCGTAGGGCCCGACGTGGAGGATCTCGGCGACTTCGCCATATGTCCAGCCTTCGATCCTGAGGTTTGGCATGCCGGAGGGCGGGACGATCACGGAATCGGGGATGGGCATGGCGAACAGCCCGACCCAGTGCTCCTTGGATTCCGTCTCCGTGTTCAGCCACCGGGCCCGGGGAGCGCCGATCATCCTTGTCCCGGGGAGGCTGAAGAAGGCCTTGAACAGAAGGCCGAAGGCCTCGCCGCTCGTCGCGGCGGGGTCTCCCTTGGCTTCGACGACGAGCATTTTCTGGTCGGGCAGGGTCGCGATCCGGGGGTTCTTCAGCGCCTCGTACCGGCCGAAATCCTGGGCCGCGGCGGTCGCGCCTCCGAGGACGAGAAGTCCGAGTCCTATGGCCGCCATGATTCTGCCGTTCATTGTTCCCTCCTGGACAGAGCAAGGATAGCACGTCCGCCCTCCGTTGTCACCGGCCTGTTCCATCCCGAAAATGCCGATAGAGATATTTTCCCCCGATAGAAGCCGAAGATCCCAATTCCAGAGAATTGGGTCATGTCCCGAATTCCGACCCGATTCCTATCGGCAATTTTCGGTTCCATTTGACAGCTTCCCCCCGAGGTGTTTATAGTAACGCCTGCCTTCGCCCTCAAGGGGCCCATCCGCTGATCGAGGTCAATCGATGAAACGCCGGTCTTTCGTCTTCGAGCTTTTCGCCGTCCTCGCGTTTGCCGCTGCCCCCGCTTTTCCCCCCCCCGGGCCGGGCGGGGAGGACGTCGTCGCCGTCAAGGTCGTCCTTCCTTCCGAGATCCTCAAGCCGGGGCAGACATACCCTTTGATTCTCGAGCTGGCCATCCGGCCGCCTTTTCACATCAACTCCGACCAGCCGACCGAGGATTTCCTCATCGCCACGACGGTCGATTTCAAGTCCCTGCCCGGGATTTCCTTTGATAAGGTCAAATTCCCCCCGGCTGAGATGCGGAAGTTCGCCCTGGCCGAGAATCCGTTGTCCGTCTACGAAGGCGAGGTGAAAATTTCGGCCGAAATCACCCTCGCCCCCGACTTCCGGGAAAAAACCCTGATCATCGAGGGCGCGATCGGCTACCAGGCCTGCGATGACCAGTCTTGTTTCCCTCCCGCGGAGGCGGCTTTCCGGACGTCGGTCAAGGTCGAACAACCGGCCTCCACGCTTCCTCCCCCGGCGAAAGCCGCCCCCGGCCGGGCCGAGCCGGCGGCCGCGGCCTCGGACGCCGCCGAGCCGCCCCCTCCCGTCGAACCGGCCGATCCTCAGGCCGAGCTTGAAGCCCAAGCCGCCGCGGAAGGTGCTGCCGCCGCTCCCCCCGCGCCCGCGGCCGAGACATCTCCCTTCGCCGGCAAGGGCCTGCCGCTCATCTTCGCCCTTGTCTTTCTGGGCGGGCTGGCCTTGAATTTGACGCCCTGCGTCTACCCGATCATCCCCATCACGATCAGCTACTTCGGCGGCCAGTCCGAGGGGAAGAAAGGCGGGATCGTCCTCCACGCCGTCCTCTACGTCCTCGGCCTGGCCGTCACCTATTCGCTCCTCGGCCTTGTCGCCGCCTTCACCGGCGGCCTTTTCGGGGCCGCCCTCCAGATCCCGGCCGTCCTTGTCTTCATCGCCGCGATCATGCTCCTCCTCTCCCTCAGCATGTTCGATGTCTACGAGTTCCGGATGCCCGCCTTCCTGAACAAACTCGCTGGGGGATCCCAGAAGGGCTATCTCGGGACGGCGGCCATGGGCCTGACCGTCGGCATCGTGGCCGCCCCCTGCATCGGGCCGTTCGTCCTCGGGCTCCTGACCTACGTCGGCAACCGGGGCAGCCTTGTCCTCGGCTTCAGCCTGTTCTTCGTCCTGGCCCTCGGCCTGGGCCTGCCGTTCCTCTTCCTGGCCGTTTTCTCGGGCAGCCTCCGGAAGCTCCCCCGGTCTGGAGCCTGGATGGTCTGGGTCCGCAAGATCTTCGGCTTCGTCCTGATCGCCATGGCCTTCTATTTCCTCAAGCCGCTCTTCCCGAACATCCTCGTCTATCATGCCGCCCTGGCCTTGACGATGCTCGTCGGCGGGATTTACATGGCCTGGATCGAGCCGACGAAAACGGCGGGCAAAGCCTTTCCCTTCGTCCGGACGGGAGTCGGGATCGTCTTCCTGGCGGCCGCCCTCGTCCTCGCCTCTTCCGGCGTGCAGGCTTATCTCGACGAGACCGTGGCCGCAAAGCTCGGGGATTTATCCGCTTCGGCGGAGGCGGCGCCGGCCGGCCGGATCGCCTGGGTCCCCTACAGCGAGGAGCGCCTGGCCGCCGCCCTGGCGGGAGGCAAGCCCGTCTTCATCGACAGCTTCGCCGACTGGTGCATCCCCTGCAAGGAGCTCGACAAGCTGACCTTCTCGGCCCCCGAAGTCGTCGCCGCCTCTCGCGGATTCGTCTGCCTGAAGGCCGACCTGACCGACGGCAAGGACGAGGCCGTCAAGGCCTTCACCCGGAAATACGGCGTCCGGGGCGTGCCGACCCTCATCTTTCTCAAGCCCGACGGGACCGAGGTCGTCGAAGCCCGGACGACGGGCTTCGAGAAGAAGGACGTTTTCCTCCCCAAGATGCTCCAGGTCCTCGAGCTCAGCCGGGCCGCGAAATAGCTCAGGGCGAAGCGGGCTTCGGCTCCGTCGCGGATATCCGGGAGATCTCCTTGGCCATGTCCATGAAGTGCTGGACGACCTCCGGGTCGAACTGCGACCCGGAGCAGCGGATGATCTCCTTGACCGCGAAGTGGTGGGACTCTTCGCCCCGGTAGGGCCGCCGGGAGGTGATTGCGTCGTAGGTGTCGGCCACGGCCATGATCCGGGCGCCCAGGGGGATCTCCAGGCCCTTGAGCTTGTCCGGGTAGCCCGATCCGTCGTAGCGCTCGTGGTGATGGCGGACGATTTTCGTGATCTGGGCGAGCTCGATGACCGGTTTGAGGATGCTCTCCCCGTGGACCGGATGCTCCCGGATCAGGACCATCTCCTCCGGCGTCAGGGTCCCGGGCTTGTTGAGGATGTTCTCGGCGACGCCGATCTTGCCGATGTCGTGGAGGAGCCCGGCCAGCTCGAGGTCGGCCAGGTCGCGCTCGCCGAACCCCATCTCCCGGGCGATTTTCAGCGAGATCTCCGTGACCCGGGCCGAGTGGTGGCGGGTGTAGACGTCCTTGGCTTCCAGGGCCGAGACGAGCGACTTGACCATGGAGATGAAGAGGGCCCTCTGGCGGTCGACGAGGTCGGAGGTCCGCATCTTGAGGTTCCGGTTGGCCAGGGCGAGCTCGGCCTCGACCTGGCGCATCCGGAGGAGGGCCCGGATCCGGGCCTTGAGCTCGACGGCGTTGAAAGGCTTGGCGATGTAATCGTCGGCCCCGGATTCGATCCCTTCGGCCAGCATCTCGGCCCCGGAGCGGGCCGTGACGAGGATGACCGGGGTGTGCCGGAGGGACTCGTCGGCCTTGATTTCCCGACAGAGGGCGTAGCCGTCCATCTCGGGCATCATGATGTCGCTCAGGACGAGGTCGGAGCCGCGGTCGCGGAGGATTTGGAGACCCTCCCGGCCGGAGAGGGCGAAGTCGAGGTCGAAGCCGTCCTGGAGGAGAAGCTTCATGAGCTTGAGGATCTCGGGATTGTCGTCGATGACGAGGATCGCATAGTCGTGCTTCCGCTCGCTCCGGCTCGGTCCGGCCTGGAAGTCGATTTTTTCGAGGTCCGAGAGCTGGAGGTCCCGGGTGTTGGAGACGATGTCCTGGACGGTCACCCCCTCCAGGTCGGACTCGCGGCGCTTCAGGAGGACGGGCACGTCGGCCGTCCGCCGGTCGAGGACGTCGTCGGGGAAATGGGCGTCGCCCTTGCGGATTTCGACGATGAAGCGGGCCCCCCGGCCGACCTCGCTCTCGGCCCGGATCGTCCCGCCGTGGAGGCCGACGATCTCCTTGGCCAGGGCCAGGCCGATCCCCGTCCCCTCGTGGGTCCGCGAGGAAGAGCCGTCGACCTGGCGGAAGCGGTCGAAGACGGCCTCGAGCATGTTTTCGGGGATGCCGATCCCCGTGTCCTCGACGGTCAGGACGACGACCGTCTCGCGCTCCTCGAGGTAGACCGTGATTCGGCCCCTCTCCGGGGTGAACTTCAAGGCGTTGGAGAGGATGTTGAGGACGACTTTTTCGAATTGGTCGGGGTCGACATCGACCTTGACGTCGGAGGGGGGATGCTGGAAAAACAGCCGGAGACGCTTGCGGTCGGCCGTGGGTTTGACCGTCGACAGGATGTTCCCGATGAACTCGTTGGCCTCGACCGTCCTGACCTTGAGGCGCATCTTCCCCTCCTCGAGCTTGGCCAGGTCGAGGAGGTTGTTGATCAGCTTGAGAAGCCGGAGGCCGTTTCGCTGCATGGTTTCCAGGGAATCGCGATGGGCGGCCGGAAGCGTTCCGGAGAGAAGAGTCGTCAAGGGAGCCAGGATGAGGGTCAAGGGGGTCCGGAGTTCGTGGCTGACGTTGGAGAAAAACTGGGTCTTGATCTTGTCGATGGACTTGAGCTGCTCGTTGGAATTCTTGAGCTGGACGGTCAGCTGTTCGAGGGCGATCCGGCCTTCGAGCTCTCGGCGCCGGCTCTGGTCCATGACATAAGAGGAGAAGAGGCCCATGAGGACGATGGCCGTCAGGAACGAGAAATTGTTGATGAACAGCCGCCATTCGAGCTTTTGCGTCCCCATGAGGACGAGCCCGGGGACGACGTAGATCGCCCAGGCGAAAGCGAAGTGGGGGATCGTGTCCCGGAAGCGGAAGGGGAGAAGGAGCGGCATGCCGACGATGACCAGGGTCAGGCCCTGGTAATAACTGGCCTTGAAGCCCCCCATGATCTGGACCATGATCGCGATGCCGAGGGTCGCCGTCAGGGACTGGGCGATGCCGAGAAGAATGACCCCCCGGGGAGAGCGGAGTTGGCCGAGCAGGACAAGGTAGGCCGCGCTGACGACGACGACGACGAGGCGGATGAGGACGAACGTCCCGAAGTGCTCGGGGGTGTAGATTTTGTCCAGGACGAGGAAGAGGGGATAGAGGGCGATGACCGTCAGGATCGCCAGCCGGACCCTTTTCCGGAGCTCGTGATCCCGGTAGTAGCGGTCCCAATCGACCCGGGGCTCAGCCATGGTTCTCCCGCGGGCGGGCGACGATGACATAGCCCTGGGGAGGCGTCCCAAAGGTCGGCATGTGGCCCAGGCAGTCCCAGCCCGCTTGGTCGAGGATGTCCTTGAGCTTTTCGGGGTCGAAGAAGTCGAAGGTCCCCGCTTCGGCGAGCTCGACCAGGGCCTGGGCGTCATTGAGGAAGGAGCGCATGGACTTGAGGAGGATCCGCTTCGACCACTGGGGAGGCAGCTCCTCTTCGGGCATCCTCTCGACCTTGTCCACGAGAGCGGTGAAGACGCCCGAGGCGTCCGTGTCGGGGATCATGCTCGACAGGACCAGGCGGCCGCCGGGGCGGAGGACGCGGCGGAGCTCGATGAGGGTTTCGAGGGGGTCGAAAATGTAGGAGAGGACGAGACTCATGAGGATTTTATCGAACGAGCCCGAAGCCAGGGGGAGATGGAGGTTGTCGCCGAGATCCCCGGGAAGACGGATCGCCGTGTAGACGGGGGGCTGGCCCGCCAGGCCCCGGACGTAGCGGACCGCGGCGTTGAGATCCCGGATGATCGCCGCTTCGGCGGGTCCAAGGCAAGATTTGAGCCAGGACTCGCGCTCCGGCGTCAGGGGCTCGCCGCGGAGGAGACGGTGGAGGCGGGGCGTGTAGGCCGCCTGGATTTTTTCCGCGCTTTCGAGCGGCAGGTTCTCGACCCGGTCGGCCAATTCCCGGAATGAGGCGATCTCCCCGGAGAGAAACCGACGGAGCGGGGCGTAGCGGTTCATCTCGACGTCGCAGACGACGGCGCTGACGAAGCCGCCGTCCCCCCCGGCGGCCAGGAAGGGCGAGAGCTTTTCCATGGCTTTGCCCAGGGCTTCGGGGATGAGGTCGGCGATCGTGACCCGGGCGGGCCGGGGCCGTCCGGACCGGATGAGGGACTCGACGAAGTTTCCCGTCCCCCCTCCGAGGTCGAGGACGGACTCTCCCGGCCGGGGGTCCAGGGCATCGAGCTGGTCCCTCATGAGCTGTTGGTATTCGTCGGTCAAGGTGAAGATGTCGAACCCGATGCATTGCTCCTCGCCGGTCAGATAGCGCTTCCAGTAGGCCTTCCGGTCGGGCAGGACTCGGGCGGGGAGGCGGTCCTTCTCGGTGCGGCGGACGTGGTCGAGGAGCTCCCGGGGGGGGACGACGGGCCGGATGGACTCCTTGTGGAGGAAGCGATACGCCAGGGCGGCGATCGTCCCGAACAACCGCAGGGCCTCCTCCGAGCTCCGGGCGTTGTGGCCGAGGGGGATGGTCATGACCTCGCGGGCGGCCCCGGCGTCCAAACCCATGATGTCCCGGACGAAGTCGGGGTTGACCCAGTGGTCGTGCTCGCCGAGGATCCAGGTCACGGGGACGGCGATCCGCCGCATGTCTTCGCGGGCGTGGTCGAGCGAGGCCAGGCGGTGGCGGAGACCGTCGGCGGCGAAGCGGTCGATGTCGACGAGATTGCCGAGGATGGGGACGACGCCGACGTTGATCCCGAGCTGGTACTGCTCGAGGAGGTCGAGGCCGCAGTTGATCCGGGTCATGAGCTGGCGGATCTCGGGGGTCCCCATGCAGGGGATCCAGTACGCGAATTTCTTCTGGACGTCGGGATCGCGGAGGGCGAGGCGGGCTTCCAGGGCGGCCAGGGAGAAGGTCACGAGGATGACCCGGTCGGCCGTGAACATCGGATTGCGGCCGATCCATTCGAGAGCCGTGACGATGTCTTCGGCCCCCTGGCTGTAGGTCGCATTGATCATCTCGTGGGGCGGCTCGGCGGCCTCGGGATCCTTGTGGCTCTCGCCTTTGCGGCGGATCCCGTCGAACCGAAGGACGGCCAGGGGTTTGTCGAAAAGATAGAAGTTGGCGGCCAGGGACAGGGCCAGGCTGGACAACGTTTCCTTGGTTTTACCGAAGGCCGGAGGGATGAGGACGACGGGAACGGG
>Ga0194125_10014207_pt1 | contig 10225 bp, 8 predicted proteins | sample TA2KigC250mmetaG_FD_148626 | JGI IMG/M metagenome (GOLD analysis project Ga0194125, IMG submission 148626) | Freshwater microbial communities from Lake Tanganyika, Tanzania - TA2015034 Kigoma Deep Cast 250m | ecosystem: Environmental > Aquatic > Freshwater > Lake | place: Tanzania: Lake... | reverse complement strand
AGACGTTAGCCCGTCAGGAAAATGCCGGGGGCCTATTTCTGGCCCTCCTTTTTAGCTTTAGGGCTATTCTTTCCCTTCTTCGCTTTGCCCTTTTCTCCTTCTACCTTGGTGCCGCCGGTCTCCCTTTCCCCGCCAAAAGCGGCCACCGCCACCACCTCATCTCCAGCTTCCAGTTTCATCAGCCTGACCCCCTGGGTGCTCCTCCCCTGAATGGTGATGCCCTGCCGCGGGTCTTTTTCCCTTACCGGCGTGCAGGTGACGATGCCGTTGGCCGATATTATCATCACCTGGTCCTGGAAGTTGACCACCTTGGCGGCGGCGATTTCCCCGGTTTTTTCGGCGACCCTGAAAGTCCTGACGCCGCTGCCGGCACGGTGCTGCCGCGGATACTGATTGAGGGCCGACAGCTTACCGAAACCCCCGCTGGTCACCACCAGCAGGTAGGCGTCCGCATCAGCACGGTCCAGACTGACCACGCGGTCGCCGGCAGCCAGCCGAATAGCCCGCACGCCGCCGCTGACCCGGGAACTTGCCCGCAGGCTTGATACCGGAAACTTGATGGATTTCCCTTTCCGCGTGACCAGGATAACATCGTCTTTATCCCCGGCCAGGCAGGCGTCCACCTGCTCGTCGCCTTCAGCCAGGTCCATGGCAATAAGCCCGCTTGAGCGTACCGCGGCGAAATTGTCCACCGCCGTCCGCTTGATTTCCCCTTTGGCCGTGGCCAGCAGCAGGTAAGTTTCCGGCGTAAAATCGGCCACTGCCACCAGCGCCGTCACCATTTCCCCTTCAACAACCGGAAAAAGATTGACCACGGCGGTGCCCCGCCCAATGCGCGAACTGTCCACCGGGATTTCATGGCACTTCAGGCTGAAGACCTTGCCCCGGTTGGTGAAGAAGAAAATGACATCATGGGTGTCGGCCACGGTGAGCAGCCGCACCGGGTCGCCCTCCCTGGTCACGGCACCGATTATGCCCTTGCCGCCGCGGTGTTGTGGAGTGTAAAGATGGGCCGGAACCCGCTTAACATAGCCACGATTGCTCAGCGTCACCACCATCCTCTGGTGCGGGATGAGGTCTTCCACGCGGAACTGCACTTCCCCGTCGGCCACGATTTCAGTCCGCCGCTCGTCTCCGTACTTCGTCTTCAGGTCGCTGACCTCCTCCTTGACCAGCAGGAGCATGCGGCGCGGATTGGCCAGAAGGTCTTCCAGATAGGAGATTGTCTTCAGCACCTCGGTGTATTCATCCAGTATCTTCTTCCGCTCCAGATTGGCCAAGCGGCGCAACTGCATATCAAGAATGGCCTGTGCCTGTATCTGGGTCAGGCTAAAGTTGCTCATCAGGGCCTGCCGGGCCGCCTCCGCGGTCTCCGATTTGCGTATGGTGCTGATAACAGCGTCAAGCTGGTCGAGCGCGATTTTCAGCCCCTCCAGAATGTGCGCCCGGGCCCGGGCCTCCTTCAGCTCAAATTTGGAGCGACGGGTGATAACCCGGTGGCGGAAATCAATATAGCTCTGGAGCGCCTGTTTCAGGCTGATAACTCTGGGCTGCCCGTCAATGAGCGCCACCATATTGGCGAAGAAGGAGGACTGCATGGCGGTATATTTATACAGGTTATTACGCACCTGCTCCGGGAAGGCCTCTTTGCGCAGCTCAATGACAATGCGCAGGCCATGGCGGTCAGATTCGTCACGCAGGTCACTGATGCCGCTGATTTTCTTTTCCTTGACCAGCTCGGCAATCGTTTCCATCAGGTCAGCCTTGTTGGTCAGGTAAGGTAGCTCGGTGATGACTATCTGGCTGCGCCCGGTCCGGCCCATGTCCTCAATACGCGCCCGGGCCTGAACCACGATTTTGCCATGCCCGGTGGCATACGCGCTCTTGATGCCATCAATGCCACGGATGATGCCGGCGGTGGGAAAGTCAGGCCCTTTGATATACTGGGTCAGCTCCTCAACGGTGGCCCCGGGATTATCGATGAGATAAGAGACGGCATCGCAGACCTCGTTCAGGTTGTGGGGCGGGATATTGGTCGCCATGCCGACGGCGATTCCAGAGCTGCCATTGAGCAGCAGGTTGGGCAGGCGTGTGGGCAGCACCGTTGGCTCCTCAAGGCTGTCATCAAAGTTGGGCATGAGGTCGACAGTGTCTTTCTCAATGTCCACCAGCATCTCGCTGGCAATGCGGGCCAGCCTGGCTTCAGTGTAGCGCATGGCCGCAGGAGGGTCATTGTCCACGCTGCCGAAGTTGCCCTGCCCGTCTATCAGCGGATAGCGCATGGAGAAGTCCTGCGCCATGCGCACCATGGCGTCATAGACCGACGTGTCTCCGTGAGGATGATATTTGCCCAGCACCTCACCGACGATGCGGGCGCTTTTGCGGTGGGCGCTGTTGTAGGTGAGCCCCATATCATTCATGGCATAGAGAATGCGCCGGTGCACCGGCTTCAGCCCATCGCGCACGTCCGGCAGAGCCCGTGACACTATCACGCTCATCGCGTAATCCAGATACGAGCTCTGCATCTCCCGTTCTATTGATACTGGCCTCACCGTGCCAATTGCCATATGCTACCGCTCCTTATTCTTCTTCACCGACCGATTCCTCACCGGCTTCGGCCGACTCCTCCGGCAATACCTCTATCTCATCGCCACCGATGATAGTGTACCCCGGCTCCTCGGGCAATATCTCCTCCATTTCCGACTCCAGCTTGAAGACCTTCTCATCAACATAAGGCCGGAGTTCTTCCGTCCCCTTTGAGGGGAATGACAGTTTGCCCACCTGGCTCGGGGCCTGATAGACCTCGCGGATGATGACGGTCATGGCTTCTTCCGTGGAGCTCACCACGGCCGCTGAATATCTGTTACCACCTTCCATCAATTTAATGAGGCGCTGTCCGTGCTTCGGCTCAACATGTCCCACGTACTGCCCGAACTCGTCCTCAACGAGCAGGCGGGTGCCGTCTACCTTCAGAAATACCTCATCGCCGGCGACGAGCCGGGCGCGCACCTGCGTCGGCGCCAGATGATAGAGGTTGACCACTCCGGCTTTGCCAATCTCCTCAATGAACCGGTGCGGCTCAACCTTCCGCGTTGCGCTCTCGGCGGTGAACTTTGCCTCACCAAGGTAGCTCAGCCGCTGCAGGTTCTTCTTGGCTATGGTGTTGAAGGGGTCAAGCTCCACCGTCCGCTGGTAGGCTTTCTTTGCCTGCCGGTAATCACCCAGTTCCATATGGGCGCGGCCCAGGCGATTGTGGGCATCAACATCGTTGGGGAAGTCCTCCAGAATCGCCTGATTGGCGGCAATCGCCTCCTTCCAGCGCCCCTGCATCGCCAGGTCAATGGCCTGCCTGGTGCGCTGTCGTTTCAGGCTGGCCAGCCTCTCTTCCTGATACGTCATCAATCCCTCAAAAAACGCGGATTATAAACAATACATTCTACATTATCATTCAACAAAATTAAAGCCTTTTGTGGAGATTTTATAGGGCAAAAAACTAGACTAAAATCCGGTTTTATGTGCCTTTGGTTGGCAGTTGACGCCTCACCCCTGACCCCTCTCCAGCCAGAATCACTGTTAAATGACCACAGGCACTAATGGCTGGAGAGGGGAGTATAGAGAAGAGGGGCTCCGCCCCCTCTCCATTTCTTTCCCCCTCTCAAACATTATTAAAATGGAGCACCAAAGACAAACCTGTTTGAGAGGGGGACCAAGGGGGTGAGCAAAAGAACAACCAGATGCAAATAGTACTTAAAATCCCAGTTTTTGAAAAACCTGCCCCAATATGTTATTATAATTATTGGAGTCTCAAGTGGGCTGGTGAGAGGGGCGGAGTTATCCTGCCAGAGTTCCCCAGTTTTGAGGTTTCCCTACTGACCGTAGATTGGTTATTTATTATACAACTATGTCCAGAAAGGAGGTGCGTGAAGAGAACTTTGGGCGCACGGTGGAATCAACTGAATATCATCGGCAAAATTAGTACGGTGACCATAATTTCTCTCCTTCTCTTTGGTTTCGTCACCATACTGCTGGGCATCTGAGGCTTCTATTGGCCCCGGCTGCCGCTAAAAGCACTCCAGCCAAAACATAACCCTGAATTTTTCGGGGTTATATTTTTTATAGACAGGTTTCAGCTTCCACCCGCCCGGCGCCGCCTGATGGTATGGAGCACCAGAGACAAGCCTGTTTGAGAGGGGGATTAAGGGGGGTGAGTAAAAAACAACCACAGGCAAATGGTACCTGCTTGAAGGTGGTTTGACGAATACCTTGTGCAGTAGCTAAAATAAAAGGTGAAGCTATTTCAGCAAGGAGTTCTATGATGCAGGACAAAGTTACCGAGATACTGGACAAGATTCGCCCGGCCCTGCAGAGGGACGGCGGCGATTTGGAGCTGGTGGAAGTCAATGACGGCACGGTCAAGGTCAAGCTGACCGGTGCCTGCGCTGGCTGCCCGATGTCCACCATGACGCTCAAGATGGGGATTGAGAAAATCCTGAAAGAACAGGTCCCGGAAGTTAAAAAAGTAGTCGCCGTCTAGCGCCACGGGGCAACCGTCTATTTTTCCTCAATATCAAAGGCCCGATGCAGGGCACGCACCGCCTGCTGTACCTGGGCAGCATCAATGATACACGTTATCCGTATTTCTGAAGTGGTAATCAGCTGGATATTGATATTATTCTCGCTCAGCGTGCTGAACATGCGGGCGGCGAAGCCGGGGGTATTCTGCATCCCGGTGCCAATGATGCTCACCGCTCCCAGCGTTTCATCGCTGGCGCATTCCCGGGCGCCGATTTGTGAGGCGATGGGCTTGACCACCTCCATCGCCCGGGCAAGGTCGCCCTTGCCCACGGTGAAGGTCAGGTCAGTGATGCCCTGAGTGCTGGCGTTCTGCACGATGGTATCAACGTTGATGCCTGCCTTGGCGAGCGGATTGAAGATGCTGGCGGCAATTCCGGGGCGGTCAGGAACGCCCACCACAGTTATCTTGCCGACATCAAGGTTATGGGCAATGCTTCTTACCTTGTTCCGAACTTCCATGGATACTCCTCCGTGTATTAAAGTCCCCGGCTTTTCGTTGAAGCTGGAAGCGACCAGGATGGGAATGTGGAACAGCTCGCCAAGCTCCACCGCCCGCGGGTGCATCACCCTGGCGCCGTAGGTTGCCATCTCCAGCATTTCCTCGTAGTGTATCTCCTCAAGACACCGGGCTTCGGGAACCAGGCGGGGGTCAGCGCTGTAGACCCCATTGACATCGGTATATATCTGGCATACCTCTGCCCCCAGGCCAGCCGCCAGCGCCACGGCGGTGGTGTCCGAGCCGCCCCGCCCCAGCGTGGTGATGTCCATGTCCTCGGTGATGCCTTGAAAGCCAGCCACGATGACGATATTGCCCCTCTCCAGTTCCCTGACCACCCGCTTGGGTTCTATCTGCAGGATGCGCGCCCGACTGTAAGCGGAATCGGTGCGAATTCCCGCCTGGGCGCCGCTGAGGCTGATGGCCGGATAGCCCATGCCGTGCAGCGCCATGGCCAGCAGGGTGCTGGAAACAACTTCACCGGTGGAGAGCAGGACGTCAAGCTCACGATTGTCCGGCCTCTCCGATATCTGATAGGCCAGCTCCAGCAGCTCATCCGTGGTGTCACCCATCGCCGAGACGACCACCACCACCTGGTTGCCCTGGTCTTTAGTCTGGACGATGCGCCGCGCCACGTTCCTGATGCGCTCGGCACCGGCCACTGAGGTGCCGCCATATTTCTGCACGATTAAAGCCATCTAGTTATCTGCCTTCTGAATGAATCTTTCCATTATTTTATAACCTTTCGCCAGAGAAAGGCCAGTTCTGGCCGCCGCCGCCTCGGTAAAGGCGGCGGCGCCGTTGGACGCCACCCCTTTTCCCCAGATGAGAAAAGGCACCGGGTCATCGGTGTGGGTCCGCACCTCTATCGGGGTGGGGTGGTCGGGCATGATAAGCAGGCGGACATCGCCCGGATATGAGCGTAGCCGCCCCACCACTTCGGCGTCAATCCTCTGAATGGCCTCTATCTTGGCATCCAGGGCGTGGTCATGCGCCGCCTCGTCCGGCGCCTCAATGTGTATCACCACCAGGTCGTACTCCGCCAGCGCCACCATGGCACCATTCACCTGCGCGGCATAGTCGTTTTCCAGATTGTCGGTAACGCCGGGTATCTCCAGCACTTCCATCCCGGCAAGCTGCGCCAGCCCGTTGAGCAGGTCAACTCCCGAGGTCATGGCGGCCTTTAAACCGTACCTGCTTTCAAATGACGGCATGGCCGGCAACCGGCGGCTCCCCCAGAAAAGCCATATCTGGGTGGCGGGTATGGTGCCCTTAGCGAGCCGTTCCCGGTTCACCGGGTGTTCCCTGAGCACAGCTTCAGAGCGTGCCATCAGGTCGTTCAGGAGCCTGCTGCCCTGCCCGCGGGGCAGGAATTTGGCTATCTCTTTGTCCGGAATATCGTGCGGCGGCGTGCACTCGGCCAGGAGCGTTGCCTCATGCCCTTTGATTTTGCAGATATGCCGGTAGCTGACGCCGGGATAAAACCGGACTTCATCGCTGCCGAGTGTCCGGTTCAGGGCATCAATCAGGACATGGGCCTCTCCGGTGCTGATGTAGCCGGAGCTGTAGCTCCACATCCGCCCATCTTTAACGGCCACCAGATTGCAGCGGAAAACGACCTCCCCGCCGCCGATGGCAATGCCCAGGCTGCGCGCTTCAATGCCCGCCCGGCCTTTATAATAAATTTTGGGGTCATAGCCCAGCACCGACATACAGGCGCAGGCGCTGCTCGCCTCCATCCCGGACGGCACGGTGCGGGCCAGCCCCACGGTGCCTTCTCTGGCCAGGGCGTCCAGGTTGGGCGTTTGCGCCAGTTCCAGAGAGGTCCTGCCCCCGCGTTCAGGTATGGGATAGCCGGAGGCGCCGTCCATGATTAAAATGACGTATTTCAAATCCCATCCCCCTTAATCCCCCTTCCCCTTGGCAAGGGGAAGGGGGAGGTTAATAGAAAGGGACTTCGTCCCTCTAAAATTCCCTGTAATCATATTGATAGGCTTCGCCTCTCTTTGAATCTCCTTTAAAGTATCCGCTTTTTCCTGAGATTGTTGCCGAAGAGGTCAAATCCATTTATAATGGTGTTGGCGGGGCGTAGCGCAGCCCGGTTAGCGCGCAGCGTTCGGGACGCTGAGGTCGGTGGTTCAAATCCACTCGCCCCGACCATTTTTTAATTAATAGTTTATAAGTTTTCCGGACCCAACTCTAATTTCTGCATAATATTGTCTACTATGGATATCACCTTTTTTGCGTCTTCTTTTGTAACGCGTCTTTCTGGTGTAGGATGTGCAGCCATATTCCTTGTTTTTCTAATATAATTGAGTTCCTCAGTTGGAACTATCTTACCTAATTCATCTGCAACACTAATAATTACCCTGCCAAAATTCAAATGCGCAGGTAAATCGAATCTACTTTTTAGCGCAATTTCTAATGATGCAACACTATTTAATATTGCTTCCCCATAAGCCCTTATTTCATATAATCTTTGGGCTTCAGGTAATAACTTATCACTTTCAGCCTTGGTAACTCTCTGACCTAAAACGCTTCGCACATATATTCTGACAAGTGGCGGAAGTCTTTTCTCACTTACGAAAATATCGTTAAAAAAATAAGCAATTATTGCAACCAGAGCTACTGAAGCAAGTATCCCAAATAAAAATACGAAATCTCTGAAGCCAGTTATAATTTGTTCACTGCAGAAATCTGTTGAGCCCAAATAAAAGTTTGCAATTCTATACAACAATTTAGGACAATATACTATCCCTAGAATTAACAGTGATACACTTGTAGTAAATAGGAGTAAAAAATCTCCTAAAGCTCCAATCTTAAATCCAAATCTTTTCTTTATATTATCAGGAACATCTATTTCGGATAAAGCTGACTTCCTTTCTCTGTATAGCACTAAAGCTCTTGGAAACAGAAACCCAAAAATTGCAAATATAACAGCAAACAATGCAGCTATAGGCGCTAATAATTCTTTCGGTTCAAGCATCATTTATTACTTGTCCCCCACCTATATCTTCACACTTTCCTCTTCGCTTCCTCCCACAGCTTGTTCTGCTCGTCAAATGATAAGTCGGCGAGGTTCACGCCGCGCTTACGGCAAACAGCTTCCATATGGGAAAAACGCTGATAAAAGCGGCGGTTGGCCCGCCGCAGCGCTGACTCCGAGTCCACTCCCAGCCAGCGTGCGATGTTTACCAGCGTGAAAAGCAGGTCGCCAAACTCGTGCTCTTTTTTCCGCTGGTTTTCCGCTCCCTTCAACTCCCCAACCTCTTCAGCCAGCTTATCAATAATGCCCTCAATGTTCTCCCAGTCAAAGCCGGTCCTGGCGGCCCTGTCCTGTATCTCCTGGCTGTAGCTCAGGGCGGGCAGCTTTTCGGGGACATTCTCCAGCAGCGAGGCGCCCTCTCCCTTTTCCTTTTTCTTGAGTATCTCCCAGTTGTCCAGCGCTTCGCCGGCATCCTTCACCTTCGCCGACCCGAAGACGTGGGGGTGGCGGTTAAGCAGTTTCCGGTTTATCTTCTGGAGCACGTCCCGCATCTGGAATTCGCCCGCCTCCGAGGCTATCTGCGCGTGAAAAACTATCTGCATCAGCAGGTCGCCCAGCTCCTCAGCCAGCCTCTGGATATCCCCTTCATCAAGTGCGCCCAGGACCTCGTAGCATTCCTCCAGCAACGCTTCCCGCAGCGATTCATGGTCCTGCTCCCTGTCCCAGGGACAACCCCCCGGGCCACGCAGCCGGGCAATGAGGGCCACCAGTGTCTCAAATTTATCAAGGTTTTCCGGCGAAAACAAATTCTCCTCCTTACCTAGCATGGCAGCACCGCCCCGATTAGCTGCCGCTGCCCCCGGAGAAAGTCAGCCGCGGGCATGGCCCGTTTCCCCTGGAGCTGTACCCTTATGACGCCAAGTACGCCGTCTCCGGTGCTGACCCCGAAGGCCGCTCCGCCCTGCCCCGGCACCACCTCCCCTACCCTTTTGCCACCGCTCCCGCGCCGGACAACGGCCTCAATGATTTCAAGCCGCCGGCCGCCCCAGCTGGTATATGCGCCCGGCCACGGCTGGCAGGCACGGACGCGCCGCCAGATGTCACTTGCCGGGAGCTGCCAGTCAATTTCGCCGTCTTCTTTCTTAATCGCACTGCAGTAGGTGGCTTCAGTGTCATTCTGGGGCCGCGGTTTGATTTCACCCGCGAGCCAGCGTGACAGCACGCCGGGAAGCATCTGCGCGGCCAGATGCGAGAGCCTGACAGACAGCGCACCTGTCGTATCCTCAGGCGATATCGCCATCTTTTCCTGCACGATGATTGGTCCCGTATCCAGGCCGCGGTCCATCAGCATGATGGTAATCCCGGTGACCCCGTCCCCGGCCAGTATCGCTGCCGCCACCGGCGCGGCACCTCGGTATCTGGGCAGCAGCGAGGGATGAAGATTCAGGCACCCATAGCGGGGCATGTCCAGGACCGGGCGGGGCAATATCTGCCCAAAGGCCGCCACAATGATAATATCAGGCTGGAAAAGAGCCAGCTGTTCTGCCGCGGCCCTCCCTTTTAAATCATCAGGCTGTACCACCCGCAGGTTCAATCTTTGCGCTGCCGCCTTCACCGGTGACATTCTGAGGGCACGCCCCCTTCCCACTGGTTGGTCAGGCTGGGTATAGACGGCCACCACTGAGTGGTGCTCCTGAACCAGCCTCTCCAGCGGGGGGACGGCGAATTCGGGAGTGCCCATGAAAACCACCCGCAATTCTGCTTTCATTGTGTAAAATTGTAACATTGTTAATTTTTTGTAACAACCTGATATTTTGTATTCACCATTGCAAAATCGGGTAAAAAATGGCGCTTTAAGAACTTGGTAAGGATTAAAACGGCGTAAAAATGCCCAGCGATTACCAACAAAAACCTTGCCAGAGAAAGAGGGCGGTAGTATTCTAGTAATCGTTTGATTTTTATATTTTAGGTCTTTTTCCAGCCAGTAACTGCCCCGAGCAAAATCTCTGTCATCAATTACTGAAGGGGTATTTTTTGCCTGAAAGAGGAAGCGCTGAATCCCGCAGAAGCGGATTTTAAGGGTATATAAATTTTTTTCTCTGTTTTTAATTTATGGAAAATAGGTCAGCACGAGAGATTTGGAACGCCGCCCTGGGCGAACTGCAGAT
>Ga0194125_10014204_pt1 | contig 10226 bp, 8 predicted proteins | sample TA2KigC250mmetaG_FD_148626 | JGI IMG/M metagenome (GOLD analysis project Ga0194125, IMG submission 148626) | Freshwater microbial communities from Lake Tanganyika, Tanzania - TA2015034 Kigoma Deep Cast 250m | ecosystem: Environmental > Aquatic > Freshwater > Lake | place: Tanzania: Lake... | reverse complement strand
GTCCGTACCTCCGCTTCTCGGTCACCTTCGTCGCCCCGACGCAGGCCGAGGAGAAGCGCATCTTCGGAGAGCTGGCGAAGAGGCTGGGCGATCTGGCGCTCGAATTCTAGCGGCGCCGCCCGCGCGTCCGCCCGGCCAGCGCGGCGACCTCAGGCGGCGCGAGCTTCCGCCACTTGCCGGGCTCGAGGTCGCCCAGGGGGAGGTCGCCGATCCGGACGCGGACGAGCCGCAGGACCTCCAGGCCGACCCCGGCGCAGAGGCGGCGGACCTCGCGGTTCTTCCCTTCCGTGAGGACGACCTCGATCCAGGCGCCATCCTCGTCGGGCCCGAGCAACCGCGCGCGCTCCGCCGCGAGGAGATCGCCCTGATCGGGGATGCCTTCTGCAATGAGGCGGAGCTTCTGGCGAGATGGAGGTTCCGCCACGAGGACATGGTATGTCTTCGGGACGCCCGCTTCGGGTGATGTCAGCCGCTCGCCGAGCGCGGAGTCGTTCGTCAGGATCAGAAGTCCCTCGGAGTCCATGTCCAGCCGCCCCACGGGGAAGACGTAGCCGACCTCGGCCGGGACGAGGTGGAAGACCGTCGGCCGGCCGCGCTCATCGCGGCGGGTCGTCACGATCCCGCGGGGCTTGTGGAGAGCGATGACGACCTTGCGGGCCCCCGAGACCGCTTTGCCGCGGACCCGGACCTCGTCCTTCTGGAGGTCGACCCAGAACGTCGGGTCCCGGACCGGCCGGCCGTTGACCGACACGTTCCCCGCCCGGATGAGGGCGATCGCCTCGACGCGCGAGGCGACGCTCAGCTTCGCGAGGGCGCGGTAGAGTGTGACGCGGCGGCCCGGCCGGTTCATGGGGGCCATCCTGGCCGCGAGGGGCCGCGGGGTCAAGCCGCGGCCCCCGCCCCCCTGCCCGTTGAAAACCTCCGCCGGAGAGAGTCCAATGCCGCCATGCGCTTGGCCGCCATCGACATCGCCATCCTGGCCCTCTACATGGCCGGCATGCTGTGGATGGGCCTCGCCCTCACGAAGTACATCCGCGGGGGGAAGGACTTCTTCCTCGCGGGGAAGAGGCTCCCATGGTGGGCGATCGGCATGTCCCTCGTCGCGACCGACATCAGCGCGATGGACATGATCGGCCTGGCGGGCAGCGCCTATGTCTTCGGGATCGTGCTCGCCAACTTCGACTGGATCGGCTGCATCCCGGCCATGCTCATCTGCGCCTTCGTCTTCATCCCCCACTTCTGGACCTCGGGCGTCTACACGATCCCCGAGTACCTCGGCCGCCGCTACGACTCGACGGTCCGCGTGATCGTGGCCGTGTTCTGGCTCCTCTTCTCGACCCTGAACCTCGGCCTCCTCCTCCACATCTCGGCGGTGATGTTCGAGAACGTCGTCGGCTCGCCGATCCCTGAGTACGGGAGGACCTTCTGGATCCTCATCACAGCGGCCGTGGTCGGGATCTATACGTACTCGGGAGGGCTCGCGGCGGTCGTCATCACCGATGTCGCGCAGTTCATCATCATGATGGTCGGCGCGGCGGCGATCCTCTTCTTCGGCCTCTGGGAGGCCGGCGGGATCGGCGGACTCGTCGAACAGGTCGAGGCGCTCGGGAAGACCGATCACTTCCGGCTGATCGTCAGCCCGGCGACGAATTCCACGTACGCCTGGCCGGGCATCCTCTTCGGGCTCGCCCTCGTCCTCTCGCCCGCCTACTGGATCGGCAACCAGGCCATCGTCCAGCGCGCTCTCGGCGCGCGTAGCGAGTACGATGCGAAGGCGGGCCTCGTGTGGGGGAGCCTGTTGAAGATCCTCGTCCCGGTGGTCATGGTCTTCCCGGGGATCATCGCCCTCGCCATCTTCCCGGCTCTCAAGACGGGCGATGACGCGATGCCGACCCTGATCGCAAAGCTCCTCCCAAACGGACTGCGGGGCCTCGTCTTCGCCGCCTTCCTCGCCGCCCTGATGTCGAGCATCGACTCATACCTCAACTCCGCGGCCACCCTGTGGACGAAGGAGATCTACGAGCCCGTGATCCGCCCCGGCGCGGACGACCGCCACTACCTCGCCGTCGGGCGCGCGATGACGGTGATCCTGATCATCCTCGGGATCGCGACGACGCCGATCCCCGCGCGCTTCCAGTCGATCTACTCCTACTTCCAGACCCTGCTCGCGACCTTCCAGGGGCCCGCGTTCGCGATCATCCTCCTCGGGATGCTCTGGCCGCGGGCGACGAGCCGCGGCGCACTCGCGGGCCTGATCGCGGGCCTCGCCGTCAGCGTGCCGCTCAACTTCCACATACCGCTCAAGCGGCTGGTCTTCGCCACGGAGGATCCCTTCCTCTACGTCGCATGGTGGTCCTTCTGCGCCGCCTTCGCCGCGACCGTGATCGCAAGCTACCTGACCGAGTCGAAGCCGCGTGAGGCGCTCGATGGCCTGGTCTACGCGCGCACGCGGAGGAGCCCATGACCCTCGCAGCGAGCACGCTCGCCGTCGGGACGGCGCTCTTCTTCGGCCTCTACCTCGCGGTCGCGCTCTTCGTCCTCACGCTCCCGCGCGCGGAGGCGCAGCGCGATCCCGCGCGGCCACGGATCCTCGGCGACCTCCGGTTCTGGGCGATCGTCTCGGCGGGGATCCAGATCGCGATCTACCTCTTGCTCTGAAGGAGGGCGACCCATGGCAGACGAGCCGACCCGCAACCCCGACGAGAGCGGCGCGCAGCCGGCCGGCCAGGACATGGCGGCCCTCGAGATCCTGGGCGCCTTCCTCGCGGTCTTCGGCATCGCCCTCATCATCGCCGTCTTCTTCACCGGCGGGACGCACATCGCCTTCGCGATCGGAAGCCTGGAGATCACGACCGCGCAGCTCACGAACCTCGTCTGCGGGCTCCTGATCCTGGGGATCGGTGCCGGGATGTTCCTCCGCGGCCGCGCGCGGAGGGGGAGGACGAAGCCATGAGATGGATGCAGCGTGAACGGCCCTGCGCCCGACGGCCGGCCGCCCGGCTATGCCCGGTGGCCTTCACATTCGTCATCACCGGATTCGCTTCGTGGACCGGCTGCCGGCCCGCCGAGGTCCGCGAGGCGGCTCCGGCCTCGTCCGAGCCCTGTGAATTCGTCGATCTACACGGAGAGCTTCCCATCGAGATCGATGGCCGCTTCGGCGATCCCGTGCCGGACGGGCAGGGCGGGTTCCTATTGCCTTTCTCCGGTTTCGTTGAGAACCGAGGCGACGCTCCCGCGGCTCAGATCCGCATCGCGGTGCTCGGGACGTTCGCTGGCGGCGCCACCATCCACGCCTTCCACTCGCTCGTGGTTGAGGGGCCTATCCCTCCGGGTGGAAAAGAGGAGTTCGCTGGCACGATGCGTTACTGGGATGCGTCCCCACCCGGCGACAGGTTCTGGTTCGCAGTCTGGCGGGATGTATTCGTCGACTTCTGGGAAAGCCTTGAATACCAGATCAAGACGGACGAGGAGCCCCGCCCGGATACACCTCCGTAGGGTTCACCAAAATCTACGGATCCCTGTCCCATGAATCGTGCACGGCCCCCCCTACGACCTTCGAGAGGACCTCATCCCGTCAGGACGGGTAGATTAGGTCCCGGATCTGCCCCCAGCAGCCCTCGGCGATCCCTTTCTGGAGCCCCCGACCCTTCACCGATGCGCGCCGGAGCCGGAATCGCCGGCGAACGCTCCCGCCGTGCTTCAGGTACGACCGTAGCGCGGCCTCGACGAACTCGCTGAACGTGCGTCTCTCCCGCGCGGCCTGGGCCTTTGCCTGGCGAAGCAGGTCATCCGGGATGTCAATGGTCGTTCTCATGCCTCGAGGATACTGCGATGAGGGCCCCCCGCCAATCGGTGGGCCGGAGGGCCGGGCTGGAATCGGCACGAAATCGCGGTACGATCGCCCCGCAGAATGAGTCAGCGGTGCGACCTGCCGCGTTCCCGAAAGCGGAGGACGACGATGGAAACCCTTCTGCTCTCAAGCCTTCTTCTCCTGGCCCCCTCTCCGGTCGAGGATCTCGACCTCGCGGAGGCGACGATCGTCTGGCGGCCCGATGGCGAGCAGATCGAGAAGTTCGCGGCGCTCGAGCTGCGGCGCTACCTCTCCGAGATGGCCGGTGCGACGCTCCCGATCACGTCGGGTCGGATCCCGGCGGACGGCGTCTCGATCGCCGTCGGATCCGCGTCGGATCCGCTCGGCGCCGCGGCGCGCGGATCCGAACGCCTGGGTGAGGAGGGCTTCATCCACCGCGTCATCGGAAGGACGCTCGTCCTGCGGGGCGGCGGACCGGTCGGGACGCTCTACGCAGTGTACGACCTCCTCGAGCGCCTCGGCATGGGCTTCTACCTCGGAGGCGATGCGTATCCTCCGGCGCCCGCGCCGCTCCTCGTGCCTGCGGATCTCTCGCGCGAATCGAAGCCCGCGTTCAAGATCCGCGGGAGCCTTCCCTGGTACAACTTCCTGAACAGCCCCACCACATGGAACCGCGAGGACTTCAAGGCCTTCTTCGACCAGATGGCGAAGCAGAAGATGAACTTCGTCGGCTTCCACACGTACGACTTCGAGCCCTTCGGCGCGTACCGCGACGACGAAGGGAAGCTCATCGCCGGCGAGCCTCTGAAGACGAGCATCGACTACAACTGGGGGATGGCGAGCCCCCTGAAGACGGCGGATTTCGGCTTCGGAACCGGCCGCTACTTCGATCGCGAGGTCTTCGGGTCGCACGCGACGACGGATGCGAAGGATCGCGAGGACGCGATCCTTCGCGCCGAGCGCGACCTGCGCGAGGGCCTCGCGTACGCGCGCTCGCGCGGGATCCATGTCTGCGTCGGATTCGAGCTGCACGGCGATCCCCACGATGCGAAGACGCAGCGCGCGTTCCGCGCCCGCTTCGCCGATCTCCTCTCCGAGTACCCGATGACCGACTACGTGTGGGTCTGGCAGTGGGAGGGCGGCGGCGGCGGATCCGGGATCCCGGCGCCGGGGACGCTCGCCCGGGCGCGGATGGAGGCCCTGCGGCCCGTCTTCGCGTACCTCGGCGCGGAGAACCGCATCGCCGAGGCCTCGCGAATGACCGACTACATCCTCCTCGCCCATCGGATCTTGAAGCAGCTCGCGCCCGAGAAGCCCCTCATCGTCTCGGGCTGGGGAGGCGACCGCTGGATGCGCTTCAGCGACTTCTATCTCGGCTTCGACAAGGTCCTGCCGAAGGATGTGATCTTCGCAGCCCTCGACAACATCGATCCCACGGCCGAGCCGAACGTGAGCCATGTCTACGGCGCCGTCTCGCCCGATCGCGAGCGCTGGCCGATCCCGTGGTACGAGTCCGATGGCGGCGGATCGCGGCGCGACCAGTGGGGCCCGCAAGCGAACGTCAAGCCGTTCACATTACTCCTCCGGGATGCCCTGAAGAAGGGCTGCCAGGGGATCCTGGGGATTCACTGGCGGACGCGCGGGGTCGAAGAGGTCGTCGCGTACACCGCCCAGTTCGCCTGGAATCCCGAGCTGACCTACGAGCAGTTCTACGATGGCTTCGCCGAGCGCTGCTTCGGGAAGAAACACGCGAAGGAGATGTCGGCGATCCTCCAGGAACTCGAATCGATGGGCCCGCGCTGGACCGGCACGGTCGGCCAAGTTGAGTGCGGAGGCTTCCAGTGGACGAGCGACGGCAAGAGGCCGGATCAGAAGAAGCTCGAGAGGCTGGATGAGATCAACGAGCGGGTCTGGAAGATCGGGATGCTCGGCCTGGAACCCGAGGACGTCTCGGAGAAGGCTGATCCGGTCCACCAGGACCGCTATCTTCACCTGTGCTCCACGACTACATGGTTGACATCGTACGACCGCGCCTGGGAGCGCTGGGCGCTCGGCGGCACGGTCGAGGTCGCGCTGACCGAGGCGGCGAGGGCGCGGGCCGAAGGGCCCGAGGAGGATGCCCGGAAGGCGGCCCTCACCGCATGGGAGTCCGTGCGCACGTCCGGCTTCGGCGATGCGATCCGGGCCTACGCGCAAACGCTCACGAGCCAGAGCGAGTTCGGCGTACTCGCGACGATCAATGTCAAGGCCGTCGTCACGTACCGGAAGCTCGTCGATCGGATCGCCGAATTCCTGCCGGTCGGGCCGCCGATCGAGCCGCAGTACGGTCGCCGCGAGGAGGTGCCGTTCCTGAGCTGGCGTGCGGCCGCCCGAGCCGATCGCTATCGAATCATCGGGGAGCGCGAGGATGGAAGCACCGTGCGCATCGAGAACGTCGTCGCAACGAGCGTGAGCCTGCCGCCCGGATTCGCAGGCCAGGTCTATGTGATGGGCATCGCGGCCGATGGCGCGGAAGGGCCCCCGTCCGAGAGCGTCGCGCTCCGAGCGGGCGTGAGTCCGTTCCCCCTCACCACGGCGAGGTGCACGCCGTCGACGTCCTTTGCGGCGGGGACCTCCATTCCCGTGCGCCTCGCGATCGTCGCCACAGGAGAGGTGCCGCAACCGGTGGCGGGCTTGAAGCTCTGGGGCAGCGAGTGGAAGACGCCTGTCCCGATGTCGGTCGAGTTTGGCGAGACCTATCGCGCGGAGATCCCGGTCCCCCCTGCCGTTGCCGGCTCGGCCCCTTCATGGGTGCGCGTGGACACGTGGTCCTCCAAGCCGTTTGAGATCTTGATTACGGTCCTCAGGGGCTCGATGAGGGTGCCAATCAGTGTCCCTCTCTTCCGCGGCGGTTTCTCCGCCACCATCGAGCCCCGCCCCTTCGCGCGCGTCTGGAAGCCCATCGCCGTGACGCCGCCGGTCGCGGGGCAGGACTGGCCGGCCGTCGTGCGCGTTGATCTCGACGGTCCCGAGGGTGGCGTGACGGTCGCGCTCGCAATCGAAGGCGGACCCGAGATCGCTGCCGAGCGCGTGCCCTACGGAAGCTATCGAGCCATGATCCCCGGGAGCTCAATCCGCGATCCCGAGATCCGGCTCGCGGCGCGGATCCGGAGGCCCGGAGGGTCGGATGTCGAGGAGGTCCGCTCGCCGGTCTGGACGTTCCGCACGGATGTGCGGCCTCCCGCCGCGCCGGCGAATCTCCGCCTCACGTCGCCGCGCCGGTACCAGGCGCTCCTGGAGTGGGATCCCGCCGGCGACGACACCGGAGCCGTGACGTACGAGATCGCGAAGGAGGGAACCGCGGCCGGCGAGACAGCGATCCCGCACTTCCTCGATGCGAAGGTCCCGTCCGGCGCGTCCATCGCGTATCGCGTGGTCGCGATCGATGGCGCAGGACGGCGGAGCAAGCCCGCGACGGTCGGGTGGAAGGCGCCGGACTGGCCGCCGCCCGGCGCGCCGCAAGACCTCGCGGCACGGGATGGATTCGGGCTCGTCACGCTCGCGTGGAAGTCGGTCGAGGAGACGGTCGCGTACCGGATCATGCGAGCAGAGAACGAAGCGGGTCCTTACGCGTCTGTCTCAGGCGATTCTCCGATCGCTGCGACCGAGTACGTCGATCACCCGCCCGAGGCCGGACGCGCGTACTGGTGGCGCGTCGTCGCGGTCGATCCGCTCGGAAAGGCGGGCGAACCATCGAAGGCGGTGACGGCGGCGGCGAGGCCCGTGCCTCGCGAGCCGATCCTCACGGCGGACTTCGACTCGCCCGAGACGACGGGCAAGCTCGAGGGCGGCGCGCGGATCGGGCCAGGGAAGAAGGGCAAGGGGCTCGACCTCACCGCGGGCGGCTGGACGGACTTCCCGGACAGGATCGAGTACGACGACCTCGTCGAGTTCACGATCAGTCTCTGGATCCGACCTGACTCGCTCGATCCCATGCCGGTGTTCATCAGCCACGGCCACTTCACGGCGGCGGGCATCTTCCTCCAGTTCCTCGGGCATGGCGTGCGGACGTTCATCGGAAACGGGCGCGTCACGGACGGCGGTCAACCGGCGACCGGCGCGTGGCAGCATATCGCTGTCGTTCGCAAGGGCGACATCCTGACCACGTATCTCGACGGCAAGGTCGTCGCGCGCGCCCGGTTCGCGCCCTTGCCTGTCGGCGCGCATCGGATGCCCTTCCGGATCGGGCAGTACGCGGATATCGCGCCCGATTTCCAGACGCGCGGCGCGATCGATGAGGTCAAGCTCTGGCTGCGGCCGCTCTCGGAGGAGGAGATCCGCGCGGAGCGGGCGGAGTGAGGGGCTCGCGGATCCGCACTCGAGACGGTAGACTCCGCCGCGGACCGATGGACAGCGCCCGGCGGAGGCGGGAAAGGAGAGGACGGTGGACCCGCGGATCACGAAGCTCGCGTCGCTCCTCGTGAAGTACTCCTGCCGCGTCAACAAGGGAGACAAGGTGCTGGCCGAGTGCATCGGCTTCGATCCCTTCCCCCTGATCCACGAGATCACCGTCGCCGCGACCCGCGCGGGCGGGATCGTCTTCACGAACATCCGACACGACCGGCAGCTCCGGGCCTTCCTCCTGGAGGCGAGCGAGGAGCAGATCAAGGCCCAGGCGAAGTACGACCTCTTCCGGATGAAGGAGATGGAGTGCTACATCGGCGCGCGCGGTTCGCCGAACACGATGGAGCTCTCCGATGTGCCGGTCGAGAAGCTCAAGATGTGGAACAAGTACTACAACGACCCGGTCCACATGAAGGTCCGGGTGCCGAATACCCGTTGGGTGGTCCTCCGCTGGCCGAACGATGCGATGGCCCAGAACGCACGGAAGTCGCTCCATGCCTTCGAGGAGTTCTACTTCGATGTCTGCACGCTCGACTACAGCCGGATGTCGAAGGCGATGGATCCCCTGAAGAAGATGATGCAGTCGACCGATCGCGTCCGGATCACCGGGCCCGGGACCGACCTCTCCTTCTCGATCAAGAAGATGCCCGCGATCAAGTGCGACGGGCATCTCAACATCCCGGACGGCGAGATCTACACCGCGCCGGTCAAGCGGAGCATCGACGGGACGATCCGTTTCAACACGAAGACCCTCTTCGAGGGGACGGTCTACGAGGAGATCTCTCTCACCTTCCGGGATGGCAAGGTCGTCGACGCGCAGGCGGGGGCCAACACGAAGCGCCTGAACGAGATCCTCGATCGGGATGCGGGCGCGCGCTACGTCGGAGAGTTCGCGCTCGGCGTCAATCCGTACATCCGGGACGCGATGCTCGACACCCTCTTCGACGAGAAGATCGCAGGGTCGATCCACTTCGCGCTCGGGAACTCCTACGACGATGCCCCGAACGGGAACAACTCGTCGATCCACTGGGACATCGTCCTGATCCAGAGGCCGGAGTTCGGAGGCGGCGAGATCTGCTTCGATGGCAAGGCCATCCGCAAAGATGGCGCCTTCGTCCCGAAGGAGCTGAAGGGGCTGAACCCCGACCGGCTCGCGTGAGCGCCGAAGGCCACGGCGGCGCGACGCGGATCCGGAATCCCGCCGGTGCCCGCTTCAGTTGCGGAAGGAGATGCGCCGCGAGAACGCCCGGCGGGAGGAAGGGCCATCCGATGAGGGGAGGCTGACCTCGCCGCGAAAAGAGATCCCGTTCACCGTCGCCGTGAACGAGACGCCCCTCACGTTCTCCGACAGGACTTCGGGATCGGAGCCATCGATCCGGTAGACGATCCGCCCCTCGTCGGTGAGGCCATCGCCATCGTCATCGCGACCGTTCATCTCCTCGCCGGCCATGGGCTCGAACCGGATCATCGTCGCGGGTCCGAGCTGGGGCTCCACGCCCGAGAACCCCGTCACCTTCTGGAAGCGCACCTCACGGCTCTCGTCCAGCACCACGGGCAGGACCGTGTCGGCGCTCGCCGCCCGCAGCTCTTCCGCCAGACGATTCGTGATCCGCTCGGCTGCGGCATCCAGGGTCAGCTCGCGGAGGTCATCCGACATCAGCGCGTTCGAGCTGGATGCTATCAGAGACGCCGCCCAGCTCACGATCCCCAGGAGCATCAGGGAGATGGCGAGTTCCAGGAGGGTGAAGCCCCCCTCGCGACGGGAACGACCCTTCACGGGCGTCCCTCCCGAAGGAGCTTCCGCACGTGCTCGAGCTTCCACTCCCCATCCGACTCCTGGACAAACCGCAGGACCGCCTCGCCACGCTCCGGGGCCCCTTTCCCGTGGATCTCATAGGGGATGCTCGCCATCGCCCAGCCCTTTCCGCGGCGGATGCAGTGGGATTCGTTTGTGCGCAGAGCGGCGAAGAGGGGCCGCAGATCCTCGCGGCGGAGATCCCGAAGGAGCCGCCCCGTCGTCACGAGCGGAGCA
>Ga0194125_10014201_pt1 | contig 10227 bp, 5 predicted proteins | sample TA2KigC250mmetaG_FD_148626 | JGI IMG/M metagenome (GOLD analysis project Ga0194125, IMG submission 148626) | Freshwater microbial communities from Lake Tanganyika, Tanzania - TA2015034 Kigoma Deep Cast 250m | ecosystem: Environmental > Aquatic > Freshwater > Lake | place: Tanzania: Lake... | reverse complement strand
GAGCGCTATCGGGAGTTCCGGGCGGACCTGCAGCGACTACGCGCCATCGATCGGGAGGAGAAGCGGATTCTCATGGCGTTGGCGGAGGAAAGGGCTATCCACTACGAGTGACAGAACTCATTGCCATTGCAGGTGTTGGCGGAATCGGCAAATCGCCAGAATGGCACATGCGACATGCGGAATGTAGGATGAATCGATTGCGTTCTTCGGCATCGGCGTGACTCCTGTTTTCTTCCAACGGCTCTGGACAGAGCAGGGCATTCCTGCCCCTGATATCTTCCATGTCATCGGATGCAACACAGCGTCATCAGACTGGACACAGCTCGTGACAATGACAGGCGTCCGCTGCCTCGCACTCATGAGCGACGACACCGTCAAGGGCGTCCAGGATGGCCCCGACTTCGAGGTCACTTCCCCCTGGACGCGGATGAACGGGAGGAACTGGTGGGGAGGCACGCTTTCCAAGCGCTTGCGAACGGCGCCGCGAGCATTCCAGACGACGTTTAGGCAGCGTCAATAAATTAGGTTTACGAAACGTCGTTCCCGTACTACTGTCATGGGATGGGAGACGTGGACGCCCTGCGGGAGAAGGTAGCCGCGCTGTGGCCCCATCTGGACGAGCGGGCGCGGCGGTTGTTCGCTGCCGGCGAGGCTCGAGCCCTGGGTCGGGGCGGGGTTTCGCTGTTGAGCCGGGTTTGTGGTCTCTCGCGGGTCACGATCACCAAGGGACTGCACGAACTGGATGAGGCGCCGCTGCCGGCGGGTCGGGTGCGGCGCCCGGGAGCGGGCCGGCCGCGGATCGAGGAGACGGACCCGAAGCTTGCGGAGCGTCTCGATGCCCTGGTCGAGCCGCTGAGCCGAGGAGATCCGGAGTCGCCCTTGCGATGGACGAGTAAGAGCACGCGGGTCCTGGCCGAGGAGCTGACGCGGGGGGGTCACCCGGTCAGCCATGAGACGATCGCCCAGTTGTTGCGGTCGATGGACTACAGCCTGCAGGGAACCCGCAAGACCGTAGAAGGGAAGCAGCACCCAGATCGCGACGCGCAGTTCCGGTTCATCAACGAGGCGGTGTACAAGGCGCTGGCGGCGCGCCGGCCGGTGATCTCGGTGGATACGAAGAAGAAGGAGCTCGTGGGCAACTACGAGAACGCGGGCCGGGCGTGGCGGCCCGCCACGACACCGCCACGGGTCCAGGTGCACGACTTCCCCACGCCGGAGGTGCCGCGGGCCTTCCCGTACGGGATCTACGACCTGGCCCGCAACACCGGCTTCGTGACCGTGGGTACGGATCACGACACGGGGGCGTTCGCAGCGGCTTCGATCCGGGGTTGGTGGCGGGCCGAGGGCCGTCGCCTCTACCCCCGGGCCCGGAGCCTCCTGATCACGGCCGACGCCGGCGGCAGCAACGGCTATCGGCTCCGCCTGTGGAAGCTGAAGCTCCAGGCATTCGCCGACGAGGCCGATCTGACCGTTCGCGTCTGCCACTTCCCGCCAGGCACGAGCAAGTGGAACAAGGTGGAGCACCGGCTCTTCTCCTTCATCTCCACGAACTGGCGGGGCGAACCGCTTCGCGACTACGAGACGATCGTGCAGCTGATCGCGAGAACGACCACCGCCAAGGGTCTCACGGTGACCTGTCGGCTCGATCGGCGGCGCTTCCCGGTGGGCAGGAAGGTGAGCGATGCGGAGTTCGCAACCGTGCGGCTCGTTCCGAACCGCTTCCATGGGGAGTGGAACTACGCCATTCGACCGCATCGCACGTCGTAAACTTTATTTACTGACACTGCCTAAGTGCGGCTCACTTGCCGCTCTCCCCGGCCGGACTTGCGGCTGACACCCCGCCTTCCGGCACGAGGCTCGAGAAGTAGGCCTCGGGCGCCTCTTCGAACGCCTCCTTGCAGCCACCGCAACAGAAGCGGAGCTCGCTGCCTTCATAGGTCCCGACGGCCGGCGACCCCATGCTGATCGGCGCGATCCCCCCGCAGGCGGGACAGCGATAGGTCGCGTACTTCTCCGGCTCCTTCTCGAACGCCTCCTTGTCGGTGGCGCAGCAGAAGTACCAGGTTCGCCCGCCCCACTGCGTCTTGGCTTTCGCGTCAGCGATCCGCACATCCTTTCCCGACACGGGGCATGTCGTCGTCGCGTACTGCTCCGGAGCGGCGCGGAACTTCGCCAGGTTCTCCACAGACGCGAACTTGTACACCTTGTCGAGGAAGACCGCGATCGGCGCCTTCTTGTCCTTCACCTTCTTCTTGGAAACAGGATCGATCTCGGCCGCGCCGGCAATCCCCGCCACGGCGAGCGTTGCGACGATGGCCAGAATCGCTCCGATGCGAATCGTTCCGACTCCAGATCTCCCGATCATCTTGATTCTCCTTCCCTGCGTTGAAGCGCCTCGGGCCGACTTGGCCTGAAAGCGCTTCAGCCTGAGGCTGTTGCTCACGACGCTCACCGAACTCATCGCCATGGCGAAGGCCGCGATGGCGGGATTGAGGATCCATCCCGTGAGGGGATAGAGGACGCCGGCCGCGATCGGTATGCCGAGGACGTTATAGACAAACGCCCAGAAGAGGTTCTGGCGGATCGTCCGGGCCGTCGCGCGCGAGAGGTCCACCGCCGCTACCAGACGGGAGAGATTCCCTCCCAGGAGCGTGATCCCCGCGCTCTCCATGGCGACATCGGCGCCAGTTCCCATCGCGATCCCGACATCGGCCGCAGCAAGAGCCGGCGCGTCGTTCACGCCGTCGCCGACCATGAGGACGCGGTGCCCCTCGCCTCTCAACGCCCGGACGGCCTCGGCCTTGCCCGAAGGCCGAACCTCGGCGAACACGCGATCGATGCCGAGCCTCGCGGCGACGGCAATAGCCGTCCCCGCCGCGTCGCCCGTCTGCATCGAGACGATGAACCCACGCGACTTGAGCCCCTCCACGACTCCGGCCGCTTCGTCCTTGACCGGATCCGCGATGGAGAGAGCCGCGGCAAGTTCGCCGTCGATGGCCGCCAACACCTGCGTCCTTCCTTCCGCCGCTTCCCGCCGCCCGATCAGATCGGCATCGCGCGAGACGACGCCATTCCGTTCGAGGAAGTCCGCGCTTCCCACGATGACCTTGCGCCCCGCGACGCGCGCCAGAACGCCGCCCCCGGGCACCGAGTCGAACTCCTCCGGCTGCGGAGCCTCGATCCCCCGCTCGGCCATGGCCCTCACGACCGCCGCGGCCAGGGGATGCTCGGAGCGAGTCTCAGCCCCAGCGATCAAACGCAGGGCGGTCTCTTCGCGAATCGTCCCGAACAGATGCGCCTTCTCCAGAGTAGGCCGCCCCTGCGTCAGCGTCCCGGTCTTGTCAAACACGACGGCGGTCGAGCGGCCCAGAAGCTCCAGCGCTTCCGCGGAGCTCGCCAGCACGCCGATCTCCGCCCCCTTCCCGGCGGCAACCGTGATCGCGGTGGGCGTCGCCAGGCCGAGCGCGCAGGGACATGCGATGATCAGGACCGCGACAAAGCTCGAGAGGGCGTGCGCGAGCCGCGGCTCCGGGCCGACGGCGAGCCACACGACGAGCGTGGCGAGAGCGACCAGGACGACGACGGGGACGAAGACCGCCGCCACGCGATCGACCAGGCGCTGGATCGGCGCCTTGCTTCCCTGCGCTTGGCGGACCAGTTCCACGATCTGCGCGAGGACTGTCCCTCGACCGACCGCAGTCGCGCGGAATGTGAAACTCCCCGTCCCATTGAGCGTGCCTCCGATCACGCGATCGCCCGCGCGCTTCTCGATCGGGAGCGATTCCCCCGTGACCAGGCTCTCGTCCACGGCCGAGCCGCCCTCGATCACCTCTCCGTCAACCGGGATCCGCTCGCCGGGACGCACGAGCACCGCGTCGTCGATCGCGACCAGCGCGATCGGGATCTCCTCCTCCCGGCCGGACCGGAGCACGCGCGCGGTCCGCGACTGGAGCCCCGCGAGCTTCCGAATCGCCTCGGACGCCCGTCCCCGCGCCCGATCCTCAAGAAAGCGCCCCATCAGAATCAGCGTCACGATGACAACGGCAGTCTCGTAGTAGACATGGACCGTCCCGTGCGGCCGCATGGCGATGGGGAAGGCGCGCGGAAAGAGCGTTCCGGCGACGGAGTAGAGAAACGCCGAGGCGGTGCCGATCGCGACCAGGCTGTTCATGTCTGCCGTCCGCCTGCGCAGGGCGGCGACGAATCCTCGGAAGAAGGGAACCGCGCACCAGAACATGACGGGCGCGCTCAGGGCGAGCTGCGCGAACAGGCTCGCCTGCCCCGAAAGCGGGCCGTGCAGGCCAAGCATCCCGGGCATCGACAGGATCAAGATCGGGATCGTGAGAGCGAGCGACGCGAGGAACCGACGGCGCAGATCGGCGCGTTCCTGCCCGCGCTCGACCTCGAGCGCGTCCTCGGCCCCCTCGATCATGAGATCCTTCGCCTCGAACGCGCCCGAGGCGCGGACGGCGGCGATCAACCTTCCGGCGTCGGGACCGGAGTCGGACAACTTCACCGTCGCCGTTCCCGCCACTAGATTGACGCTCGCCGAGAGAACGCCCGGCAAGGCGAGCAACCCCTTCTCGACGCTCGCCACGCAGGAGGCGCAGTGCATCCCCGTGACGGCGAGATGGCGGACGGTCGCGGGAGACGCCGCCGAGGAGTCCCCCCGCGCGCCGGCCTGCCCGTTCCTGTCGCCTCGTTCCATGTTCCCCATTCTATCCCGAGGCGGCGGCCGCGCGCGCGCGCGTCCTTCTCCAGCGGGTCGTCTGCAGCCAGTGGAAGAGGACGGGGAGCAAGAGGTCGATCACTTCGTCCGCGACGAGGAGCCCTCCGAGCACCGGCGCGACCATCGGGCGGATCACCTCGGCTCCCGTGCCGTGCGCCCACAGCAGAGGCATCAGGCCGACGATCGTGGTCCCCTCCGTCAGGAGCTTGGGCCGCAGGCGGTGCACCGCTCCCCGCATCACCGCATCGGTGATCTCCGATTCCTCCCGGATCGCCGCCAGCCCTCCCTTGCGCTCGAGCGCGTCGCGCAGATAGACCATCATGACGATCCCCGTCTCCGTCGCCATACCGAAGGCGGCGATGTATCCGACCCAGACGGCGACGCTGAAGTTGAAGCCGAAGAGCGTCTGGAAGATCACCCCGCCGGCGAGCGCGCCGGGTATGGCGAGGACCATCAGCATCGCCTGCGCGAGATCGTGGAAGGTGAGATAGAGGATCAAGATGATCAGCGCGATGACGGCGGGGAAGACGATCTGCAGGGTCTTCTTCGCCCTCATCTGATGCTCGAACTGGCCGCTCCACTCGATGTAGTAGCCCTTCGGCAGCGACACCTTCTCGCGGACGACTTTCTGCGCCTCCTCCACGAACCCGACGACGTCGCGTCCGCGCACATTGAGCTGGACGTAGGATCGCAGGAGGCCGTTCTCGCTCTTGATCATGCTTGGACCTTGAACGACGCGGATCGACGCGACTTCCCGCAGGGGTATCTGGGTCGGCCCCGCGAGGCCCCCCGCATTCATGATCCCGCTCCCGCCGCCGTGCGGCGCGGCGGGACCGCTCATCGCGTTCACGAGTATTCCGCCGATCTCCCTCTCGTCCGCGCGGAAGTCGCGCGCGTAGCGGACCCTGACGGGGAATCGCTCCCGCCCCTCGATCGTCGTCGTGACCGTCATCCCTCCCAGCGCGACGTCGATCGCCTCGTTGACATCGCCCGCGTTCACGCCGTAGCGCGCCGCCCTCTCGCGGTCGATCTCGATGTCGAGGTAGTTCTCCCCCACGATCTGATCGGGGAAGACGTCGACCGCCCCGGGCAATCCGCGCAGAACCTGCGCGATCTCCTCGGAGACCTTCTGGATCCCATACAGGTCATCCCCATAGACCTTGACGCCCACCATCGTGCGGACGCCGGTCGCGAGCATATCGACCCGGTTGATGATCGGCTGCGTCCAGATGTTGCCCCACCCGGGCATTTGAAGCTCAGAGTCCATCTCCTGGATGAGATCGCTCTTCTCCTTGCGCCAGAGGAAGAGGCGGCGATTGAGACTCGGCAGGCGCTCCGCCTCCAGCGCGGATAAGTCCTCCTCCGTGAGCTGCCGCGCGGCAAGACTCCGCGCGCCGGCCTTCTCGTGGATCCGCACACCCAGCGCGCGCGCAAGCGCAGGACCAGCGCGGTCGGACAGCTCGTAGTTGAGGCTCTTGGCTCTCTTTCGCCACAGCTTGTCGCGCTCCTTCTCGCCGCGCGCCGGGCCCAGCTTTGTCCCGGCCTCAGTCCCGGTTTGAATACGCTCCGCTTCCAGCTCGGCCTCGAACTTGGTCTGCGCGCGCTTGGCTTCCCTCCGGAGGATGCGGTCGACGTCGACCGAAGCGTCCATCGACGCCTCGTTCAGCATGGCGGCGTTGTCGTCCGCTGAGGCCGGCAGAACCGCGCCGCGCTTCTCGAGGATGGCGAGAACCTCGCGCGCCTCGCGCTCGACGTCCTCGAAGCGGACCTTTCTCTTCGGCCACAGATCGCGCGGCCTCACGTTGATGATCGTCTCGATCATGTCGGGAGGAGCGGGATCGGTCGGCGTGTCGGCGCGCCCCGCCTTCCCGACAACCATCTCCACTTCCGGAAACGTCCGGAGGATCTCGTCTCGCACCTTGAGATCGCCCGCCGCCTGAGGCACCGATGCGCTCGGGATCGTGACCGGCATCTCGAGAATGCTCCCCTCATCGAGCGGCGGCATGAACTCCCGCCCGAGATTGCGCGCGAGCATGTACCCGACGCCCAGCAGCGCGACGAAGGAGAGGACAAACGCCTTCCTGTGCCGCAGCAGGAACTGGAGAACCGGCCTGTAGACCGCGATGACGCTGCGGACGATCGGGTTCTCCTCCTCGCTGCGCAGCCGTCCCCGCAGGAAGATCGGCAGCAGGGCGGGCACGAGCGTGATCGAGAGCAACGCCACGCCGATCATCGCGAAGGTCTTCGTGAAGGCGAGCGGATGGAACATCTTCCCCTCCTGCCCGCTCAGCGCGAAGACCGGCAGGAAGGAGATCACGATGATCATGATGGAGAAGAAGATCGGCCTGCCCACGAGCCTGCATGCCTGTGCCACGATCGGCCGCGTGTCGCCCCGCACCGGCGCCGTCCCGAACTTGGCCGTCAGCTCGTGCGTGGCGTTCTCGACCATCACGATCGAGGAATCGACCAGGATTCCGATCGAGATCGCGATGCCCGAAAGGGACATGATGTTCGAGGGGATGTTAAAGACCCTCATCAGGATGAAGGAGATCAGCACCGCAAGGGGAAGCGTCAGGACGACGACGAGCGCGCTCCCCGCGTGGCTCAGGATCAGGAGGACGGCGATGCTCCCGATCAGCATCGCCTCGAGGAGCGCCCTCGTGACCGTCCCCATCGCCTCGTTGATGAGCCGGGTGCGATCGTAGAAGGGGACGATCCGCACACCGTCCGGCAAGCCGGGCCCCAGATCGGCGATCTTCTGCTTGATCCGCTCCGTGACCTTGAGCGGATTCTCGCCGTAGCGCATCAGGACGACTCCGCCGACCGCCTCTCCGCCGTTCTTCTCGAGGACGGAGCGGCGTTCCTGCGCGGCGATTTGGACCGTGCCCAGCGCGCCGACGGTGATCGGGACGCCCCCGCGCTGCGTCACGACGGTCTTGCGGATGTCCTCGATGCCGCGGATCCAGCCGATGCCCCGGACCAGATACTCCGCGCCGTTCTTGACATAGACATTCCCGCCGACCGCCGAGTTGCTGCGCTCGACTGCCGACGCGACCTCGCCCAGCGTGACGCCGTAGGCGCGGAGCTTGTTCGGGTCGAGGGAGATCTCGTAGGTCTTGATGAATCCCCCGACGCTCGCCACCTGGGCGACCCCGGGGACTGAATTCAATTGATAGCGGACATACCAGTCCTGGATCGTCCTGAGTTCCCCTGGATCCTTCCCGCCCCCCTCCACCGTGTACCAGAAGATCTGGCCGAGCGCGGTCGCGTCGGGGGCCATGTAGGGCACGACGCCCTCCGGCAAGAAGGTCGCGGCGACCGAGAGCCGCTCGAGGACGCGCTCGCGGGCGAAGTAGAAGTCGATCCCGTCCTCGAAGATGATGTTCACCATCGAGAAGTTGAACTCGGACGTCGAGCGCACCGCCTTGACGCCGGCCAACCCTTGGAGGTTGACCGAGAGCGGATAGGTCACCTGGTCCTCGATCTCCTGGGGACTACGGCCCATCCAGTCGGCGAAGACGATGACCTGGTTCTCCGAGAGATCCGGGATGGCGTCGATCGGCGTGCGCGCGATGCTATAGACGCCCCACAGGGCGACCGCGAGAACGATCGCGACGACCACGAAGCGGTTCTGGACCGAGTAATCGATGATCCGCTGGATCACGGGCGCGTCTCCGACCGGCTCTCTTCTCCGTGCGTCTCATGGGAATGAGCCCCGCCGCTCGCCCCGAAGTAGGATCCGGCCACGGCCGGGTTCAAGCGGCTCTCGGCATCGACCAGGAAGGCGCCGGCGGTGACGACGCGATCCCCCGCGCGCACGCCGGAGACGACAGGATAGAACCCCTCCGACGGCTCGCCGAGAGAGACCTCCAGGGCGTCGAAGACCCCCGGCTCTCGCTCCAGATAGACGATCTTGCGCGCGCCCAGGTCGATGACGGCCGATTCGGGGACGACGATGCTGGACCGTTTGCCCCCTCCGCCGCCGCCGCCCGTCTCCGTCACGACCTTCTGCAGGAACATCCCGCATTTCGGGCAGCTTCCCGGCGCGTCGGCGCTCACTTCCGGGCACATGGAGCACTCATAGCTTGTCTGCGCACGGGCAACGGAGGCACCGCTTGTGCCGCCGGTCTCCATCTCCTCGGCCTTCGTCACATCGATAAGGACATCGACATACATTCCAGGCCGGAGAGAGAGATCGGGGTTTGCCGCATCGATCCGGACGCGAAGCGTCCTCGACTCGAGATCGAGCGTGGGCCAGAGGAAGGCGATCGTCCCCGAGAAACTGCGATCCGCGAGCCCATGGACTCTTATCTCGGCCGACTGCCCTTCCCGCGCCCTGGCCGCGTCTCGCTCATTCACGAAGGCGATCACCCAAACCCGGGAGAGATCCGCGACGGCGTACATCGCGGCTCCCTCTTCGACATACTGGCCGGGAACAACATCGCGCGATGTGACGATCCCACCGGCGGGAGAACGGATGACGATCGTCTCCCTCGGCCTTCCCTCCCGCGCGATCGCCTCGATCTGCTGGTCATAAAGGCCCCACAGCCTGAGCTTCTCCCTGGCTGCATCGACAAGCGTCTCCTCGTCCGCGCGCTTCAGGGCCAGCAGGTACTCCCGCTGCGCCGAAATCAGCTCGGGACTGTAGATCTCGACGAGAGGCTCGCCCGCCTCGACCGCGGTCCCCGTGAAGTCGACGAAGGTCGCCTCCACCCTCCCGCCAACCCTGGCGGCCACGTTCGCCGTCCGCCGCTCATCGATCTCGACCGTCCCGACGGCGCGGATGCGCGCCTCCAGGTGTCGATAGCCGATCTCCGACACGCCGATCCCGGCCAGCGCGATCCGCTGCGGCGAGAGACTCACCCGCGCGAGGGTTCCCTCCGGCAGGACCACCGCCTCGCCCTTCATCCGCTTCGCGAGCGGCATCCCACAGATCGGGCAGCTGCTCGGCTCCCCGCGAACCACGCTCGGGTGCATACCGCAGTAGTGCTCGTACTCCGACGACGCCGCCCCCACGTCCTGCTTCGGACGCGTCCACCGTTCCCAGCGGTTGGCGATATGGTCGAGATTCGCCGCGATCAGCCCGACTGCCACCATCAAGAAGACGAAGCGCAGGCGGACATTCATGATTCTCACAAACTGCCAGACCTTCGGCCAGAACCCCGACCGCTGCGCACTATTCATCGCCTACCCCCAGAATGCGGCCATCGCCGATCGCGAGAGCCAGCGACGCCCTTGCCTTCAGGTACTCGAAAATGTTCTCCCGCTGTCTCATCTCGAGTTCGAGCAGCATCTTCTCCATATCAATGACCTCGCCAAGGCGCATCTCGCCGGTTGGATAGGAAGCGAGGCTTGACGCAAGGGCCATCTCTGCGTCGGGCAGTATCTCCTTTTCGTATACACGCACGCGGTCCCGCGAAGTGATGGCCATGGCGTACGCCTCCCGCGCCAGGCTGATCGATTCGTTCAGGACGCGACGCCGTTCTGCTGCCGCCGCC
>Ga0194125_10014198_pt1 | contig 10228 bp, 5 predicted proteins | sample TA2KigC250mmetaG_FD_148626 | JGI IMG/M metagenome (GOLD analysis project Ga0194125, IMG submission 148626) | Freshwater microbial communities from Lake Tanganyika, Tanzania - TA2015034 Kigoma Deep Cast 250m | ecosystem: Environmental > Aquatic > Freshwater > Lake | place: Tanzania: Lake... | reverse complement strand
GGCGTTTTCGAGAACCCGCCGACTGACCGCCAACAACTTACGGCGAAATTTTCCCCGAAAAATCCCATAGAATTTTTCCGGCTGCGGAAGTTGGGCTAACGCGGTGAGTGCCCTCTTGTGCACTTCGTACGGTTTCATGGGCCACCGCCAACCACGACTCAGAACGATCAAGGGGAGACTATCACTACGCCCCTTGGTTGTCAACAGGCTCTTGCCAGGCTCAGTCCGGGCGGCTGCTGATGTACAGGCCGTCCACGAAGCCGCCGAGGGGCTGAAGGACGTTGTAGTAGAGCGCGTTGCCGAGGAAAAGGCCGAGGGTTTCGCGGGTGTCGAAGCGGTGAGGGAGCATCTGGCTGACGCCGCGGCCGTCCAGGGCCAGCCGAACGCGGCGGGCGGGGTAGTCCCATGAAAAGGAGACGTAGTGCCACTGGTCGGGCAACAAGCCGGCGGCCGACAGTGAGCACACGTCCAGCGGGACAAAGCCGCGTCGGGCGTCGTTGAGCCGCACGAGCAGGGACTTGGACTTGCCGTCCAACAGCACGGCCACGCTGTTCTCGAAGATTTGGCAGCGATCCTCGGCCACGTGGCGGACGACCTGGGGCGCGTACTTGATGACGCCGAAGTAGTGGTCTTGGCCGTCGGTGAACGGATTCGTGTTGGACGCAGCGCGGAACCAGAGCGAGAGCTTGCCGCGTTCGCCGGGGATGTTCGCGCCGCCGTCGTAGAGCAGGTAGGCTTCCTTGGCGGTGAGCGCCACCGCGGACCCGAAGCGCCCCGGCTGGCTCGGCCGCCATTGCACGCCGCCAGCGCGACGGTCGCCCTTCGCCAAGTCCGCGTCGCAGGTCTCGGAATCGAAGGCGCAGAGCAACGTGGTGTGCTCGTCAGCGCGACTGGGCGCGGACGGCACAGTTTCCTGGAACTCGACAGGCTGGCCCAACACCTTTGCGGCCTGCTCCTCTGGCACGTAGTCGGGGTTCGCCGAGATGGCGATGGCGTCGAGCACAGCGCCGTCCTCACGCACCCCAAGGCTCAGGCGATGCTCGCCCGGCGTTAGAGCCGCCACAGGCATCTTGAGCCATTGCCACTCGCCGCGTACGCCGCCCTCCAACGTGCGCCAGTCGCCGTCGTCCAGCCGCAGCCAGAAGGAGTCCTCCGTGCCGCTGTGCCAATACACGCGCAGCCAGAGCGCGTATGGCCCAGCCCGTTCGACGCGGAAGGGAAGTGTGGCGAGTCCTGCCGCCTCACTTCCTGCTGGATTCAGGCCGACGAGCCCCGCCGGACCCCAGATGGCCTTGCCACCTGAAGTGCCCTCGGCGCTGACGACCTGAAACGGCCCTTTCAGGGCCATGGCCTCGGCTTCGAGGCGCAGGACTTCAGGCGGGGCGTGCACTGTCGCAGCAGAGAAACCCGTTTTCTCGAAGAAAACGGGTTTCTGACGTGGGAACAGCGCGAGGTCGAAGGAACGCACCGCCCCACGTCGCAGCGGCGTGTTGTAGGGGTCAGCTACCGGCCACGCGCGGAACCACAACTCGCTCGACACGCCCGCGGCCGCGGGCAGCTTGCCGATACCGACGGCGCGGGCGTAGAGCGCGTCCACCAGCTTGATGCCCGGCGTGGTGTTCAGGAAACGAACGGCCTGCTCCGCGCGCGTGCGGGCGCTCGTGCCGACCCACGAGCCGTCGGGCTGCTGCGAAGTCAGGAGCTTCTCAGGGTCGTCCCGAAGGGCGAGAAATCGCGCCAGTCGCGCCGCGCGTGCGGTCGCCTCGTCGGTCAATGGCGGATTCAGGCCGGTCTTCTCGAGCTCAGCGGCGATGGCCTCGAACTTCTCGCCGTTGTAGTGCTTGCCCATCTTCACCCACTCGCCGACGCGGATGTCGGGCGACTGGCCGCCCTTGTGGAGCTTGCCGTCAAGGCCATAGACGGGTTCAGCGGTCTTGGGATCGGTGTAGAAGCCCCACTCGTCGCGCGGGTTCTCGCGCAGCCAGCGGGCGAGGATGCGCAAGGGTTCAAGATACTTGGGATTGCCCGTGAGCCGGTACGCGAGGCCGAGTCCCGTGCGGGCCATGAGGGTGGGCGTGGGGCATATCGCGGGCGGCTCGAAGTTGCGCGCCCAGCAGGGATTGTTGTCTGCGTCGTATTGCTCAGCCCAGCCGGGGATGCCACCCTGGCGATTCTGCGCGGCGATGAGCCAGTCGGCCGCGCGGGGAATCGGCGCAAGCCAGCGCTCGTCGGCCGTGACGTGATACATCATCAGCAGCACCACCATCGGCTCGGTCGTCGCGCCATCGTTCAGCACCCCGTGTCCGTGGCCGCGCGGCTTGCCATCGGCCAGCGACCAGTATTGCGGCCATGAGCCGTTCGCGTTCTGGGCGCGCACGAGAAGTTCCGCGCCCTTTACGGCCGCATCGCGGTACCGCGTGTCCTTCGTCAGCCGCCACATCCACACCAGGAACATGATGGGATGGGTCTGGATGCTGTCCTCAAGGCCCATCACGTCGGCCCGTCCATGCGGGACAGCTCGCTCGCCCTCGACGACCAAGTAGTTGCTCGACCACGTGCCGAGCGGCGACTGGGCCCGCACGAGCAGGTCGGCCGTCTTCTTCGCCGCGTCCAGCCAGCGCGGGTTGCCCGTGGCCTCGTGGGCGGGAAGGAACAGCACCATCGCCTTCCACGCCGAGCCCCAGCCTTTGCCGAAATCCAAGTCGTTCTCGGCCAGCAGCGTGTGGCGCTCGCCGCTGCCGTAACGACGTAAGCTGGGATAGTGATAGACCTTGGCCCAGCCGCCATGACGCTGGAGGTTGGCGTAGAGTCCGAGGAAGCGGGTGGCCGCGGCTTCGCACTTCGCGGCAAGCGCGGGATCGTCCTCGGCGGCCCCGGCCAGCGCGGCAGACAGAGCAAACACGGCAAGCCAGAGACAGATGCGCTTTTGCATAGCCGTTGGCCTCATGGAGAAAGTGCGACGGAAACCGATGACTCGGTTACTACTAACACCGCTGTCATCGTAGCTGAAGTCGCCAGACTTCAGGCCCCATGGGCAACGGAGCGCCGAATTTCTGGCGATTCGGCTATCTGCAATCCTCATGTTTGATTCGGAGAAACCCGTTTTCTTCGAGAAAACGGGTTTCTGACCGCCCGATTGCTCAGCCCGCCGTCCTCGGCGGGCGTTGGGACGCCGCCGGGGGCGGCGGCGCGAGCGGCCACATGAGGATTCACGATACCCCTTTCTGGCGAATTCGTTCTTGTTGCGGAAAGTCATTTCGTGTCACCCTGAGCGAAGCGAAGGGTCTCTTTCGGTCGCTTTAACGAGATTCTTCGCTTCGCTCAGAATGACAAAGCGTTTTCGCAACAGGACCGAATTCGGCTACGAACCAGGAGCCGATTACTCGGCCACCACGATCATGATCAGCCATGGCGTCTCCCCTCCAATCGCAAATCGCAAATCCAAAATCCAAAATCCAAAATCACGCCTCATCCCACACATCCAGGATGATCTCCTTCGCCCGCTTGCACTTGTCAAGCGCGGGATGGGCGCGGGGGCCGAGAATCTCGAAGATGATGGGACGGTCATAGCCGATTTGCTTCACCTTTCGGAAGATGGCGCGCATATCGAGGAACGTGCCTTCCTCAAAGCCGTGATGGTCGAGGATGCTCATGTTGGCCGTCCAGCCGAGGACGTTGTGGGCGTGAATCTCGACCATCTGGCCGCGGAAGGCCTCGGCCCAGCGGAGCGCGACCCCCGTGTTGCCGCCCTTGTGCATGGTCGCATGGCCGATGTCCCACAGCAGGCCGAACGCGGGCGAGTTCACGTCCTTGATGTAGCGCTTGAACAGGTCAATGCTGCCGCCGTTCTCGTAGCCGATGCTCAGGCCGTGCTTCTCAGCGAAGGCCGTGGCGCGCTTGGCGAACTCCAGGTTGCGCGCGTAGACCTTCTCAGGGTCGCAGAGGATATGCGCGGGGCCGCCCATGTGGAAGGTCACGGTCGGAATGCCCAGCTCGGCCGCGAACTCCAGCGCCTCGACGTACTGCCGCACCCCTTCCTCGCGCAGGCCGGGGTTCTCGGCCGCGATGTTCACCTCGAAGCACGTGCCGTGCAGCGTGACGGTCTCGAAGACCTTCAGCGCGTCCTTCAACTCGCGCCTGAAGCTCGCGCTGCACGTCCGCGGCCACACGCCCGGAAACCGGATCATCCACGGGTCGCCAATGCAGCCGTGGAAGTCGTCCAGGTGAATCTCAAAGCCCTTGAAGCCCGCCTTGCTGACCTCCTCGATGGCCTTCATCATGTCCCATTCGGGACGTTCATAGAGCACGATGGTTGAAACGCCTATCTTGGCTTCAATGCTGGACATGCGTTCTCTCCTTCGAAGATCGTCCTCGTCCTCGTCGTCGTACTCGAACGCCTCAACGGCCGACGACGAGTACGAGTTCGACGACGAGGACGATTTCCATGATTCGCAGTTCCCGCTGGTCTCCTGACCAGCGGCGTGGGAGACCGATGACTCGGTCACTACGAAGGCGGTTCAGTAGTGCGCCAGTTATGGCGTCTCCGCCGTGGCGGATAGTGCGGCCGTCATGTCCGCCACAGGCGGAGAGCCGATTACTCGGCCACTACAAGGCGGTTCAGTAGTGCGCCAGTCATGGCGTCCGTCGTAGTGCGGCGCATCGGTCGGGAGACCGATGCAGAACGGCGATAGCCGATTACTCGGCCACTACGAACGTCAGGAACCGATTACTCGGTCACTACAAGCTGGTCACTACGAAGGACAGATGAGCACCTTGATCGCGCCATGCTTCTCCTTGTCCTCGGCCACGGCAAAGGCGGCGACCGCCTGCTCGAGGGGGAAGGAGTGGGTGATGAGCGGGTCCACGCGAACGCGGCCACTGTCCACCAACTCGATGGCCGCGGGGAAGTCGGGATAGGGGTTGTTGGCGGACGTGAGCAGGCTGCGTTCGCCGCTGAGCAGCCGGGTGTCCACGGGCACCGCATCAGACGGATGCGCCATGAGCACCGCGCGGCCGCCGCGTCGAAGCAACGCCAGCGCCTCGGTCAGGGTCTCGCGGCTGCCCACGGTGTCGAACGCCACGTCGAATTGCCCGCGCCATGACCCGCATTCTGGAACGGCTTTGACGAGTTGACACTCATCTGCGCCGAGTTGCCTGGCCACGTCCAGCGGCTTGGGGCACGTGTCCATGCACACAATCCGCATCGCGCCGCTCAGACGCGCGGTCTGAAGGATGAGCAGTCCAAGCGCGCCCGAGCCGATGAGGGCCAAGTGCTCTCCACGGGCCACGCGGCCCTGGTTGCACGCATGGATCGCCACGGCCAGCCCGTCCAGCAGGCACGCCTGCTCAAACGTGACCCGCGGCGGCAGCGGATACGCCATGTCGGCCCACACGCGACAGTACTCCGCCATGCCCGCGGGGTTCACCTCGCCGGTGTCCCAGCCCGCGGCGTGGCCAATGTGCTCGACCTCGCCGCACAGGTTGTGACGACCGGTCTGGCAGTACAGGCATCGTCCACAGCCGCGATACGCCAGCACGCCGACTCGCTCCCCGATGCGCGCTCTGCTCACAGCCGCGCCCACGCCAACAATCGTGCCGGCGAACTCATGGCCCAGCGCCATGTTGGGCGGGTTGGGCTTCTTCTGCCCCAGCGTCTGCGACGCCCACGGGTTGTCGCCGTGCAGGTAACGGATGTCGCTGCCGCAGACGCCGCACGCGGCGACCTTCACCAGCGCCTCGTCCGCCAGCGGCTCAGGCCGCGGCACATCCGCGACCACAAGCTGTCCTGGGCGCTCAACGACCACCGCTTTCATTCCCCAATCTCCTTGAGGCAGATGGATCGAGCCTGAAATGCGTTTCGCCTGAATGTAGCGGACGGCGGCTGCTGTGTCAATCGTGATTCCCCGGATGTCGCCGGATGTCTGCTCATTGAAGTCCGAAACAGGCGCCTCCCCCCGGGGGAAGCTCGAAAACGAATGTCTTCTCTTCTGCCCGTACACTGATTGCCGCGCCCGTGACCACGTCCACTGCTTTGGACGCGTTGAGGCGGCCGAGCGAGCATTCTACACGCGTCGCGGCGTTCACATCTCTGCTGACGAACACCAGACACAATATCTCGCCAGGCAAGCAGCGGATGCGCACCACGGCCTTGTCATCGCCCTTCGTCAGCTTCACGCCGAGAAACTCAACCTCTTGCTTCGTCACTGGCCTGGACTTCAGCAGTATCGGCTCCAGACTACGCATGACGCGGGCCAACTCCCCGACCTCTTCGAGTCGGCCATCGGGGCAGGGATCCAGGGTCCAGGTGAGCAGCCCGCGGTTGGAGAAGTAGTTGAAGGAGTAGGCGACCTCGAAGTGGAAGGCCTGCGCGCCCGCGGCCACGCACCACCAGAACTGGTTGCGCAGCTCGGCGCGCGTGGGGAGCGTCGGCCCCTCGAACGGCACGTGCGCCTGGAGCACGGCCCACGGTTGGGCGTTCAGTTCGTGAAGTGCGTTGATGCGGCGCTCCCAGAGGCTCAGGTCGTGCTTGTCCGACCAGCCGCCGATGGGCGCGTAGTCGTGCGCGATGTCGCGCACGCCCCATGAGAGCAAGTCGCGCATGAGCGCCACCTTCGCCGCCGGCGGCTGGCCCATGTCGTGGCCCCAGACGATCTCCATGCCCACGGGCTTGTCGGAGACGCTGTGCAGCCAGTCCGTCTGCTCTCTCACCATCCGCCGCTCGGCTGCGGACAGTTCGGCGGTGAGCTGGTTGTAGAGTTCCCACCGGAGCAGGCCCGGATGATTCTTCACCGCGGCGACGATGGCTCTGTGCTTCTCCGTCAGCGGCGCGGGCCGGTGGGCTTCGGCGTCGTTGCCCACGTAGAGAATCGTGAACAGGCCCGCGTCGTAAGCGATGTCCAGCGCCCGGCGGCAGACCTCGCCGGGGTTTCGCACGTCCTGCCACCCGCCGGGCGTGAGGACGATGCTGTTCAAGCCGTAGGGCTTGAGCGCGCGGATCATCCGCTCGTACGTGGCCAGCGTGGGCGTAGGGCTGCTCCAGGTGCGGACGCCGAACGGAATCCGCGGGGCTGGCGGCTTGGACGCCGACGCGGGAATCACTGACGGCCTTTCCGAACACGTGGCCTCAAACGGGACCCAGCCGGTGGCTTCCGGCAGTTTGACCGGCCAGCGCTCCATCTGGCCGATGCCTCCCGGACGGATGCCGAAGCAGAAGACGATGGCCGCGCGCCATGCGCCTTCCTCGTCCGCGCCGAGCGCGAGCACCACACGCCGCTCCTTGCTCCACGGATGCGCCACGGGCTGGATGCGATACCCGCCCGGCGGGATGTCGCGCATGAACGTGGCCGCCGAAGAGCCAAGAATCCGCTGCGCCAGCGGGTTCTGGGTCAGCGTGCCGAGCACGAGTAGATGGCGCTCCTGATGCTTCTCGGCGAGCTTTTCAGCGGTCACGATCTGGGACTTTCGCACCCGATGGCGAATCCAGCCCACGACCGTCTGGAGCGCCTTGCCGTGGACTTCGTCCTGGCTGCGGTCGGGCAACACGATGGTCAGCTTGTGGTCCAACTCGATGGCCGGGCCAGCCTCGAGCGTCTCAGGCACGAGCGGCCGCATCTGCGTCGGGAACGGAATCGGCCCCGTCCGCCAAGTCGTCCAGACCGAAGGGTCGTCAATCTTCGCCATGTCAGCAGTCTCCGCGTGGGCCAAACACGAAGCCAAGGCACAAACGAATAGAGTGCGCGCACATAGGCGCATAGCGCTGTCCAAGTGGGAGAACCTTGCGAAGGTTCGAAACCTTCGCAAGGCTTCCCTAACCCGATGTCTCGCCCATCCCATGAGCCGTCCGGGCGCGACGGCCATGCGAAGCTCCGCCTTCAGCATACGACTACTCCAACCGGCAGACCTCGACATCGTCATACCAGACCGCGTCCTCGGGGGACAGTTGTCCGCTCGCTCCGAGCAGGATGAGAAGCCGGCCGACGCCCGTGGGGACCTCGACCACACCAGACAGATCGGCCCACTGCTCTCTCGGCCCGGAAGGGAATATGAGCTTGTCCTGCATCTCGGCAGTCCAGCGTCCCTCAGCGGTCTGCCAGCGCACGCGGATACTTCCCTCGCCGCGCCCCCGCACAAGCTGTCTGGCCCGAACCGCGTAACGCTCGCCGGGCTGGGCGCTGTAGGTCTGGATGAAACAGCCTTGAGTCGCATTCGCGGCCTTGGCCGAGCCTTTGGCCGATGCGCCGACCTCTCGATCCCACGTGAACGCGCCGGGGGAGTCTTTGGCCTGCCAGAAGTGCCAGCCGGCGGGCGCGCCGCCTTCCTTCCAGTCGCTGGCCGGGAACTCGCTCGGAGGCGCTTTCTCCGAACCGAAATCGCCATTGCGGGCAAGGTTGTCAATGCAGCGCTGAAACCACCGGCGCTCCCACTTGGCGTTCACAAACACGCCGCGTAGCGGGATCGGCTTGCCGTCGTCCATCTGGCCCTGCGGCTGCACGATCACGCCGTCGAAAGGCTGCTGCTCCATCACGTCCAGGTTCTTGAGCAGGCGTTCCGAGTCCGGCTTGTCCCATCCGAGTTCAATGAGCTTCTTTCGCGGCCGCGGCTCGTCCGGGTGGCTGAGCGCGCTGAGAAGGAGACACATCAGGGCGGCTGACAACACGGCACAGGCCAGCCTCGCATGACGTTCCATGGTCGTTCTCCGTTGACCAACTCAAGGCGGAAGCCAGAATACCGGGAACACCGAAGAAGGGCATCAGGCCATAGAAACCCGTTTTCTCGAAGAAAACGGGTTTCTTGTCCTCACTCAGTCCGCCGTTCGCGGGGGATCACGTGGGCGGCGACTACGGCGGCGTGATCCTCAGCACCGGCATGGCCACAGGCCTCTGCGAGCGGCTGCCGTAGCCAGAGGGGATGTAGGGCACGCGGACGTTTTTCAGGCGCAGGCCGGTGGGCAGCGGCTCGGCCTCCACGCGAGCCCCGGTCGGCTGGCCGGTCAGTTCATCCAGGGCCTCGGCCCTGCCACGGAACGCGAGGTCAATGCTCACGCCTTCGACGTAGGGGCCGCTGGGCGGCTTCTTGCGGGATAGGGCGGACACATAGACGACTCCGTTGGGCTTGCGGAACACGATGGGCACGATGCCGTCTTCGCGTTCCATCTCCTTCAGCGTGGCGAAGGACTTGCCTTCCGCGCTCAAAACTTCGGCGTCGAACAGCTCACGCAGAAAGGGGAAGGTGTCGCGGTCTTTCAGGCGGGCGAGGAAGTCGTCGGCTTCCAGCGAAGCGGGATGCGCGCCGCAGGCGACCATGGTGAGGCCGGTGTGGGTGGTGTAGTCCATGAGCCAACGAAACGAACTGGTTGTCGGTTGTCGGTTCTCGGTTGTCGGGGTACGGACGATGCGCTCGGTGTGGGGGGCGAAGTCGTCGAGCTTCAAGACCTCGTTGCCGAGGGTCAGCTTGCAGTCGCGCGCCCAGTAGTCGCGGACGTAGCGGATGCGCAGTTCGCGCTCGCCCTTCAGCTCGACCTCGAAGTCGCGCCAGAGATGCCATAGCTCCCAGCACGCCAGCTTCGGCTTGCGGTCAAAGGTCATCACGCCGAAGTTCGTGAAGCCCTTGTCCCAGAGGTCCTTGAGCTTCTCAGGAGTGTCTCGCGCGATCTTCTCGAACTTGGCGTAGTCGTAGTCATAGAAGCAGTAGTTCGTGCCGCCGTTCGCGCCCGCGGCCAGGTAGGTCTTCCAGCGGTTGGGATAGTTCCAGGCGTGAATCTTCTCCAGCACAGGCGTATTTTTGCCCGCGATGTGGGCTTGGGGCATGTACACGTTCGCGCCGAACTCGGTGTGGAGATAGGGCCGCCGGTCGCAGCCCTGGAAGCGGATGAACTCTTCCAGCGGGGGCCAGTTGCGGTCCTTGTCAAGGTAGGTGTTGTGCAGGTACACGTCGAGGAAGTCAGGCGCGCGGTAGTCGCGGGCGCAGTTGGAATACCCGTTGGGCATCATCGGGTCGAGCGGCTTGGCAAGGTTGAAGCACACGGCGAGCAGGTAGTCGAGCCGGTCGTGCGCGCAGCGGCCGAATCGGTCCGCCCACACGTCCACCGAGAAGACCTGCTCGTTGGCGTGCTGGATGATGAGCGAGCGCGGGTTGGACACGACCTGCTGGCAGCGCTCCTCATAACCCTTGAGCGACTTGGCGAGGATGCCGCGGAACTCGGCCTCGGTCTCGGCCTTGGCGCAGAACT
>Ga0194125_10014195_pt1 | contig 10230 bp, 7 predicted proteins | sample TA2KigC250mmetaG_FD_148626 | JGI IMG/M metagenome (GOLD analysis project Ga0194125, IMG submission 148626) | Freshwater microbial communities from Lake Tanganyika, Tanzania - TA2015034 Kigoma Deep Cast 250m | ecosystem: Environmental > Aquatic > Freshwater > Lake | place: Tanzania: Lake... | reverse complement strand
TTATTATCTTGTATCTCCCTTATTTAAACTATCGCAATCTCCCATTATCATTGGTTATTTAAGTGTGTTTATTAGTTTATTTTCTATGATTCTTATCTATAAGATTGGAGAAAGAATCAACAAGCTTAGTGGAATATTTTCTCTCTTCTTATACAGTATATCCTATCTGAATGTAATTTATGAACGTAGAGGTTGGCAGTTAAGTTTTGAATCTCTTTTAATTCTAGTAATAATTCTCTCAATATTAGAAATGATAAAGAATAATCAAAAATATATTTTTACTTTAACTCTTTCTATAATTCTTCTTACGCAATTTGAGATCGGATTATTTAATTTAATTCCTCTTGTAGTGTTATCTTTCTTTCTGTTCCATATTAGGATTTGCAAAAGATATTTATTAGTTTCGTTAGCAGCGCTAATTCTTGCCAATAGTTGTCTTTTTATGTTTGACCTTCGCCACAATTTTCTCAATAGCAAATATCTGCTAAACTACTTTAGTCAAAATACGAAAGAACGGGTCGCTCTTAATCTGCCTCTTGCTGGAAACCGCTTAGTCTATCAGGCTCATAATCTGATACCAAATACTTTAGCAAGAACTCTATTTCCTTCATCTATTTCAAATTTGGCAATTCAATATGCAAACTGCCCAGAATATCTTTTATTTAAGCAATCACAAATTCCGCCATGGCTCAATATTCTAGTAATTAGCCTCATTCTTTATACTCTAATTTATGCTTGGAGAAATAGAAAAAGTCATTCAGATAAAACAAAAATTTATCTAATCTCTGCTCTATTTTTTCTAATTCATTTTACTGCTATTGCTTTCTATACTTATAGATTTAACGGCGAAATGGCAGAGTATTATCTTATCCCCACATTTGTTTTCTTTTTTATTATTACCGCGAATATCTTGGCTACTCTATCAAAAACTCGACTACGCATCCTTATCTTTATTTTTTTGATGATGTTTGGATATATAAACATCTCCACGTTATTTAACAGTAAAAATCCATATGGTTTTAGGGAAAAAATACAGGCAATTAATTTTTCTTTGTCAATCGTAAAAGACAATTCATTTGTTCTCGACTCCTTCCAAACCTGCTGGTATTCCGGTGGATACCGATATTTGTATTCTCTTACAGGTCATGAACCGCTGCAGAGCTATATGGACCAATATCTCTCTGAATATTATTCCCCTGATAATTTTTCCAGGCCTAAATTCCAGGTTGTTATACTTACACCGGAACTAATTGGCAGCAATCCTGAAGGATATAATGAGTATAGGAATGAAGTTATCTCAAGAGCTTACCGAAGTGGACAATTCGGCGCAATTGAAGTATATATAGTAAAAATATAGCTAGTCATTTTTCTGCGCAGATAAAAAATTGTTTACCGAAAATATAGTGCAAGGGGCGGAAAACAAGATAGATTTTAAATAACCATGGTGAAAGCGGCAGGAAGCGGACTTTGGTACTGTAAGGAAGGAATGGGCATCGAGAAAAGGCAATTTTAAATTGATCGGCCAGAAGTACTTCAATAAGACTGCTATAAGTAATCGGCACTTTGTGGTCAAAAAAATCCCAATATTCATTTCCAATAAGCCTTATGTCCGGTTGCATGATAAGAAGTCTTCCCCCTTTTTTAAGCACTCGGTAAGCCTCGTTGAGTAATCTAAAGACTTCTTCTTTACTGTCCAAATGTTCTAAAAGATTACTCATGAAAATCACGTCAATGCTATCTTTCCTGAATATATTCTTCAGATGCTTTACAGATGAAATAATCACTTGAATATCCTTATTTGCATATTTTTTTAGGCTCTGATTCACATCCAAGGCAATTTTTTTCCTGCAGGAAATATTATTAATAAATTCGCAATGGCCAGCACCTATGTCAACCAATGTATCATTGTTATGGATAAATTGCTGTAAAAAATCAGCGCACAGAATTTTCCACAACTGATTCTTGCGGACTCTTTCGTAGGCAGCAAATCTAATATCGTAGAGTTTTTTTACGTCAATCATAGCCTCCTAGATTTAATACGATGATATAGTAATACTTTGATTGCTCCAAAAGCATCCTTGATAGTCAATTTTTTCCCGGCAAAATGTGATCTGCCTTTATAGGAAATTGGAATTTCTATAATCGGAATTTTACTTTGTATCAATCTAACTGTAATTTCCGGTTCGATATCAAATCGCTTTGATTCTAATCGAATATCTTTTAAAAAAGACATAGGTAATATTTTATAACCTGTTTCCATATCCGTAAGTTTTACACCATAAAGAAAATTTGTTAATAAAGTAAGTAATTTATTTCCCCAAAAATATATTATTGGAATGACTGCCTGATTACTTACAAATCTAGATCCATATATTGCCATTTCTTTGGAGACTAAGGATGATTTATATTTATGAAGGATAGGAGATAATAACTTTGGTATCTCTGAAGGATTATATTCCAAATCTGCATCCTGGATAAGGACATAATCTCCTGTAGCTTTCTTTACTCCGCTCTTTATCGCAGCGCCCTTTCCTTTATTGACTTGATGATGAATGGTCTTAAATTCTACATTGCGGAGTTTAGATCTAAAACTTGAGATTTGAGATTTCGTTTCATCCGTCGAGCCATCATCAACAACAATGATTTCTTTTTCACAAGGAAGTTTGAGTTTAAGGAGTCGTGTTAGAACGAGGGATATAGTGTATCCTTCATTGAAAACAGGTACTATAAATGAAATTTTCATAAAAAGTAGTTTTAATTGCCTGAATTGTCAACGATTATGACTTTTGCTATCATACTTTTTATATCTTGATTATTCAAGCAGAATTCTTCAACATTTGAATAAACAACTGTATGAAAACTCAACGGGTAAACATAAGTTATTGTGACCTTTTATATGAAAAGATACTTAAAATCAAGAAATATTGGCACATTATTACATTAATATTAATAATGTTGCTTGCTCTTTTTCTCCGCTTCTGGAATTTCCAAAATCGCTATGGTATCGGCTATGACGGTAGTCGGGATGCTATTGTTTCTCTTGAATCTGCTCGGCAATTTCAACTGCCATTGACCGGTTCTTTTTCTTCCATCGGTCCAATTACCTTCGGGCCTTGGTACTATTATTATTTAATACTATCAAATTTTATCATTCCATCGGTATGGGCTCCCTGGATAAGTATCGGATTAGCTAGTTTTTTTATGGTTTTTGTGATGTATAAAATTGGATGTATATTTCATGAAAAATACTTTGGAATAATCTTAGCTCTTATTACATCTATCTCACCTGCTCAAATACTGGCCAGTACCCAGCTACAACAACATGCTTTAATAGGTTTTCTTTCTTCAAGTACAATTTATCTATATTTGCTCCATTTTAAGAACACTCCAAAAAAGCATCTTTCAACATTATGGGGATTTATCATCGGAATCGCTATCAATATGCACTATCAGGCAACCGGTCTTTTAATTTTGCCGTTTCTGCTTTTTATATTATCAAAAAGAAAAGAGTCTATCTTTTTCTTCCTATTGGGTTTCCTGTTCAGCATGATTCCGCTGCTTATTTTTGAACTGAATAATCACTGGTTTAATACTAGAAATATCATCGACTATATTCTTGTTGGCCAATACAGAGTTTGGACAAGTAATCGCTGGTTAAGCTTTATTGGAAAATTCTGGCCCGAATTTTGGTCTTATGTGGTCGGCACTCCCTATTGGATAAGTTTTATCCTGATGCTTGGTACTGTATTTTTATTTACAATAAAATTCTTTCAGAAAAAACTCTCACTAATTTTTGGGCTAATACTAATAAGTTTTATCATCCAGGTAATAATACTCCGATATTATCGGGGAGAAAAGTTCTTTGGTTATCTCCAATTTTTCCATCCTTACCTGATAATCTTCACCGGTTATCCAATATTTCTATTGCTGAAAAAAATCCATAATCTTTCACTTTCCTTCCTTTTAATTTTAATTTACATTCTTTTAGTATTTCCAAATTCTATAAAATTTATCTCTGTAAATAAATTCAATATGGAAACAAAACAACGAATGAACACTCTAATTATGAATTATCCAAAGACTAAATTTGCTACCTATGAATGTAAAAAAGTATTTGATACAGACAGGATCCAGGGACTACTACTTTTTTTGTATATAAATAGATTGTACGATGATAATGGTAGAAAAATCGCCTTGTATAATCCTGGCTGTACTTACTCACAGGGAAAAATATTAAATAATGAAATCGTCGACATCAGTAGCCTAACGGAGGCAAAAATTGTAACAGGCGGGCTGGAACCAATTACTCCGCTTCAAATATACACCGGTACAGCTCGTTGGTGGTTTAAGGAACAGCCGTAAATTCAGCATTAATATCCTAAAAACACAGAAGAATCAACTTCGATTGCTTTGGTATTTTTGTCGGGAAAAGCAGATAATGGATTTACATCTTCAAAAAATAACTGCAAATTGGGTCTATTCAGAATTAGTTTTAATCCCCTTCCCTCTCCCAATGCCAGATAGATCTGTCTTGAAGAGCCCCATTCAGGGATTTTCACCTTACCGTTTTTAAAGTAAATTATGGCATTGTCGGATAAATTATTATAGTTTTTTTGAAAATATCCGATTACATTTTCTGCCTGTCGGGCACTTCTAACTATCCAGTGGGTTCTGGTTGCCAGGAAAACAGAATTGATGACAATAGCCAGATAAATTACAAGAAATAAAATAGAAAAAAGTTTTTTTATTTTTCCTTCCAAAAAACCTCGATAGACAACAACGCCTAAAGCAAGAGAAAGCCCTGTCAGGGAAAAAGCCTGTTCTGTGGCTAGTTTATGCAATGGGAAAATTATTAGTGGAATAAGTCCAATTACAAACCATAGTATGCCTAGCATAATTAACCTTATCTGTTCAAATTTATTACTTTTAATAGAGGAAAAAATTAGACTAATTAATAAAATACAACCTAAGATGATTAATGCCGGAAAAAAAAGGATATATATTAATCCATTGATTTGCGCAACCTGGAAAAATATCTGGTTAATTTTTATTCCTGGACCCGCAAAATCAATTAGTATGTTTGGCGTTGACAAAGCCCAGATAAAATACCAAAAAAGAATATTAAGCGTCGGTTTGCCGAGAATGATTTTATACGAAGGTCCGCTAGCAATACCATAGTAAAAAAAATGGGCCAGAAGATAAATTATTAAAATAATTGTGAAAGGTAAAATTGCAGTAATTAATCGATGCAATATATTTTTTCTAATCCGATATAAATAAAGCAAAACCAGAATTCCCGGTAAAACAACAGCTGTCTCCTTGGACATAAGCGCTAAAATGAAACATACTAATGAAGCAACATAATTACTTATCTTCCTATTAATTATCCAGTGAAAAAAATTAACGACTGTCAACAGACCAAATAAGACATAGAAAAGTTCATGAACATAGGCAGGCGAAAACAAAGGGGCAACATGAGTTGAATTTGCGCCATAAAATAGCACCGACAAAAAGGCTATTTTCTCTGTTTTGGCGATTAACTTTACTAGTCTATAAGCTAAAATGATGTTTACCGAAAAAATAATATAATTGATCATATGGTATCCGAACGGATTATAACCGAATAACAATTTACCTAAATAGAAGTAAGTTTGTGTAGGAATGGGTCTATAGAACGGGAATTCTCCCCGCTGAAAAATATTGAATGCCTGGATTACTTGTTGAAACGTCTGGCTATATGAAAAATGAATAAAATCATCCTGATGAAAATAGGTGGTAAATCCCGGCAAGAACAGAAAAAAACAAAGACTAATTACTAAAAAATTAGCGTTCCATAATCTTTTCATAATTTTGGGCAATTTTCTGCCAGGAAAATTTTTCCGCTTGTTTACGAGGTTTGTAAAAAAAATCACTTTCCGCTGCTTTCCGAAGAGTCTCTGAATATTCGTTGATGTTTGATACATTACAAAATAGTCCTGCTTCTCCAATAATATTTCTTCTATTGATATCATCCGGAGCAACAACTGGCAGACTACATGCTAGCGCCTCTAAATATACCAATCCGAATGCTTCGTTACTCTTACTCGGTAATGAAAAAATCTGACAAGCTGTATAATATGAAGCCATATCCTTATGCGGAACATATGGAATCAGATGAAATCTGTCCCCCAAAAGATTTCGACCTAAATTATCTATCTGCCCTTTTAAAGGACCATCTCCAATAATCAACAAACTAACATCTAACAATTTTGCTACCGCCTGGATCAGTAAATGAATTCTTTTGTAATGTAACAAGGCACTGACGCATAATACGATTGGCTTCCGGATTGGTATTTTTGCAGGGATAACATCCGGATTAAACTTTTCAATATTTACTCCATTTGGAATACACATTATCTGTTTTTCAGAATAAATTTTTTTTGCCCAGGTAAAGGCGTCAGGCGTTAAGGCAACAAAAACATCTGGTCTGCCAATAATAAGATTAAATTTGTCATCAAAACCAATCCCTGCATGACCAGATATAAGAATTTTGCCTCTGCTGAAAAATCTTAGTAAGCGGCATAAAATTACCTGCCATCTGCCGTTAATAGGAATAATCCAGTCATATCTGCCTCTCCAAAGATAGGGTAAACATTTAATGGAAAAGATCAGTAACCAGAAATTGTACAATTGAGCATTTACCGATCGCTTCAAGGTGAAAGATTGATCTATCGCAGCTTGATGAGGGAAGTATGGAATATCAGATATTTGATGAATCTTGTATCGGTTATTCTTTTTTTCCCCCGTTTGGAATACATTAATGTCATGATTGCGCGAGAGCATATCTGCTAACTCCTCTACAAATATCTCTGCGCCTCTTTCGACTCTTCCATTGTAGATATTGAGAATTGCTATCTTCATTTATGGATTATCCTATCATTTTCCAAACTAATCTTTTTATAATTTTTACCGGAGTAATAAATAGCGCTAAAATTTCATAAAGAAAAGATCGTTTATTGGTGACAGTCGGAACACAAGCAGGATGTGAAAAATTAAAAACTTCAGGATAAACTGTATCTTTGGAAAATCTTTTCCCTCGCTCAATTTTTTGTTTATCTCTGTGATAAGTATCGATCAAACTTAAACCAAGCGAGGAACGGGAAAGATACATAGCATGAAAAAGTTTTCCTTGGGTAAATCTAAATTTATTCGCCGAATGATGAATAATTTCTATACCTTTCCTATCATAATAACCTTCATAGGGATATATGCCTTTAACGTAAAGTCCGGGAATATTTTTCTTATTAATAAGCCTCAGTGCAAAATGACCTCTTTTATTGAATAGATCATAAGTCCCTGCTGAATCATCCTGATAGTGATAGATATCTCCCAACAAATCATATCTGCCCACAACAATACCTTCAAGTTCATCATCCTCTTCACTTGAGATAAGAGAAATAATTTCCCTAGATAATGCCTCAGGATAGATTTCATCACCATCTACTACCCAAAACCAGTCAGATTTTGTCTTCTCGATTTGTTCCTGACGCAACTTTGAGATATCCGCTGGGCTTTTAATACTTCGTTTTTTATACTCCAACCTGTCGTCTTTAAAACAGTCAATTATTTTTAAAGTAGCATCTCTTGAGCCGGTATCAAATATCAATATCTTATCTGCGAAGGGAAGAACCGAATTGACAGCATACCAAATAAATCTATCCTCATTTTTAACGACCATATGAACAAAAAGGGGGGATCTAACCATGTCTTTTTCGGAAATAATAGTAGCTTAAATATGAAGTAAGTACAAGGGTAACGAGATAGGCTATAATTAACGACAAAGCAGGACCGAAACGGTTAAAGCGCGGAATGAAAATAAAATTACCAAGAACAACAATGACAAGCTGGAGAATTGCATTAAGCGTAAGAATGTATGGCTTTTTTAAGTGATAAATTGCCAAATTTACGGAAGGAATAGATGCCACAAAAAAAATTTGGCTAACCAGTAACAACTGTAATACGGGTACAGAAGGCTCTGACTTCTCACCAAGAATAAGAAACAGGAACGGTCTGGCTATTGCCATCAAAATAAATATTGAAAAAATAAGTCCCAACGTTGCTAGAATAACTTTTTTTATGAATATTTTTAACTGCTCCCTGTCAGATAATGTTGCTAGCTTCGGAGCAATAACAGTTGAAAAACTGCCGGCAAAAAGAGGAAAAGGAGCAATGAATCTTGCCGCCCCTGAATATATACCTGCTTCATAAGGAGCGGAAAAAGAAGTAAGCAGTGCAAAAAGCATAAGTATATCTAGACGACTTGCTACTGCAGTAAGGCTTCTGGCAACACCCAAATATGAGGAAAAAGAGACAAGTTTTTTAAGGTCTCCCTTTATTCTTATAGCGGATAGAAAGGAAAATTTCACAAAATAGAAACCAAGAATAATCAAGAAAAAATAACTAATAGATTGAGCCCAGACAGCCCCAAACAAAGAAACTGAAAAAAGATAATATATTGCTACTAAAAAAAGTAGGCGTAATCCCCCATTCAATACAGTCATTACAGCCGCGTGCTTGAATTGTTGTCTGGCTGACAATGTATAAAAGAAAAAATTCACAATTATAAAACCAAAAATTCCTACGGCTGTAATTCTGACTAAATTTGTCAAAGATTGATTGTGAAACAGAGATTCTGCAATAATCGATGAAAAGAGAAAGAATATGGTAAAAAATAATACAGCAACTGCTGCCTGCAGAATAAATGCAGTCTTCAAGAAACTATAAAGCCGTTTCTGCTGTTTCTCAAGAGGTGGAAGAAATCTTGATAAAGAACTTCCGATTCCAACATCAGCAATATCAGAGACAAGCAACAGCATTGCCCAAAGAGCCGATAGATAACCATAGTCAGAATGAGACAACAGTCGGAAAGTAATAATTGTAAAAAGAAGTGCAAATATTAATCCAAAAACATTGCCAACAAATACAAAATAGGTGTTTTTGGCAGTCCTGGAAAAAAAAAGCGACAGTAATTTATTTAAATACATATGATATTAGATGCTCTTCGGCTCAAGAATAAAAACATTTATTTTCCCGAATCTTTTGTTTGCTAATGTCCTATATTTTATTAGGAATTGGAGCTTGGTTTCTTCCCATTTGGAAATTGTTGTCAAATCATTCCAGGAATCAATCATGGATAAAAGGATTATCTGCGAAGCCTCATAATCTTTTAAGACTCCTGGATATAACCAATCATAATAACTGTCCATATAAGAATGAGTCGGAATCCCCACAAAATGTTCAAATAGATATCTATAACCTCCAAATCTCGGACATTCCCCTAAAGCTTCAAGTGAATAGCTATCAGCAGTTAGGTTTTTTTTAGAATAATCAAGGGCAGCAATTTTATCTTTATAGGCATAACTAAAGTCAGCAGTAAACAAGGTTAATAAGTTCAAACTGATAAAAACGATAATAATAGGGATAACAACGGTTCTTCCGTGTTCTTTTTGCCAAATAAAATCCAGACTATTTCCCAGTATAATAGCTAGCCAAGGAAAAAAGAAAAGAAAGTAATATTCAAATATTTTTCGCTCATAAAACACAATAAATAGCAAAACTTGCAGTAAAATAACTGATAGGACTTTTATCGCTGAAGAACTATCTGATCCACTGATGAAAAATCCTTTTTTTGATTCTTTAAAGAAATACCAAACAATAAAAATAGCTATTCCAGATAAAACAAATAAAATGCTTTCTGGATATGCTCTTTTTTGTAACCAGGCAAGTTCTTTACACTGACCAGATTCAGAAAAAAGATCGGGAAAGGCTGGTAACCACATAAATCTTCCCAAGGAAGAAAGAAAAAGCGAGCTTCTCTCTTGGAAGCTGGAGACTTCCATCGCTTGATTTTTTCCTAATATAATATTTAGTCCAGCTCTGCTGTTCAAGAAATTGTGCCTTAGATCAAAAATAATCAGGGGAAGCTGTAGTAAAATAAAAATAGCCAGAGATATAAGAATTATTCTTCTTGAAAATAATTTCCTTTTAATAAATATTACACTGACAATTAAAGGCAAAAATATAAGTATCGATAGATGGCATTGAATTGCTAAGGCAAAAGTAATACTTAACCAAATTAATCCCTTGGATTGGTTTTTCAGTATTCTATATAAAATATATCCAATAAGCAGGGAAAAAAGCGGTATAGGCATTGGATTCCAGAATTGCCGATCGTAAAATGCAATTAAAAAA
>Ga0194125_10014189_pt1 | contig 10231 bp, 13 predicted proteins | sample TA2KigC250mmetaG_FD_148626 | JGI IMG/M metagenome (GOLD analysis project Ga0194125, IMG submission 148626) | Freshwater microbial communities from Lake Tanganyika, Tanzania - TA2015034 Kigoma Deep Cast 250m | ecosystem: Environmental > Aquatic > Freshwater > Lake | place: Tanzania: Lake... | reverse complement strand
CCGCCTCAATCTGCGCTTGCAGCTCGTCCTGCAGGTTCCGGGGCAGAATGGTGGTCCGGTCCTTGCCGCCCTTGCCACCCCGGACAAAGATGATGCCCTGGCCGAAATCCACATCCTGAATGCGCAGGCGGATACACTCAAGCAGGCGTAGACCGCCGCCGTAGAGCAGCTTCGCCATGAGGGCGTGCCTGCCCGTCATGGCAGCGAGCAACCGCTGAACCTCCGCCTGGGTGAGCACGGTGGGCGGCCTCTGCTGGCGTTTACTGCGGACAGGGGCAATTTCAGTGACCAGGGGCTTGTCAAGGACATCCCGATAGAGAAAAACCAGGGCGTTCAGGGCCTGCCGCTGGGTTGAGGCAGACACCTTACCCTCGGTTGCGAGATGGGAGAGAAAGCGCTCCACATCCTTTGCCCCGAGCCTGTTCGGATGGGTCTTGCCGCCGAAGTAATGAATATAACGAAGTATCCACTGGCAATAGGTATGCTCTGTGCGGTAGGCGTAGTGATGATAACGGAGCACCTCGCGTACCTGGTCCATGAGCTTGAGGCCGGGATTCGGGCGGAATTTCGGTTTATTTTTTTCTTGACTTTCCATATACTGACACATAATATCACAATACGTGGAAACAAAAAAGAAAAAATGCAATAAGCGGACACTAAACAGGCAAATTTTCCATATTTTGCATTCAATATCTTGATAAGCGGAAAATCCGTCCACCTATAGGGGGTGATATGACGGACAACTTTCCACTGATTGCACTGTTATCTGCCTAATGAATATAGGCGCAAAGAAAGGAGGGAGAAATGTTTAAAGACAAGCTGATGGTTTTAGGGTCCTCATTGTTTGTTTCTCTATTATTATCTGGTTGCATGACTGCTGCTCAGCACCAAAAAAGCTTACACTCAACTCAAGAGCGGGAAATGACTCTCGGTATTGTTCAAAAGGAAATTCGTGTTGGAATGTCACAAGCTGACGTGGCAACAGCTTTAGGTTCACCTAACATTGTGACAAAAGACAGTGAAGGCAAAGAAACATGGGTATATGACAAAATGGCAACTGAAGCATCATATTCCAAAAGTCACGGATATGGGACGGTCTTGATTCTTGGTTTTTCAAAAGACACAGGGGCAGTTAGTTACGCTCAAAAAACTTTGACAGTGATTATCAAATTTAGCAACAAACAATTGGTCGAGTCATTCTCATACCATGCCAGCAAATTTTAGGCTTAGGAGGTTTCTATGAAAAAGATTTATGTAATATTTCTTGTTCTGGTTCTATTTATTTCTGCCTGTGCAACAACCAAAACTCCTCCGAAAACACAACTTCAGATACGGGAGTTCCAGACTCGCACATACGAGACTAATGACGTAAAAATGGTTATGAAAGCAATGCTTAACGTCCTTCAAGACGATGGTTTTATTGTTAAAAACGCAAATGTTGAGCTTGGGCTTTTTAACGCAACAAAAGAGGTTGACATTACAAGTAAATGGGAAGTCTTTGGTGCGATTATGACAACAAGCAAGTACCAAACCCCCCGATGGGCAAAAAATAGAATTATTGAAGCTACAGCCAACATTAGTGAGTTTGGCAAACAATGCAGAGTTCGGATAAATTTTCAGATAAAAGACATGGATAATTTGGGTGGTGTCAGACAAGTTGGAGAAATTAGAGATGAGAAATTTTATCAGGATTTCTTTTCAAAAGTTGATAAGGGCGTTTTCATCCAAAAAGAGAAACTATAGTATGCAGATAACAAGTCACTCCAGCGGATGGCTTACAGCCACCGCTGATTTCTGGCGTTCGCAAGGTGAAATCGAATGACAAAACAGCGTAAGACTTTGAAGGTCCGTATTCCGCCGTACCAGCCCCCTAGGAATAAATGGCGTCGTAGTATTATTTTGCAAATCGAGAAGGCTGCAGCCTCACGAGCCATCACCTACCGATCAATGGATCAACTCGAACTTATCGTCACCCTTTACATGACGACAGACGAAATCGCTTGGCACGATGTTGACAATAGACTAAAGGACATTATGGATGCACTGCAGGGCAGAGCGGGGGGATCAAAGGCAAATAAGATATTGACTGCAGTTGTCCCAAATGACCATCAAATCCACAAAGTGACAATCGAGAAAAGGACTGCCCCACGGCAGAGTCATGGTTGGGGTCACCTGATTATTCTGAAGTACCAAGAAAGTGCGAACAAGCGGCTGCACCGGATCGCCGATAAACCCGGCTCCCGGTGAGCCTCTGCGTTAGATGAAGATGAGGAATCAATATGCGTGCAAAGGCGATTAAAGATCTGGCCCAACTCTCAGATAATAAGCTTTTTGAGGAGGTGGCGGAAGGGTTGACAATTGTTCTCGAAAATGCAGCTTGTATCGAGGCTGACTCGATATTTCTGGCAGATCAGAATCACCCCCGTTCTTGCGAAATCCTCCGCAAGATATCGGAAGAGGAAACGGCAAAATTCCTGATTCTTATGGATGCCATCCGCTCCCCGCGGCAGCCCGCAAGTGATTTTGCAAACCAGCTCGCACGTTTCAACGACCATTTTTCCAAAGGTTTTTACGCTGAGTACTATACACTTCGCTTAGCTAATTTCGGTGAAGTTCTTGAATATATAAAGCAAGCGCGTGAAGAATATTTTCTCGACGGTCCCAACGATGTGGACTGGATCTTTCGAAATCGAATACTCCAGCAACGCGAAGAAAGAATTTATGTTGATTATGTCGAGAATGACGGGGAACATTATTGGCACTCACCTAAATGGCCTGAGTCTGTGGAAAAAGGGATGACGACTTTCTGTAAAATGCCCTTAGATATCCTGAATCTTGCCAAATCACTAAACCAAGCAGGCTGTGCAAGTCCAAAGGCCCTGTCAGTAATCGCGTCAAAGTGGCGGTCAGTGAAAATGACCGATGATTTCCCGATTAGTCAATTACGCGATACGAACTATGCAACACTACAAGAATTGGATAAGAGCGGTCTCCTCCGCGAGCAACCACAAAATATTTACGACACAATAATTAACTATTGGCTCTTCCCCCTTTACTCTGCCGACCTAAGAATAATAAGTGTTGATCAGTCGAAGTTGCGGGAAATACAACGGGGATGGGCACCCGAGTTCTGAGGAGTTCATAATGAGGAGTGGCGACTGATCATGAACATTAACCTTTCATTTCATCTAACAAGTCAATTAAGGCGACGGGGAATAGGCCCCGGTGCCTTTTTGCGAGGGTAGTTGCCCCCGCGCCTTATCTCTGTCGTTATGCAGTAGAGAGAAGATATAAAAGGAAGGGAATATGGACTGGATGACAATGGCTCAAAATGTCGGTACCTTCGGCGTAGGTACGGGGATACTTGCGATCCTCGTCAAGTCGCTCGTCGTGAACTCTCTGAACAGGGACCTCGAAGCCTACAAGTGAAGACACAAGGGGACGTAGGTTCTAAAACAACTTGAGAAATAGGAGAGAAGAATATAATCTTTGGCTATGGCGAGACAACCGAGGTTGGACGCTCCCGGAGCGTTGCAGGGAGCAGCCGACAAGGCTGCGATCCAGCGGGTGAAAGACCCGCCATGATAATTGTCCGATTCGGTCATGTAGTGATACCACAGTTCTGGAAGGCAACTTCCAGGCAAAAAAAATGAGAGCACTGGGTCGGACCAAGGCAACCATTTGACATAATTAGTGAACGGCGGATAAATGCTTGTTTTTTTGGTCTTAGAACTGCTTTTTTGAACTTAAAATTAACCCTCTAAGGTTATAGATTTGGCAAGGGCGAACCGACATTATCTCCCCGGCTATGTATGGCACATTACTCATCGGTGCCATAAAAGGGAATTCTTGTTAAAGTTTGCCCGAGACCAGCGTCGATGGTTATAGTGGCTTTTTGAAGCGAGGAAACGTTTTGGGACCTCCATCCTGAACTACACGGTGACTTCTAACCATGTTCATCTTGTTATTAGGGACGATAAAGGAGAAGGGGTCATACCCCAAACGATGCAATTGGTCGCAGGGAGGGCGGGCCAGGAATACAATCAAAGGAAGAATCGCAAGGGTGCCTTTTGGGAGGATCGTTATCACGCCACTGCAGTGGAGGTAGATTCCCATTTAAGTCGCTGTATGGTCTATATTGATCTGAACATGGTTCGAGCAGGCATTGTGACTCATCCATCAGAGTGGCCTTTCTGTGGGTATAACGAAATCAAAAATCCGCGGGAAAGGTATTCTATCATCGATTACGAGAGTCTAATTGATTTCTTTAATGCTCAGAGCATGGATGAATTGAGGAAGACGTATAGAGTCTGGGTGGAAGAGGCATTGGAGAAACAGAGCTACCGGAAGCGGGAGCCACAGTGGACAGAGAGTATAGCTGTTGGGAACGAGGTCTTCGTAAGAGAAACGAAAGAAAAACTTGGGATAAAAGCGATAGGGAGGGAAGTGATCGGAGTGAATGGATCTTACGAGTTACGAGAGCCTGAAACAGTTTACGAGGTTAATTTTAGCCCTGAAAATATGAGTTTAAGCGGAGAAAATATGTTCTTTTGGGACGTTTCTTTTTCAGGATCAATAGGTTAGCTTGGTCCGACCCAGATTCACACCAGATTCACAAGAGGGCGGCGTATTTTTCGCCTGCGGCGGGCGAACACGCCGCTGGAGCAGACGGGCCTCCGGCCCGCAGTTTAGCCACGACCCGTTAGCTTTACAAAACAGATATGGACATCCCCCACGTTATCCGTCTATAATTCAGATAGACATCGATATGCCGACAATCAAAGATATTTCAGGGCCATACCGGTTTTTCTTTTACAGCTTCGATTGCAACGAGGAAATGCATGTCCATGTTCAGAGAGAAAGGATGATCTGCAAATTCTGGATGCAACCCGTTGTATTGGCAAGGAATCAGGGTTTTGCCCCGAAAGAGCTCAGTACCATACGGGAAATAATCTTAAAGAACAGGAACAAATAATGGAGGCATGGTATGAACACTGCGGTGGAAATACAGGAAGTGAGAATTAAGAATATAATTGTCACCGAGGACACCATTACAGCCCAACTCATGGATGGGCGGATAATCAGCGTACCATTAGCCTGGTCATGGCGGTTGTCTGAGGCTACTCCCAAACAGCGGGCAAACTGGGAAGTCATCGGAGACGGTCATGGTGTGCATTGGCCCGACATTGATGAAGACATCAGTGCCGAAGGCATGCTTTACGGTATTCCCGCTCATAGACCTCGAATGGCCGCTAAGTTCAATCTAAAACCGGTCAAGAAGAAAACGCCGGCTAACTTGAACAAGGACATGCAGCGGATCGCCAATAAACCCGGCTCCCGCTGATGCCAATCGTTGGTTGCATATTAAAGGAGGAATCAGAACATAGCAGAAGCGATGACGGTAGAAACTATAGTCGAAGCCGATTGGCAGATGCGGGGATTTTGGACACGCCTACGTTTTCCACTTCAAACACCAAAAGGTGCCTGGTCAGATATTGATCTCATTGCCTACAACCCTGAGGGTCGCCATCTTGTAATTGCCGAGTCAAAGGTTCGTGGTCCATGGCCTTAGGCGACCCCAAAGCTTCAAAACCCAAATCTGAAAGGAGACAGAATGAATTATTATGCACTGTTTTACTATGTGGTTGATGACTATGTTTCAAGCAGGGCTCCCTATCGAGATGCACATCTTCGGCTTGCCTCGGAGGCAAATCACCGAGGCGAGCTCATCCTGGCAGGCGCCTTGAGCGATCCGATCGACCGGGCACTCCTTGTATTTCGCGTGCCGGATCCTTCTGCCGTTGAGGAGTTCGTCCGAAACGATCCTTATGTTAAGAATGGACTGGTGGTTCGATGGGAGATCCGGCCATGGATTGTTGTGATCGGCAACGAATCGGCCAATGCTCCAGGGGGGACAAAATGATCGCCCGTTTTGCAGTATTCGGAAAAGGCTAAATTTTGAGCCTGTGCTTTAGTGCACTTCCGGGATGATGTTGCCGCCGGAAGGGAAGATGGCGACATCCGCTTGGGGGATCTTTTCAGAGACCTGCTGAATGGCATCCTGTATGGTGGGAGCGTAGGCGAATTTCATCATCCGCACTTGATCTTCTGAAAGCCCCTCGGTCACATGAACCACGGTAAATTTCTCGGCTAACTCTTTGAAATAGACCACCTGCATGATGTAAGAAATTCCGAACGAACGTAAATGTTCAGGCACATCCCCCAGGATGAGACGGCGATGAAAATCCCCAGCACTTTCCGGGCTTGCCATTTCTTTAATCAGAGGCATGATCGGACCTGCCTGTTTCTGGGGGGCCACCCAGATGATCGCTCCTCCTGACCGCGTGCAAAAACCCGCCATGACCAGGGCTTTGGTCGCCTGAACCCCAATTTCCAAGGGATAAGCAGAGGTGATGGTCACATCGGCTAACTTCGAAAGAGAGATCGTATAAAGAGAGGCGGCGTAATTGGATGCTTCTCTATGCTCGGCCAAGGGATCTCCCGCAAAGGCACGGATGATCTCCCTTTTTTCATTGATGATGAAGTCGAGTTTAAAAGCCATTCTGGATAACCGGCCAGCATCTAAAATATCTTCAGAAAAGTGGTTTCCATCGAGTAGGTTTACTTTGCTATTCCGATGGCGCATCCAGGTGAAGTGATGTTCGGCAACAGAGCGATAGGAGCAAACGCCGGGCATGATGATTTTATATCCTCCGCCGTATCCGGCAATGGGATGGGGCATGCATTCTCCGACGCCAATGATCAGATCGGCGAAGGCAACATAACGGTTTACCTCGACCAGCGTCCCCCGATGAGTCTTTCCGATGATCACATTATCCGAGGCGTGGGGGTTGTGGACATAGAGGCGGCCGGATAGACGGGAGAAGGCTTCTTTGCCAACCTTTACCTCGAGTTGCTCAAGGGATGGAATGGGGTGTGTTCCCAGGGCGCAAATTCCGGTTATCCGGCTGTCCGGAATGCCAGCCCGATTAAGACGGTTCATCATTTCAGGCAGGGCAAGGTAAGCAGGTGTGGGACGCTGGAGGTCATCGAATAGAATAATTACCTCCATCCCAGGACGAGCCAGATCTTCTATCTTAGGTGATCCGATGGGATGATCGAGTGCTCGCCGTATCTCTTCAGCCGGGTCTTTTACTCCGGGGATGGGAGGTTTGTCTTCGCTGGAGATCAGATTCCATCCTTTTGGAATAGAAAAGGTTCTTCTCTCTCCATCATAATTGAGATATTGGCTCATTTTGCCGACTCCTTTAGGTTGCAATCAGGTATTTTACGATAATGAAAGAGCCCCTCCACAAGACAGGGCTTTAAATCCAAAATCGAGATCCCGAATCAAGTTCGGGATGACAAAAAGACGAGAACCGTACCCCGTTGTCATGCTGAACTTGTTTCAGCATCTGGTTTGTTATTTTTAGGTGTGTACTTAATAAAATGATAGAGTAATATTGAGCGGTTGTCAAATAAAAATGGGTATTGACAAACAAAATAAGCTGGGGTACAGTACACCTCGTGCGAAGGCTGATTATTAGGAACCCGAAGACGATAAGAAGGAAAGTTTATGATTATCTCCGTGAAAAACTTTTGAGCGGGGAGATTCCTCCCCATGAGCATCTGATCGAAGCGAAGATTGCACAGGAGATAGGGACATCACGGACGCCTGTCAGAGAAGCTCTTCATAATCTGGAACTGGAGGGTCTTATCGAGTCAATTCCAAGGGTAGGGTATGTCGTCAGGCCTATTAGCGAACAAGAAGTTGAGGAGATTTGCGAAATAAGAAGAGTCGTTGAAGAACTTGCCACCCAGTGGGCAATTGAGAAGGCCCGTGATAGGCTCATCGAGGAATTGAGGAAAAACGTTGCTGTCTCAGAAGAGAAAGTCTCCGGAGGAGATGTGATGGCATTTGTGGAATTGGATTCCCAGTTTCACGAAATCATAGCCAGATTCAGCGGCTCTCAACGCCTTCTCGAATTGGCGCAAACGTTACGACGACACATGCTGAGGTATAGAATTCACAGTATTTACTCGCCTGACAATGTTCTAAGAGCCATTGATGGACATAAGGGAATACTTCGGGCGATTGAAAAGACTGATTCAGGAGACGTAAAGCAAGCCATTGAACATCATTTGAATCAATCGAAGAAAGATATATTGAGATACGCTTTTAAAGAAACTTCAAAAGAAGCGAGATAGCTAATGATGATCGAGATTAAGTTCAAGGGTAGGGGAGGGCAGGGAGTGGTGGTCGCCTCCGAAATTTTAGGGAGGGCCTTTTTTACAGAAGGGAAATACCCCCAGTGTTTCTCCCTCTTTGGGAGCGAACGCCGCGGCGCCCCGGTCATTGGTTTTTTGCGGGTGGATGAGGAGCCCATTCTATTGAAATGCCAGATCAGACATCCGGACCAGTTCATTGTCTTTGACATTAGCCTGATGGAAGAGTCAGAGGTGCTCCAGGAACTGAAGCCTGGAGGGACTCTTCTGATCAATACGGACAGGGAGATCGATTCTTTCACAGGGTTGAGACATTACAAGATCGGCCTGATCGATGTGGGGCCGATTGCGAGAAAAGCCGGAGTGGGAGGGGCATTGAACACGACCATCCTTGGAGCCTATGCCTCTTTGACCCATCTGGTACAGAAAGAGACCCTGATCGAGATGGTCCGCCAAATGATCTCCATCAAAACGGAATCCAATGTTGAGGCCCTAAGAGAAGCCCACGATAAGGTTCGAATCTATGAAAGTTTATACTGAGTCTTTTGAATTAGTTATCCCGATCTCCTATGAAAGCACCGAGGTCATCGAGACCGGCAAGTGGGGTTTTCAAAAACCTGAAACTGCTTTTATGACAGCCCCTTGTGAGGAGGCCTGCCCAGCGGGCAATCCCATAGCAACGTTTATCTATCTTATAGGGGAGGGAAAATTCGGAAAAGCGCTTGAGGCGGTTTTGAAGGAGAATCCTTTTCCAGGGGTCTGCGGCAGGGTCTGTTTTCACCCCTGTGAGAGCGGGTGTAACCGAAACCAGTATGATGAGACCGTGTCAATCAATGTCTTGGAGAGATATGTGTTTGATGCCACCGTGGACCAGTCACCAAAACTTCATCCGGCGCTAAACAGCGATCCGAAAAGGATTGCGGTTGTCGGAGCAGGGCCTGCGGGCCTCTCCTGTGCCTATTTCCTCGCCTTGCTTGGGCACAAGGTGACCGTTTTTGAGGCCAGACAGGAACCCGGGGGAGTGTTGCGCTGGGGAATCCCTGAGTACAGGCTTCCGAAATCGGTCCTGAAAAAAGAGATTGGAAGGATATTAGGACTTGGCATTGAGATGAAAACCGGAGTTGTGGTGGGGAAACAGTTCCCTATAGAGAGTTTAAATCAATTTGATGCTGTCTTTCTGTCTCCAGGGGCTGGCGTAAGCCTTCCTCTCGGAGTCGGGGGCGAGGGTTTGACAAGGGTCTGGCGAGGAACGGACTTTTTGAACCGGATCAATTTGGGAGAGAAGATCAGGGCCGGGGGAAAAATCATTGTGATCGGCGGGGGGAATACGGCAATGGATGTTGCACGATCAGCGCGGCGTCTGGGTTCTGCAGTAACCATCGCCTACCGACGGACAAAAAAAGAGATGCCCGCGGTTACGGACGAGGTTGAGGAAGCTGAGCAGGAAGGGGTGCGATTTGAGGTCCTGGTTCAACCGGTTGAGATCAGGCTTCTGAAAAACAGAAAGATCCGCATCAAATTCCAGCGCATGAAGCTGAGAAAGACAAGCCGGGAGGAACGGGCCCGCCCCATCCCGATCAAAGGAAGCTTTGTCATACTCGAGGCAGATCGTCTCATTACAGCGGTCGGGGAGGGAGTGGATCTCTCATGGATCCCTCAAGACCTGAGGGAGAAGGGTTTCATCAAATCGGTCCATTCCCTTGAGACCAAGGGGAGAAGAATCTATGCAGGAGGAGACGCCATTGACCAACAGCGAAGCGTGGTAACCGCCATTTGTTCGGGAAAGAGAGCGGCCATCTCAATCGATCTTTCTTTCAGGGGACAGGACCCGGAGGAGGTCTTTACAAAGATCAGAGCAGGGTCAAAAGAGGGTCTTTCGATGGAGGCCTATCTCAAGGGTAGGGAGAGGGGAATCTGGGAGGAGCCAAAGGGGGTTGTTGTTTACGATCAGCTCAATACACTCTTTTTCAAGCCGTCTGAAAGAGTGAGAACAGGAAGAATCGAT
>Ga0194125_10014187_pt1 | contig 10232 bp, 7 predicted proteins | sample TA2KigC250mmetaG_FD_148626 | JGI IMG/M metagenome (GOLD analysis project Ga0194125, IMG submission 148626) | Freshwater microbial communities from Lake Tanganyika, Tanzania - TA2015034 Kigoma Deep Cast 250m | ecosystem: Environmental > Aquatic > Freshwater > Lake | place: Tanzania: Lake... | reverse complement strand
CATGAACCTGCGACAATCGCAAATGATGAACGGCCGATAGCCGCCGTTCCCGAGTGATCGAATCTTCATAGTGCACCTCCTTGCCGTGCTGTCCGGACCTCAACCGCATGGGCAAGGAGGTCTTTTTTTCAACGACCCGCTCAAAGGCTAACGGCTCGGCAGGAGTCAGATGGGTGGCAGCCTCAAGTCTTCCGGACTTGGGGAGGACGAGCCTCGCGTTTGTAGTGTGCTCGTAAGAGCATGAGATAGCGTCTGACGACGCCACTACAAGCCAAGCCTTCCGGCCCCCTGCCACCCGGGAGTTTCTTCTTAGCCTTTGAGCGGATCGTTGTTTTTTTCACGATCCGCTCAAAGGGCCAAGCCCGGGTGGCATCGCCAAGGGCTCTGCCCTTGACGATGGTTCCACGCGAATCCGCGCGACCATCGTCAGGGCCGGAGGCCGGCCTTGGCGCTGCCACCCGGCAGAGCCTTTGGCCTTCGAGCGGATCGTTGCTTTCTCTTGGCTCATCCGGTTTACGCGTGCGTGCAACCCCGGAAGGGCCCGACCCTCCGGTGTCTTCCGCTCTGGGCCAATGACAGGGCAGAGAGACAAGGCGAGGCCCGTCGGCGGCGTCGCCCTTGTCACGAAGCTGCGGCGGCACTGGGAGGGTACCGGCCGGCCGATCTCCTGCCCCTGGTCTCATGCCCTCGATCCCGGGTCGCGTGGCCCGGCGAAGCAACGCGGGGCGCTGCCATTTACGCTTTGCGCCCCGCGTCAAGGCTCGTGCTTCGTCGTTTCTCAGCGGACGGCGGCCCAGACGCCCGAGCGGCCCAGGCTGTTGGTCATCGTCCCGGACATGGTGGTGTGGGACGTGATCGTCCCGGTATAGGTCGCCGAGACGACGCCGGGCAGCGTCCAGGTAATCGAATTGAGGTCTTGACTCCAGGTGCCCAGGGGGATTCCCTCCAGGGCGCAAGTCCCATTGACGTTGAACGTGAAGTGGACCGTGCCCGGGGCGCTCGTACCCCACTGGGTCGTTACGGTCCACGTGCCGACGGCGGAGTACCGCGCCGGTGCGGGGGCGATCCTCACCTCGTCCACGAACCAGTCGTCGAACGCCTGCGTGGCACTGGCGGTCCCGATGCTGCGGATCCGCAGCTTGAATCCCGCATGCAGGGCCGCGCTGGGCAGGCGCAGGCTCACCTGGTTGAAGGTCGTCATGTCGGGTCCGCTGCCCGCGTGCCGTTGCAGCTCGACCCAGGCGGAGCCGTTGTAGTACTCGAGGATCAGGTCGTCGCCGCTGTCCGGTGCTTCCCCGCCGCCTTTTCGCTGGTAGTAGTAGGTCAGTTGCGGGGCGTCGCTGTAGGAGGACAGGTCGATCCCTCTCGATTCGACCGAGTCTCCGCCCGAGGGGTGGCCGTTGAGCCGCAAGGCATAGGGACCGGAGGGCTCGTTCAGGCCCACGTCATCCACGGTGGCGCCCTTGACCACCGGCCATTTGGCCGCGTCGAGGGTCGTCGAGACGAAGCGGTCCTCGAAGATGCTCTCCTCACAGAGATCGATCATCACATGGTCCACCCGCGGGAACGTACCGAGCAAGGGGGAACCGACGCTGCGCCATTCGACGGAGCGGATCGGCCGACAGAACATCATCGAAGGGTCCGAACGGGCCGCGACGAGCAAGGACACCGAGATGAAGCTCACGGATGTGGCGCGGGCCAGTCTGAGCGAATTGCGCGGCGACTACGAGATCGTGATCCTCGATCGGGGCCAACTCCCCTGGTCGGTGCACGCGGCGGAGGCAAAGGCCGTGAACGCCATCTCCCTGGACCCGGCGCCCTTCGAGGACGATATGGTCCATGAGGCGGCGAAGCACGCGCTGGCCCAGCGCAGGAAGTACGCCCGGTGGTTGGACGCCGAGGACGCGGTGGTCGTGGCCAACGCGATGCTCCTGATCATCGGCCGCGCCCTGAACATGCTCAAGAGCCAGATCGAAGCCCAAGGCAAGACCTTCGAAGAAACCGATGGCTTCAGCGAGCGTCTGACCGCCAAACGCATCGAGGCCAGGGAAAAGGGCAAGCCCCCGGCGCCGGAGTGCCCCTTGTGCGGCAAGCCGATGCGCCGCCGGAACTCGGCCAAGGGCCCGTTCTGGGGCTGCTCCGGCTTCCCGGAGTGCAAGGGGACCAGGCCGATAGGACAGGAGGGACCGCATTGACCTTATTGACCCCATTGTCAATGGGGTCAGCGATGTCAACGAGGTCAATAAGGTCCCCCAGAGGATGGCATCGCCATGAACGAAGCCGAAGCGAGAGCCGAGAAGATCGATCCCGCGCTGCAAGCGGCGGGCTGGCGCGTGGTCGAGGGCGAAGTCGAAACCGGGAAACGCTACACGGAGCCGGACGGAAGCCCTTGTTGCGCCTCAAGTACCATGACTCGATTGCCGATGCCCTGGCCGAGCTGGGACGGCCGGAGGAAATCGGGCGGGTCTTCGCCGGCTTCCAGAAGTACCTGTACCAGCCGCAGATCGCGGCCTGACGGGTAAGAGCAGGGAGAATTGACGGGTCAGGTGCATTTTTCGGAGTCCCGTCGCCCGCCATGGTCGGAGCGGGTAAATCTCCCCTTATGCCATGGGAATACCGGGGAATGGCGGGCCGGACCCTGCTCTCACGCCGGAACGGCGCCCTCCGGAGCGGCGTCAACATCGAAGATGCTCAACACACTCCGGTGAGCATCTTTGGATAAACGTGAGTGTCTTTGGGAAAAAGTGAGCATCTATGGCGGGGTGTGATCATCTTTGGGCGGTGGCCCCCATCTTGCGGGGGAGGGTCAGCCCGCAGCGGGATGGTTCGGGCTTCCCACTATATGTGGCGACCGCGGGCTTCGGATTTCACACGGCACCCTTGACACGGGTCCGGGCAAATGACATTATCCTGCTACGATTGGATGGGCCCAGATGACGGAATCGGCGCAATTGATAGACTTGCTGACGCCCGAGACGTTCGCACGGATCGAGAGCGTGTTCCGCAGGCACTTCCGGCTCGCTCTGGAGAGCGCCGGGCGCGAGGGCGAGCCGGTGGAGGCGCTGAGCAGCAAGGAGGGCCGGCCGGAGTTCTGCCGGTTGGTGGGGCAGGAGGCGGGCGGGCGGCAGCGGTGCGTCGCCGAGCGGCAGCGGGCCATCGAAATCGCCGCTCAGACCGGGCAGTCGTACGTCACGATCTGTCACGCGGGGATCGTGCTGGTGTGCGTGCCGGTGGTCGATCACGACACGGTCTATGGCGGCGTCTTCTTCGGCCGGTGCCTGTGGGAGCCGGCCACCCCCATGCTGATCGAAGACATTGAGAACCGCCTGCGGGACGTCCATCCTGCGGGTTCCTTGGGTCCTTTGGGTCCCTCAGGTCCCTTGAATGCCGAGGGACCCAAAGGACCGCAAGGGCGGGACCCCCACGCTTTGGCCGCGGAAGACGGCCGCGCCACGGGGAGGGGTGGGACGGCCCTGCCGCCCGGGGCGGTGGCCCGGGCCTTGCGTGCGCTGCCGGTGGTGCGCGGACCGCAGATCCACCGGGCGGCGGAGTTCCTGTTCGATCTGCTCTACGAGGTCGGCGGCTTCGATGCGCGGGCGATCCGCTGGCGGCGCGCGCGGGCCGAGCAGCAGTCCCAGATCGGCGAGTTCATCCAGGAGCGCAAGAAGCTGGGGACCAAGTGGCAGTACCCGCTCCAGAGCGAGCGGGCCCTGGTGCAGAAGGTCAAGATCGGCGATCGGACCGGGGCCAAGGAAATTCTCAATTCGATCCTGGGGACGATCCTGTTCAAGGACATCGGCGATCTGGGCATCCTCAAGGCCCGGCTGCTGGAGCTGCTGACCGTGCTCAGCCGGGCGGCGGTCGAGGGGGGCGTCGAGATCGACACCATGCTCGAAAAGAACCTCGCCTACGTCAACAAGGCCATGCAGATCGACAACCAGGAGGACCTGTGCGCGTGGATCAGCACGGCCTTGAACGAGTTTCTCGAGCTGGTGTACTCCTCGCAGGATGCCCGCAAGATGACGCAGATCCGGCCGGCGCTCGAGTACATCGACGCCCACTACGACGGGCCGATCGCGCTGGCGGAGATCGCCCGGGCGGCGCACCTGAGCGTCTCGCGGCTGGCCCACGTGTTCAAGGAGCAGATGGGGATCACGCTGATCGACTACGTGACGACCGTGCGGATCGAGCGGGCCAAGGAGCTGCTGCTGGGCACCGACCAGAGCTGCACGGAGATCTGCTTCGCGGCGGGATACAACAACCAGAGCTACTTCACGCGGACCTTCAAGTCCCTCGTCGGCCTGACCCCCCGGCAGTTTCGCGTCGAGAACCAAAGAAGAGGGCTCTCGTCCAAACCGACCGAATAATGTGGAGCTCACAGCTCGGAACTACGCAACAAAGCCCAAGAACCCCAAAACACCGGCGTCGCGCGGCGGAGCCGTTCGGAATGCCGGATCTTCTCCTGTTTCGGATGTGCCTGTAATGTACCAGTTTGCAGGTCGCGTTTTCCGTGAAGCGGCGGGCTAGCCTGCGGCGCAGGTCTGGAGCGTCTCGGGCGCCGCCTGGGCCCGCGCTTGGGGCAAGGTGAAGAAGAAGATACTGCCCTGGCCCACCTCGGACTCGACCCAGATGCGCCCCCCGTACATCTCGACAATCTTCTTGGCGATGGTCAGACCGACCCCGGTGCTTTCGCGGTCGTCGCGCGGCGCGAGGGTCTGGAAGAGCTGGAAGATCCGCTCGAAGTGCTTCCGCTCGATGCCGGGGCCGTTATCGGAGACGCTGAACCTCCAGAACGCGCCGTCCGCGCCGCACGCGATGGCGATGCGGCCCTGGGGCTTGTCCAGGTACTTGATGGCGTTGCTCAGCAGGTTCTGGAAGACCTGCCGGATCCTGGTGGCGTCCGCCGCGACGGTGGGCAGATCGGTTTCGATGTGGATCGAGATATGCGCCGGGACGTCCAGATCCGCCACCAGCTCCGGCAGGAGCCGGTCGAGGGCGAGGGGCGCGGGGGCCCCCTCGGCGCGGCCGACCCGCGAATACTGGAGGACGCCGTCGATCAGATCGTGCATCCGGTCCACCCGGTTACCCAGCAACTGCAGGGTTTCCTTGCCTTGGGCATCCAGTTGGTCCTGGTAGTCGGCCGCGAGCCAATCCGAGAGGTTCTTGATGGCCCGCAGCGGCGCCTTGAGGTCGTGCGAGACGACGTAGGCGAAGTCCCGGAGCTCCCGGTTGATGGCGGCCAGCCGCTCGAGCAATTCCATCTGTTTCTGTTCGGTGCGCTTGCGGTCGGTCATGTCCTGGAGCGTCTCGGTCGCGCCCACGATGCGGCCCTGGGAGTCCCGGATCAGCGCGGCGGTGAACTGGAGCCACAGGCGGTGCCCCTGCCGGTCGGAGAAGAACGCGGCGGCTTCGTACGCCTCGTCGACGAGATCGGATTTACTGCAGCCTTCCGGGTACCATCGGGCCAGATGCTCGACGGCCTCGTCCACGAGCAGGTCGGCCAGGCAGGGCCTTTCGGACGGATAGAAGGCCCGCCAGTGTTCCGTCGTTCCGAGGATCTCGCCGGCGGGAATCCCGCTGAGGCGCTCCATCGCCCGATTCCAATGGATCACCCGGTGGCTCCTGTCGATGATGAACGTGGGGATGGGCGACCCCTGGAGGATGCTCGCCAGTCGTTGCTCGCTCTCCCGCAGGGACTTCTCGGCACGACCGCGTTGCATGAGGTCCACCCGGATCAGGACGGCGATCCCCCCGAGAAACAGGAGGCACAGTGCCAGCGCGATGAGCATGTGGCGCCAGATCCGCGCGCCGGCGGCGGCATGGGCCGTACCGATGGGCACGGCCGCCAGATCCAGGGACACCGCGCCGACGGAGCCGCCGAAACCCGCGACCGGGCCATATCGTTCCACGAGCGCCCGGGGCGCATCTTCCGGCCGCCCGTGGCAGCGGAGGCAGCTTGGCTCGAAGCGCCGGGGAATCGCGCACACGTAGTACGTCTCTCCCTGCTCAAAGAACGCCATCGTGCCGGACCAGCGTTCTGCCTCCGGATGCTGCTCGAAATACCGAATCAGCGCTTCCTCCGCCGGGGTCGCCCGGTTGACCGGATTGCGCGGGTTGATCGAGGCGAACCGCAGCAGGGCATCGGGGGAGCTTTCGCGGACCTTGTCGAACACGCTGCGCGCAATGAAGGAGGTGGACATGGTCTCCGGCATGAACGCCTCCTCGCCGAGTTGTCTTTCCATTTCCGGGCGAACATGCCTGCCAACATAGTCGCGCAAGGCGACGTCGAATTCGACGGCCCAGCGAGCCTGCCCGTCGGCCATCTGTCGGACGTGCGCCTGTGTCCAGTGCCATGTCTGAAGGAGCACGACGCATAGGAACACCACGGCCAGAATCCCCATGCCAATCAGGATCGCCGTGCTGGTGCGTCCGGCGGAACCGGGGACCGCGTTGTGCCGGTCCACGCGGTCCGCCGACGGGGTCGCCGCAACCGCGTCGCCTTCCCGTCCGCGCCGTTTCCGCCATCGGACGGTGCCAACCCCGATCGCCACAGCCGCGCTCAGGATCGCTGACCCGATCATCGGCCGGTGGCGGGCCCTGTCGATCTGGGCTTCCCGCTCCTGCGCCAGGGCGTCGATCCCGACCACCATCAGGACCTCGCCGCTGTCCGGGTCGAGAACAGGGGCCAGGGCACATACGAAGGTGCCGTATTCGTCCGTAACCGGCCCGAATGTCACGGGCTTGCCGGTGGCGAAGATGGCGGTGTCCTCGGGACTGGGCTCCCGGTAGATCGTTCCCGGGGGACTGGCCATCGGGTCGTCTTGCGGATAGTCCTCCGGTCCGAAGAGAAGCTGTCCCTGCCGCAGGGCCATGCTGTAGACACCCTGGCGGGGGACGTGGGCGCCCAGCGCTGTCATCTGCCGGCGAAGGAACTCGAAGGCCGGGGTGCCCCGGTCCGCCTCAGTGAACGAGAGTTCCCGAACCAGGGCCGGCGGCAGCGTGCCGGCGATATGGACCGCCTGGCGCAGCAGGCTCTCTCGCCTCTCGGCATCGATAAGCCCGGCACGCCAGTGACCGAGCCACCAGCCGGCACACAGCACCGTAACGGCCAACAGCCAGGCGGCCTTTTCCGGCCCCGTCATTCTTGGTGTGCGCTTCTCGATCAATGGATCAATCCGCATACGGAAACTCCGGTCGCCGGGTCAGTTCAAGCTCTCGAGAGCACTGGACTGCGCCGGAACGGGCGATGCCCCTTGCTTGGGTACCGTGAAGAAGAACGTAGTCCCCCTGCCCACTTCCGATTCGAGCCAGACCGTTCCGCCCCACAGTTGCACGATCTTCTTGACGACGGCCAAGCCGATCCCCGTGCTCTCCATCTCGTCGCGCGGCGCGAGCGTCTGGAACATCTGAAAGATCTTCTGGAAGTATCTTTCTTCGATGCCGGGCCCATTGTCGGTCACGGCGAACTCCCAGGCGTTGCCCCGGTCCGCGTGGCCGATCTCGATGCGGCCCTGCGGCTTGTCCAGGTACTTGACGGCGTTGCTGAGGAGATTCTGGAATACCTGCACGAGATGAACCCTGGGGCACGGCACCGTCGGCAGCGGACCGGCGATCTGAAAGGCCACGTGCGCCGGCGGCGCGATCTGCTCGAGGACCTCCGCGACGACGGCATTCGGATCGACGTCTTCGACGGACGGATCGCCATGGCCGACCTCGGCGTACCGCAGAATCCCTTCAATCAGCCGGACCATCCGGCCCGCCCGCTGACGCAGCAGGGCAAGGTTCTCCTGGCCCTGCACGTCGAGCTTGTCGGCGGCGTCCTGCGCGATCCAATCCACCAGCGTGGCAATCCCGCGCAGCGGCGCCTTGAGATCGTGCGCGGCCACGTGGGCGAAATCCCGCAGCTCCTGGTTCGACCGCTCCAGGCTCGCGACGGTCGACGTCAGGTCTCGATTCAGCGCCTCCAGCATGGCTTCTGCCTGCTTGCGTTCGGTCACGTCGCGGATCATGACCACCAGACCGCGGGGGCCGCCCGGGCGCCGAAACAGGGAGGTGCTGCACTCGAGGTAGAGCTGACGCCCCTGGGAATTCGTGATGGAGACGTCCAGCGGCGACAACGTGCCCAGGAGCACCTGCTGGAAGTGGTTCAGGAAGCGGGCAACGTCTCCCGGATCGAGGATCCCCAGCTCGATGAAGCTCTTACCGAGGATCTGCTCCTTCGTCTGGCCGAGGATCTCCAGGGTCCGGCGATTGGCGTCGAGCACCCGACCGGCATCGTCCAGGTGGACGATGCCTTCGCAGGCCTCCTCAAAGAGGATCTTGAATTTCTCCCCGCTCTCCCGCAGCGCCTCCTCCGCCCGGCGGCGCTCCGAGACGTCCCGCGCGCTCGCGAGGACTAGGTGCTGCCCGGCGATCGCAACCGGACAGGTGCGAATCTCGACGCGCACCTGGGTGCCGTCTTTGCGCTTCAGCCCCAGATCGACCGGGCCCACCGGCAGCCCCATGGCATTCTTGGCGAAGTACCCGGCCATGCGCGGCAGTTGTTTGCGCGGCAGCAGGTCCGATTTCAGGAAGCTGCGGCCCAGGAGCTCCTCCCGGGTGTAGCCGGTCAGTTGCTCCGTCGCCCGGTTGGCGTCCAGAAACGTGCCCATCAGGTCCGTGACGTAGCAGGCGTCCGGGGCCTGCTCAAACAGGACCCGCAGCCGCTCCAGCGTCGCGGTCGGATGCTCTTGTCCATTGCTATCCATCGGATCTTTATCCTCCTTCGGGTCCCTCGACCCATTCCGGTCACGCGGGAGGTCCGTCCCCTCGGCCTTCGATCCCCTAGTCCGTCCCCACGGTCGGCGGCGCGCCCCTTGCCGCCGCCTGCTGCCGGGGCAGGGTGAAAAAGAACGTGCTGCCTTGGCCGATCTCCGACTCGACCCAGACCCGCCCGCCGTAGAGCTCGACGATCTTCTTGACGAGGGTCAGGCCCACCCCCGTGCTCTCGTACTCATCCCGCGCGGACAGCGTCTGGAAGATGCGGAAGATGCGCTCGAAGTGTTTGGCCTCGATACCCGGCCCGTTGTCGGCGACGTGGAACCGCCAGAACCCGCCGTCCGCCACGCAGCCGATCCGGATCTCGCCCTGCGGCTTGTCCAGGTACTTGACCGCGTTGGTCAGCAGATTCTGGAACACCTGGGTGATCCGCGTTCTCTCGCACGCGATCGTCGGCAGGTTGCCCGGCACGGTGATCCGGATGTGCGCGGGCGGGGCAATCGCGTCGAGAACCGTCGGCAGCAGCTCATTCAGGTCCACCGCCACGACCTCTTCCGTGATCCGCCCGACGCGCGAGTACTGCAGCACCCCGTCAATCAGGTTGTGCATTCGGTTCACGCGGCTCTGCAGCAGCGCCATCTGCTCCTTCGCCTCGGCGCCGAGCTGGTCGCCATAATCCTCGCACAGCCACTCGGCCACCAGCTTGATGCCGCGCAAGGGGGCCTTCAGATCGTGGGACACGACGTAGGCGAAGTGCGACAGCTCCTCGTTGATTTGGCTCATCTTCTCGAGCAGTTGTGTCTGCATGTTTTCCGCCTTGCGGCGTTCCGAAATGTCGCGAAAGCTCCAGACGCGGCCGACCACGCGGTCGCCCAGGACCTGCGGCTGGGAGTGACATTCCACGACCCGGCCGTCGCGAAGCTCCAGGATCTCGGACACCACGGCTTGGGGCGTGTCACGGAATTCCCGGCGCTTGGCCTCAAAGGTGCCGGGGTCCTTCAGTCGATCGTGGACGAAGGCGGCCACCTCATCCCGACTGTCGGTGTCGAGCACGGCGTCCGGAATTCCCCAGAGGCGCTGGAACTGGCGATTGTGACTCTTGATCTGTCCGGCCAGATCCACAACCACGATCCCATCCACCGTCGCGTCCAGGGTGGCCTGGAGCAGGGACAGCGAATCCTTGAGCTTTGCCTCCACCTGCTGGAGCCGCGCGATATCGACGAAGCTCTCGATCAAGTACTCCCGCCCTCCCCAGGTCGAGGATACGACGGTCTTGAGAATGGGCACCGAGGTCCCGTCGGCCCGGACCAGGCAGCGCTCCGATCGGTCCACCGTCTGGCCCAGATCGGCGATCGGGCATCGGCCTCGTTCCGCCGGGCAGATAAACTGGTGGCAAACCCGCCCCACGATCCGGTCCCTGGGCAAGCCGATGATCTCGGCCGCATAGGGATTCACGTCCGTGATCTGATGGGTCT
>Ga0194125_10014182_pt1 | contig 10237 bp, 9 predicted proteins | sample TA2KigC250mmetaG_FD_148626 | JGI IMG/M metagenome (GOLD analysis project Ga0194125, IMG submission 148626) | Freshwater microbial communities from Lake Tanganyika, Tanzania - TA2015034 Kigoma Deep Cast 250m | ecosystem: Environmental > Aquatic > Freshwater > Lake | place: Tanzania: Lake... | reverse complement strand
GCCTGCCCGAGCCGGCGCGCTCAAAGGATTGCGTATTCCGCTGATTCCGGCCACCGATTCCGAGCGAAGGCGGCCGCCCCTCGGTGCGAAGCGACGCTGGGCATCTCTTTTTCTTCTCTTATTCGGATTCGCATTTCTCCAGCAGCCAGTCGCGAAATACCGCAATGCGCTTCAGTTCGGCTTTATTCTCGGGATGAACAAGATAGTACGCATATTTGCTCGTGACCGGCAAATCAACGACCACGACCAGCCTTCCGCCTCCGAGCTCCTCCTGGATCAGAAACCTGGGCAGGACGGCAATTCCGAGTCCGGCGATGGCGGCCTGAATCACCATATAGAACTGCTCGAAGCGCGGGCCTGCCTGGCCGTCGACGTTTTTCACGCCGGATTCATGGAGCCACTCCTGCCAGGCCTGGGGGCGGGTGGTGTGCTGGAGAAGGGTGAAGTCGCGGAGATCTTCAGGATGATCGAGAGCCGCCCTCCCGCCGAGGAGCGACGGAGCGGCCACCGGGACGATGGTTTCGCCCATCAAACGATGGCAAACCGCGCCCGGCCAGACGTCGCGGCCGAAATGAATGGCCACGTCGATGTCGCTGTCTATGAAATCAAACGGTTCCAGTTTGGTGATGAGGTTGAGCTGGATGTCCGGATATCGATTCGTGAAATCGCCGAGCCGGGGAATCAGCCATCGCGAGCCGAAGGTCGGCAAGGCCGCGATGGTCAAAATGCCGCCTTCGTTTCCATAGGCCATGGCCTGAAGTGTCGCCGCCTCGGCCTGGCGGAGAATCCCGCGGATCGAGATAAAATAGGCCTTTCCCGACTCCGTCAAGATCAGCCTCTGCTTGATGCGCTGGAAAAGAGGGCGTCCGATATGCTCCTCCAACAGACGGATCTGGCGGCTCACGGCGCTCTGAGTGACGTTCATCTCGAGGGCCGCCCGGGTGAAGCTGAGGTGTCGCGCCGCGGCGTCAAAAAAGCGGAGCGAAGTCAGGGAAGGAAGGACATGTCCCATGACTATGACCTTTTGGAATGACCTAATGAGAAAAAATCGTTTGACATCAGACCGATAATAATGAAAAAATTAAAAAAAATCCAATAAAAAGCTCATAGAGGGATGAATGCCGGCGAAGCTGGACGGCGCGAACATATTCCATAACGGAATGACCTGGAATCATAAGGAGGTCGAATGAGCCATTACAAAATCGCGTGGCTGCCGGGGGACGGCGTCGGCGTTGAAGTCATGGAGGCGGCGAAGATCTGCCTCGAGGCGCTCAAATTCGATGCCGTTTATGAACACGGCGACATCGGCTGGGAATTCTGGTGCAAAGAGGGAGATGCGCTTCCGGAGCGGACCGTGAATCTCCTCAGGAATTGTCGGGCGGCTCTTTTCGGGGCGATCACGTCCAAACCGACGAAAGAAGCGGAGCGCGAACTCATCCCGACGCTGCAGGGCCGGGGGCTGGTGTATCGGAGCCCGATCGTGCGCATGCGGCAGATGTTCGACCTTTACACCTGCCTGCGCCCGTGCAAAGCCTATCCCGGCAATCCGCTGAATTACAAAGAAGGCATCGACCTGGTCGTGTTCCGCGAAAACACCGAGGACCTCTATGCGGGAGTGGAGTTCAGCCCGGTTCCCGACGAATTGAGGACCGTGCTGACCGGGCTCAGCAAGCCCTTCGCCCACTTCGCCAAGCTTCCCGGCAGCGACTATGCGATCTCGTGCAAGATCAACAGCAAAAGAGGATGCGAGCGAATCATCCGGGCCGCGTTCGAGCACGCCAAAAAGTTCAACTATCCTAAAGTGACCGTCATTCACAAGGCCAATGTCGTCCGGATGACGGAGGGCCTGTTCCTGGAAACCGGCAAGCAGGTCGCCGGGGAATACCCCGGCATCCAGATGGACGATGCCAACATCGACGCCATCTGCATGTGGCTGCTCAAGAATCCCAAGAACTACAGCGTCCTTGTGGCCACCAATATGTTCGGCGACGTCGTCAGCGACCTGGCCGCTCAGATGGTCGGAGGCCTGGGTTTCGGCTGTTCGGGCAACATCGGGGATCATCTCGCGGTGTTCGAGCCGACCCACGGCAGCGCGCCCAAATATGCCGGCCAATACAAGGTCAATCCGATCGCGACGATCCTCGCCGCGAAAATGATGCTGGAGTGGCTGGGGGAAAAGGACAAGGCCCTCCGGCTGGAGAACGCCACGGCTCGAGTCATCGGCGAGGGAAAAGTCCGCACCTACGACATGGGCGGAAAGTCCTCCACCCTGGAGATGGGCGAGGCCATCGCCAAGGCCCTCTGACCGGGAATCTGCCGTGGCGGATATCATCGTTCACGAGGTGGGGCCGCGCGACGGCCTGCAGGTCGAGAAGCAGGTGGTCCCCACCGAAAAAAAGCTGGCTTGGATCCGGTCCCTCGCCGGGGCGGGCCTGGACATCATTCAGCTCGGCTCGTTCGTCAACCCGGAAAAAGTTCCGCAGACGGCCGACACGGAGGAGCTTTTCCGCGCCCTCGCGGCGCAACCGCGGTCAAAAACCATCTTTTCGGGGCTGGCCTTGAACGAAAGGGGAGTCGAGCGCGGCTTGGCTTGCGGCGTGCGGATGTTTTGCCTCGGCGTGTCCGCGTCGGAGACCCACAGCCGGAAAAACACCGGCATGGGCTCCATGGATGCCCAGCGCCGGATGATCGCCGTGGCCAAGGAAGCGATGACGGCCGGCGCCGAGGTTCAGATGTCGGTGCAGAGCGCCTTCGGCTGCGGCTTCGAAGGCCCGGTTCCGGAATCGCGCGTGCTGGAGATCGTGGAAGCCTACCGCGCGGCGGGATGCCGGCGGATCAGCCTGGCGGACACGGCCGGCCATGCCTATCCCGGCCAGGTGCGGCGCCTTTTCGGCGAAATCCGGGACCTGGCCGCGGATGTGCAGTGCGCCTGCCATTTTCACGACACCTACGGCCTCGGCATGGCCAATATCTATGCGGCCTTCGAAGCCGGAGCGGCGAGTTTCGAGACGTCCTTCGCCGGCCTGGGAGGCTGCCCCTTCACCAAGGTCGCCGCCGGCAACGTGGCCACCGAGGATCTCGTCCATGCCTTCCAGCGCAGCGGGCTTTGCCGCGACATCGACCTTCACGGGATTATCGCCGTCGCCCGAGACGTCGCGGCCCATTTCGGACGTGAAATGCCGGGGCGGGTCCATAAAACCGGCCCGGTCTCTTGTTCATGAACAGGATGTTCCATGACGAAGACAAAGAGAATTCTTGAAGGCATCCAAGTTCTGGACCTGACCAACGTGCTGTCCGGTCCGTTCGCTTCGCTGCACTTGGCCCTGCTCGGAGCCGAAGTGATCAAAATCGAAAATCCCCGCGACGGGGATTTGGCCCGAAAACTGGGAATCGTCCCCGATTACAACAAGCGCCTCATGGGGACGAGCTTTCTCGCCCAGAATTCCAACAAAAAATCCGTGACCCTCAACACGAAAAGCCCGGAGGGAAAGAAAATCTTCAAGGACCTGGCCCGGAAAGCGGATATCGTGATCGAAAACTTCCGGCCCGGGGTCATGGACCGGCTGGGCTTGGGCTACGGGGTCCTGCGCGAAATCAACCCCCGGCTGATCTACTGCGCCATATCCGGCTTCGGCCAGACCGGTCCGGATGCCGATAAGCCGGCCTACGATCAGATCATCCAAGGGTTGTCGGGCGAGATGGCCGTCAACGGCGACGAGCGGCTGTCGCCGTTGCGCGCCGGCTTCCCGATCTGCGACACCGTGGGCGGGCTGAACGCGGCCTTTGCGGTCATGGCGGCCCTCTTCCACCGGCAAAAGACCGGAGAGGGCCAATTCATCGACATCGCGCTCCTCGACTCGATCATGCCGCTGATGGGCTGGGTGGCCGCCAATCTGCTCATCGGCGGGCAGGAGCCGCAGCTGATGGGCAACGACAATTTTACGGCCGCGCCGAGCGGCACCTTCCGGACTCTGGACGGCTTCATCAATATCGCGGCGAACAAGCAGGAACAATGGGAAGCCGTCTGCGATGTGCTGGAGCTTCCGGCGCTGAAGACCGACCCGCGTTTTCAGGAGCGCGACACCCGGAAGAAGAACCGGAAAGAACTCACGCCGCTTCTTGAAGCGCGGCTCATCCAGAAGAGCGCCTCGGACTGGGTGGAAGCCCTCAACGCCAAGGACGTGCCGAGCGGCGAAATCCTCAGCCTCAAGCAGGCTTTGCGCCAACCCCAGGTCGAGCACCGGGGGGTCCTGCAGAAAGTGGATGTGCCGGAGGTCGGCCCCATCGAGGTCTTCGGGCTGACGGCCTTGTTTGACCGAACGGCCGCGGAGATTACGTCTCCGCCGCCGAAGCTGGGACAGCACAACGCCGAAGTGTTGGGCGGCCTCGGCTACGGCGAAAGTCAGCTTGCCGAATTCAAAAAGAACGGAATCATCTAGAATCCGAACAAGCGAGGTCTGCCCATGGGAATGACGGTTGTGGAAAAAATCCTGGCCAATGCGTCGGGAGCGAAGTCGGTCAAGGCGTCGGACGTCGTCGAGCCGCGCGTCGACCTGGCCATGTCGCATGAAAACGCGGCCCTGGTCATCAATCAGTTGAACGAGATCTTCCAGGGCACGAACCGCGAGCCCAAACCCTGGGATCCGGGACGCATCGCCATCATTTTCGACCACCGGGTGCCGGCGGAGGGGCCCAAGACGGCCTCGAACCAGAAACTCATCCGCGGCTTCGTGGCCCGGCACGGCATCACCCGGTTCCACGATATCCGCGGCGACCGCGGGGGGATCTGTCATCAGATCCTGCCGGAATGGGGATACGTTCTGCCCGGCCAGGTCATCGTGGGCACCGACAGCCATACGACCAGCCATGGAGCGCTGGGCGCGTTCTCGTTCGGCGTGGGCGCGACCGAAATGGCCTCCATCTGGACGCTCGGCGTCGCCCTCAATATCGAGGTTCCTCCGACCATCAAGGCGGCGGTCAACGGCAAGTTCAGCCGGCATGTCGGGCCGAAGGACCTCATCCTGCATCTGATCGGCAGGCTCACGGCCAAGGGCGCCAATTTCCGCGTCCTGGAGTTTCACGGCGAGACGATCCGGAACATGAGCACGAGCGGCCGTCTGGTGATCTGCAACATGAGCGTGGAGGCCGGGGCGACCAGCGGCATTGTTCCGGCCGACAGCGAAACCGAACGCTACCTCAGGGAGGAAGCGGGCGTCACGGACTTCGGGGAGCGGGTTTCGCCCGATGCCGACGCGGTCTACGAAAGCGTCGTCGAGATCGACGTCTCCGGGCTGGGGCCTCAGATCGCCTGCCCGCACACGGTGGACAATGTCAAGCCGGTGGAAGCGATTGCCGGCACGCCCATCCAGCAGGTCGTGATCGGAAGCTGCACCAACGGCCGGCTGGATGACCTGGAGGCCGCGGCCGCCATTCTCCGCGGGCACAAGGTGGCCTCGGGCACGCGCATGCTGGTCTTTCCGGCTTCGGGGCGGATCTACGCCCAGGCGCTGGAGCGCGGCTACGTCGCGGAATTTGTCCGGGCCGGCGCGGTGGTGATGAACCCGGGATGCGGACCCTGTCTGGGAGTCCACCAGGGAGCCCTGGGCGACGAGGAAGTGGCCCTGGCCACGACCAATCGCAATTTCAAAGGCCGCATGGGGAACCCGAAATCCGAAGTCTACCTCTGCAGTCCGGCGGTGGCCGCGGCGAGCGCCGTCACGGGCGTGATTACGGACCCGCGAGGAGGGAATTGACATGGGCAAGGTCGTCTTGAAGCTCGGCAAGGATATCAGCACCGACGACATCTATCCCGGCCGGTTCATGGCCACGGTCCTCCCGACCGAAACGCCCCAGTACTGCTTTTTTGACCGCACCGAGTTCAACCAGAAACTGAAGTCCAAGGGCATCGAACCCGGCGGCATCATCGTCGCGGACGAGAATTTCGGCTGCGGTTCGAGCCGGGAGCAGGCGGCGAGCACGATCCGCGGCCACGGCCTCATCGTCGTCGCCCGCGGCATCGCCCGGATTTTCATGCAGAATGCCATCAACCTCGGACTCAACCTGGTCGTTTGCCCGACCCTCGAGGCCCAGGAAGGCGATGAGCTCGTTTTCGAGTCCGGCGAGGTGATCAATAAAACCAGCGGCAGGAAATTCGCCACCGAACCGCTGCCGCCCGCGCGCCAGGAGATCATCGACGCCGGCGGCCTCATCCCCTATACGCGGCGGAAGCTGCTCGAATCGCCGCCTCGTTAAAAATCTCCCCCTCTTCGGGACAGGATGTCAAGCGGTGTGCGGATTTACGAGCCGAATCGGCGCCGGGAAGCTATTTCGCCGTTCGAACGTACTTGGCCTCGGGACCGAAGCCTCCGGTCATTCGGACCTCGACGGGACGCCCGCCGGCGTCGCGGGTGAACTCGACCCGGTTGCGGGAGTCTTTCAGGAAGAAAAAGTCGCGCGACAGGGGAACGCCGAGCTCCAGGTCGGCCAGGCCGTAGGCCTTGCGGACGAGGACTTGGCCGTCCTTCATGATCAGGAGGGCCGCGCCGGGCTGGTCGGGCTTGAAGACAGAGGAGAGGATCTGGTCAAGCTCGGCGGCGATGGGAGCCGGAGCCTGGGCGGGAGAAAAAGCGGGGACGGCGAGAGCCAGGCCGGCGGAGAAGATGATCGGGATAATCAGGGCGATCGGGACGTTGATGGAAGCTTTTCGCATGGAGTGATTATACCGGAAAAGCGGGGTTTTAGTTCGCCGGTTCTACGGGGGATAGGGATGGAGTGAGTGGGGGAGAGGCTGACGTTCAGCCCTCAGTTCGTTTCTCGATCAACCATTCATAAGCCGGCAGAGCGATGACGCTTTCCGGTATGTCCGGAGGGATCCCGTCTCGCGTCAGGGTCAGCAGGCGCTGACGCGCCTGGGGCCATATGGCCCCGGCTTCGGTCAAGGCCTCCAACTCCCGCGTTCCCGTTTCCGGATCGCTGGCGTCGGCGCAAACCTGGATCAATTCGGCTTTCCCGTCCGCTCCGCGGGCCAGGAAATCGACCTCGCGGCCGCCGGGAGTCCGGATGTAGGTCACGGCGCACCGTCGTCTTTCCAACTCGATGAGGACGGCCGTTTCTAGCGCATGGCCGATATTGACGCGACCGCTTTGATCGAACACCGAGATCAATCCCGAATCCACCGGATAAGCCTTGCGCGGATTGACCATCCGTTGTCGCTCCGAGTCCGATTCCATCCAGACCATCCGAACCAGGAAACAATCCTCAAGATAGGAAAGCAGTTGATGGATGGTGTCCTTGGAGATCGCCACTCCCTGGCTTTTCAGCGCCGCGTAGAATTTTTCGACGCTGAAGAGACCGGCCGCGCTGCGCAAGAGATGGCGCACCAACCAGCGAAGCCCGGCGATATTGCTCACTCCGTGACGCTCGACGACATCCCGTAGGATGGCGACATCGACATAATCCCGCAATAATTGGGCCCGAGAAGTCTCATCGAGGCCCTGGGCCTCGGGGAAGCCTCCGACGTTCAGCCAGTCGAGGAAAGCGCGCTCAGTCCGGGCCCGCTCCGCGCCCGTCAACAGGCTTGGATCGGTGGGGATCGTCCGATCTTGGTGAAGGAGCGTCTCAACGAAGTTGAACGGGAAAAGAGGCACTTCCCATGCCCGTCCGCGGAGGGCCGTGGCGATCTCGCGAGACAGCAGGGCCGCGGAAGACCCGGTGACCGTGACCTCGACGCGGCCCGAATCGAGAAGCCGGCGGACGAAGCGCTCCCAGCCCGGGACGGCCTGAATCTCGTCGAGAGACCAGGTCACGATCCCTCGTTCGCGCGCGTAGGGATGTCTCCGGCCGTATTCTTCGAGCAAAAAGCCGAGTTGGCTTGTCCCGAGGCCGGCCAGCCGCTCGTCTTCGAAATTCAGATAGGGCAGGAGTTCGCGGGGAGTTCCTTCGGCCAACCGCTCACGCCGGAGCTGATGGAGGAAAGTCGTTTTGCCTCCGCGGCGAATCCCGACGATCGCCGTCGCCTTGTTTGGGAAACGGACGGCGCCGTGGACCAGGCGGGGAGTCGCTTCCGGAAAAGGCGCAGCAAGCGACTCCGCCAGTTTCTCGGTCAGAGCTTCCTTCAGCCGTGTCGGAAGGATCGTTGTCCTCATCGATATTCTCCTTTAATCAAGGAGAAAATACCATCTAATTATCCTTATGTAAAGGAGAAAATAGGGGAAATAGGATCACCAAAGACGGGCTTGGCGGCGTGTGATGTCGAGAGGGCTCGTCTTCGGCGGACTTGATGGATCCGATATGCCAAACAGTCCCACTCCAATCGGTCTCGACAGGATGTCTGATCAGGCTTATTTATGAATTTCCCCGACGCCGAACCCCATCCATCGCCGTAAATCATGAAAGCAGAAGTCCCATCGGGATCGCCCAAAGGCGATCGGCCAACTTCACCGTTTCCGTCCCGTTGTAGGCCAGGACGGCCGATCGGCAAGCCGGCGTCCGGTCAAGAAACGCGCGCAATCCCGACAAATCGCGATCCTGCCAGCGCGACGCCGCTTTGAGTTCGATGGCGGTCACCTGCTTTCCTGCTTCGATAACCAAGTCAACTTCGTGGCGCCCTTGCTCGTGCCAATAGCTGACCCGGGCCTTGGGCTTGTGAGATTCGAGGATGGAGAGGGCGTTTTGGACGAAGTACGTTTCGAAAAGCGCTCCGCGAAGCCTTTCATCTTCCCGCGGGCCCAGAACGGTGACGCCCGCCATGTGCGCGGCCAAACCGCTGTCCGTATAATACAGCTTTGGAGATTTTACCAGCCGAACGCTCCGGTTTTTCGTAAACGGAGGCAGACGATGGACGAGAAAAGATGCCTCCAAGAGACCAAGATAGCGCCCCGCCGTCGCGGCGCTGAGCTTGGCGTCGCGCGCCAGGGCGCTGATGACAAGAACCTGGCCGGTCCGAAGGGCGGCCAGCTGGGCGAGCGTGCGGAAGGCCACGAGATCCGTTATCTGCGACAGCTGGCGGACGTCGCGCTCGACGTACGTCTGTTCGTAAGCTCGAAACCACTCCTCGAGGCCCTCCGCCGGCCCGAGGCACGCCGGAGGCAATCCTCCGGCGAGAACCTCTTTTTCGGAGACGGGGACCGCTCGCCCGTGTCCCTGCGACGCCGCGGTCATAAAATCGATCAGATAGGGCGGGCCTCCGATCCTTCGGAGCAGCTCCCGCCTCGTCATCGGATGAAGAGTAAAATATCCCGCCCGGCCCGCCAGGGTCTCGGAAACGCGGCCCAGGAGCGCAAGATTGGCCGATCCGGAGAGGATGAAACGTCCCGGCCGACGATCGTCATCGATGCTCTTCTTGACGGCCACGAGCATTTCGGGACAGCGCTGAACTTCGTCCAAGGCAACGCGTTCGGATAGAAGGCCTTCGGGATTCGTTTGAGCCGCTTTGAGCGTCGCGAAATCATCGAGGGTGCGATACTCTCGATTCTTGACGAGTTCCGTTTCGTTCCGCAGCATCGTGCTTTTTCCGGTTTGCCGCAGGCCTGACAGAACGACGGCGGGCAGGTGCTTGAGAGCCCCGGCCAACCTTGGAACGATCTCCCGGGGGATATAATCGAATGTCATAATGAATCAAATGATACTGTCAAAATGACATAATGTCAAGATCGACATAGACGTTCCATAGGCTATTTCACTTCGGATTCCGGACGGCCCCAAAAAGTGGCTGGAATCAACCAGAATCGGTGGCCGCTTTGAACCGGAATGGGTGTCCGGAATGAACCGGAATCACTGTCCGCTTTCGGCCGGAAAATACACGAGTTCTCCCCGTGATTTTTGTGGGGAATTTTGACGATTTTTTTGTCCATTTCCGAACGATCTTTCCGTCCATTTCCTTCATATCCCAAAGAAGTTAAAAAACGGGTTAAACGGTTGATTACCAAAGGATCAAGGTGGGGTGAGTGAGGGGACTTGAACCCCCAGCCTTCGGATCCACAGGGGACAAAGAAAAATATTGATTTTTAGTTTGCAAAAAGAATCGAATAATGATACTATCTGCAAACGAAGAATAAGGGATGCCATGGATATGCGTGAGAACGCAGGAAATCTTGAGGGGTGGGTAGAGGCTCGCCAAGCGAGAGGTTTGTACTTTTTCACTCGCGAAGAGGCCTTGGCCAGCCTGAGATTGAGCTCCGTCGCCTTCAAACTCGCCGCAGGGCGACTGAGCAAGAAAGGCCGCGTGGCCAGAATCAGA
>Ga0194125_10014180_pt1 | contig 10237 bp, 7 predicted proteins | sample TA2KigC250mmetaG_FD_148626 | JGI IMG/M metagenome (GOLD analysis project Ga0194125, IMG submission 148626) | Freshwater microbial communities from Lake Tanganyika, Tanzania - TA2015034 Kigoma Deep Cast 250m | ecosystem: Environmental > Aquatic > Freshwater > Lake | place: Tanzania: Lake... | reverse complement strand
AGCGCCAGCTCTTCCTCACCGAGCAGGGCTATCGCTACACCATCATGGACGCCCACGACGTGCCCGCCTACCAGCCGGTGACGATGGAGGGGACGGCGGTGGTGCGGGAGCCGCTGGCGTTACCCCCACCCCAGCCCTGACGGGTTGTCGCACCCCACCGATTCGGATGCAAAGGGTGCGACAACCCGTCACCTCCCCCGTTGCGACAGGGGAGGGAGAGCACCCACGAGGGGAATCAGGAAATCAGTGATCAGTGATCGGGGAATCAGGGAATCAGGAAATCAGGAAATCGCCCCCCCTGATTCCCTGATCCCTGATCACCAATTTACCAATGCTCATCGGTATTGACGCCAGCCGGGCTACCAGGGAGCAGCGCACGGGCACCGAGGGCTACTCGCTGCACCTGATCCGGGCCCTGCTGGAATTGGATCAGCACAACGAGTACGTGCTCTACTTTAATCGCCCGCCGCGGCTGGGGCTCTTCCCCGCCTCGCCCCGCTGGCGCGCCCGCGTCATGCCCTGCCCGCGCCTCTGGACGCACCTCCGCCTCTCGCTGGAGATGCTGGCCGCCCCGCCGGACGTGCTCTTCGTTCCGGCGCACGTGCTGCCAATCGGCCACCCGCGGCGGAGCGTGGTCACGGTGCACGACCTGGGCTACCGCCACGAGCCGCAGGCGCACCGCCCCCTGGATCGCCTCTACCTGGACATCTCCACCCGCTACAACGCCCGCGCCGCCAGCCACGTCATCGCCGACTCGGCGGCCACCAAGCGCGACCTGGTGCAGCTCTACGGCAGCGACCCGCAACGCATCACCGTCGTCCCCCTGGGCGTAGACGAGCTGTTCCAGCCTGTGACCGACCCGGCGCGCCTGGCCGCTGTGCGCGCCAAATACGGCCTCCCCGGCGACTACCTGCTGTACGTGGGCACGCTACAGCCGCGCAAGAATCTGGTGCGGCTCATCGAAGCCTGGGCCAGGGTGATTGGAGATTGGAGATTGGAGATTGGAGATTGCCAAATCGAAAATCGAAAATCGAAAATCGGCAATTGGACGCTGGTCATAGCGGGAAAACGAGGGTGGTTATACGAGGAGATTTTCGCTACTGCGCGGAAACTGGGCTTGGAGGGGCAGGTGCTGTTCCCCGGCTACGTGCCGGAGGAGGATTTGCCGGCGCTGCTCAGTGGGGCCACGGCCTTCGTCCTGCCGTCATTATACGAGGGGTTTGGCCTGCCGGTGCTGGAGGCTATGGCCTGCGGCACACCGGTGATCGCCGCCAACATCTCCAGCCTGCCAGAGGTGATGGGTGACGCCGGGCTGCTGGTGGACCCGCTGGACAGCGATGCCCTGGCCGCGGCCATGCAGCGCCTGGTACAAGACGCTGCGCTAAGAGAGGATTTGCGCCAGCGCGGCCTGGCGCGGGCCAGGCTGTTCTCCTGGTCGCGCTGTGCGCGGGAGACGCTGGCTGTTCTGGAACAACGCTTGTAGGGGCGAAGCATTCGCTCATGGACTGGGACGAATTTTCATCCTTGCGAAGGTTCGGAACCTTCGCAAGGATTTCCAACAATCAGCGTGCCTCCGCGTTAATCTGCGTCCCCAACCGGCCCCTACCGCAAAACGCGCTCGTCGCCCACGCGGCGGGTGAGGCGCTCCTCGTCCAGGTGTTCCAGGAAGGCGATGGCGTACTTGCGGCTGGTGTTAAACAGGTCGCGCACCTCAGCGGCGGTCACCCGGCCCCGCGCCCGGATTGTCTCCACCGTGCGCCGCACCATCTCCTCGTAGGCGCTTCTCAGGAAAACAATCTCCTCGCTGACCTTGTACAGCTTCCCCTGCTCCAGCAGCGCCGCCAGCACCTCGGCGCCTAGCTCCTGCTCGATCTCCGCCCGCGCCGGCGGGGTGTAGGGCGATTGGGCCATCCGGGCCAGCAGACGCTCGACCCGTTGCTGCTGCTCCGGGGTGAAGCGCGCCTGGTGCGACGGCAGGCGCACGGCCGCCCCCTCCTCGGCCAGGACGCTGCTGGCCAGCCAGCGGGCCAGGCTCTCGTTAAAAACCCGCGCCGGCAGGGCCAACCGGCTCTTCAACTCCTCTTTGGGCATGCCGCCGCGCAGCGGGTTCTGCTGGTGGTAGGCACGCAGGATCGTCGCCACCCGCTCGCCCAGCTCCCGCCAGCCGGCGGCAGAAACGACCAACGCCCTGGGCGACGACGGCCCCTCATCGCCCAGAATCAGGGCCTGCCCACTGGCGATGAGCTGCCCCAGCGCCGCGCGCCCCTGATCGCCGGGCAGGTGCGTCTGGGCGATGAGGGTCGCCACCTCCATGGGCGGGGCCGTGCCCAGGGTTTGCAGCACGATTTCCTCCGGCGAGCCTTTGGCCAGTGTCTCCAGCGCCGCCAGCACCCGCGCCTGCCCGCGCTTGTGCCGCCGGGGATGCGGGTCCACGATCTGGCCGCCGCCCAGGGTGGTCACCGGCGAGCGGACGATGAAGAAATCGCCCTTGGCCACGGCCAGCGGGGCGGCGAGCTGCACCTGCACCCAGCCGGTCGCTCCGGGGGCCAGCGTATTACCCTCTAAAAGCCGCACCCGCGCCTCCGCCTCCGCTGCCCCCGTGTGGAACGAGACCTCGCTATTGTGCGCCAGGGGCTTGGGTCGGCTGGCCAGCAGCCTTAGCCGCCCATCCACGAGCAGCGTGGTCTCCAGCCAGCCCGGCGTGGTGACCACGTCCCCGCGCTGCAGGTCCTCCACGGCTACCCCGGTCAGGTTGACGGCCACCCGCGTGCCGGGCAGGGCCGTCTCCACCTTGCGCTTGTGCGTCTGCAGGCCGCGCACCCGGCTGCGCAGCGGCGGGGCCTGCTCTCGCCCCACGCGGACGATCTCCACCTCCTGCCCCAGGGACAGCTTGCCGTCCACCAGCGTGCCCGTGACCACCGTGCCGAAGCCGGCCACGGTGAAGGCGCGATCAATGCCCAGGCGCGGGCGACCGACGTCGCGCTTGGGCGGCGTCGTGGCCAGCAGATGGTCGAGGCTGGCGATCAGCGCCGGCAGCCCCTCGCCGGTCACCGCCGATACGGCCAGGAGCGGCGCCTGGCGCAGGGTGGTGGACTGCAGGCGCTCGCGCAGCTCCTCCTCGACCAGGGCCAGCCATTCCTCGTCCACCAAATCCTTCTTGGTGATGGCCACCACGCCGGACTTGACCTGCAGCAGGTCGAGGATGGCCAGGTGCTCCTCCGTCTGGGGCATGAGGCCCTCATCGGCAGCCACCACCAGCAGGGCGACGTCAATGCCGCCCACGCCGGCCAGCATGTTCTTGATGAAGCGCTCGTGGCCGGGCACGTCCACGATGCTGACCTCCCGCCCGCTGGGCAGGCGCAGCCAGGCGAAGCCCAGGTCAATGGTCATGCCCCGCTCTTTCTCTTCCTGCAGGCGATCGGGGTCAATGCCGGTGAGGGCCTTGATGAGCGTGCTCTTGCCGTGATCCACGTGGCCGGCGGTGCCAATGACGAACAAGGGGACCTCCTGGGGGTTAGGGAATCAGGAAATCAGGGAATCAGGAAATCCCTCCCCTGTCGGACGGGGGAGGGTAGGTGACGGGTTGTCGCACCCCACCGAATCGGATCCAGAGGGTGCGACAACCCGTCAGGGTGGGGGTTGCCTGATTCCCCGCCTCGGAATTATAGCATCTGTTTCCCTGGAAGTCAAACTTGACACTACTGCCAGTAGTGGTATAATGGGGGGGCTAGGGACGAGGGACACCAGGTAGACAAGGAAACAAGTAGGCAAGGGGATGGGGAGACAAGGAGTAAGTAGACAAGTGAAGACTGGGGAGTAAAGAGCTAGAAATGAAAGCTCACTCAGCCGCTGCCGCTGTGATGTCGGCTTCGATCTCGGCCGGAGGGTAGGCAGGGATACGGCTCTGCACACTGGCGAAAAGCGCTTGCATTTCTTTTCGCCAGCGTGCCCTGATCAGGCAACGCTCCAAGTGTTCCTGCAAATACCGTTCCGCCAGGGCGTCGGGCGATTGGTGGAAGCGCCGCGCCTCTTCGGCCAGGGCACGGTAGGTTACGTCCGATAGGGTAATCACTTGACTCATCTTTGCATCACCTCAACCATAGGATAGCACAAGACGAAGTTTCCGTCAATAGAGTGTAGTGTTCCGGGTGGCCGTCAAAGTTTCGCGCCGGATGACGCCTGATTGGAGCGTCTGTCGAGTTAGAGGGCACTACGACCTGAAACGTCGTAGCTTAAGGTCGTGAGCCCACAGGCTACGGCGTTCCAGGCCGTAGTGTTCCCATCCAGAATGACCTCGCTCGGCAAGTGAGACTCCGGCGACGAACTGCGGCGTGCTAGAAGGACCGAATGGGCTGGCCTGTTCTGCAAAAACGTGACGGACACCCTAGTGTTCCCATGAAGAATGGCCTCATCTTGCAGACGAGACCCCAGCAGTGAGCTATTCGCCATCGGCCATCTGCCATCGGCCATCAGCCATCGGCTATCGGCCATCAGCTATCTGCCGCCTATCCGCGCAGCACGCGGGCAATCAGGGCGGCGACGCGCGGGTGCTGCCAGTAGCGATGCGCCTGCAATCGCCCGCGGGCGCCGTCAATCCGCTCGTCGCGAATGGGGTAGGCGGGAAATACGGGGGCAATCGGCGCGGCCACCAGGTCGCGGGGGGCGTAGAGGTTGAACCATTGCCGCACGGTTTGCCGATTGATCGCCCCCAGGTCGGCGCGGCGCTGTCCCGTGCGCACGAGCAGCCACAGCGGACAGCCCAGGGTGAACCAGGCGGCGACGTTGTAATGATGCGCCCCGGTGCGCAGGACGTCGAAGGCGATCAGGCAGCCCAGGCTTTCGCTGATCAGGATGATCTCGTGGTTGTGGCGGGTCAGCTCGGCGAGCACGGCGCGCAGGCGCTCGCGGATCACCTCGCGCTGGCGGGCGGAGATGAAGTAGGCGACGACACCGGCGACGCCGTCAATCCAACCGTGCAGCCCATCGGCCAGGCGCCAAACCAGGCGCGTGGTGTACCTGGCCGGCCGCCCGATGAAGCGCTGCGCCAGGGCGTGCAGGCGGGCAATCAGCCACTCGCCGCTGTGCGAGACGCTGGCGCCGGCGTCGATCAGATCGCCCCACCACACGGGGCGGTGCGGCGGTATCGTCCCCAGATGGGCGGCCAGGGCCTGCATCTGTGGCACCTCAAAGTCCTGGGCGGTGCGCCCGGTGCCGTGAATGGTCACTACAACTTGACTCATGCGTGATTTGGCCAGCAGCGGTACAGCACAAAAAAAGGCGGCATCCCCCTGCCGTCTCCACGAGGCTTCCAGACGGCACAGAGATGCCGCGTGTAACCCCCATCTGTGAGTGCTTTTCCCTGTAGGGGCGAGGTCGCCTAGCCCCTACGCGATCTACCGGGTCTGTCCCCGATACATCTCATTGTTGGCAATGTATCGGGGCTGGCTCTTGCTCCTTGAAGTGGAATATACAAAACGCCCCTTTTGTGGTAAAATAGACGTAGCTGCTCAGGAGCGTCCGGGGGTATTCTACCACAAAAGGCCGTGGCGGCGCAAGGCCAGTCAATATGGACAATAATTCTGCTGCTAAACCAAAACACAATCCTTCCGGTATTGCCAAATGGCCCGAAGACGAACGCCCCCGCGAACGGCTGCTCTCGCGTGGCCCACATGCGTTGACCGATGCCGAACTGCTTGCCATTATCCTCCGCATCGGTGCTCAGGGTAAGAGCGCGGTTGCACTCGGACACGAACTGCTAACGCACTTCGGCTCTCTGCAAGCAATGATGGCTGCACCACCGTCTGCCTGGCAAGGCATCAAGGGGTTGGGAAAAGCCAAATTTGCACAATTGCAGGCCGCGCTAGAGTTGGGACGACGGGCCACGCTGCCCACTATCCGCGAGAAGACCATCATCAGGAGCACCCAGCAGGCGGCTGCCTACTTCTCCACTCGACTTCGCGGCCTGCCTGACGAGCACTTCCGTGTGGCTTACATGAACCGGCAGGGACGGCTATTGGGAGACGTACTGATCGCCCAAGGGACGGTGGATACTGTACGCCCGTCCATCCGCTCCATCGTGACCCAAGCCCTGCAAGCCAATGCCTCTGCGCTGATTGCTGCCCACAATCACCCCTCAGGCGCCGCCGAACCTAGTGACACGGATAAACTGTTGACCCGTGATCTCATCGCTGCCTGTCACCCGTTAGGCATCAAGGTGCTGGATCACGTGATTGTAGCTGAAAGCGGGCACTACAGCTTTGCCGATAGCGGCCTGTTAGATAAACTGGGCCTGGAAACCCTGGCCCCTATGCCTGTCAGATGAGGTGAACCCATGAACGACGAATTCCGCCAGATCGTGATTGACAGACTACGCCGCGGTGAAGACCTCCCCGCCGAATGGGCGCGGGAGCTCTTTCCGCCGGAGAAGCGCGAATACGAACTGGTCTACTATGGCAAGGAACGCGAGGAAGACATCCTGGCCGAGACCATGGCCGTGCCCCTGCAGCCTGTCCGCACCTTTGGCAAGGACGGCCAGGACTGGCACAACCTGCTGATCTTTGGAGATAACCTGCAGGCCATGAAGACCCTGTTGGAGATGAAGAAGGCCGGAACCCTGTGCAACGCCGACGGCACGCCCGGCGTCCGGCTAGTATACATTGACCCGCCGTTTGCTACCAGGCAGGATTTTGCTGGCAGCAAAGAACAGAAGGCATATCGCGATAAGATAGCCGGTGCGGATTTTCTGGAGTTCCTCCGCAAACGGCTTATCCTTCTACGCGAACTGCTTAGCCCCGATGGGGCCATTTGGGTTCATTTGGATACAAGAAAGGGCCATTACGTTAAAGTCTTGCTGGATGAAATCTTTTCCGAGAACAACTTCACCAATCAAGTGATCTGGAAACGCTCCGATGCTCACAGCGATGTTGGTCAAGGGGCTAAACACCTTGGCGCCATTCACGACACGCTTTTCTTTTACAGAAGAGGCGAGAACCTTGTCTGGAATGCATATTTTAACTTGCTCCCAAGCTCAACGGTTGAGAAGTGGTACAGACACGTAGAACCAGAAACAGGACGGCGTTACAACAAGGCGGATATAACAGGGCCAGGCGGAGCAGTGAAGGGCAATCCTGTTTATGAGTGGAAGGGCATCACAAGAGCCTGGCGGTTCAGCAAAGCCCGAATGGAAGAACTGGAAAAGGAAGGCAGGATAGTTTACTCCAACACGGGAATGCCCTACCTGAAGCGGTATCTTGACGAGAGTAAAGGAATACCACCACAAGATCTATGGGACGACATCACCATGCTTCGGGGCTTCAATAGTGCTGAGAAGCTTGACTATCCCACTCAGAAGCCAGAAGCTCTCCTGGTAAGAATAATCAGTCTCAGCAGCACCGAAGGTGACATCGTCCTAGACGCTTTCGCCGGTTCCGGTACAACGTTGGCCGTGGCCGAGAAGTTGGGCCGCCGTTGGATCGGCATTGACTGCGGCAAACTGGCCATTTACACCATCCAAAAACGCCTGCTCAGCCTCAAGAGCGAGATCGGCAACAAGGGCAAGCCCCTCAAGCCCAAGCCCTTTGTGCTTTACAACGCCGGCCTGTACGACTTTTCCACACTCAGGCAATTGCCCTGGGCCGATTGGCGTTTCTTTGCTCTGCAACTCTTTGAATGTAGAGACGAACCGCATACCATCGGCGGGCTGAAGCTGGACGGGAAGCGTCAAGGGGCCAGCGTGTTAGTCTTCAATCACCTGGAGCACCCCGGCCGGCGTATTGACGAAGATACCATACGTGACATTCACGCCGCCATTGGTGGCAAGATCGGGCGCAAGTTCTTCATCATTGCCCCCCGTGGTGTCTTTGACTTCCAGCAAGACTACGTTGAACTTGATGGGGTCCGCTACTACGCCCTGCGCATCCCCTATTCGGTCATCAACGAACTGCATCACCGCGAGTTCACCGCCCTTCGCCAGCCCAACGATGAAACCGCCGTTAATGACACTGTAGATGCCGTGGGCTTTGATTTCATCCGCCCCCCACAGGTAGAATGGTCAGTTGGCCTTAGCAAACGTGATGGGCAATTGGTTGAAGAAGCCTACTTGAAAGTGGGGAGCTTCGAGAGTCGGGCCTACATTCGGGGAACAGATACGCGCGGTGGGCTAGAGAACCTCTCAATGCTCATGCTGGACCTGGACTACACCGGGGACGTTTTTGACCTGGACACTTTCTTCTACGCCCATCAGTTGCAGGCCGATGACTGGCAAGCCTGGTTCCCCATAGAAGGCATTGGCGCCAACGTCATGGCTGTCTTTATTGACATCTATGGCAACGAGGCGCGAGAGGTCATTCCCCGTGACAGCTTTGGCTTGCCCCCGCTGAAGGAGAAGTAGCCATGCCTGCCAACACCGACCGCCAACGCTTTCGCAACGAAGACCTGATCCTCCAGGTCAGCTCGGCGGTGAATCGGGCCAAATGGGACGAAAGCCACTACGAGGCGTTCATAGACGAACTCTGCGGCAGCCGCGAATACCAGAAAGAGGCCATCCGCACCGCCCTGCGCTACCTGTTGGCTGACGAATACGCTGACTTGCGCGCCCTGGCCAAAGCCAATTACGAAGAAAACGCAACCCTGGAAGCCCGTTACGGCTCGCGGACGGGCATGGAGCGACACCTGCAATTGCCCGATAAACTGTCGGCCTCTCTGGACCTGGCTACCGGCACGGGCAAGAGTTACGTGCTCTACGGCCTGGCGGCGATCTTGCTGTCCGAGGGGGCGGTGGATCGGGTGTTGGTACTCTGTCCCTCCACCACCATTGAGGCCGGCCTGATGGACAAGTTCAGAGAACTGGCCGGCGATGCCAACCTGCGCGACCTGCTCCCCGCCAACGCCAGGATCGCCACGCCGCGCATCATCAATGCCAGCCAGAGCATTACCGAAGGCAGCATCTGCATAGAGAACTACCACGCTATCCTGGAACACGTCGGCTCGTCCATTCGCGAAAGCCTGTGGGGCAAGGGGGCGCGGGTGGCTGTTCTGAACGATGAAGCCCATCACGTGGCCAACGAATCCGCCGCCAAAACCAAGCGTTGGAAGGAGTTCCTGGCCGATCCCGGCTACGGCTTTCGCTACATCATCGGCGTCTCCGGCACCTGCTACGTAGGTGATGACTACTTTGCCGACGTTATCTATCGCTATTCCTTGCGGCAAGCCATGGAAGAAAAGTACGTCAAGCGGGTGGACTACGTGGCCGAAATGCCGCGCACCGGTGACCCAGACGAGAAGTGGCAACTGATCCATAATCGTCACGAAGACGCCCGGCGCAAGTTGAGAAAACACAACCTGCTCCCGCTCACCATCATTGTCACGCCTACCATTGCCCGTTGCCAGGACGTGGCCGACGAGCTCAAAGCCTTTCTTGTGGAAAATGCCGGCCTAACCCCCGAAGTTGTCGATCAGCAAGTGCTGGTTGTCTACAACAACGCCCCGGCCGTGCCCAAACTGCCTTACGTAGACCACGCCACCAGCAAGGTGGAGTGGATCGTGGCTGTCTCCATGCTAAACGAGGGTTGGGATGTGAAGCGGGTCTTTCAGATCGTGCCGCACGAGGAGCGAGCATTTAACAGCAAACTGCTGATCGCTCAGGTCTTGGGGCGTGGTCTACGGATCCCCCTGGGCTGGACGGGTGAACCGCCAGAAGTAACGGTCTTTAACCACGATGCCTGGGCGGGGAGTATCCGGCATCTGGTCAACGAAATCCTGGAAATTGAGAAACGTATCTCGTCACACGTTTTGGAAGAGTCGCCTCATCACTTTGATTTACACAATATAGACTACACACTAGAACAAACTTCGGTCAAGAAACCCATGGTAGGTGAGTATACACTCTTTGCCAAAGGCTACGTGGACTTGTATAGCGACTCTGCCGCCGAGGATGTCAGCATTGAGTTTGAACGTGCTATAACCGGCGAGCGTTACAAGTGGCAGACCAAGATCCAACACAAGACTTATACTCCACTGGAAGTTGCTCTCCAGATGTACCAACGGTTGGAAGAGGCACAAGATCCAGACGACCCTGATCCAAAGATGCGTACCGTCTATACAGACAAATGGTCAGTACCCAAATTTGGCCCAAATTAGTGGCCAAGTGGCTTCTGCTGACGTAATAAAGTAGCGGTGATGGCCTCCTTGTGGTAGACTATAGGCTGAGCAACCACTCTACCGTGAAGGAGGTGCCTCA
>Ga0194125_10014179_pt1 | contig 10239 bp, 9 predicted proteins | sample TA2KigC250mmetaG_FD_148626 | JGI IMG/M metagenome (GOLD analysis project Ga0194125, IMG submission 148626) | Freshwater microbial communities from Lake Tanganyika, Tanzania - TA2015034 Kigoma Deep Cast 250m | ecosystem: Environmental > Aquatic > Freshwater > Lake | place: Tanzania: Lake... | reverse complement strand
TCAGGTGGAATGTCCGGGTAATATCCGACCTCTGATTCGTCAGGATGGTGCAAGCTCCAGAATAACTCTATTAATTCCAAAGTATTTAAAGGAGAACATTGGAGTCCGCATCTTCTTAACCCGACTGCCACAAATTCCATTCTCTGCCAGAGCTGGGATTTTGCCCTTTGAAAATGGTCTTCGTTAAAATCAGCCGGCTTCTTTTTGCCGACTAATTGCGGTATTTCAACCAAAGTAAAAGGAACTGTTAAAAAGAATATTTTGGAAAGGATTTGCCTGCCGCCGACAAGCTCGGTAATGAATTTCCTGTATTCTGCAGTCTGTATTTTCATCAGTTCATTGTCTTGGAGCCTTTCCATTTCTTCCAGTTTGTCTATGTATCCTGTGATGTTTAATATTCTTGACTGGAGAACTATTTCAATCGAAAAATCCAAACCGTTCAAAAAGTTCTGGAACTGGTAAATAATTGCTTTTTGTTCGTCGTCTGACTTCAAAGCAAAGTTTAAGGAAGAAACCATTAAAACGCCCCTTAAAGACCTGTTCTTTAAAAGCAAAAAGCCCTCCTTTATCTGGTCTATTTCTAAAAATTGTTGGCTGCTTGATTTATCCATTTATTTTGTATGAGTTTCAATATCAGTTTGAGTTTTCTTTAATCTGCTTTTTGTTACCAGCCTTACCGTGGTCTCTTCTTTCTTTTCTTCTATTATTTCCGGCGGCTTCACCTCGCTCTTTTTGTAAACCTTTACCTGTTGCTCTCTCTTTTTCCAGACATACATTTTTGGCCCCATGGAAAACTTTAAAAAATCAAACAAAACTACAGGCAAAGCTTTACCGTTGATTTTATAAAAAGCTAATCCCATAGCCACCCCAAGCAAAAGCATGGAAAGCATCAAAAAATAGTTGAAAGGCAGGGTAAAATAAAATACAAAACAAATGCCGACAGCCATGCCGATAAAGATAAACTGCTTAAAAGTCAGGGGGCCAACGATTTTAGCCTCATGTTCAATGAATTGAGGTACGGTAAAGTTCATATTTATTCAATGGATTCCCGATAACTATCCTGAGAAGAAGGAGCAGATTGTTTTTCTGTTGTTTCAGGCTTTTCTTCTTCAATCGTTTCTGAAATTTCTTCTGTTATTACTAGTTTTTCTTTCGGTCTTTGCTCAGGAGTCACTTTAATTTCGTGCAATTGTTCTAAAACAGGTCTGACAGGGTAAAAGATGAATCTGTTTATTTCTTTAGTTACTTGTCTAGCAGTTTCATCATCTAGTTTTAATTCTTCCATTAGTTCTTTTTGGAAGTCTTCCGGAACTGCGATGCCAAGCAATACATTACTGACTAATTTTGCTACCTTTGGTATCTCTTCAATCTCATATCTTTCGCAGATATTCCAAATATGGTCAGCATTTTCTGCGCTAAAGACCGCGTTTTTTAGTTCTTCTGGAAGCTTTTCATACAACTTCCATAATTCTTCTTTTGTGTATTCTTTTGGCATAGGTATTGACAAATTTATAATATGGTATATAATATATATAGAAAATTAAGGAGGAAAAAATGGGAATGACAACACTGGTGCTATCATTGGCCATTTGCGGTATCGTTATTGTAGCTCTAGCTTTGATCTTTAGAAGGAAACCAGATCCTCAACAACCAATTCAGCAGGCTCAGGTTTCTGTTGAAGAAGACGCAGACATGGTGCAGCTCCGAGCAGATGCTGCGCAGTCTATTAAAGAACTTCAACACGCTTCAGTAGAGCTTTCAAATGCTAGGCGTGAATATCGAACTTGGCAGAAGCAACAGGAAGCCGCACGCCTGCGGGGTCAAACTTATGGTCAGCCGTAGCAGGCGACTAAGACAGGGGTTTTTCACAGCGTGATACCCCTGTTTTTAATTGTTAACGATTTCTTCTTCCTTTTCGCTTTCCCACTCCTTCAGTTCTCTCTATAAATCCATCCCATTCCTTTTCTAAATCAGGATTTTTACCATAAAGATCATTCAATTTATTTTCTAAAGATTCTTCCGCGATTCTTACTTGTGCATTACCTATTTGTTGAAGATCTGGCCCATAAGCTCCCTTTTTTGCTTCTCTTTTGATATGCTTTTTCATATCTTGTATCGCAGAATACTGTGCATGTACAGGACCTAATTCAGGGTGTTGTTCTACCATTCTGCCGGCAAAAACCTTTCTATTTATATTATTTTGATTAAAACTGGTTACCCCTATTCCCAAAGACATTGCGCCATTGCTGCTTAAAAATTGTATTGCACCAGCATTTCTCATTTTATATGAACCGTCCTCTCTTTTAATAACCTCTGTATACCAATCAGGTCCGCGTCTTTGGGCAAAATTAGTAAACTTATCAGTAAAGCTCTTACCATGAACCATAGCGGCTTGAGTAATTTGATGTGCTCCAAAGGAAGAATTAGCATATTCCATTAAATCTTCATTATCATACCAGCCTTTCTGAAGCTGTTTCATGTCATCGGCAGTTCTAACTCCGCCCATAATCTTATGTCTATAATTTTTGTATTCAAGTCGATCCTCTTTAGTAAGACCGTTTTCATCATATTTATTACGGTCCATTTTATGAAGAATGCCAGCAAAATTAGCGACTGCTTCAGGATTATTAACTAAAGATCTTTCAATCCCTCCAATAGTATCGAAATCTCCCATTTTTGCTGCTTTTTCATATGTTTTTAACAATTCTCCTTCCGTTAAAGCGCTATTACCAAACTTACTCTTATCTAAAGCATCGTTTAATTGCCCTTTTTCAACCATTGCTTTCATTGTTCCTGCTTTTTCCGCCTCACTAATTGCTTTGCGATAGTCTTCAAGATTTTTAGCTGTATCCTGTTTTTTTGCAGTTTCATAACTTTTTCCAGTATCTAATTTCTCATTGAAACCGGAAACCATTAATCCTCCCATGCCGCGTCTTGCCCTGGTAAGAGGATCGCTGGCAGCTCGTTTTAAGGCGCCCTTTATGCCTTTTTCTCCCTCTCCCCATTTTTTAGCAGCAGCTTGTCTTTCTGCCCACCTTCTTACTCCTTCAGGCGTTTTGTCTCTGGCAAAAGCCAAACTTCTTTTGCCCGCCCATCCACCGACTGTTTTGCCTGATTTTTGAACGAAATTCAAAGCTCCTTTAGCGCCTGCGGCGCTAGAAGACAAAGAGAGTTGCAAGCCAATAACAAGAAAAACAATAACTATTCCATACGGCATGATATTGTTGAATATCTGAGCTAATCCAGGGGCGCTGCCAACATCTTTGGCACTTTCAAACAATATAGATTTTGTCGCCCATAACATATGGTCACTCAAATATAGGAAGAAAGCAGCCACTACTCCAATAAATGACCACTGAATGAGTTGTTTCCACCAGTCATGCCATAGCTTTCTAGTATCAGGCAGAATATAAGAAACAAAGGCAAGCGGCGAAAGAATAACTATAACCCAGATTGCAATGTAGCGAAGAGTCAGCAAAAAGGCGAAAACAAGATAGATTAAAGAAGCTACTAGATTGAAGACAACTATCATAAGGCTGGCTACGGCTGCAGCTATTGCCTTATTAGAAGAAATGGGATCATAAAGTTTAGTACCAGTCAGAGCACGTATATTAGCCCATTGACTGGTAGTCATATTTATAAAAGAATTTCCGGCAGCAAATCCTTCCTTAGTAAAAAAATTCATTAAAATATTGGCAGCATCAACAACTAGGCCGCAGATAATAGGAGTAAAGTTTATTAAAAGGGCAATAAGAATTAATGCTGGTAAAGTTTTCTGAGCTTGATAGCCAGTAAGCCTTAAAGCTGTCCCAAGGCCAATTACTACCAGAGCCAAAACAATAATAATGTTGCTGAAATCCCTAGTTAATTCCCAGCCAATGGCAATAAAAGGATTTTTCGAAGGGTCAGTGTAAGAAATTGGTTCGCCAGCTACAGTTATGAAGTCAGGAGAAATAACCAAATTAAAAACACTAACAGCTAACCATAAAAGAGCGCCTGTAATTGTCCCTAAGACATTAAAAATTAATCCCAAGAAACCGGATAAGGCGCCTGCTAACGCAGTACCGATGGCACTTGCTACTGGCATAAAATTAATTGTTTTATTATACCATACTGTAAAAGAAAAAAGAAAGACAAGCATTGGTTAAGAAGGGAAAACTTGCTATGATAAAGCAATGAAAAAGTTTAGAATTTTCTCTTTCCTTTTGATATTAATTTTTTTCTTAATTATTGCTGGTTTTGTTTTTGCCCAAAGATCCTTAGAAATTGAATATCCCGAAGCCGGAGGTTTAAAGCCTGAAACAACCCTTTTTGGCTTGTCAGCTTATGTAAAATACATATTTAACCTCTCGATTATTATCGCTGGGCTAATTGCTTTTGGTGGCTTTGTTTTTGGCGGCATAAGATATATAACTTCAGCAGGTGTGCCTGCTTATAAAAAAGACGCTTCAGAACAGATGTTCGCTGCCTTTATTGGGATTTTAGTGCTTCTCACTTCTTATATGCTTTTAACAAGTATCAATCCAGAGCTGACCATGTTGGCAGCGCCTGAAATAACAGAGAGCGCCTCTGATCCAATAATAACTCCAACTATAGAGGAGGAAACTTTATCATATACTGAAATTCCGATAAGTGCCTTAATTCAAGAACTTTTTTTAGAGATAAGACTAAATAATTTAAAGAATTTCTCAAAAAAAGTCAAAGACAAATCCCAGCTCATAAAACAAAAAACAGAAGAACTAGATTCCTTAATCGTCAGGTGCACTTGTAGTAAATTACAATCTAGTTGCTCAACCATTTCTCCAATTTCTCAAGCAGCTTGCGAGGCAGGAAGTTGTCATGGAAACCCTTGTTCGGATAAAGATAAAAATTTAATCAAGAATGTGAGAGAGGAAATTCAGAAACTGGTTGACGATGAAAAAGACGGCCTTACCTACTGGCAGAAAAAACTAGACAGAGAAATTAATGGTTCAACTGAGGAGGAAGATGAATATGTTGGCTTTAGGCAAGTTTACGAAGATTTGCTTTCGGCCGAAGAAATGATGAAAGATTGCTCAAATACTTACAGTGCCAATGGAAAATCGCAATTCTTGGTAGCCTATAATGATTTTTGGATTTACCGGCAGTACATGGCGGACAGACACAACATAAAAGATTTTAAAAGAGAAACGCCTTTTGAATATATTTATTTGACAGGTAACCCTTTAGAGCAATCAACCTTTTATTGTACTGAAATGCTTTATAATATAATTCCAATAGAGATAGATGAGTCATGGATTGAAGATTTTGGAAAAGAGCAAGGAAAATTTGAGGAAGGGAATATGTGTGGTAATGAAATCTATCTTGGCAAGAATGTTGATAGTTCAGAAGAACTAGCCAAAAGAATGTTAAAAGAATTAGACAATATTAATGACAATGCCAAAAAGGAAATAACTGATAGTAAAAATTCAGTTGATACGTCTGATCCCGATAATTGTATTATTTCTAATTGTTCCCACCAATGTGTCTGGATAGAAAGATGGGATCCGGTATATAATTGCATTCGTTATAATGAGGATGATGAGTGTGAAGAGTATGAAGAAAATTGGGTAGACCATAGTTATTGCCAGTCATCTCCGTGCATAGGGAGTGAGTGTCCCGGAGAAGAACCAAAAAAATCTCAATTTAGGTCAATTCTAAATCGAATTAAAAAATATGACTCTGAAATATCTTCTTCTTACACGAAGCTGGTAAATCTTATTCAGGGGAATGTTGATGATGAGTATTTGATAATACCTAATATTTTTAAGAGCTTAGGAATTGTTCAAAATCAGATAATAGCTTGTCACAACCCAGAAGAATCATATATTAAGTTTGAGGCAGGATTAGAAGGTATTAGTTGGCGAGAACTCTTTTCTTGTTATGATATATTAGCGCATGCTATTCAGGAAATTCCCTTTTATAATAAAGATGGAAAAGCCATCAATAAATGCTATGGAAAGACAGCAAAAAACCCTGATTTTATGGATAATCTTTTTTGCTGTGAAGGTGGATATTCTCCACAATAGTATTTGTGATATAATTAAATAAATTATGTTTAAAAAAAGAAAGCTTCTAATATTTACTTTTTCTATATTATTTGTTTTATTATTCACCGGTTTTTGTTTTGCCGAAGAGTCAATTAGGGAGTTAGAAGTTCCTTTGCCTGAAATTGGCCTTGATTCAGGAATTACCACTACTCCTCTTCTACCAGATTATGTGAGATATATTTTCAATTTCACTGTAGTTATTTGCGGTTTTGTTGCTTTTGGTGTTTTGGTTTTGGGTGGTGTTCGTTATATAGCTTCTGCTGGTAACCCATCGACTAAAACAGACGCAAACAATCAGATGCTTTCTGGCATTATGGGCTTGGTTATTATTCTTGGCTCTTGGCTAATTTTAAATACTATTAACCCGGAATTGAAAAATATCAGCGTAACTTATCAGCAACCGGAAGTGACTATTCAAGAGCCAGCAGATGTTTTATTGTGTACCGGTAATTCGGATGAAGACTGTAAATCTTTTCAATTTAATCAAGTAACATTAGGAGATTTAAATGGAAAAGTTACGCGCGTGAAACTGAACAATACTGAAGATTTTGAATATGGAGTAATCTTGCATAGCAAGGAGAATTATCAGGGGAATTGCGTTGTTTGTCTTGGAGATAGTTGCGATATTTCAAAGGTTAATGGTGGTTATTCAATTACAGTTTTTGCCAAGGGAGATGGTGGGGGCGAAGGAGTTACTTTTTATGAAGCAGAAAGTCAAAACGAAAAATGTGGGCCTGAGTGTAAATCTACTTGTGCGGGATGGGGCAGGGTATGCGGAGATAATTGCGTAGGCTATCAGTACTGGATATTCAGCGGAATGTCTGGTGGATACTGTTGGCCGTTTAAAGAGGGAAATCATAGTGTGGTTGGCTTGCCTCCAGATCCAAATCATAATAAAGTAAGGTCTCTTTCAATTGACGGAAAGTATGACGGAAAGTATTTAGTAGTGCGGTTTGATGCGCCATTTTTTAATGGGAATTGTCAGGTTTTTAGTACTAATCACGCAAATATTAACCCCCAGGTTATAGGATCTTTAAAAGTTATTCCCATAAGATAGTTTTTGTCAGCCTTAACCAATCTTTCAGACTAAGAGTTTCAGCCCGTTGACGGGGCTGAATTTTATTTTCCAAAAGCCATCTTTCCGCCTCATTTTTATTGAGCTTTAATTTCTTGGAAAGATTATTGATTAATTGCTTTCTTGGCTGGGAAAAACCAGCTTTTACGATTTTAAAGAATAATTCCCTTTTTTCAGGATACATATATATATAATTTGAAAGGCAGGGAATAATTCTAATTATAGCTGAATCAACCTTGGGCACAGGCCAGAATGATCTTTTAGGAATATAACCAATAATCTCTGTTTTAGCGTAAGCCTGAACTGAAACAGCTAAAATGCTCATTTTGGGTGGGCTGGCGCAGATTCTTTGCCCTACTTCTTTTTGGACGACTAAAGCCATTTGTTGGGGAGGATTCTCAACAATTTCAAGAAAGTAGCGGATAACAGGAGATGTCAGATAAAAAGGGAGATTAGCCACTATTTTGTAGTTTTTAAAACTGGGAATGAACTTTAAAATATCATTATTAACGATTTCCAGGTTTTTAAAATTTAAACTCTGTTTCAAAAGTTTAACCATATTCTTATCTTTTTCAACAGCCATTACTTTTTTAGCTCTTTTAGCCAATTCCTTGGTAAAAACTCCCAGGCCTGGCCCTATTTCCAAAACCAAATCATCTGATTTCAGATCAGCCGCCTTAATAACCTTATTAACCGCCCTGCTATCAACCAAAAAGTTCTGGCCAAGTCTTTTTAAGGGGCTTAACTGCTCATTTTTCAAAAGATTCTTGATGTTTTTCCTGTAAGACAAGTCCATTAAGGGCATTTTAGCACTAATTTGCGGTGTGGAAAACCTGGGTCTTTTGCCCTTGACTTTGCCTGTGAAAAGGGTAATCTTAAAGAAGTTTATAATGATTGATTATCTGAGTAGCAACAAATTGATTAATGCAGTTTGTGAAAAAACCAAGGGTTCTCTAAAGACCCCTTGTCTTTGTATGGGCATAATCGCTCTTTTTTTGTTTGTTTTTGTCAGTTTCAGCCCGGCTTTAGTCTTGAATTCTTATGCTGAAAAAAGCGATTCCTGCTTGATTGAAGAAACTTCAAAAGAAAACAACTTGTTTTGCGCTCCTATTAAAAGCTCTTCGCCAGAATCTCCTGAATTTGTCCTAATTAATAACAACAGCATGATAGCTTCCACTCCTCCCAATACCTTTTCTTCTCAGGTCTTGGGAGCTTTAGTTACCGGCTACGAACAAGAAGACGTTAAAAAAGCGATTACTGAATATATTGTCGAGGAAGGAGACACTTTATCGTCTTTAGCTGACAGCTTCGGCATTTCAATCAATACTATTCTCTGGGCAAATGATTTAACTAAGAATTCAGTGGTAAAACCAGGCCAAAAACTGGTTATTCTGCCTGTTTCTGGTATTGTCCACCATGTAAAATCAGGAGACACGATATCCAGTATTGCTCAGACCTACAAAGGCAAAACAGATGAAATTATTGCTTTTAACGACATAGCTAATGAGGCTGTATATATAGGTGATATTATTGTTATTCCCAGCGGCACAATGCCTTCTGTAACAGTCCAAAAACAGCAAACAACCAGCAGTGTTCCTATAGCCAGCAGTTATTTTATCTGCCCTCATTCAGCCTGCCGAATCAGCCAATGGCTTCACTGGTATAATGCTATTGATTTTAATGGCAAATGCGGGGACCCGATTGTGGCTTCTGCTGCCGGCAAGGTCCTGAAAGTTCAGCTGACAAGCTCCACTTCAAGATGGGCTTTTGGGGGAGCTGGCAACCACATAACAATTCTCCATCCTAATGGTGTAGTAACTATGTACGGCCACGTTTCTGCTGCTTTGGTAAGCCCGGGAGAAACTGTTTCCCAGGGCCAGGTTATTGCTTTGATGGGAGGCCAGCCAGGAACTCCAGGCGCTGGAATGTCTACTGGCTGCCACGTGCACTTCGGAGTAACTGGCGCTAAAAATCCTTTTTCCAGATAAAATTCCATGAATCCTTTAATTTATATATTAACTCTTTTTGCTGACGGACACATTAAGCATGTCTTGACTTATTTGGACCAGAGATTGTTTTAATCCATTGAAACAAAAAAGCCTCTTAACAGAGGCGTTTTTTGATACATATATATTATTTTCCTTCGCACTTCATGCAAATCCTGGCTTCAGGATACGCTTTCAGTCTTTTTTCGTCTATCTTTTCTCTGCACTTTTCGCACTGGCCGTAAGTCCCTTTTGATATTTTATCCAAAGCCAGGGCAATGTCTTTCAATCGGTTTTCCAGATTATGTTCCAAAGGCAAAAGAGTGCTGTATTCTTCCACTTCATCAGCTGCTTTTTCCAAGGCAGCTGAACCTGATTCTCCTCCGTCAAACCTGGGAAAGCGGGTATCCCAGTCGCCTTTCACTTTGTCATCTTTCTTGGCGAATTTTTCCAATTGCGATTCAATATTATTTTTTTCCTTTTCCAGCTTTTCTCTTAATTGGTTAAGCAGTTTTTTATTCATTATTTTAAGCCGTTTTTCAAATTAATAATCTTTAATATAGCTGCTTCTACTTTATCTTTGGACACTTCTTCCTTTTTGAAAGCCTCAATAAAAGCATCCAATCCCTCAACTACGCCTATTTCCCAGCCGGAAAATATCATAATATCAGCGCCAGCTTCAATCGGCCTGGTTATTACCTCTTTCAACGGGAAATTATCAGTAAGATAAGTTTGAGCCAAGTCATCTGTCATAATCAATATTTTAGAGCCAAGATTATTCTTTAAATACTGAATAGCTTTTGAAGAAAGGGAAAATGGCAAGGAAGTATCAACGCTGGTATATATCATATTGGCAGTCATAACGAATTCAGGGCTAGCCTGGATTGCTTTTTTGAATTGAGATATTCCGGGCAAGGCATCAGTCTGGGCCAATGACTCTTCGGGATTGAAAATAACGCCAGCATAGCCGGGAAAATGTTTTATTGCGGTCATTATTCCAGCTCCTTTTTGCCCGTTGATTAATGATTTTGCTAGATTGCCGGTTGTTGCTGCGTCTTTTTGAAAAGCCCTGTCAAAAAGAAAATCTCCTTCTTGGGTTTCGTCTAAGAGC
>Ga0194125_10014178_pt1 | contig 10239 bp, 5 predicted proteins | sample TA2KigC250mmetaG_FD_148626 | JGI IMG/M metagenome (GOLD analysis project Ga0194125, IMG submission 148626) | Freshwater microbial communities from Lake Tanganyika, Tanzania - TA2015034 Kigoma Deep Cast 250m | ecosystem: Environmental > Aquatic > Freshwater > Lake | place: Tanzania: Lake... | reverse complement strand
GAACTCCGTCGGAACGTGGGGACGGGCCCTCAAAACCGCAGTCAGGGGGCCCGGCCAGTACTTGATCAGGATCTCGTAGGAAGCCCCGTGAGGCGGCTCGGCATACTGGAAGGCCATCTCCGGTCCGGCCACCAAAGAGAGCATCGGCGCCGATCGGTCCGATCCCTTGAGATCCCGAATCCTCTTCCAGGCCAGGGGGCTGTCGAACCTTCCGGAGAAGCCGTAGATCGTGTCGGTCGGGAGAAGGACGACCCCATCGTCCCTGAGAATGGGGACGAGGGCCTGGACGACGCGCGGCGAAGAGCCGCGCTTGTTCAGCTTGAAGACGGGGGGCGATCCGCCAGCGGAAGCCCCTCCCGTCGACTCCTTCGGTGCACCCACGAGCTCCTCCTCCCGTGTTCCGCTTCGGGCCGACCGACGGGCATTGCCCTCCCGCCGGAGCGCCCCTAGACTTCCTCCGAGCGTCGTGACGCGATGCAAGGAGGTGACATCCATGCCTGAGCGCAGTCCTTACCTCGCCGGCCAGCGCATCGCGCCGGAACCGGTCCGTCCAGGCATCTCTGTGAGCGACCTGGTCCGCCGCACCTTCCTCGCCTACAACGCGGCACGCCTTCGGGAGGCCTGCCGCCTTCTCTCGGAGAAGATGCTCCAGGACGGCGGCACCGTCGGCCTCTCGATCTCCGGAGCCCTGACCCCCGCCGGGATCGGGATCTCCTGCATCGCCCCGCTCCTCCGAGCCGGCCACGTCGACTGGATCGTGACGACCGGCGCGAACCTCTATCACGATACCCATTTCGGGCTCGGATTGTCACTTCATCAGGGGCGCCCGGCCGTGGACGACGTCGCCCTCCGGGCCGACCGGGTCATCCGTATCTATGACATCGTGTTCGAGTACGATGTCCTGCTGGCCACCGATCGATTCTACCAGGAAGTCGTCGCCGCGCCGGCGTTCCAGAAGCCGATGGCCTCCGCGGAGTTCCACCACGGCGTGGGGAAGTACCTGAGGGAACGCGAGAAGGTCCTCGGGATCAGCGAGAGCTGCCTGCTCGCGGTGGCCTTCGAGTGCGGCGTGCCGGTCTATACCAGCTCCCCGGGCGATTCCTCCATCGGGATGACCATCGCCGCCTCCGCTCTGGCGGGAAACAGGTTGATACTCGATCCCAATCAAGATGTGAACGAGACGGCCGCCATCGTCTACGAGGCGAAGCGCCGGGGCACGAGCGGCGTCTGGATCCTGGGCGGCGGTTCGCCGAAGAACTTCGTTCTTCAGACGGAGCCCCATCTGCAGGAGATCCTCTCCATCGCCGACACCGGCCACGACTACTTCCTCCAGGTGACCGACGCCCGCCCCGACACCGGTGGGCTCTCCGGCGCGACCCCGAGCGAAGCGGTGTCCTGGGGCAAGATCGATCCGACCAGGCTCCCCGACGCCGTCGTGGCCTACTGCGACTCGACGATCGCGATTCCGCTGCTGACCACCTACGTCCTCGAGAATGTCGCGCCTCGCCCGCTGAAGAGGCTCTACGACAACAGGGAGGCGATGCTGGAGGCCCTGCGCGACGCGCATCTGCAGACGCGCGTGACGCAGATGCTGCCCCCGGGAATCAAGCCGCCAGCCAAGAAGGGGCCCGGGGCGAGCTAGGGCGGTTTGATCGGGCCGACACGCTCGCCCGGAAACGTCCGGGGCCTGCTGAGTGGAGTCCTACAGCTTCGCCCCCCTCGCCATCTCTCTCTTGTGGGTGTCGAGCTTCCTACGCAGCCCCGGATTCGCGAGCGCCAGGATCTGCGCGGCGAGAAGAGCCGCGTTGCGCGCCCCCGCGGCGCCGATCCCGAGCGTGCCGACGGGGACGCCCGCCGGCATCTGCACGGTCGAGAGCAGGGCGTCGAGGCCGCCGAGGGTCCCCGCGGAGAGAGGAACCCCGAGGACGGGCAGGGTCGTCGAGGCCGCCACCGCGCCCGCAAGATGGGCCGCCATCCCCGCCCCGCAGATGAGGACCTGAATCCCCTTCTCCCGCGCCGAACGCGCATAGTCGCGCGCCTCGTCGGGCGTCCTGTGCGCCGAGAGGACATTCATCTCGCAGGGGATTCCGAACTTCCCCAGGACGCGCGCGGCCTCCGACATGACATCTCGATCCGACTCGCTCCCGAAGAGGATCCCCACCTGCGCGGGCGTCGAGGTCGTGCCGCGCCTTGCCCGGGATCCGATCCGCTCCGCCCCTCCGCCCTTCGCTCTCTTCCCGCTCTCCCCGCTCATCCCGCGATCCCCCTTCTTCCGATGTCCCTTCGATAGACCTTGCCTTGATAGTCGATCAAGGCCGCCCCCTCGTAGGCGATTGCGAGGGCCCTCTCGAGATCCTCACCCACGCCGACGACGCCGAGCACTCGTCCCCCGTCCGTCCTCGGCTCCCCCTCCGCCGATCTGGTCCCGGCATGGAAGACGAGGGCGCCCGCCCGCTTGCGCGCCTCCTCGATCCCGCTGATGGGCATCCCCTTCGCGTAGGCGTCGGGGTATCCGCCGGAGGCCAAGACGACGACGGCGGCGGCTCCCTTGCTTGCCTGGAGCTCCGGCAATGGAGTCTTCTCTCCGCGCGCGATCGCGTCCAGAAGCGGAAGGAGGTCGCCCTCGAGGAGCGGAAGGACGGCCTGCGTTTCCGGATCTCCGAACCTGCAATTGTACTCGAGCAGGAAGGGAGATCCATCACGCAGGATCAGTCCGAAGTAGAGCACGCCGCGGTACGGGCTCCCCCGTCGGTCCAGGGCCGCGAGCGTCGGTTCGATGATCCGCCGGCGAACCTGATCCTCCAGCGCTCGATTCCAGCGCGGGAAGGGGGCGTAGGCCCCCATTCCTCCCGTGTTGGGCCCTTGGTCGCCGTCCAGCAACCGCTTGTGGTCCTGCGACGTCGGAAGGAGGAGATAGTCGGTCCCATTGCAGAGAGCGAGAACCGACACTTCCTCTCCCTCGATGAACTCCTCGATGAGGACTCGCTCCCCGGCCGAGCCGAAGCGCCTCTCGACCATCATCTGGCGGGCGGCGGCGTTCCCTTCCTCGCGCGATCGCGCGATCACGACCCCCTTGCCGGCGGCCAGCCCGTCGGCCTTGATCGCCTTGGGGTAGCTGCCCCCGGCCAGCGCCCTCTCCGCCTCCTCCAGGCTCGACACGACCTCGCAGGGGGCGGTGGGGATCCCGTTGCGGCGCATCAGATCCTTGGCGGCGACCTTGCTTCCCTCGAGCGTCGCCGCATCCGTCCCCGGCCCGAAGACCCTGAGGCCCCGCGACTGAAACATGTCGGCGATTCCCGCGACGAGGGGGGCTTCCGGTCCGACTATGGTCAGATCGATCCGCGCAGCTTCCGCGAAGTCGGCGAGAGCCTCGAGGGCGGTCGCTGGGATCGGCACGGTAGTGCCCGTCTCCCCCATGCCCGCGTTTCCCGGCGCCGCGAAGATCCGGGGCCTCAGGGGCGAGCGAGCCACGGCCCAAGCCAGCGCGTGCTCCCTTCCGCCCGACCCCACGATCAGTATCCTCACGCTCGTTCCTCCTTTGACCTGAGGCGGGCGGTCGCCGCCTCCTCCTCCGCCGGCCTTCCCGCCCCGATCAGCTTCGGCAGCACCTCCTCGGCGCGGGAGAGCCATCCCCAGTGGCGGGGCGCTCGCTCCCCCTCGGCCCACCTGAGGGCATCCTCCAGATCCTGGAACACGCGGATTCCGGGGATTTTGAGCCGATCGGGACTCAGCCTGCAGAGGATCCCGACTTCGCATCGATCCAGGACGGCGCGCAGGGCGAGCGCGGTCTGCGTGTGGATCTCGTACGACTCCCTCGCGCGCCGGTTCAGCTCGTCGGCGTCGAGTCCCCAGAGTCTCTCGAGCGTCGCGGAGCCCGACCCCTCGTCAATCGCCGCGACCAGCAGCAGACGCCCCCGCTCCGACAGGAATCGCGCCGCATGCTGCAGGCTCTTGTGTGCCTGCAGGAAGGTCGCATCCCGCGGATGTCCGCCGGCGTCGCACACGAGGAGATCCGGCCGGCGCGAGTGGGCGATGCGATGGCCGTGAAGATAGTCGCGGCATCCCTCCTCGTGCGTCGTGATCCAGTCGCCGGCCCGCAAGAGCTCGGGACCGCCGGGCTCAGCGTCCTGGATCTGGAGCAGGAGATGAGGGGGACAGAGCCGCGTCGCTTCCACCAGATCCTCGTGGACCGGATTCCCTGCGAGCGCCCCCGGCGCGCACGCGCGATGCGGGCATCCCGCCGCGTCGAGGCTCAATCGATGGTTCGCGACGATCCCCTCAGGGTCACCCAGCCCCGGGAAGACGAGCTTCCTGCCGCCGCCGAAGCCGGCGAAGTAGTGGAAGCTCACATCGCCCAGGATCACGCGGAGATCCCCGTCCATCCACTTGGGATGGAGGCGAACCGGCGTGCCGGCGGGCGTCCTGCCCGCCTCCCGATGGGCCGCGAAACCGTCCTCGCCGTTGAAGGCGAGACTCCAGCCCGCCGGGAAGCGGACCCCTTCGGCGAGCGTGGGGCGGTGCACGCCCGTCGCGACGAGGACCACTCTGCTGATCGCCCTGGGCGTCACGGCCTCGAGCCACCGCGCCGAGGGGTAGGCCCACTCCATCCATGGCCCCCTGCGCGTCGCGTCGGGGACGACCAGGCGAACGTGTTTCGCTGCCGCCGCCCTCATCGAGAAGTCGGTCCATGAGGGAGCCTCCGGAACCACCGCGTCGAGCCTGCGCACGCGGGCATCCACATCCTCCGGGGCGATGACGCCGGAGCGCTTCGAGAGCCCCGCGGCTTCCTCCACGAGAGATCGAAGGGCCGCACGGCTGGGCGCGACGACAGGAGGCCGCCTCCAGCGCCCGAGAAGCTCCACCCGGATCCGGTCACGCCCGAGGCGCAGCCAGACGCTCAAGCGAACCTCCGTTCATGTCTCCCTCTCATCGCTGCCCCGCGCAGGATCCGCCGCAAGGCGCTCGGGGGACAATCCGCATCATCCTCTCCCGACGGGCACGAGGTAGGAACGCACGATCTTCTTCGTGCCCCACCCCGGGAACCGGACCTCGAGCCGCGCCTTCTCTCCTTCCCCATCGACCGAGAGCACCTCCCCGATCCCGTAGCGGACGTGGCGCACGAGAGTCCGGCCCGCCACGCGGGCGGCGGCCGGCTCCCTCGCGATGATCGGGCCGTCCCATTCATCCTCCGAGTCCTGGGCGGCCTCCTCATGCAGCTCTTTCGCCGTCGCGGCGCGCCGCGCCGGGAATCTGGCGGTCGCGGCGTGAAGGCGGCCTTCGATCTCGAGCAGCTCCTCGGGGATCTCCGAGAGGAACCGGCTGAGGTCCGAGCCGGCCATTCGATTGATGCGGCGCCGGGAACGGCTCGCGGTGAGCGTGAGAGTCCGCCGGGCTCTGGTCACGGCCACATAGAAGAGGCGGCGCTCCTCCTCCAGCTCTTCGGGATCGGTCAGGGAGGAGATGTGGGGGAAGAGCCCGTCTTCGAGGCCCGTGACGAGCACGGCGTCGAACTCGAGACCCTTGGCGTTGTGCACGGTCATCAGAGTGACCCGCTCCTCGTCATCCCTGAGTTTGTCGCTCTGCGCGTACAGGGCGACCTGCTCCAGGAAGTCGACGACCCCGGCGCTCTCCTCCGCATCCTCGTACCCCCTGGCTCCCTCGATCAGCTCAAGCACGTGCGCGAAGCGATCTTCCCACTCGGCCTCGGACTGCGATCGAAGGTACTCCCTGTACCCGATCTGGTGCGCGATCTCCTCGAGAAGGACGTGGGGCTTCTCATCGATCCGAGGAACGAGCGTCATGAGATAGGCAGCCAGATCGGCCAGCGCGGCGAATCCTCGCCCCTCCATTCCCCATTCCCGCGCCCGCTCGCACGCGGTGAGCAGATCGACGCCCCTCGCGCGGGCTTCCGAGAGAATGCGATCGATCGTCATCTCGCCGGCGCCGCGGCGCGGAGCCAGCGCCGCCCGCCGGAAGGAGACCTCGTCGTGCGGATTGGCGAGCAGCCGAAGATAGGCCAGGAGGTCCTTCACCTCCTTGCGCTGGTAGAAGGCGATCCCTCCGAGGACGCGATAGGGGATCTCCGCCCGGATGCAGGCCTCCTCGATCGCTCTCGACTGGGCGTGCGTCCTGTAGAGAACTGCCAGATGGGACAGGGAAGCCCCCCCGCGGACCTCCTCCCTGATCCTGCGCGCCACATGCCTGGCCTCTTGTTCCTCGTCCTCCGCCAGGAAGAGGCGGACGGCCTCCCCGGGCTCGTTCTCGGTCCACAGCGTCTTGGGCATGCGGCCGGCGTTCTTGAGGACCGCCGCGTTGGCGACATCGAGGATCCGCCTGGTCGATCGATAGTTCTGTTCCATCCTCAAGACGGCAGTCCCCGGAAAATGCCGCTCGAACCCGAGGATGTTCGTGACATCCGCCCCGCGCCACCTGTAGATCGATTGGTCGTCGTCCCCGACGGCACAGATGTTCCCGTGCCGCTCGGCCAGGCGCCGCACAAGCTCCAGCTGGACCCGGTTGGTGTCCTGGTACTCGTCGACGAGGATGTGGCGGAAGCGCTGCGCATAGGCGTCGCCGATCGACCTGTTCTCGCGGAGCAGGCGCACGGCCAGGAGCAGAAGATCATCGAAGTCGACGCCGTCCTGCTCGCGGAGCCTAGCGTCGTAGAGGCGCCACAGACGCGCGATCCGTCGCCCGCCCGGCCCGGCCGACTCCGACTCGAGGCGCTCCGGATCGATCATCCTGTTCTTCGCGAGCGAGATCGCCGACCGCGCGTCCGCGGCCCGAACCGGATCGTCGGTCTTGCCCGACTCCTTGAGGATCTGCCGGATCAGGCTGAGGCTGTCGTCCGCGTCGAAGACGGTCAAGTTCCCGCGAAAGCCGAGGGCTTCCTGGTGCCTCCTCAGGATCCTCAAGCAGATCGAGTGGAAGGTCCCGATCCAGATCGCCTGCGCGGTCGGTCCAAGGAGCTTCTGGACGCGCACGCGCATCTCTCCCGCGGCCTTGTTGGTGAAGGTGACGGCGAGGACGGCGTCGGGAGCCACTCCCCGCGCAGCGACCAGATGCGCCAGCCTGCTCGTCAGGACGCGGGTCTTGCCGCTTCCCGCGCCCGCGAGGATGAGAAGCGGCCCCTCCCCATGGGCGACGCCGCGCGCCTGGATCTCGTTGAGCCCTTCGAGGATTGCGGACACCGAATCGTCGCGATGCAACAGAGCCCCTCCGTGGGGATCGGGCGGCGCGTCGCCCCTTACACCCGATGCGGGCCCGACAGGTCGGGCCACGGCGCGCAAGCCGCTACTTGTACTCGAAGCGGAGCTTGAGATCAAGCGAGTACCGATCGGTCGGAGTTCCCGTCTCCATCCGCCGCTCCACGCCGGCGTTCAGGTAGAGCTGCCCGCGGAGATTGTAGTGGAGGCTGACACCCTGGTCCGCCGCGCCTGCGAGCTCGCGGCTGTAGGCCAAAGACACCTGCGGCAGCAGCGTTTGCCTGACGCTCAGTCTCCATGCCTCTCCTGCGCTCTCGCCGGGCTCCAACTGGACCTTCTCGAGCGGAGCGATCAGCTGTGTGATCTGCGATTCGATCTGGCTGACCAGCTCGGTGAAGAGATACTGCCGGGAGGGATCGGTCACGCCGACCGTCCCCGTGCTCGCGTCCGTGAGGCGGCCGATGCTCAGAAGCTCGATCACCTCATCCTGGGTCCTCTCCGGCTGCGAGCTGAACTCCAGATTGAGGGCGGCGACCGGACCCGTCGCGTTGATCAGGACCGTGATCTCCTGCGGAGCTTCTCCGAGCCCCCCCCGTTCCGGCACGCGCGTCTGCGCGTTGACATCGAGAATCGGCTCCGGCCCCCGCCCCGTGTCGCGAAACTCCACGGTCCCATCGGTGATCGTGAAGACGTTGTTGAAGACCCGGTAGCGCCCTCCCAGAACCCGGATCCGCCCGCTGACGTTCACGAGGGGATCCGCGAAGCTGACGTGCAGGTCCTCGCCTTCGCCCAGCTGAACTGAAGCGATGGCGGTCGAGATCCTGAGATCGCCGGGAGCCTTCACGTCGATCTCCGCCCTCACGGGGCTCGGACGGGCTCCTGGGGTCGGGGGCGGGGGCTGCTGCTTCGCGAGATCCCCGATGATCGCCCCCTCTTCGACCTCGACGGTGCCGACGATCAAGGGGTAGGAGCCGCCGGCCTCCTCGACGGGAAAAACGCTCAGATCCCCATTCGCCCGAAGGTGATAGAGGCCTGTCTCATAGAGCGTTGCATCATCGACCTTCGCGTCGAACTTGAAGTCTGCGGGGTCCCGCCAGTACCCCACGACATCGATCCTTCCGTCCTCCCCGATCCGGCCTCGGAGGGATCTGATCCGCAGGCCTGTCGAGTCAAGGACGACGTCGCCGTTGATCTCCCGGAGCCGCTCCTCTCTCTTGGGGAGTCGAATCTCACCCCCGCGAATCGAAAGATTCCCTTCCGCCCAGGCGCGACGCGGGGTGCCGCGCAGCGAAATGGCGCCGGAGAGCGTGCCCTTCGGGTCGTGGATCTGGCGCGACAGGAGGCCCAGAATCGCCAGGTCGATAACGGGGAGGCTCGCGTCGAGCGACAGAGGTCGATCCTTCGGGACGCTCGCTCTCCCGATCGCGGGACTGAGGATCAGCGGCATCGCTCCGCGCGCCCTGGCGCGCTGATCGTCCCGGCACCAGACCAGGCTGTCGAGGGTCAGGTCCTGGGGGACATAACTGAAACCGAAGAGCAGCGAGTCGGCCTCCGCCTGGTACAGGTGGAGACGATCGATCCTGCCCTTCAGCTTCGCGCGCGGCGCGACGATGGCCCCTCCAAGCGTGAGGGCGAGGCCGATCTCGCCGTCGATCGCGTCCTCCACGGCGACCGCCTCCGCGCTGTCTCCCACCCCCACCGTGCGGATGCGGGCGGTCATCGGATCGACCGATTCCAGAAGGAGCGTCCTGCCCCCTCCTGGAACCGACTCGAGGCCGGTGCGGACAAGCCTCCTGACCGAGAGATCCTCGACGCAGAGGCTCCCGGAGATTCCGGTCCCGCGCAGAACTGCCGACATGGAATCGCGGATCGACTCCACGAACTGGGGGAAGGGCACCGGCGCGAGAACCGAGAGATTCCTGGCGCGAAGCCTCCCACGGCCGCCTCCGACGCCGGCATCGAGCGAGTCGATGCAGAGCTCGCCCCCGGCCTCGAGAGCGAGGCGTGATCGCAGCGGACCGATCGGCCATCGGGCCGCGACGATCTCCGTTCCCCGCAGAGTCGCGTCGCACTCGGGTCGCTCCATCGACCCGGCGACCTTCGCCTCGAGATCGATGCGTCCGGCGACCATCGACTCCGGAAGCTCAAGCCCGCGCCTGACGAGGTCGAGGTCGAAATCCTCGATCGTGAGCGCCCCCCGCAGGGGAATACCTTCTGGGCCGATCTCGAGGCCACCCCGCGCCCGCCCATGGGCTGAGGCGAGTTCCGCCTCCTCGATCCGGACGCCACCGCGCGCCCAGGTGAGCCGCACCGGTCGGCTCGCGCGCCACGATGGAAGGGAGCCCGGCGTCAGGACGAGGGGGTCGATCGTCAGAGATCCGGGGTCGGTAGGAATGATATCGGCGCTCGCCGCGAGGGACAGGGTATCCAGGAGAGCCCAGGCATCGACCTTGAGGGTCCTGTCCCAGTCGACCAGAAAGCCGGCGCTGTCGGCCGGCACACCGAAGATGTCGGCCTGCTCGACCAGAGCCTTCCCGCGGACTCGCAGAGGCGAGAGCGCAACGACGACACTGTCGGCGGCGACACGGCCCGCCCTCGCTTCGAGAATCCGGAAGTCGGTCGCATCGAGAGAGGCGAGCAGCCGCGGAGAAGCAACCGTTCCACCTAGGATCACCGTCCCGGACACTTCTCCCCCGATCGCCGGCTCGAGGAATGGCTGGGCGAGATCCTCGAGCCCGGCCCCCTCGAGGCGGAACCGCCCTCGCAAGGCCCCTCCATCGATTTCCCATGCGCCATGGCCCGAGACTCCATGTCCCGGCTGTCCGACGCGCAGGCTGTCGAGGCGGACGACCCGGCTCGCAAGCTCTCCTTCCAGCGCGATCGGCTCGATGCGCGAACCGAGCCCCTCGAACCATCCGTCGAGCAGTCGCGCGGACGCCTGCGGCTCATCGGCGGCGGCCACAAAGGCGCCCTCGAGCCTTCCCCCCGCGCGCGCCCGAGGCAGGCCGGGCGATAGGACGGCCAGCGCCGGATC
>Ga0194125_10014177_pt1 | contig 10240 bp, 9 predicted proteins | sample TA2KigC250mmetaG_FD_148626 | JGI IMG/M metagenome (GOLD analysis project Ga0194125, IMG submission 148626) | Freshwater microbial communities from Lake Tanganyika, Tanzania - TA2015034 Kigoma Deep Cast 250m | ecosystem: Environmental > Aquatic > Freshwater > Lake | place: Tanzania: Lake... | reverse complement strand
AAGGAGTTACGAGCAAACCAGGCATGGAAAGTGTGTTAGATTTGCTCCGCAAAAATGTCAAGCAGGAATGTAAAAAAAAAGCTACCCCGTTAAAACGGGGCAGCTTAAACGATTGCTTGCCATATAAGAAAAAAGTTAATGAGCAGCTGTATCAGCAGCAGCGGTCGTGTCGGGAGCGGCAGTTGTGTCAACGGCAGGAGCAGTCGTGTCAACGGCAACAGCAGCTGTGTCTGTGACTTCTTCTTTGGCACCACCACCGCAGGATGCGAGGAAGGCGATGGCCATAATGGCGAGGAGCTTCTTCATTTTCTTGATTTTTTGTTTTTTTAGATGAAGTTTTCACCATTGATACCAAAAAAGAATCCAGGTAACCCACCTGCATCGATTATTTTTTTTTCTTTGTGATGGGTTACAAATCACAGCGTTGGGGTATTAAAAATAGATCCGTGAGTCGTTCAGATCGTGATTCTCTGCTACTTAAAGGATTGGCGCTCAATGAAAAAGACGCTATTCACTTCATTTATAAAGAGAATTTCAGTCTGGTTCAGACGCTGATTATCCGGAATAATGGTACTGAGGATGATGCTAGGGATGTTTTTCAGGAGGCGTTGCTTGTCCTGTATGAAAAATCCCAAACTGATGACTTCGAGCTGACTTGCCAGATTCGAACTTATCTGTACTCCGTCGCCCGGCGGATCTGGTTGAAAAAACTCCAATATCTAAAACGCTTCGAATCCCCGGATGAGGATCTAGTCGAGACGGTCTCGATCGAGGAGGATCTTGAAGCCCATGAAAAACGTACCGCCCAATATGGTGTCATGAAAGCGGCCATGGGCCGCTTGGGAGAGCCTTGTAAAAGTTTATTAGAGGCCTTCTATGTGCACCAGAAATCCATGGTAGAAATATCCGCTTATTTCGGATACACGAACGCTGACAATGCCAAAACGCAGAAATACAAATGCCTGATGAGGCTCAAAAAATTATTCTTCGCAGAATATAAGCCCCAATAAAACATGGATCAATACCAACATATTGCTGCTACCGAAAAGTTCCTTCGGGGAGAGATGTCTCCAGATGAGTGCCGAGTCTTCGAAGAGACGCGTCGCTCTAATCCAGCGCAGGACCAATTGTTTGTCGAACATCAGTTGATGCTAGACCGGATGGTAACTTATGCCGAAAGGAAGCGGGTCAAAGCAAACCTGCACGATATTCACCAAACTCTCCAGGAAAGTGGTGACATCCAACCACTAGAAAAAGAAGTTCAGGGAAAGCTCTTGGAGTTATGGACTCGCTATCGCAGAGTTGTGGGTGTTGCGGCCTCCATCGCTGGTGTTACCGCCCTGCTGATCAGCGGCATCACGGCTGTCTTTGCGCCCAAAGCGCCCATTACAGTAGTAGAAGAACTACGCCGGAAAGTCAGCCGGCTGGAACGGCAGAGCAGCAATCAGCGGGCAGAAATCAATGCTGTCCGTAAAAAAATCGAACCCGGCAGGGAAGTAAGCTTTGGCGGCACGAGCTTCCTCATCGATGCCAAGGGTTATCTGGTGACCAGCGCTCACGTGCTCACAGACGCAACAGGCGTGGTTGTGCAGAACCATACCGGTGAAGAATTCCGTGCGACGATTGTCTTTGCAGACATCCAGCGAGACCTGGCCATCCTTAAAATCGAGGATGATGATTTTCTCCCAAAATCCGCCCTGCCCTATGGCATCAGTCGTAATGGGATGGAGATTGCAGAGCCAGTCTTCACGCTGGGATATCCTAAAGATGAAGTCGTATACGGGGAAGGTTACCTTAGTGCTCGCTCCGGCGCTGAAGGAGATACCCTCTCCTACCAGTTGAGCATTTCCGCCAACCCAGGCAACAGCGGCGGTCCCGTCATAAATAGAAAGGGAGAAGTTATAGGTATTCTCAATGCGCGCCAAGCGAAAGCAGAAGGGGTAGTCTTCGCCATCCGCTCGCTGAACATCTACCGCCTGGTAGAAGAGATGAAAGACCAGAACCTCGCCAAAGGACTGCGTCTGTCAGCGGCCTCCCAGATTAAAGGATTAGACCGCATCCGTCAGGTTCGGAAGATACAAGACTGCATCTATATGGTGAAGGTTTTGATGTGAGCTGCCGCCATGTTGAATAGATGGATTCCTGCCATGTCACAACAGGCACGGATCCACGAATAGACATAACTTGATCCATGTAGCTCTCCATGAATGGGATCGCGGCTCAGGCCTTCCAAAGTTGTACGGGGTACTCCCCATTCGACACCAATTCATTCACGCACCTGCGTACCTCCGGTGCGTCTTCCTTATAGGTCACACCGAACCAGGTAGCAGACGTAGGAATGACCTGGATGTCGCCCATCTGTTCCCGAATGAACCGGTCTGCCACAATGGGGATGAAGAACTCAGACTTCTCTTCCTGCATACGGGCATCCAGGAATTCGCTGAAAAGATGGCTGGCATATTCAAAATAGGAAGGATGGAAGCACCAGAAGTTCATGGAAACTTGCGCATGCGTCGGAAGTTCGCGGGGCAATGCCTGGTCGCCACAGACAACGACGCCGTCCGTCTGTGAAATATTGAGTCGCTCCGCAATAGCCGTCAAGTGGCCATGCTCATCCACCTCGCAGACGCCCCTATTGACCGTGCCGTTGTCAGAGAGAGTTTTCATAAGGTTGTACCCAATGATCGAATAGGTACGCGCATCACAGGGCTCTTGCAAAAAGGCTACTGCCTTTTCAAAAGCGTCCCTACCGTAAAAATCATCGGCATTGATGACCGCAAAGGGTTCGTGTACGGCTTCGCGCGCGCAGAGCACTGCATGGGCAGTACCCCATGGCTTGGTCCGTCCAGCCGGCACTTGTCTTCCGCCAAGACAAGACTCCAATTCCTGGAAAACATAGTCAGTCTGCACCAAGCCTTGTAGACGTGGCCCAAAAATGGACTCGAAGTTTTCAGCGAATTCTTTCCGGATGATAAACACGACCTTGCCAAAGCCAGCACGGATCGCGTCATAAATCGAATAGTCCATGATGGTCTCCCCGGAAGGTCCAAAAGATTCTGTCTGCTTCATAGAACCGTATCGGGATGCCATTCCAGCGGCCAAAATCACCAAAGTGGGCTTCATCATGCTACTTTTGAATGGTTTGAGGGACACTAAAATAAATTAATTCTATGGTAATGGGGGGATTGTCTCTCCGGTGACCTACAGACAGACATTCCCACAAATAGCTTCCGAATCATGGCAGACAACGACAACAATTGGAGTATGTCGGTTCGTATCCGAACCGACCCATTTTCCTGGGGCACAAAAAAGCCCAGCTGGGACGTACTAAGGTTGGACGAGTGCCATCCGGTGGTGTCGGGCAATAAGTTGTATAAGCTAGAACCCTTCCTCGCCAGAGCCTTCCAGGAAGGTCGGCCAGGGATCGTCACATTTGGTGGGCCTTACTCCAACCACATCCATGCGACTGCCTTTGCCGCCCAGGCAGCAGGCCTTCCAGCCATCGGCATCATCCGGGGGGAACAGCCCCCCCACTGCTCACCGACCTTGGCAGATGCGCAAGAATGGGGCATGCAACTCCGCTATCTCTCCCGTGAGCGATACAAGGCCTTGCACCGAGATCCCAACGCGTACACAGCGGAAATACCCCCCCGGTGGCTGGTGGTACCCGAAGGGGGCTACACGCGTGAGGGGGCCCAGGGGGCAAAGAAGATGCTGGATGGTATCCCTACTGAGCGATATGACCGCATTGTTTGTGCCTGTGGCACGGGAACCATGGCAGCCGGACTACGCATGGCAGCCCACCCTCGGACAGCTGTTATCGGGATTCCTGTTCTGAAAGGGCATGGCGGACTGGAAAATGATATTCATTCGTTGATTCCTGAGGAGGAGCGGCAAGGGGCAATGACAATGATAGATGGATACCACTTTGGAGGGTACGCCAAAAAAAATCTAGCGCTGCTGCAGTTTATGAAACGATTCTATCTAGCCAGTGGCATCCAGACCGACTTTGTCTACACAGCCAAACTGATGTTTGCCGTGGACGACCTGTTCCGAAATGGGTACTTCCACAACAAGGAGCGCATCTTGGCCATCCACAGTGGAGGGCTTCAGGGCAACCGATCGTTGAAAAATCTGTCTCTCACAAGTTCTTGACCAGCACCTACCTTTGCAGAGGTCATAATCCTTTGCAGAGATGCTCATCCGGCGCGCGCGAAAATCTTTGCTCTTGATAGGTATGTCGCTGACCCTGCAGGGACTGGCACAGGATACACTACCCTCGTTTACGGCCACCATCCGGTCCGGGAAAACCATCATCAGCTGGACCAATCCGTACCAAGATGTATATCAGATCAGTATCCAACGGTCTGAAGACAGCCTGTACGGATTTCGTACGATTGTCACTATGCCAGACCCTGCCCTTGCCGTGAACGGATTTACGGACGTATCAGCACCTAATACCAGACAGTACTACCGCATCTACGTACAATTCCCATATGGTCGATTCTTTCAGACACGAGTGAAAAGACCCGGTGACATCCTCCCACCTTACGAGAAGACTCTCCCTGAGCTGCCAAGCCCCATCGTCATCTCCCGTCCAGGGGATGCCCCCCCAAAACCATCCCTAGCAATGAGCCTTTGGGTGCCTCGATCTGAGGACCAGAAAGAATACGACCTTATCCTTAAAAAAACTAGGTTCGTCTTATTGAAGAAAATGCCCTGGCGGTATCTGCAGCCCGGAGATCCCATGGCTTCCGCACCACCAAAGCTAAGTTTTCAATTACCCAGCAATCTGTTTTCACCCTCCCCATATCTCTTTACCAACAAAGAAGGAAATGTAGTGGTGGCCATGCCAGATACAAGAGGTATCCGATATTCGATACAATTCTTCCAGCCAGAGGGTGGATCCCTGTTTCAATTCGATATCGACCAAGAACCCATCCTCATACTCGACAAAGTGAACTTCCAGCGGTCGGGCTGGTTCGAATTCGAGATCCGGCAAAATGGAACCGTCAAGGATCGGAACCGCATCTTCATTCCAAAGCTTCGGAACTAATCAGTTGGCAGTCAAAGACCCGCTCGAACTGTCTACAGAGTTGTTGAGATACTTCTTCCATAGGTACGGGATGGCCTAGCTCCTGGGCAAGCGACGTCACTTGTTTGTCGTGGATGCCGCAGGGGATGATGTGCCCGAAGTACGACAAATCTGTATTCACATTGAAGGCAAAGCCGTGCATGGTGACCCAGCGGGAGCAGCGGACACCCATGGCACAGATCTTTCGGGCCCGAGCCGGTATCTCCGGTTCCAGCCAGACACCTGTCTCACCGGGGCTGCGGTCCCCGTTCAGCCCATAGCCCGCCAGCATCCGGATGATAACTTCTTCTAGGCTTCTGAGGTACCAGCTGATGTCGGGCCGGAATCGTTCCAAGTCGAGGATCGGATAGCCCACCCATTGCCCTGGTCCATGGAAGGTGATATCCCCGCCACGATTTGTATGAAAAAAAGAGATGCCTCTGGCAGCCATGGACTGTTCATCGAGCAGCACATGCTGCATCTTTCCACTTTTTCCCAGGGTATAGACGAGAGGATGTTCGCAGAGAAGGAGATGATGTTGGGTGGACGGAGCGTTGGCCGGTATCCGCTGACCAGGCGGCTGTCGGTGCCAGTCGGTCTTCACCTGCACATTGCCCGCGAGCAACTGCTCCTGCAAGTCCCAGGCATCCGCATATCCAATATTTCCCAACGCTCGCAGTAGAACCGTCTGTTCAGACATGCTGCAAAAATAGATTCTTTCCACAGATCCTATCTTTGAACAGATGGATAGTCAACCAGCGAAAGCCGACGGACCTGACCTGTGGCATGGGGAAACGGATGCCAGTGAAGAACTCTTTGAACGACATACTGTCGTAGTTGACAAAGGACAGGAGTCTGTAAGAATCGACAAGTTCCTCATCCAGCGACTGACAAACCTCTCACGTAACCGGCTGCAACAGGCGATTGCGGCACAGATGGTACTTGTCAATGGCAAGCCTGTGAAGTCGAACTATAAGATCCGTCCAGGCGATAGCATTATCCTGTTTTCTGTTACCGCGCCAGAGACCTACGAAGTCAAGCCGGAACAGATTCCCTTGCACATCGTATATGAAGATGAGGCCATCCTTGTGCTTAACAAAGAAGCCGGCAGAGTGGTGCATCCCGGCCATGGAAATTACAGTGGCACCCTCGTCAATGGTATCGCCTGGCATCTGCAACAGCAACATCCCGAGCTGACAGAGGACTCCCTCCCCCGCTATGGCCTCGTCCACCGGATAGATAAGAATACCAGCGGGCTGCTGGTCGTTGCCAAGACAGATGCGGCAGCGGTAGACCTGGCTGGGCAATTTTTTGACCATACTGTGTACCGAAGGTATATCGCGCTGGTATGGGGAGAGCCGGAAGCCGACAGCGGCACTGTGAAGGGCCATATCGGACGGCACCACCGCTTCCGCAAGGTGATGGACGTATATCCGGAGGGAGACTTCGGAAAGGATGCCATCACCCATTATACAGTACTCGAACGCCTACGATATGTCTCCCTGATTGAATGTAGGCTGGAGACAGGGCGAACGCACCAGATAAGGGTGCACATGCAACACACAGGGCACCCACTCTTCAACGATGAAGTATATGGTGGCGACCGCATCGTTAAAGGGACTGTCTTCACCCGTTACCGGCAATTTGTCGAGAACTGTTTTACTCTCTGCCCGCGGCATGCACTGCACGCGCGATCACTGGGGTTTCTACATCCTGTCAGCAGGCAGGAGGTACGCTTTGACAGCCCGCTGCCTGAAGACATAACAAGCCTGATCGAGAAATGGAGAACCTACGTGAAGTATCGTCCCAACGATGGGGAGTAAATAAAGGTCTCCTCAGAGGGGGTCGACGTCGACATCGATCAGCACGGAGCGGTACTGCTTGTCGTTGCCCAGCACTGCCAACTCTTTTTGTATGAGCACCCGGGCACGGTTGACCACCCCCGCGTGCTTGGGGAGTTTTAGTACCAGCTCGGAGCGGTACATCTGCTTCACGCGATTCACAATGGGCTCGGCAGGTCCCAGCAGATAGGACCCTAGCTCCGGGCTGAGCTGTGAAGCCATACGGGCGGCACAGGCATCGGCTCTGTCTTGATATTTATGGCGAAAAGTCAGCCGGATGATACGGGCAAACGGTGGGTAACGAAAGCGTCTCCGGGCCTCTGCCTCGAAGGTGAAGAAGCGTTCATAGTCGTGCTCTAATACATATCCGATGACGGGATGCGAAGGTTGAGCAGTCTGTACGATCACGGTGCCCTGGCTTCCCTTGCGCCCGGCACGGCCACTGACCTGCTCCATTAACTGAAAAGCACGCTCGTTGACGCGGAAGTCTGCAAAGCCCAATAGACCGTCCGCATCCAAGATGCCCACCAGGCTAACATGCGCGAAGTCAAGCCCTTTCACGACCATCTGTGTGCCGACAAGGATGTCGATCTGCCTTTGTTCGAACAACTGGATGATGGCATCATGAGCATGCTTTCCTTTGATGCTGTCAAAGTCCATTCGCCCGACCTGCGCATCCGGCAGCTGTAGGCGCAACTCCTCTTCAATGCGCTCGGTGCCGAAGTTGCGCTCCTGCCATTTGCTGCTGCCACAGGCCGGGCAAGTCAACGGACGAGGGTATGAGCTGCCGCAATAATGGCATTGCAAACGGTGCAAGAGCTTGTGATATGTGAGGGTGACGTCGCATTGATCACAATGGGGAATATGTTGGCAAAGCCCACAGACCATATAGGGCGAGTAGCCTCTACGGTTCTGGAACAAGATGACCTGTTGCTTGGCATCCAGTACTTTTCGTATCGCCGCCAGTAGGGGGTCTGAGAGGATCGGCCTGGCATGTTTCGATGCCCCCTGTTGGTTCATGTCGACCAGAGATAACAACGGCATGTCAATTCCGCCGAAGCGCTCACACAATTTTACCAGCCCATACTTGCCGGTGACTGCATTTTGATAAGACTCAAGGGAGGGCGTGGCACTTCCCAGCAGCACTTTGGCACCCACCCGAGAGGCATAATAAATAGCGGTATCCCGGGCATGGTAGCGAGGGGCGGGATCCTGTTGCTTATAGGAGTTGTCATGTTCTTCGTCGACGATAATCAGTCCCAGCGCACTGAACGGAAGGAACAGGGCAGACCGCGCCCCCAGGAGGATCTTTGTCTCCCCAGACCGTACGCGGTTCCATATCTCCACCCGTTCGTTGGCACTAAACTTGGAATGGTACACAGAGATGTAGCCACCAAAATGGTGCTGCAGCCTTCTGATGACTTGGGCTGTCAGGGCTATCTCTGGCAGCAAGAACAGCACCTGGCGGTCTTGCTGCAGGTACTCTTGCATCAAATGAATGTAGAGTTGCGTCTTCCCGCTGGACGTAACCCCGAACAAGAGGCAGACGGACTTTTCCCGGAGGGCCGCCCGTACGGAGTCAAGGGCCTGCGCCTGTGCGGCAGAGAGTGTAAAATCGATCAAGACCTCTCGGGGCATGGACCGTATTCGGTCGACCAACCTTTTTTCCGATACGAGCACCCCTTTGTCGATCAGCGACTTGAGGGCGGGCTGGCTGCAACCCGATTTTTTCAGCAGATCTGCCTGTCGGACCTCTCCTGCGGAACGAGCCAGGTGCAGGTATGCCAGCAGCAGCTCCATCTGCTTCGGGGCCCGTACGTCCCATCCATTGAGCAGGCCTTCCAGGGCGCTGGCGTCTGCATACATATCTTGCAGACGGATGTAGGTATCTTTCTTAGGTACATACCGTTCCTTCAGTGACTCCCAGGCCATACAAACTTTTTTCTCGATGAGGCGCTTGACGACTGGGTAAACATTCGAAATGTCTAGTATATCCTGCACTTCATCCAACCGTAACTCCTGCCGCAACAACAGGCCTTCTGCGACCAGATACTCATCACCGTCCAGGTGAGTGAAGTCATCCCCGTACTCTTCATTGAACAACAGAATGGTTTCACTGCTCAACTTGAAATGGGCTGGGAGTGCGGCAGTCATGACTTCCCCCTGGCTACAGAAATAATACTCAGAGACCCATTTCCAAAGCTCCAACTGCGTGGTGTGCAGAATCGGCTCTATGTCCAGCAGATTGAGAATGGGCTTCGGCTCGAAGCTGGATGGACGCTCATCTGTCAGGGCAGCGACGACGCCGGCATATCGCTTGGAACCACCAAACTCTACCTCGACACGGCAACCCGGCAACAACTGTCCGTCCAGCGTCGCCGGCACAGAATACGTGAAGGTTTTTGGCACTGCCAATGGTATGATGACTTCAGCGTAGCGCTTCATTTGGCAAAGGATGCCTTTTGGAGGAGGCATTGTTCCATCGCAAGATAGGCCTGTTGCTTGAAGGCAGGCACATCTTCCAGGGTGAGCCCATGTACCTCGATGGGTGGCAGGAAGACAGCCCTGGAAGGCCCCGGGGTCAGTGATAAGAAATGAAGATGATGCATCCGGTCCCGCCCATCTAGCAAGACCACGGGTACAAGTGGCGTACCCGTCTCAATCGCAATCTTGAAGGCACCATCGTAGAAGTTCTTCAGCGGCTTGTCGGTTTCATTGAACGTTCCCTCCGGAAAGATAAGGATAGATATATGTTGGTCGAGGAACTGCCGCATGTCTGCCAGGCTGCGTGCTCGGTCAGCCGGGTTCTTCCGATCAACCATGATCACAAAGATGCGATAGATCCATCCAAAGACGGGCAAGGACTTTACCTCCATCTTTCCAAGCGCTCGGAAAGGCTGACGGATTGCTTCTACCGCCATGGCCACGTCGATGTAGGAAATATGGTTAAGGATGAAGATATAATGTCGGGAAGGGTCTGGATGAAACCGATAGATGTTGCGATGACGGATGCCGACCATAAAAAACCAGATGCTTGCCCAGATGCGCAGCACCAGCTGTACCCAGTTGCCACCCCGAACCCTGCCGAAAGAAGCTGCCAGAAAAACGAAGGGCGCCAGCAACAGCATCCATAGCAAGAAAAAAAATAGCGCATAGGCCGTATAAAGGACCCGCAGCGGCCAGAAGAGAAAAGAAAACATACCCGGAAAATGGATGATTGTTGAACAAAGATAGGCGATCATTCGTTTAACAATTAAACGAATAGAGAATAGAAAGTAAGAAAAGAAGACCCGTAACTTTACGTTACATGAGGGATACGATTTCA
>Ga0194125_10014176_pt1 | contig 10240 bp, 12 predicted proteins | sample TA2KigC250mmetaG_FD_148626 | JGI IMG/M metagenome (GOLD analysis project Ga0194125, IMG submission 148626) | Freshwater microbial communities from Lake Tanganyika, Tanzania - TA2015034 Kigoma Deep Cast 250m | ecosystem: Environmental > Aquatic > Freshwater > Lake | place: Tanzania: Lake... | reverse complement strand
TGGGTCTGGACGATGACAGCACCCTCTGAAGCCGATCCAGGCGCCTCCGAAGATCCAAAGCTCCGCACGATTGCCGAAGCGTTCCACGGGCCCGGTGCCATCCGGCAGATTCGTGCTTTGGGCAACGGGAACGTCAATGACACCTATCTGGTGCAGACCAGCACGGACTCCTTCGTGCTGCAACGGCTGAACACCAGCGTGTTCGCCAACCCGGAGCAGGTGATGGGGAACCTGCAGGTGCTCGGGGAGCATGTGCAGCCGAAGCTGGAGCAGTCTTCAGAAGGGGCTGATTTCAGCCGATGGGAGCTCCCTCGGGTGATCCCTCCCCAATCCGGTGCTGTGCTGTGGCACTGCTGCCCTGAAGGTGGTTTCTGGCGCTGCACCAGCTTCGTCGCCAACGCCTGCAGCATCGATCGGATTGAGCATGCGCAGCAGGCCCTGCAGGTGGGAGCTGGCCTTGGACGCTTTCACCGCCTGATCCACGACATTCCCTGCGAGGAGCTCCACGACACCCTGGAGGGATTTCATGTCACTCCGCGGTATCTCGACCTGTATCACCAGGCTCTGGTGCGCAGCTCAGCCAAACCCTGCCAACAAACCGAGGCTTGCATCGCCTTTATTCGGGAACGGGAGGCCTTCTGTGGGGTTCTCGAGCAGGCCCGTCAGCGCGGAGAGCTCTCGATCAGGCCCATTCATGGGGATCCCAAGTGCAACAACGTGATGCTGGATGAAAGTTCCGGTGAGGCGATCGCCCTGATCGATCTCGACACTGTCAAACCCGGATTGATCCACTACGACATCGGTGATGGTCTGCGCTCCTGCTGCAACCGTGCCGGGGAGGAATGTGATGACCTCGATCAGGTGGTCTTCTCCATCGATCTGGCTCGAGCAATGCTCGAGGGATACCTGCGTGAGGCGGGGAGTGTTCTCACGCAGTGGGATCTGCACTACATCCCGGCCGCCGCACGCTTAATCAGTTTTGAGCTCGGGCTGCGCTTTTTCACCGACCATCTCAACGGCAACGTCTACTTCAAAGCGAGCCATCCCTCGCACAACCTGCAGCGAGCCCTGGTGCAATTTCGCCTCACGGAATCGATCGAACATCAGTTCGATGCACTCCAGGCGCTGGTGCAGGAACTCTCAGGGGCGACCGCAGCCCGCCCATGCTGAAGCTGGTTCCATTCCAGGCGATCCCAGCTTTGGCAGGCCTTCAGCTGCTTGCTGATCTGCATTGGGAAGACGGAGAACTACGCCTTCGCTACCAGCTCCAGGCCCCTGTGGACCTCGTGCAGCTTCCCGGGCCCGTCAGCCAGCCGAAACGGCGCCATGAGCTGTGGCAAACCACCTGCTTTGAAGCCTTCATCGCAGTGGCTGGATCTCCCCACTACTGGGAAATCAATCTGGCCAGCACTGAGGATTGGAATGTGTATGAGTTGGACGACTATCGAACAGGCCTGAAGCAAGAGGAGCGGGTTGAAACGATCACGATCCAACAACAACGTGACTGCAGCGCAGGTCAGCTACAACTCGAGCTCTCAGCGCAACTCAAGCTCGATGGGATCCTCGAGAGCGGGCAACAGCTGGAAGGCTCCCTCACAGCCGTTCTCGATGCTGGAGATCACGGATTGAGCTATTGGGCACTGCAGCACCGCGGAAACGAAGCTGATTTCCATCGGCGCGACAGTTTCTGTTGGCGAAGCTGATCACGGTTTGAGTGAGCAACAAAACCGAAGAGATTCTGCGTCTTTCGTGCCGAACAGTTTGCGTCTGTAGCGTGCGACACAGTTACCCAACCGTTGGTTCCTTTGCACGTCACCCACTGCGGAGATGAGCACCTGATCAGCCTGAGCAGCCTCGAAGCCTCAGCGCTGGTGGATGCTTGCGCTCTGCTGTTGTTGGCGTCCAACAGCACTGCGGAGTGCCGGCTGAAGCCCGAAATGGCTTCGGTGCTGCAAACGGTGTTCGAACAGTTCAGCGAACACGTCGTCTAGAACCGGCGCATGCACGCGCTGTCGCTACCCACCTGGTGGATCCACGTGGCCTCTGTGGTGGAGTGGGTCCTGGCGATGCTGGCAATCCAGAACTGGGGCCTGCAGCGAAAGGAGCTGGAATGGCAGTGGCTGGCACTCGCCATGGTGCCGGCCTTGGTCAGCGCCATGGCCGCCTGCACCTGGCATCTGTTTGACAACAGTGCACAACTCCAGGGTCTGGTGATGCTCCAAGCGGCCTGCACGGTGCTGGGTAACAGCACCATGGCCCTGGCGGCCTGGATGCTCTGGCGTGGCCGGGAACCACAGCCATGAACACCTCAGGTTGGTTGCAGAGGCTGGGGGAGATCGATCCTGCTCCGCTGTTCGTGCTCTCCCTCTTCCCCTATCTCGCATTCCTTTGGTGGGCCTGGAAATCGAAGCGCATGCCGCGCCTCGCGCTGGTGGGGTTCAGCTTCACGCTGGTTTTCGTCTTGATCACGATCGTGGCGGCAGTGATCGCGGAGGTGGTCTACGGACGCCAACTGGCCGATGTGGATCCGCTCCATGGAGGGGCCGAACTCTTTCTCACCATCAGCAACCTGATGATCCTGCTGGGATTCCGCTCAGGCGGGGTGAACAAGTCTTAAGCGAAGCTCGCCTGAGGCATTCTCCGCTCGGAAGATGAGGTGTCTCCCAAGATTTCGATGCTCGCTCCTCTGCTGGCTATCGCCCCCGCTTCCGTGGCCTGGTCTCCCAAGGTGGGCCTCGTGATGATCATTGCCAACGTGATCGCCATCGGAATCGGCAAGGCCACCATCAAGTACCCCAACGAAGGCGCCCAACTGCCTAATGCAGCCATGTTCGGCGGCATGAGCCATGCAGCACTGCTGGCCACCACGTCCTTCGGTCACATCCTCGGCATGGGCGCCATCCTTGGCCTGGCTGCCCGCGGTGTGGTCTGAGCCAAGACTCAGCCCCTCAGCACCAACCCATCCATTCCCAGCAGACCCTTCACAGGGTCTGCTTTTTGATGCCGAGGCTGTGCCCAGCATGGACCTCAGCGCCAGCCGAGCAGATAGGGCAGGGCTCGCAGCCCATAGCGCTCAAAGCGGTAATCAAACAGAAGCTGGGACAACGCCTCAGCCGAGGCCGAGGCTTCCAAACCAGTCAACAGGCGCTGAAGCCGTGCGTCGGCGCGCCGACTGCGCAGGCCGAGCCAAGTGCGGCGCGCCAGTCGACCGCTGAGGGACCAACGCCATCCCAATTGACGCCGCAGCTGCGCCGGATAGCGATCCAGAGCGCTCTGATCGCCCTCCAGAGCAGAGTTGAGCAATGGGGCCAAGACGGCAGCACTGGCGAGGGCATAGCGAATCCCCTCTCCTCCCAGCAGGTTGGCCGTACTGACGGCGTCGCCGAGGGCGAGCAAGCGCCCTCTCTGATGCGGTTCACGGCGATCAATGCTGCTGCGGATCAGGCCACCGTGGCGATCAAGCACCTCCTGCGGCTGGATCTCCAAACGCTGCATCAAGGTCTGGATCAAACGATGCAATGGAGGTTGGCGGCGCCCCGGGTCTTCTAGGCGGCAGACACCAAGCTTCAGTTCACCGGGGCGCATGGGAAAGACCCAGCCATAGCCCTGGGGCACCCAACGGCTCCCCAAAACAAAAGACAAACGACTGGACCAGCGCTGCCAGGCCAGCGGATCCACTCGCAGCAGCCACTCAACGCCGGCACCGCACACGAGAGAGGCCTGATCCTCGCCGATCAACGCCCGGCGCTGGCCCGTGGCATCGACCACAAAGCGACTGCGCACCGAGCGAACCTCTCCTCCGGCACCCCGCAACTGCGTCTGCAACCCATCTGCGCCATCCGGCTCGCTGCCCTCTGCGCGCCATCCCAGATCCAGCTGCGCCCCAGCGGCAGAAGCTCGGCGCGCCATCCAACAGCGCAGGGCACCAAAATCGAGCACGGCTCCGAGACATGACTGTCCTTGCCAGAGCCGCGAAGTCTCATCAGGCCCGATCAGCTGCCAGCGATCCCAGCGAGCCGCCACCACGTGGTGAGGGATGCCGAACTGGTCGACAGCAGCAAGGGGCAGCGCCGCACTGCTGAACGCCTGACGCTGGAGGTCCTGGAGGGGATCTAACAGCAGCACCCGCTGTCCCTGCTGCGCCAACCGCCAGGCCAGTTCAGAGCCAGCCGGGCCGGCTCCTGCGATCAGAACATCCCAGACCGGGGGTTCAGACACGCACGGCCCGGCGCTGCAAGACCTCGAAGCGCTCGAGGATGGAGTCGGCCATCTGGCCAGGAGTCAGCCCCAGGGCCTGCTTGCTCTGATCTGGGGTGGCGTGATCTACCAACAGATCGGGGATGCCGATCCGATGCACAGGCACATGAACATCGTGGTCGTTGAGGGTCTCCAGAACCGCCGCGCCGAAACCTCCGGCGAGGCAACCCTCTTCCATGGTCACCACCCGGCCGATCCGCTTGGCCATGGGCAGGATCAGCGCTTCATCAAGGGGGCGCAGGAAGCGGGCGTTGATCACCGCAGCGCGCACACCTTGTTCCTGCAGGAGCCCGGCGGTGGCCATCGCAGGAGCAACCATTGAGCCGTAGGACACGATCAACAGGTCGTCGCCATCGGCGAGAAGCTCACCGCGACCGATCTCGAGGGGCTCCCAGCCCTCCTCCATCAGAGGCGCACCCTCGCCTTCGCCCCGGGGAATGCGCAGGGCCGTGGGGCCGTTGTGCTGAAGGCAGGTCACAAGCATCCGCTGTAGCTCGGCCTCATCCTTGGGAGCCATCACCGTGAAATTGGGCACGCAGCGCAGATAGCTGATGTCGTATTGGCCCTGGTGGGTGGGGCCATCGGCCCCAACGATCCCGGCGCGGTCCATCACGAAGGTGACCGGCAGGTTCTGTATGCCCACGTCGTGAATGAGCTGGTCATAGGCCCGTTGCAGGAACGTGCTGTAGATCGCACACACCGGCCGAAGACCTTCGCAGGCCATCCCAGCCGCCATGGTCACGGCGTGCTGCTCCGCGATGCCAACGTCGAAATATTGGTGGGGCCTGGCCTTCTCCAGCAGATCGAGGCCGGTGCCGGTGGCCATGGCCGCAGTGATCCCCACCACGCGAGGGTTCTGCTCGCAGAGTTTGACCAGGGTCTGACCGAACACCTTGCTGTAGCTGGGAGGCTTCGGCTTGCTGGAGGGATAGGCCTTACCAGTGGCCAGATCAAAAGCGCTCTGGGCGTGGTAGCCCACCTGGTCTTCTTCGGCGTAGGCATAGCCCTTGCCCTTGGTGGTCGCCACGTGCACGAGCACCGGACCCTCGTGGGCATGGGCCTGTTCGAAGACCTTGATCATTCCAGCCATGTCATGGCCATCAACCGGGCCCATGTAGGTGAAGCCCAGTTCCTCGAAGACGGCACCAAGCTTCGGCACCGCCAGGCGCTTCATGCTCTCTTTGAGGTTCTTCAGCTCGGTGGGCAGTTCGCCGTGCATAAACGGCAGATGCTTGATCGCCTCTTCAGCGTTGTCCTGCAGGAATTGCAACGGCCGGCTGTGCCGCATGCGATTGAGGTGGGTTGAGAGGGCACCCACCGGGGGACTGATCGACATGTCGTTGTCGTTCAGCACCACTAGCAAACGGGTCTTCGGCAGATGACCGGCATGGTTGATGGCCTCGAGGGCCATACCACCCGTAAGGGAGCCATCGCCAATCACGGCAACGCATTTGAAGTCTTCGCCGCGCTGGTCGCGGGCCAGAGCCATGCCCAGAGCCGCGGAAATGGAGGTGCTCGCGTGACCGGCGCCGAAGTGATCGAAAGAGCTCTCGCAACGCTTGAGATACCCCGCCACACCATCCTTCTGGCGCAGGGTATGGAAGTCGTTGTAGCGGCCGGTAATCAACTTGTGGGGATAGGCCTGGTGGCCCACATCCCAGACCACCCGGTCGTGGTCGAGATCCAGGGTCTGGTAGAGCGCCAGGGTCAACTCAACAACCCCAAGACCAGGTCCGAGGTGGCCGCCGCTGGTGCTCACCACCTCGAGGTGGCGCTCGCGGATCTGGCGTGCAACCGCTTCGAGCTCAGCGAGGCTCAGGCCGTGCAGCTGATTCGGATGAGTCAGCTCGCTGAGATGCATGCCCGGCCCCGAGATTGGGGTTCAGCCTACGCGCATCAACTCTCCAGCTGGGGTGGGTCAGCACGCGAACGGCGCCTCTGTCAGGGCCTTGCCACACTGGAACAACCCTTCCCCAGCCCAGAATGGCTGCCGGGGTTTTCCCTTCGAGGCACACCAGGTTGATGGAACCGGCGTCTGTGGAGACCAGAGACAGCACCACAGACATGCTGCAGAGGATCCTGCGGGCCAGGGTTTACGACGTGGCGATCGAATCACCCCTGGATCCAGCGCCGAACCTCTCGCGGCGACTAGAGAACAACGTGCTGCTCAAGCGGGAAGACCTGCAGCCTGTGTTCAGCTTCAAGCTGCGAGGTGCCTACAACAAGATGGCTGGTCTCAGCCCTGCAGAGCTCGAGCGTGGCGTGATTGCAGCCAGCGCCGGGAACCACGCCCAGGGCGTGGCCCTCAGCGCCCAACGCCTCGGTTGCAGGGCTGTGATTGTGATGCCGGTCACCACGCCGGAGATGAAAGTGAGAGCCGTGGCGGCACGCGGCGCCGAGGTGGTCCTTCACGGGGACACCTATGACGCGGCCTGTAGCGAGGCCTATCGCCTTGCGGAGGAGCGCGGCCTGAGCTTCATCCATCCCTTCGATGACCCGGAGGTCATCGCAGGCCAAGGCACGATTGCCATGGAGATCCTCCGGCAATGCCATGAGCCTCCCGATGCGATCTACGTCGCTGTGGGCGGTGGCGGCCTGATCGCTGGCATCGGCGCCTATGTCAAAAGCCTCTGGCCCCAGGTGGAGGTCATCGGTGTGGAACCGGTCGATGCCGATGCGATGACCCGCTCCCTGGCCCTCGGGGAACGGGTGCAGCTGGAGCAGGTGGGGCTGTTTGCCGATGGTGTCGCCGTGCGCGAGGTCGGTGTGCGCACCTTCGCCATTGCCCGCAACGTGGTGGACGCAATGGTCACAGTCGACAACGACGCCATCTGTGCGGCGATCAAAGATGTCTTTGAAGACACCCGCTCCATCCTTGAACCCGCCGGAGCCCTCGCTGTGGCCGGCCTGAAGGCCGATGTAGCCCGTCGTGGTCTCCAAGGGCGCCATTTGGTGGCGGTGGCCTGTGGGGCGAACATGAATTTCGATCGCCTGCGCTTCGTGGCAGAGCGCACCGAAATCGGTGAAGACCGCGAGGCGATGCTGGCGGTGGAGATCCCCGAAGAAGCTGGGAGTCTGCGCCGGTTCTGCACGCTGCTGGGCCAGCGCAGCCTGACCGAATTCAGTTACCGCCTGGCCGATCCCAGCAGGGCCCACATCTTTGTGGGGGTGCAGACCAGTGGCAGCAACGACGAACAGCAGCTGATCCACGATGTCCAGGCAGCCGGGTTCCCCTGCCTGGATCTCTCCAACGACGAGCTCTCCAAGCTGCATCTGCGTCACATGGTGGGAGGACGCATGCCCGCGGGAGGGGGTGACGCCCGTGAGCTGCTCTACCGCTTTGAGTTCCCAGAGCGGCCAGGCGCGCTGATGCGGTTCCTGACCAGCCTCCATCCGAACTGGAACATCAGCATCTTTCACTACCGGAACCACGGAGCCGATGTAGGGCGGATCGTGGTGGGGGTGCAAGTGCCGCCCGCCGAACTCAGTGACTGGCAAACCTTTCTCGATGGCCTTGGCTACCACTACGTGAACGAAACGGATAACCCCGCCTATCAGCTGTTTCTCGGCGAAGTGGCCGGCACCCTGAGCGTGGGATAACTTGCCGCAAGAGCTGGGTGGGTAGCCATGGCGAGCGAGTCCCAGAACGAGCCCACCCAGGAAGTCCTGCCCTCCTCCCTGTCGCTTCCAGCCCGCATTGAGGCGATCCTCTACCTCAAGGGGAGGGCGCTGAGCCTTGGGGAACTGGCGGAGATTTCAGGCGTGAGCCGTGATCAGGTGGAAGTGGGCCTGATCACCCTGATGGCGGATTACGCCCATCGCGACACCGCTCTGGAAATACGCCAGGAGGGTCAGCGCTACAGCCTTCAGCTTCGCGAGGGGCTTGGGGATCTGGTCCAGAACCTGTTGCCCGTGGATCTCTCCACCGCGGCCCTGCGCACCCTGGCAACCATCGCCATCAAGAAACGGATCCTGCAATCGGATCTGGTGGATCTGCGCGGATCCGGGGCCTATGACCACATCAAGGAGCTGCTGGCCCAAAATTTCATTGAGCGCAAGCGTCAAAGCGAAGGGCGCTCCTACTGGCTCAGCCTGAGCGAAAAATTCCACCGCACGTTCTCGGTCAAGACCGACGAACTCGTGGCCCAGCGCCGCGCCTCAACAGCCGCGCCGATAGGAACAGCCGCCCAGGCTGACCTGAATGCATCTGGGAGCGAGCCTCCACCTGAAGCTGAGGCGGAACCGCCGCAACCGAGGGATCTCAGCGATGCCGCATGGGAAGAGGCGGCCTAGCACTTCTCTGAATAGAGTCACCCCACAGCAGAAGTAGCGATGTCACCCGTTGTTGGCGATCTGATCGGCGTCTTGGCTCAGACCCTTTCCATCTACACCCTGATCCTGCTGGTGCGGGTGCTGCTGAGCTGGTTCCCGAATCTCGATTGGGGCAATCCGGTGCTCTCCACCGTGAGTGCCATCACGGACCCCTATCTGGGGGTGTTTCGCGGTCTGATCCCCCCCCTCGGCGGGCTTGACCTTTCAGCGATCGTCGCCTTCCTCGCCCTACAGCTCATTCAGACCCTGCTTGAGCAGAGCCGCGGTTTCTTCTACACGCCTTATTACTGACCTGGAGCCTCGGCCACGGCCTGCTCCAGGGGTAGAAGGTCGTCAAATTCCCCGGCCCGTGTGCGCACCGGTGCGTTGAACCCCCTCGCCTTCACATTGGAGAAGGTGAATGGACCCGGGGTACCGGCTGGCACCGCCAGGCGGAGTGCAAAACCGGAGTCGCCCGGTGGTACATCGCCGATGGATCCAACCCGTGAACGGTTTTGGAGCACCGGCTCACCGCTGGCATCGAGGATCTGAGCAAAGACATCGGTATCCACCACGGCCTTGCGCCCTGGATTGACCACAGTTCCGCGCAACACAAAGCAACTGGCACCGCTGGGCCGTTTGAGCTGAGGCTGGGCTCCGATGTCATCGCTTGGACAGGGCTCAAGGCTCACATCCCGAACGCTCAGCGAGGCGGCAAGCACCTGCGGCGCCATCAGCGCCAGCACCAGCACCATGGGCAGCAGCCCCTGGAGAAGCCTCCGACTGGCCCAGAACACGGAGCTGACAATCACAGACACGGCCTGGAAGACGGAGGGCTGATGGCAGCGGTCCCGGGGATGGAAAGCACCTCAGCGATGGTCGCCGCTACCGGAAATCACGTTACGGGCTGCGCGGCTGGCCAGCTTGTCGAGGTTTGCGCTGGCGATCTCCTCGAGACCAAAGCCCAGTTCGCTCGCCAGCTGGGCCACATACCAAAGCACATCACCCAACTCCAGCTTCAAGGCCTGGCGAACCTCCTCCGAGAAGACACCGTCGTGATCGCGCAAGACCTTCTTGACCTTGTCGGCGACCTCTCCAGATTCACCGCAAAGCCCGAGGGTTGGGTAGATGGGGTTCTCGCCGACATTCGGGTAACGAGCCGTGCGACGTGCGCCCTCCTGATAGGTGTTGAGATCCATTGACACAACAGCGCTGGAGGGCCTCGATGATAGGTTCAGCCCTAACTTTGGCGACTCGAATGGCCCTGCCCGATCTCACGCGTCGCACCAAGATCGTGGCCACCATCGGTCCTGCCACCGAGTCTCCTGAGCAGCTGCGTCGCCTGATCGAGGCTGGGGCGACCACCTTTCGGCTGAATTTCTCCCACGGAGATCACAGCGAGCATGCCGCTCGCATCAGCACCATTCGCCAGGTGGCGCGCGAGATGGGAGCCCATATCGGGATCCTTCAAGACCTTCAGGGACCCAAAATCCGTCTCGGTCGCTTCAAGGATGGACCGATCACGGTGGGGAAGGGTGATCCCTTCACCCTGACCTCCCGCGACGTGGAGTGCTGCCAGACCATCGCCACGGTCACCTACAACAAGCTCGCCGACGAAGTGGTGACCGGTAGCCGCATCCTGCTGGATGACGGCCGGGTGGAGATGGTGGTC
>Ga0194125_10014173_pt1 | contig 10242 bp, 6 predicted proteins | sample TA2KigC250mmetaG_FD_148626 | JGI IMG/M metagenome (GOLD analysis project Ga0194125, IMG submission 148626) | Freshwater microbial communities from Lake Tanganyika, Tanzania - TA2015034 Kigoma Deep Cast 250m | ecosystem: Environmental > Aquatic > Freshwater > Lake | place: Tanzania: Lake... | reverse complement strand
TTATTCCGGGAAAATCCAAAGGTGTTAGCCTCTAAAAGTAGCGGCTGGTACCAGGCGCTTACTATAAGTGATGTTAACAACGATGGATTCCCTGATCTTATCACTGGCAATCACGGCTTGAATTCAAGATTCAGGGCTAGTCAACAGGAACCAATTGAACTTTACGTTGGGGATTTTGACCAGAATGGTAACCAGGAACAAATCCTAACCCGCTACGATGAAGGCAAATCTTATCCGCTGGTATTAAGAACCGATTTGGTTTCACAAATCCCTTCGCTAAAGAAACAATTGCTGTATTTCAAAAACTATGCTGGTAAGCAGATGACCGACCTCTTCGGAACGGACCAACTTAATGATGCCTTGGTGCTGAAGGCTACAGACTTCAGATCGTCGGTCTGGATCAACGATAAGGTGGGTAACTTCCAAAAAGTAGAATTACCTGCAGAGGCACAATTTTTTCCAGTCTACGCCATTCAACCCCTGGACTACAACCGGGACGGTAATATTGACCTGATTTTGGGGGGCAACCAATACAAAGCAAAGCCCGAAACAGGAATCTATGCAGCAGGCACCGGATTGTTGCTAGATGGGGACGGATCGGGTAAATTTGCGCCCGTTTCAAAATCAGTTTCGGGCCTTCAAATACACGGAGAAATCCGGGATTTTGAAGTCCTGCGAAGCAGACAAAAAACAATTTTAATCGTTGCCAGAAATAACAATACGATCATTACACTAACTACAAAATGAGCCCTTTATGATACGCGGAATTCTTTTTGCATTTGGTTTCTGTGTTCTATTCCAATCCTGTGATTTCAAAGGATTGACTTCCTCGAAAAAAGTCGACAGCCTTTTTCTTGGGATTTATCTTGGAATGCCCGCTAAAGAATTTTACGATCACTGCTGGGAGTTAAACAGACAGAAGTTGGTTGTACATGGACCCACCAACCAGAACGTGGAGTACCTGATGAAGGACGAGCTTGATTATCCTGTATACATGAGGTTTTACCCGTATTTCTATAAAGACAAAATTTACCAGATGCCGGTAACCTTCACCTACGACCGTTGGGCACCTTGGGCCAGGGATTATCACGCCAATGTACTGTTGGAGAAACTTATTCCTATGCTTGAGAAGTGGTATGGTCCAGGTTTTAAATCGAAGGTAGACCCACGGAAAGGAAAGGTTTATGCGCGTATTGACGGCCACAGAAGGATGACCCTCATGGTAAAAGATGAACAGTTTGTTCAAATGGTCATCACCCATATAGACATGGAAAAAGAATTCCAAAAAGAGGTCGACGAATTGAAGGCAAGAGGTGAATGATGCTCAAGGGCAAAACTTTATTTAATGCCGCCCTAACCTCGGCGCTTATTCTCTTTACCGTTTCTTGTAACAACGAGGATAAAACAAATCCCGACCACCTATTCACGCTTCTCTCCTCTGGCCGAACAGGCATCAATTTTTCAAACGATCTTCAATTCGATCAGAAATTCAACATTTACACCTACCGCAATTATTACAATGGTGGAGGCGTAGCATTGGGTGACATAAACAACGACGGACTTCTTGACGTTTATTTCAACTCCAACCTGAAGGACAATAAGCTGTATCTAAACAAAGGAAACTTCCAATTTGAAGACATCAGCGAAACCGCAGGTGTTTCAGGAACCCATGCCTGGTCCACAGGCGTTGCCATGGCTGACGTGAATGGTGATGGCTGGTTGGACATCTACGTATGCAATTCAGGTGACATCGCAGGCGATAAAAAACAAAACGAGCTCTTCATCAACAACGGAAATCTGACATTCACCGATAAGGCAAAAGAATATGGAGTGGACGACGAAGGCTTTACCACCCACGCTGTATTTTTTGATTACGACCGTGACCAAGATCTGGACCTTTATATTCTCAACAACTCCTATCAGGCCATCGGAAGCTTCAACTTGCGTAAAAATGAAAGGGAGAAAAGAGATAAAAAAGGAGGCGATAAGCTGCTGAGAAACGACAATGGTAAATTCGTTGATGTGAGTGAGCAGGCCGGTATTTATGGGAGCGTTATTGGGTTTGGCTTGGGCGTAACTGTCAGTGATGTCAACAAAGATGGATGGCCTGACCTCTATGTATCGAACGACTTTTTTGAACGTGACTATCTATACATCAACAATCAGGACGGAACCTTCAAAGAGAAACTGACAGAACAAATGCAGAGCATCAGTGGCGCATCGATGGGTGCAGACATGGCCGATATTAACAACGATACCTGGCCGGATCTTTTCGTCACTGAAATGCTTCCCTCAGAAAATTCAAGACTAAAGACGGTAACAACCTTTGAAGACTGGAACCGCTACCAGTATAATGTAGCCAATGATTATTTCCATCAGTTCACCAGAAACATGCTACAGCTTAACATGGGCAACGGAACCTTTAGTGAAGTTGGTCGACTAAGCGGCGTTCAGGCAACAGACTGGAGTTGGGGTGCACTAATTTTTGACATGAACAATGATGGTATCAGAGATCTATTCGTTGCCAATGGGATATTTCAGGACCTCACCAATCAGGATTTTCTTCAATATGCGAGCAATGAAGAGTTTGTAAAGTCGGTGATTGAAAAGAAATCAGTCGATTATAAAAAGTTAACAGAAATAATCCCAAGTAATCCCGTTCCAAACTTTGCATTCGAAAACCGAGGCGATTTACAATTCGTAAATAAAGCAACTGAATGGGGATTAGACCAGCCGGGATTTTCAAACGGATCGGCGTATGGTGATTTGGATAATGATGGCGATCTCGATTTGATCGTGAACAACGTGAACATGAAAAGTTTTGTCTATAGAAATGAAACGGATAAGAAAAATCCAGGAAACCGATTTCTAAAATTTATCCTAAAGGGTACCGGAAAAAATACACAGGCTGTTGGAGCAACAATAACCATTACAGGCCATGATACCACCTGGTATGGCGAACAGCAACCAACCAGAGGATTCGAGAGTAGCGTTGATCCCAGACCCAATTTCGGCTTGGGCAAAACCAAAGTCGTCCAAAAAATAAGGGTTGATTGGCCGGACGGCAGATACACCGAAATAGATTCCATCGAAACCAATCAGATCATTACCCTTGAACAAGAAAAAGGTCTTCAAAACAATCCTGATTTTAAACCTGCAACTTTTTCAACCTGGCTGGAACCTGCTGAACAAAAAATTGATTTCATCCATCAGGAAAACTTATTTGTCGATTTTGATCGGGATAAACTGATTTATCAGATGCTTTCCACGGAGGGACCGGGCGTTTGCGGTGGGGATATTAATGGTGATGGATTAGAGGACTTCTATATTGGTGGAGCAAAAGGTCAGTCGGGTTCAGTCTTCCTTCAAAATACAAAAGGTGGTTTCCAAAAATTGATTTCAAATGATTTTGAAACAGATGGTGATTCTGAAGATACCAAAAGTCTCTTTTTTGACGCGGATGGTGACGGCGACCAGGATCTTTATGTATGCAGCGGTGGCAATGATTTTTCATCTGAGTCATCTGCATTAGCCGACAGACTTTATCTGAACAATGGGAAAGGCGGATTTACCAAATCACAACAGATTTTGCCGGCAGGGCTTTATGAATCAACAAGCACCGTAAAGGCAGCTGATTTTGATCGCGACGGAGACCTGGATTTATTTGTAGGCGTTCGATTGAAGCCGTTTGCCTATGGCATACCAATGAATGGCTATATCCTGAGAAACGACGGAAAAGGAAATTTTGAAAATGTAAGTGATCAGGTGGCTCCGGAACTCAAAGGAATTGGAATGATCACCGATGCCACTTGGGAAGATGTGGATGGTGACCAGGATTCCGATTTACTCGTGGTGGGAGAATACATGCCGATAGTAATTTTCATCAACACCAATGGAACTTTTTCCAATCAAACCAGTAACCTTGGTTTAAATGAAACCAAAGGTTGGTGGACAAAAATCCAATCCATGGATGCAGATGGAGATGGGGATATGGATTTTATTCTGGGAAACCATGGATTGAATTCAAGATTTAAGGCCGATGACCGTCATCCGTTAGAGTTGTTCGTAAGTGATTTTGATCGAAATGGAACCATCGAGCACATTCTTTGCGCCTACAACGGCGATCAATCTTATCCGTTCGCCTTAAGGCATGACCTTATTGCGCAAATGCCCTATTTAAAGAAGAGCTTCTTAAAATATGATGACTACAAAAACGCAACGATAAAAGATATTTTCACTGAAGATCAGTTAAAAGAAGCCCTGAGACTTGAGGCCAGAATCATGACCACTAGCGTGCTGATTAATGAAGGCAAAATGAACTGGAGACTTAAGCCACTACCCGTAGAAGCTCAATTCTCACCCATTTATGCCATTGCCACCGATGACTTTGATCAAGACGGAATTACCGATATCCTACTAGGCGGAAATTTGTATGGGGTAAAACCTGAAACAGGTCGTTACGATGCCAGCCACGGTCTAATTTTAAAGGGCAACGGGAAAGGTGATTTCATCGCCATCAGCCCTCTCCAGTCAGGAATTAACATCGATGGAGAAGTGAGGGATTTTTCAATATTGAAGGGCAAAGGCGGAAATAAGTATCTCCTTGTTGCCCGTAACAATATGCAGGCCTTACTTTACCAATTCAATCTGAATCGTAAGCCTTGATTAGGTTTGCACTGATAGGGCTCCTCTTTATCTCCTGTGGTAAATCCACGCAGGAAACTTTTCTTTTCGAAAAAATAGATTCAAATGAAACAGGCATACAATTTTCTAATGATTTAACAGAGTCGAAGGAATTCAACATTGTAGAGTATTTATATTTCTACAATGGAGGTGGTGTCGCCATCGGTGATATTAACAACGATGGGCTGGAAGATATTTTTTTTACTTCAAACCAAAACAGCAATAGACTTTACCTCAACAAGGGAGATTTTCAATTCCAGGACATAACCAAAGAGGCAGGCGTTGGCGGGAAAGGGAATTGGAAGACCGGCGTTAATATGGCTGATATCAACCAGGATGGATGGCTGGACATTCTCGTATGCGGGGTGGGTGGATATAAGTCGTTTAACAGCAGGAACGAAGTCTACCTTAACAATGGAAATAATACATTCACTGAATCATCAAAGGGTCTGGGACTGGACTTCCAGGGATTTTCAACCCACAGCGTATTTTTTGATGCGGATGGCGACGGTGACCTTGATTTGTATTTACTCAACCATTCGGTACATAGCGTTAGATCGATGGGTAATATCGATCTACGTCTTCAATCCAATCGGGAAGCCGGCGACAGATTGTACGAAAATCGATTGGTGCCCGAAGGTAGAACCTACTTCAAGGATGCAACCACCACTTCAGGTCTATTCTCCAGCGCGTTGGGCTATGGGTTGGGAGCCGCGGTTGCCGATTTTAATTCAGATGGGAGTCCGGATTTATACATCTCCAATGACTTCCATGAAAATGATTACCTGTACTTAAATGATCGGACAGGTAAATTCAGTGAGTCGGTCGAAAAAAGCATGGGGCACACCAGTCGCTTCAGCATGGGCAGCGTTGCGGCAGATTTTAACAATGATTGCCGGATGGATATTTTATCGCTAGATATGTTACCACCAGAGGAGCAGGTCCTGAAAGCCAGCGCTGGCGAAGATCCATTTGAGATTTTTGAATTCAAAAAGCGACTAGGTTTTCACTATCAGTATGCAAGAAATGCGCTTCAAATCAATCAAGGCGTTGACCAAAACAACGTGCCGGTCTTCGCAGACATCGCTTCCATGGCCGGTATCGAAGCAACCGATTGGAGCTGGTCGCCCCTTGCCGGCGATTTCGATCAAGACGGTTATAAAGATATTTTCATTTCAAACGGAATTGTGCGTCGTCCAAATGACATGGATTATATCAGCTTCATCTCTTCCGACTCCGCACAGCGGTTTCTACCCTATGAGGAATTTATTAAAGCCATGCCTGAAGGAAAAGTCAAGGATATGATTTTTAAAAACAATGCTGACCTGACTTTTTCTGACATGGCCGGTCAATGGTTCAAGGAAGCAGCAGACCTTTCAAATGGCGCAGCCTGGGCCGATTTGGATAACGATGGCGACCTTGACTTGGTGGTGAATAGGATAAATGAAGAGGCAGGCCTTTACCGCAATACACTCAATGCAAAAGAGTATATAAAAATCAAATTGGAGGCAAATGCACCAAATAGATCAGCCATAGGTGCAAAAGTCATTTTGTATCAGGGAAACACCAGACAATTACAGGAATTTCAACCATCATCAGGGTTTCAATCATCGAATTCGCACTTTATTTACTTCGGGACAGGTAGCAGATCAATAGACTCCATCGAAGTACGGTGGCCTGATCAAAAGATTCAAACAGAAAAAAATATATCTGTTGGATCATCGATGGTTATCAAAAAATCATCGGAAATAAAATCAACAGCGCCTGCAATTAACGCTCCCAATAAAGTCTGGCAACGACTCGCTGATGGACCAAACCACAGAGAGAATTCATTTAGTGCCTATAGAGAGGAAAGGTTGCTGCCTTTTTCAAGAGATGCCATGGGGCCAATCCTTGAAGTTGCAGATTTCAATAACGACGGTAACGAAGATTTTTTTCTATCAGGCAATTCAGATCAACCTGGCCAGGTATGGTTTCTCAACGACCAAAATAAATTTCTACCTGGTCCAAAAGTAGATGTAGTGCCAGAAGGTTTCGATGAAACTGCGGCTGCGGTAATCGATGTTAATGGTGATGGATGGATGGATCTTATCCTCGGAACAGGTGGTCAGAAAAGGGATTCAGCCTTTCAAACTCATCAACCGAGGCTCTACATCAACCTAAGGGGACAAAAATTATTACCCCAATCAAACCTCCCGGAACAATCGATTCACACTTCTACCATAAAAACCATTGATGCGGATCAAGACGGCGATAAAGATATTTTTATTGGCGCCTCCTTAGTTCCAGGTCATTACGGTAAAATTCCAAAATCAGCTTTATGGATTAACCTAGGCAACGGGAAATTCAGTGATGAAACAGATCGCTATTTCCCAACCAATAAGGGAAAATTTGGAATGGTTACCAGCGCAGAAGTCATTGATCTAAACAATGACGGAAAGGAAGATTTAATTCTTGCAGGGCATTGGATGGGCATCCAGATTTGGATTAATGAATCTTCCTCAAAATTTACAGATCAATCTGAAAGCTATGGACTCAGAGAAACAGAGGGGCTTTGGAACTGCCTACGCTCGATTGATTATGACCTTGACGGCGATGTTGACCTGATTGCAGGAAACTTTGGACTGAACTCCAGACTTCGTACCACTCAAAGGGAACCCCTGAAGCTTTACATCGGCGATTTAGATGCAAATGGAAGCACGGAACAGCTCCTCGAATATTACAATAAGCATAAAGCATATCCTTTTGTCTCCAGAGATCAGTTGCTCAAACAAGTTCCGCCCTTAAAAAAATCCTTTCTTAAATACGCCGCATTTAAAGAATCCACCATTCCAGATATTTTCAAGGCAGTAAATAAAAGCCCCGAAAATATTCTATCCGTTGTTGTGTTAAATTCTTCAGTATTTGAAAATTCAGGTACTGGATTTAAACGAATTAGCATGCCTAGTGGCGCTCAGTTTTCCTCCATAAATTCCATCGAATGCTCGGAAGTAAACAGAAATGTAAAACCTGAATTTATTTTCGGGGAAAATTACTTTGGCGCTATGACTGAAATCGGTAGACTGGATGCTGGCAGTGGAGGAATACTTAAAACAACAGAAAAAAATAGCTTAGATGCCCACCATGGGATTGAGGACAATCTTGACCTGCGGGGACAATGCAGTTCAATTCAGTTTTTAACTAAAAAGGATGGATCTCAATTGTTGCTTGCCGCCTTTCAAAATAGTCCAGTTAGGGTATTCAAAAGAATTAGGTGAGCTAATCCTTTTTTATCAGCGAAACAGAATTGATACAATACCTGAGTCCTGACGGATCTGGCCCATCAGGAAACACATGACCAAGGTGTGCATCGCAACAACTGCACAGCACCTCCACCCTCACCATTCCGTGACTCTCATCGAGGTGATATCCAATAGCATTTTCAGCAATTGGTTGAGTGAAACTTGGCCAGCCGGTACCTGAATCAAATTTTAGGTCAGACTTGAATAGAAGCTGCCCACAACAAATACAGGCATAGGTTCCCGGATTGTGCGACTCGCAATACTCACCAGAAAAAGGATACTCAGTGCCCTTGGCGCGGGTAACCCTGAATTGTTCTTCGGTGAGCTGCGATTTCCATGCCTCTGCCGATTTCTCCATGCGATGTTCAGGGGCGGGACTACCCTTACGGGTATAAGCCATAATGTCCTTCCAGGTAATCATTTTTGACATCGTCAAAAATAATTCCTGTTTCGCTTAAAAAGAAACTCCGAAACTAAAAGCATTTACATCCGGACCCTTTCCCTTGGTGAACAATTGACTCATGTCGTAGTTAACAAAGAAGTCGGTATTCCGTACGCCAAACTGTAATCGGGCTCCATAACGAATGTTCTCGAGGAAAAAATTGTCATGGTTACGGTCGGTTTTTTTTCTACCATCCTCCTCAAAAACTAATTTGGAGAAACTATCGATCCTGTAACCTGCGTAGGGGCCAATACCAATCCGGAAAGATCTGGAGCGATGGTCATCAAAAATACCCGGCTTGTGGCGATTTCCACCAAAGTCTAACACTGGAACAAAAGAAGCCTGCGCATAATAGGCTGTTAATTTGCTTTTAATGAAGTCTGCATCTCGGCCATCCTCAACGAATCGGACTTCATCAGGAGTTTTGATTATACGAATGTTGTTGTCAAGGAATTTAAAGTTGTAAAAACCCAAACCGTAACCCCATTCAATAAAAAGTTTGTTGGCAAGTCTTGTGCGATAAATACTGTTGGCTGCTACATACCAGGATCCAAGCGGCCGAACGGTGTAGGGTACAGCTGCCTGATCTACAAATTCTCCTTCACGTAAGAAATTATTGGTTCCAAAATCAATATTAAAGGAATTGTAGGTCCTTCGACGGTCGGCTTTTTCTCTTTTGCGTTCTTCACCATCCCAGTCATCCTGATCTCTTCGCTGTAAAAACTTTTCAGGCCAATCAAAATTGAAGTTGAAGTTGTAATCCCTTCGATTTCCCTGATCCTCTGAAAAACGTTCTCGATCCTCAGAAAATCTTTCCTGATCCATGTCTTCACGCAATTGCTGATCGTAGCTACGTGCAAGTTTTCGGATTCTGTCTTTCTGTAATTCAAGTTCAAGCTCATACTCAGGATTGTCCTTTGCCATACTTTGAAGTCTTTCCTCTGCGAGTCGAATGGCGTCTGCTAATAAGGAGTCTACCTCCTCCAACGACCGGAGATATTTGGTACGGGATGAGGTTGCCGAAAGTGAATCCTTCTTTTGAATATGTCTTTCGGCATCATTGACCAAACCCCGGAAATTAAAAAACCTCAGGCTATCCAGGTCCTCTTTAGAATCCAACAATAAAAGCAACGAGCTTTTATCGCCGACCTTAAATTTCAACGTATCAGAAACTTGTGCCTTTACATGAGAAATACCCAAAAAAACTGGCACCAAAAACAGAAATTGAACGAGTTGTATTAAATTTTTAATCATTCTGTAATAATATTTACCGCCTACAGACCCGAAAATAAATAACAAGGTTGCAGGATTGGTTGGTTATTTTTTTGGCGCTCCGAAATGAGCGCTTAAACGGTCAGGAAACCCATTTAATGGCCTAGGTTTTTTAGGGATGGCTCTGAAATTGAGGGGCTGTTTGGTATATTTAAAGTCACCCAAACCCCGTGCATGAATAAAAATACACGTGCCCTCTCGACCTTGTTTCTTGGACTCATCGCAATTCTGGCCGGATTCATTTCATTAAGTCTCTCCTCCGATGCAGCCTCGTATCTGCTCATCGGGGGAATAGTCCTTACCGCAGTCTGCCTCAGATTCATTCCAAAACTTCGAGGCTTCTCCTACACGACCTGGATTTTCGCTGCTGTAACCGTTTCCATGTTTCACCCCCAGCTTTTTACCAACGTCGGTGGACTTCCACTAAAAACTTTGATCTTACCACTGCTTCAACTTATTATGTTCGGGGTAGGATCCACCATGGGCATCCGTGATTTTGAAGGCGTCATCAAAATGCCAAAACCTGTTCTCATAGGTATTGTCTGCCAGTTCACCATCATGCCT
>Ga0194125_10014171_pt1 | contig 10242 bp, 11 predicted proteins | sample TA2KigC250mmetaG_FD_148626 | JGI IMG/M metagenome (GOLD analysis project Ga0194125, IMG submission 148626) | Freshwater microbial communities from Lake Tanganyika, Tanzania - TA2015034 Kigoma Deep Cast 250m | ecosystem: Environmental > Aquatic > Freshwater > Lake | place: Tanzania: Lake... | reverse complement strand
AGGGAATGGGAGTTCGCATTCTAATCGCGCCGGGAATCCCGCATACTTGATCAATAGAGAGGTTCAATCACCACAACGTATTAGAAAAAAGCCGGTTAAGGCCACAACCGTCCTTTGCGCGCATAGGGAATATCTACCTCCGGCTCCAATCCGGAGAGCTTGATCAGCCCTTTCGCCAGATTGACAACTCTGACGGGGTCGCCCATATCCAAGACGAAAATCTCGCCGCCCTGTCCCATGGTCGAAGCCTGCAGCACCAGTTGCACCGCTTCCGGGATCGTCATGAAGTACCGGCGGGCGTCCGGGTGCGTCACGGTGACGGGCCTGCGCTGGGCGATCTGGCTCTCGAACAGAGGGAGAACGCTTCCCTTGCTCCCCAGCACGTTTCCAAAACGGACCGACATGAAACGAGTGCCTTCGCCCTGGAATCCCAGGATGAGCAGTTCCGCAACCCGCTTGGTCGCTCCCATGACGCTTGCCGGATTGACCGCCTTGTCGGTGGAGATCAGAACGAAATCCCCCGCGCCGTAGCACCGGGAGATCGCCGCCACGTTGTACGTGCCGAAGATATTGTTGGCCACGGCCTGGAGGGGGTTCTTCTCCATCATGGGCACGTGTTTGTAGGCTGCCGCGTGGAACACCGAATGCGGCCGGTGGTCGGAAAAGACCGCCTCGACGCGCATCAGGTCCCGGATATCCCCCATGATCGGCACAAAGCACAAGCCCGGATAACTGTCCTTCAGCTCGATTTCGATCGCATGGAGGTCATTCTCCGACTGATCGAACAGCACCAGTTTCTGCGGGTCGAACCTCGCCACCTGGCGGCACAGCTCCGAGCCGATCGAGCCTCCGGCGCCGGTTACGAGAACGACTTTCCCGTGCAGCTTTTTGCGGATCATCCCCGAGTCGAGGCGCACCGGCTCCCGGAAGAGGAGGTCTTCCACGCTGACGCTGCGAATCCGCGCCAGTGAGGAAGACCCGTCGATGATGGTCTCCATGCGCGGGAGGATCTTGAAGTCCACCCTGCACTCCCTGCACTTATCGATGATCCTCTGTATCTGCGTCCCCGTCGCCGACGGAATGGCGATCAGGATCCGGGCTACATCGTGCTTCTGGATCAGGGCCGGCAGGTCGTCCGTTTTCCCGAGCACTCTGACGCCCTGGATCCGAACTCCCTTCTTGGTCGGGTCGTCATCGACAAGGCCCGCGACGTTGTACTCCAGCTTCTCGTTGGCGCGCAGCTCGCGCAGCAGGCCGCTGCCGGCCCTCCCCGCGCCCACGATCAGGCTGTTGGCGTGGGTCAGGTGCAGGCGGGCAGACTCGGTGTAAGCCCTGACGGCAAAGCGCAGGCCGCCGATGACGAGGATCGTCAGGACAAAGTCGATGATGATGACCGAGCGCGGATATCCGACCAGTCCGAACGTGAAGCGCACTCCCAGGTAGATGAGCGGCGCGCTCAAGGTGGTCGCCTTGAAAATATCCAGCAGGTCGCTGATCCCGACGTACCTCCACCAGCCCCGGAACAGGCCGAAACATGCGAAAAGCGACAGCTTGATCAGCAGAACCAGCGGCAGCGTTTTGAGGAAGACCGTTTCGTAAGGCGCCGCCACCTGGAAGTCGAACCGGAGCAGGAAACTACCGTAATAGGCGGCAACGAGCAGGCAGACCTGTGACAGGATGATGATCGCTTTCCGGTATTTCAGGATTTGCGTTCGCACAGGAGCAACACCGTACTATGACTGCATGCGCACGCGGGAAGCGTACTTTCGTTCCTGCGTGACCACCAGGGCCCAGAGAAGTGCCGCCGGGATCAGGACCAGAGACGGCAGCCTCAAGTCTCCGCCGGTTGACGTGAAGCCCCACAGGGCCGCGATCACGCATCCGACGGCTGCAAGTCCAAGGTACAGCAGAGTCACCGCCCGGTGGCTCCAACCCACGATCGCCAGCCGCTGGTACAGGTGCGACCGGTGGGCTTCAAACACGTTTTCCCGCCGCAGGAGGCGGCGTGCGATGGTAAAGACCGTATCGAAGACAAAAGGCCATACGCACAACACACCCAGAGTCAGCCCCACGCCCGGGGTCCATATCGCTGTCCCCGTCAGCGGCAAAGCGGCCAGAGTATAACCCAAAAATGCACTCCCTGCATCCCCCATGAAAATCCTCGCGGGGGGCCAGTTGTGAAGCAGGAAGCCAAGGCTGGTCGCTGCCGCCAGGAGACCGAGAGAACTCATTGGCAGGCCGTACTGACGGGCGATGATCCACCAGAACAGGCCGGCCACCACCGCCTGACCGGCGGCGATGCCGTCAATCCCGTCCATGAAGTTGTAGGCGTTCGTCAGTCCCACGATCCAGACCAGAGTCACCAACGCGCCCATCCAGCCCAGATGGACGGGCCCCAGAAAAGGCAGGGTCAGGGAGCCCCAAAATGCGATCCCCCACATGGCCAGGGCGGCGCCGAGGATGTGGACGGAGAGGCGGAGCCATCGGTTCACGGATCGGATGTCGTCAAACCAGCTGATGGTGACGATCACGGCGGCGCCGGCCGCATAGGCCAGGAACATCCGGATCGATCCCGCTGCGCCGTAGAGAACGACAGGGACGGCGCCCAGCACCAAGGTGACCGCGGCAATGACCAGCCCGCCGCCCCGCGGCGTGGGGCGGGTGTGGGAGCTCCGTTCGTTGGGCAGATCCATGATCCGTCGCTTTTCAGCCCAGCTACGGAACCAGTGCACGCCTGCCCAGGTGATGAGCACGGCCAGGATGCTTGTGCCGACGATCAGACCTTCCATGGGAAGTCCGCAGCTCTTGCAACGGCGATCATGAGAATATGGGTGGATGTCATGTGCCCGCAGCGACTGCCTGTCGGGCCGAGGATCACAGAAGTGCTTCCAACTCCTCCCGAGTGAGATCAACATCGCGCAGAATCTTCGCCATGAGTCCTGGTCCAATGATCTCACCCGCATGGACGGGCACAACCGTTACCCGCCCGCCGGGATGTTTTAGGAAATGCCCTTGATCCTAACATCCGCGAATCCTGCCTTCCGGAGAGCAGCCCTGACTTCCTTACCGGACAGCCTCGGCAGCCGGATCATGATGCAACGCTTATGGTCTGCACGCCGACGAAGTCAAGCGGCTCCAGGCTATCGCCCTGGGCTTGCAGGCACACCTCCACAGCCTCGCGGATGCGGGTCATGAGCTCGTCGAGAGAACGCGCCTGTGAATGGCACCCGCGCAATGCGGGCACGGTAGCGACGTAGTATCCCTCTGCATCGCGCTCGATGATCACGCTGAACTCCCTGGTCATGCGCCGATCCTCCTTCCTGCATTGTACCCCTTCTATCGACGAAAAACCCTGGGGAGTTGTCGGCAATGCGGTGAGGCCTGTCACGTGCACTGAAACCAGGGCCGGATGAGGTGGGACTTCCGCCTGTATCCATCCCGGCCGCCGTAGACGAGGATTCCGTCCGGATCGCCGGACATCGCGATGTAGCGGTCCAGGCCCAGGAGGAAATCGGACGCCACCGTGCTGCCCGCCTTGATCTCGACGGGGACACGCCGTCGGCCCAGATCAATCAGGAGGTCGACTTCGTGACCGTGGGAGTCTCGCCAGAAAAAGATCGGCGGTCGCTCTCCCGCGTGGAGGAACAGCTTCCGAAACTCCGTAACCACGAAGTTCTCGAAGATCTGACCTCGCAGCGGGTGGCGGACAAGGTCTTCAACCCTTCGAATCCCGAGCAAGTGACACAGCAAACCCGTGTCGGCGAAGTACAACTTCGGGCTCTTGACCAGCCGCTTCGAGAAGTTCTCGTGGTGCGGCCTCAGAAAGTCGATCACGTAGCTGGCGCGCAGGATCGAGAGCCATTTCTTCGCGGTGACGTGGCTTACACCGGCGTCAGAGCCAAGCGCAGAGCTGTTCAGGAGTTGGCCGGCACGTCCGGCGCACAGGCCGACGAACCGACTGAAACTGTCCAGATCTCCGACCCCCGAGATCGTGCGGACGTCCCGCTCGACGTAGGTCCGCACGTATCCATCGAGCCAGGAATACGGATCCAGCTTCTGGTCGTGTATGCGCGGGAAGGTTCCAGTGAAAAGCAGATCATCCAGATTCGAGCTGGGAGGCCCGCCCAGGGCAGGGATGTCGTCGAAGAGCTGCTCGGGCGTTCTGGCAGGCCGTCCCAGCAACTCCGCGAGCGAAAAGGGGAGCAGCTCGAGGATCGCGGCGCGGCCGGCGAGAGACTGGCTGATCTTCTCCGAAAGGAGGAAGTGATGTGATCCGGTCAGGAGGAAAGGGCCGCCACGGCCCTCGTCGACGATGCCCTGGAGATAGGAGAATAGATCAGGCGCCCGTTGCACCTCGTCCAGGATGACCCCCGGCGCTTTCCCCTGCCGGTGCAGGAAGCCCTTTGGATCCTCGATTGCCTCCTGCCGATTCTGGAGATCTTCGAGCGACAGATAGAGGAATTCCGGGAATGCCGCGCGCGCCAGCGTGGTCTTTCCCGACTGCCGAGGCCCTGTAAGGTAAACGACGGGGAAGGGCCCCAGCAGCGCGGTCAGTTTGTTGGTCAGCGTCCGTGCGAGCATCGCAGTGCATCATAGCCGATCTCTCGGCATATTGAAATGGTTGCTTTCATATAGCCGCGGATTGCAGTTGTGAAATCCGTGAAATCAGTGCAATCCGTGGCTGTCTTTTTCTCACTGCGCGAGTCACGTTCGAACGAGGACTATGTAAGGATAGGAAGGATTGGCTGCCGTTGTGCAGTCGTCCCTCCGGCAAGTCCCCTCCCTGTAGCTGCTGATAAGATGTATTATGTTTACTTCGGCGTCACGTCGTTTACGATAGTGCAACCGAAGCCGATCACAGGAGGGATTTTACTGCAAAACGCCCCAGCAGAACAGCCGGGCGCGCACAGCTCTACTTAGCTGCTGAGCCTTACTCTTGCCGAGCAAAGGATTGCCCTCTGTCCAGCCCTTCTTCATACGCATGGTTGTACCCAGGTCAAATGCGACCGAGCCGATGAACGCCATTTGAGATGCGCGGTAGGCATGATCCTGATGTGCATCTTTGGAATTGCCGAACCCGGAGAGGCGCGGTGGGGCCGGTGTGCCGAGGGCTGGAACCGCAGGTGCTTTACTTAGAGGCGTATTGCAGGGTTCAATCGGTTCTTTCTGGTTAGTGGCGTTGTCGGCGCCGGCGCCTTCCCCGGCGTATGCATTTGACGTCAATAGCAGCAGCAAAAATATTTGGAGTAATTTACTCAAGGCGTGAATCCTTTCGCGGGGGGGCAGGGATCCGACGGGCTCTTCCTGGGGGGATAAGCGTCAAGGGGGATTTAGGGGATCGGCTATGCGGGGGTTAGGAATAAAATAGCGGGTTCAAAGCGCGATTCAATAAGCAGTACTACCTAAATAGGGTGTCGGAGAAGTTCGCCAGGCAGGGACGCAAATGCGTGCAGGGCTATTTCGTCCCGTTCTTCAGGGACATTTCGTAGTTTTGCAATACTTCAAGATATGGGCTGCAGTGGCGCCGGGCTCGGACAAATTCATAGGCTTCCTGGGCCGAGCATCCCCGGGCCCGGACGAGGAATGCCGCGGCTGCAGTAGGCGCGCGGTTGATGCCGGCCGTGCAATGGAGATATACCTTCGCCCAGCGCGGCGCCAGGGCGGCTTCGATTTCAGCCACGCTCTGATCGAGATTTGCCGCCAGCGCTCCGTGATCGAAATCGGGAGTCGCCACGCGGCGTAGCTCTATCTCGGCTTTGCTGTAGGCATTAAGCAATTTTTTGACGGGGACTCCGCAGGTCGCGGCATCCTTGTCGCTCTGCAGGCTGACGACGGTTGTCACCCCCATCTGCCGGAGCAGCGGCACATCGTCGAGTTGCACAAAAGCCCCCACCCAAAGCTTCTCCGGCACGATTTCGCTGCAATCTAGAATCATAGGGCCCTGCTAGAACAGAAAAGCCGCCACAAAGGGCGGCCTTTCTGACAAGAACCTATCATTTCCGGAAAAGCTATGGCGACTTGGTGGCCATGTAAATGCCGATACCCAGGCCGGCGCCTCCGGCAATCCCCAATATTATCGCCACCTTGGCAGCGGTGCTCAATCCTGCTTTTGCTCCCGCGCCTGCAGTCGCGGCACCCTTCTGGCTACCGTCTCCAGGATTAGCAGCCACGACGGGATTGCCAAGAGACGCTTCACTGGTTGTACCCGTTGAAGTGTCCAGGGCCGCAAACGATCCTTCCGTCACGTTCATGGCTATTTCGCCATCGCGGGTCAGGCCGAGCTCGCCTACATGCGCGGAATCGTTGGTGGACGTAAACGTGTATTTCCCGGCTTTGATCCGGACGTTTTCGCCTTTAACAAAATTGAAGCGCAGCAGTCCCTGGTTCGCCTGAACCGTTAGAGTGCCGCCCTGGCGGCTAAAGGTGGCGGCCGCCTTTGTCATTTCTATCCGGCTTCCGCCGTTCAGCGCAATCAGAGCCGGGCCGTCTGATGCCACGCGATCCCCGGCAAAGATTGTCGTTCCCGTCGGAGCTGCCGCATCGCCGACGGTTACGCTGCCCGCCGTAACAACAGCGCCCAGGGGAGCTGCGGCAACCGTCTCCGCAAGTGAAAACGGAGCTGTAACAACAACCATCAATAGCGAAATTACTGCCGCGAGCGCCTTTACTGCGATGAAGCGCCTAACCATTTTGACCTCCATCTCCGGTAAGGGTTAATCCCCAATGAGGCAAGCACAAGCAAATTTATTACACGGATGATTATCATGCTAAACATGCTTATCGTCAGAGTCAACAGAAATAATACAAGTTTCTTTTTTTCTTTTGGTCAGCACCCGCGATCTGAACCGGGGATGCAGAAGAAATTGGGAATTCGGTTTTTTATTTCAATGTGCCTGTCCGGTCATTTATATTGGGGCCATGCCGATCATCAAAATGGAGAGGAACCTGCTTACGCTTGCGACGAGGTCTCTGCCCTGCCGCATCCTCTTCTCGCTGGCGGTGGTTGCAATCCTGGCGCCGGTTGTTTACTGGAGCTGGGGCGTGTACCGGGCTGACCGGATCATTCAGGACCGGCCAACCGTGGATGCCTACACACAGGCGCTGAAATTCGACTCATCCAACCCGACGCTCTGGTGGCATCGCGGGCGCCTCCGGCACTATTCCGTAGGCTCAGTGGATATCCCCGGCGCCATCAGCGACTACCGGCAGGCCCTGGCACTGAACCCGCGGCTCGGCCAGGCATGGGTCGATCTGGCCGATTCCTGCGAGCGCGCCGGCAGGAACAGCGAGGCGGAAGCGGCCCTGGAAAACGCCTTTGCGACGCGCAGGTATTCGCCCATTATCCGGTGGCAGGCAGGAAATTTTTTTTTGCGGCGCGGAAATCTGGCGAAGATGTATGAGTCGTTCAAGATCGCCTGCGAATACGATAAAAGCAAACTCCGTATCGCGACCGAGATGGCCTGGAAGGCGGATCCCGATCACCGGGAGATCCTCGGGAAACTGATACCGGACAACATTGAATCCAATCTCAACTATCTCGAGTTTCTGATTGGCCGGGATGAGCTGGAGCTCGCCCGCCCCGTATGGCAGCGCTGCCTGAAGAATGAAATTCCCGCCAACTTTATATTCAAAGTTTCTATTGGCAACGACTATATCGGACGCCTTTTGGCTAAAGGCCGCGTCGAAGAAGCGTTGCGGGTTTGGGACAGATCCCTCGCAAAAGCCGGCGCGATGCAGGACAGTAGATTTGGGGCTCCCCCGAATCTTCCGGAAAACCTGGTTTGGAACGGCTCGTTCGAAAATGAAATGCTTCGCGGCGGATTTGACTGGCGCTATCCCGCCGATTCGCGGGAAATGCAATTTCTGATCGACCTGCACAATCGCGTCGAGGGGCTGAAAAGCCTGCGGATTACGTTCGGCGGTGCAAACCTCTCCTTTTCGCATCTCAGCCAGATCGTCCCGATTTTCGAACCCGGCGCCTACAATCTGGATTATTATGTGCGCACGGACGGGCTCACTACTGACCAGACGCCATATTTCTCCATTCACGGGTATCCGGAAGCCGCCTGCGCAGAGGGCCGCAGCGGCAATCTCCCCGGGATGACCGCATGGAGCAAAGTCTCGGTGCCTTTCATTGTCAAAGAAGGATGTAAGGCGGTGGAGCTGACATTGAGGCGGGATCCGTCCTCTAAATTTGACAACCGGCTCAAAGGCTCGCTGTGGCTGGATGGCGTGGCTATTTACCAATTGAATCGCCAGAGACTCGAAGGCATCAGAGGGAAAACATAATTCACTAAGCAGACAAATAAAACAAACAGGGAAAATGCAGCCACAGATTGCACTGATTTCACGGAAAAAACTGAGCATGCGCAGGGGACGGCCGGATGCCTTCGGAGTGCGGGAGCTTGCTCCCGCTTTAATGTACGTCCTCAAAGCGGCAGCAAGCTGCCGCACTCCGAAAGCGCCTGCGGCGCCTAAAATAGGGTTGAAGGATGCTGTGTGATATCGGAGTGATTCTGATTGTATATTTTGCCGTCCTGGCGTTTGGCTCTGCCGAGCCCTGGGCCATGGCGGTGATAATCATCTGCGCGACCGCCGTGTTCGCCGTCAGGTTGCTCTCGGATTTTTGGCGGGGGGAATTCAGACTCGCGGGTTGGTGGAATTTTCTTCCCTTCGTGCTTCTCCTGGCGCTTTCCGGACTGCAGCTCCTCAATCCTATTAGTGGACTTCTATCGGGTCCCGCATCGCAGCCGCACACAGTCGCAGCTTACTCGACGACTCTCCATTTCTGTCTTGCGCTCGCCTACGTATTCATCATGCTGCTGACGTCCAATGGATTCCGCAGCCGAGCCGCCATGAAGGCGCTGATCATCTGCGTCATCGCGTTGGGCGCTTTCGAGGCGCTGTACGGCCTGGCTCAGTACCTTGGATTTTTTGATAGCATATGGGGAGTGGCGGTGCGCAGCCACACGGGCGTCGCCCACGGGACCTTGCTGAACCGTAACCATTACGCGCTCCTCCTGAACTTCTCGCTCTGCTGCGGGGTTGGATTCCTTTATTACCGCTCCGTGCGCCTTTTGCAGGAGCGAGACCTCACGCTGCGCCAGGCGATCGGCGCCCCGGGCTCCGCGCAGCTGGTGTGGATGCTGCTTTGGCTGGTGTTGATGGGCCTGGCGCTCGTTTTCTCGATGTCCCGAATGGGAATCGTTGCGCTGCTCGGCTGTATCACAACGATGGTGATTGCCGGCAGGGCTTCTCAAGCGACCAGACGCTCGGCCCTCCTGGGCATCGTGTTGGTTTTTGCCGTGATCGGGCTGGCCCTGTACACGGGCATAGACGCGGTGCTGGCCCGCTACGAATTGATGAGCGAATCTGGGTTCTTTGAAAAAGACCGGGGGCCTGTCTGGCGCGACGCGTGGAAAATGGCCGGGGGCCATCTGTTTCTTGGCCAGGGTCTTGGATCCTTCCAGTGGACCTTTCCCGCTTACGAAACGCAGGATCCCGACATTCCCGCCAAATGGGCGCACAACGATTATCTGCAGGGCTTGGCGGAGATAGGAATTCTGGGAATGTTTCTTCTGGCGTGGGCCTTTGCGGTTTGCTGGCGCACAGCCATGCGAAATCTCTTCCGGTCTGGAGATCCTCTGGTTCGAGGGATAGGCCTGGCCACGCTCGGGGCTCTCGTCGCGGCCGCGCTTCAGGAGATCACCGACTATTCTCTTTGCACTCCGGGAGTGGCGGTGCTCCTGGCCGTATTGGCCGGCCTGAACTTCCGCGCTTCGGTAATACAGGAATGAACCGCGGGATTTATCTTCGAGGTCTGGAGGTCTTTGTGATTCCTATCGATTGGAGTATGATCGCAGCATGATCCGGATAAGCCATTGGTTTTCCCGCAACCGAAAACCCCCGTCGTTGAACCTGAACGTTCAGGCCGCTCATGATCCTGAGAAGCCTAAAGAGGTGCCGCCCTTTCTCGAAGAGATGCGCAGCCGCGATCAGACCATGAAGGCAGCGCTGCCCGAGGAGAAGAAGCCGGGAATCGACTTCGAGGAGCTCCGCCGGAAAGAAAAAGAGATCGCGTCCGGTTTTGAGAAGCGTTCTAGTGTGGTGATTCTAACGCTTCTTTATTTATTCGGCTCGTCTCCCAAAAGTGTGATGGTTGATGCAAGGAACGCTAACTGCTGAGGCCTGTGGGAGTTGTGGAAAACCGCGCTCTCTGCGGTTTTCCAAGGAGCGGTGGGC